>JGI20225J20221_1000142_pt1 | contig 188762 bp, 124 predicted proteins | sample BioMet4_FD_20221 | JGI IMG/M metagenome (IMG submission 20221) | reverse complement strand
AAGCCCAACAGCGTCGATGGTACTGCGTAACAGTGGAAGAGTAGATAGCCGCCGTCTTCAACAAAGACAAGTATGAAAAGGAGCTGGTCCCAAGGGAACAGTTCCTTTTTCTGTTTTATGGTAACTGATCAGGTCAGTTATTTTTCTGTTTATAGTAGCTGACGATTCTTTATGAAATTTGTACTCTGTTTTTCTGCATTATTTTTTTAGCAAGAAACTATCTTCATTTATAAAGCACAGCTGTTCCGGCAGCTGTCACCATTAACATGCTACTGTTTGAACCAACTGTTTCATAATCTAAATCGATTCCTATGATTGCGTTTGCGCCAAGACGGGCAGCTTGTTCTGACATTTCTTTTAATGCTGTTTCTTTAGCTTCATGAAGAACGCTTTCGTATGCGCTAGCTCTACCCCCAACGATATCGCGAATGCCTGCAAAGATGTCTTTAAAAATATTGGCTCCAATGATTGTTTCTCCAGAGACTATTCCAAAATATTGGATGATCTCTTTACTTTCCAAGTTGTTTGTTGTAGTTAAAAGCATAATCTGATTTTTTTAGTTTTTCCAAAGATAATTATTTCTATTGATTTCTTTTCTAATAATCATTTCTTGATCTACTATTTTTTTGCTAAATGTGTTATATGCTAATTGAACTTATTTTGAAGCGTTTGCTATTATTTTTTTCCAAGTATTGATTTCTGATTGATTATGTTTATCTTTGAACGCTGATTAATGATTAAAGAAAACGCTATGTTTATTGTAATAGGAATAATGTTTGGGGGAATTGCCTTCGGTTATTTTCTTCGCAGGGTTACGCTTTTTCAAAAGATGTCTAATCCAATTTTTTATACGATCCTTCTTCTCCTTTTTATGTTGGGTCTTTCAGTCGGAGCAAATAAAACCATTATGAGTAATTTGGCTACATTGGGGTGGCAAGCTTTACTAATTGCTATTGCCGGAACTTTGGGTAGTATAATTATGGCAAAGATTGTATATAATCGCTTTTTCAGGGAAAGGGAGAAGTCATGAAGGGCAGTTTATTGGTCGTTTCGTTTTTTGCTTTAGGCTGTTTGGTTGGATGGTCGGGTTATTTTCCTGAATTTTTGCTTAAAGGGGATGTCTCTATGTATGTGCTTTACTTATTGATGTTTCAAGTGGGAATAAGCATTGGAAGCGATAAGAAACTGAAAGATATTTTGCGGAGTATTCGTCCAAAGTTATTACTTATTCCTATGGCTACAATGTTTGGAACCTTATTGGCTGTAGCTCTGGTTAGTATGCTTTTACCAAAATGGAGTTTGTTCAATTGCTTGGCAATTGGCAGTGGTTTCGCTTATTATTCCTTATCTTCCATTTTGATTACACAATTGAAAACATCGACTTTAGGGTTGCAGATGGCTACTGAATTGGGAATTATAGCTTTGATGTCGAATGTATTAAGAGAAATTATGGCATTGCTAGGGGCTCCTTTGTTTGTTAAGTATTTTGGCCGTTTAGCACCGATATGTGCTGGAGGAGCGACTACCATGGATACTACTTTGCCTATTATTACGCGCTATTCAGGAAAGGATTTAGTATTTGTCTCTATTTTTCATGGTATGCTTATGGATTTTTCTGTTCCATTTTTAGTGTCTTTCTTTTGTTCTTTTTAAGTGATTAGTTATGTGTTGATTAAAAAGTAATAGTAAAAATTATAGTATGAAGAAAATTATTTTGAGTGTTTTATTAGCATTATTTTCTTTGCCAGCATTATTAATGGCTGATGGAGAAGCGCGCTTATTGCGTTTCCCTGCCACCAATGGCAATGATATAGTCTTCTCTTATGCTGGAGATTTGTATAAGGTCGCAGTTGCCGGTGGCGAAGCTCAGCGTTTGACTTCACACATAGGATATGAGATGTTTCCGCGTTTTTCTCCAGATGGAAAGACAATAGCATTTACTGGGCAATATGATGGAAATACTGAAGTGTATACTATGCCCTCTTTAGGTGGAGAACCGCTCCGTATTACATATACTGCTACAAATAGTCGTGATGATTTGGGTGATAGAATGGGACCAAATAATATCGTTATGGCTTGGACTCCTGATGGTAAGCAGATTGTTTATCGTAATCGTATTGGTGATGGTTTTATTGGAAAACTTTGTAGGGTTAATAAAGACGGTGGTCTTTCTGATATTATTCCGTTGCCCGAAGGGGGATTTTGTAGCTATTCGCCTGATGGAAAGCAATTAGCTTACAACCGTGTGATGCGTGAGTTCCGTACATGGAAGCATTACAAAGGAGGCATGGCTGATGATGTGTGGATTTATAATCCAGAAAATAAAACTGTTGAGAATGTAACGAATAATCCGGCTCAGGATATTTTTCCTATGTGGGTTGGTGATGAAATTTATTTTCTCTCTGACCGCGATAGAGTTATGAATGTCTTTGTTTATAATATAACGACAAAATCTACTGAGAAGGTTACTAATTTCACCGATTATGATGTGAAGTTCCCAAGTGCTTTTGGTCATACTATTGTGTTTGAGAATTCAGGTTATATCTATAAATTGGATGCTACGACCAAGAAGGTGGAAAAGGTAAATATTACATTGAACTCAGACAATATCTATGCGCGTAGCGAAATTAAAGATGGATCCGATTATGTTACTGCTGCTAGTTTGTCTCCAGAAGGCGAACGCATCACAGTTTCTGCCAGAGGGGAAGTCTTTAATTTGCCAACTGAAAAAGGCGTCACAAAGAATATCACTCGCACACCGGGCGTTCATGAGCGTGATGCAGAATGGTCTTCGGATGGAAAGTTTATCGTATATGTCTCTGACCAGACAGGAGAAACTGAACTTTTTATGCAAAATGCCGAAGGAAGTGAGCCTGTGCAGTTGACAAAGGATAATGATACCTATATAGGCTCATTTGGGTTGAGTCCTGATTCCAAAACTATTGTTTATACTGATAGGAAGAATCGTTTGAAAATAGTTGATATTGCGTCGAAGCAGATGACTACTTTGTTGCAGGATTCATTGGGATGGCCTGGCGATCCGTCATTCTCTCCTGATAGCAAATGGATTACTTATACACGGAAGGCAAATAATGATTTCAATATCGTTTATGTCTATAATCTGACGGAAAAGAAAGAATATGCTGTTACCGACAAATGGTACAATTCTAGTTCTCCAGTGTTTAGTTATGACGGTAAGTATCTGATATTTAGTTCTGCTCGTGATTTTAATCCAAACTACGGCTCAACGGAATGGAATCATGTATACAATAGTATGTACGGCGTTTATTTGGCATTACTTTCTAAAGATACACCTTCTCCTTTCCTTGAGAAAGATGCACAAGTAAATGCTGAGAAGAAGGATGAATCATCAAAGAAGGAAATCAAGTCTGATAAAAAAGAGAATAAAGCAGATAAGAATGATGATGTCCCAACAGTAAGGATTGATGTTGATGGGCTTATTGATAGAATAGTAAAACTTCCTTTGGGAGGTTCTTATTATGATAATTTTTATTCTGATGGAAAGAAAGTATATTATTGGAGTAAAGGTGCTACGAAAGTCTATGACTTGAAGGATCAAAAAGAAGAAATCGTGGCCGAAGGTGCTTCAATGAACGTGGCTTATGGCAGTAAAAAAGCTTTGTTTGTCAAAGGTAATCAGTTGTATGTGATGGATATTCCCTCTGGGAAGGCTGATTTAAGCAAGCCTGTAAATCTTTCAAATATGAAAATTACAGTTGATTATCCACAAGAATGGACTCAGATATTCAATGAAGCTTGGCGCGTTTATCGTGACGGATTTTATCAACCTACTATGCATGGTATCAATTGGAAAGCCATGCACGACAAGTATGCTGTTCTTGTTCCATATGTGAAGAACCGTACTGATCTTAATTATGTGATTGGTGAGATGATTGGTGAACTTACTTCAGGGCATGCTTATGTTGCTATGGGCGAAGCAAAGAATGCCGCTCGAATTAGTACAGGATTGTTGGGTGCTGAACTGTCGCGCGACAAAAGTGGATTTTTCCGCTTGAATAAGATTTTAGATGGCGTTGCTTGGAACAAAGATCTTCGTTCGCCTTTAACTGATCCGGGTATCAAAGTGAAGGAAGGTGAATATATTGTGGCTATTGATGGAGTTGCAACGACGACTGTGAAAGATATTTATTCTCTTTTGATAGGCAAAGCTGATGTTCCAACCGAACTTTCAATCAATGGCAAACCCGAATTGGCCGGTGCTCGCAAGGTGGTAATCAGTCCGATTGCTGATGAGTATCCACTTTATCATTACGCTTGGGTCCAGGAAAATATCAAGAAAGTCGATAAGGCAACGAATGGTAAGGTTGGTTATATCTACATCCCTGATATGGGTTCAGACGGATTGAATGAGTTCGTACGCTATTTCTATCCGCAGTTGGATAAGGAAGGATTGATTATTGATGATCGTGCAAATGGAGGAGGCAATGTTTCTCCAATGATTCTCGAACGCTTGGCACGCGAACCTTATCGCCTAACAATGAGTCGTTTCTCTAAACATGTCGGAACTGTTCCTGATGGGACACAAGTGGGGCCGAAGGTTTGCCTTATCAATAAATATTCGGCTTCCGATGGTGATTTGTTTCCATGGGGATTTCGTGCGCTGGGTTTGGGTAAATTGATTGGAACAAGAACTTGGGGCGGTATTATTGGTATCAGCGGAACATTGCCTTATATGGATGGTACAGATATCCGCGTTCCTTTCTTTACCAGTTATGATGTGAAAACTGGACAGTGGATCATCGAGAATCACGGTGTCGATCCGGATATCCTGATTGATAATGATCCGATAAAGGAATATGTAGGCGAAGATCAGCAGTTAAATCGTGCTATTGAGGAAGTGATGAAAGAACTGCAAAATCGCAAGCCTCTGCCTCCTATTCCGGCACCGAGAGATTTTTCAAAGTGATATAAATACGAGATTTATTTATAAAAGAACGCGGACTCAAATAGGATAACCTATTGGGTTCGCGTTCTTTTCATCAGAATTCTCTGAAGAAGGCAAATCTGCTTTTTAATGAATCAGCACTTTCTGATGGCATCAAAACAGTATGTCTCTTCTATTGAATCTCAGAGTTTGATGTTGATAGCTTCTCCTTCTTTTACATTCTTCTTGTAAACTGTTTTGCCCTCGCTGCTGACGATAACATTTAGTTTAGTGCCTGTACGTTTCACTGCAATATCGAACGGATGACCAAAAGCGCCGATCTTGTTCAGACTCATATGATCCCAATCTTTAGGAAGACGTGGCGTAAAGGTGAAAGCATGTAGTCCTATAGGACGGATACCAAACATTCCTTCAGTGATGATGCGGCAATAAAGCCCGCTTTCAGCAGATAAATGTCGTTGGCTTCCTTCCGGCCATGCTTCTATAGCATATGGTACGTGTTCGCCCAGTAGGCGGCGGTTGGAATAGAATTTGAGGTAATTGATGGCTTTTTCGGTTTCGCCGCAAGCAAACACACCGCGCATAGCATACAGCGTCGAGCGATCCCAGAATGTTTCACTGCCTGCTTGTGAAAGTAATCCATTTTCTGTCCAAAGCCGTGGTGAAAACAGTGCGTTGATAGTTGCCTCTTTGCGATCGTAGATGCCCATTACCAAAGGAACACAGATCCAAGCGCGTAGCACGTCATTCCCTTCATAATACCGGTAAGTGTTAAAGCCTTCAACCGTACTTCCAAAATACTTGTCAATATTTTTCTTGAGTATTTCAGCTCGTTTCGTATAATCTGCCAATTGCGAAGCCGGTTTGCCAAGGTCTTTTCCTAAAAATGCGGCTGAGCGTAAGGCGTCATAATAGAGCGATGATGTACACAAATTGGCTTTGCCTGCAGGAAAACGGCCTTCCAGTTCGTCGGCATCCGAAGCAACAACCCCACTCTTGTTCAGTTGGCGCTTGCAATATTCGAGTGTCCATTCAATCAGCGGCCAGAGTTTTTCAGCTTCAGCTTTGTTGCCACGTTCCAATGCATAGCGAGATGCGCCGTATGCAATCATAGCTCCATCTCCACGGTCACCTGCACCATTCCAGATATCTGTTCCTTCGGCAATGATGGAACTTGGAATAGGCTTATATTCAGGGTTCATGAAGCGAGCAAAGAGCATATAAGCGTTCAATGCTGAACGGTTGCCAATGTCGTATCCTAAATATGGAAAGAACGGGTTGACATATTCGGCTTGGTCGTTTGCCCATATGGCAGCGTAGTAAGATTCGCCGCCCGGACCGTGCATCAGTCCGCCTTTAGTGTCATAAATGCTTTCGGCAGCACGAATTTTGGCGAATGCGAACATTCTGTCGATAGTTGGATCAGGCGTGTCGAGCACTAGTTTTCCCCAGAATTCGGCAACAAGATTTTGTCGTGCCTGTAGTTCTTGGTCGATATTTAGTGTTTGTTCTTTTTCACTGGATTTATATGCAGAGTAGGTAGCGGTAAATGTCACCTCTTCGCCTTCCTTCAAGTCCTTCGCCGTTTGTCCGTCAATAGCTGCAATCACGGAGTAACTGCCATCAACACCTTGCGCGGCATTTGTCTTTATCTCCGAGCGTGCTGCCGGTATTTCCACTCTAGCCGGACCCTTGCCACTGTTTTTCAATATATATTTTTCGCACAGTGCGGGTTCTGTGGTCGAAGGGAAAATGATGCGTGTCAACTCCAGTTTGCCGTCTCTAGGCATGGCGAAAGTACTGTGTACAATCATAGTTCCGTTGAGCGTGATGTCGGTCACTTTTTCGTTCTGCATGGTCTGTCCATTCACTTCAATCATGTTTGTTACGTTCCATCCGAAGCGACGCATCAGACTGGCGTGGGTGTTGTTTGGAATTGTCCGGAGCATTGGCCAAACTAAGCTGCGATTCAGTATGAACGCACCTTTTTCGTCAACGCCATAGCGCAACACGGTTGATACTTTCAGACCACTCATTTCGATATGGTCTTCGTGTGGCAGATTTCCGTCCACTTTCCATGTGATTCCGCCATCAGAATTGATGACCCAACGATTTGCTGCCGTTGCACTAAGGCAACATACGACAAAGAATGTCAGTAGAAGATAAATTTGTTTCTTCATGGCTATAATAAATTTGTTTCAAAGTAAAGAATTATTCAATCTTCAACCAAACATTTGATGGTTTTTCTCTTTCTTTTGAAACAAAATAGATATTGAGTGAACACTCTATTTATATAGTTTTTACCTTTGCAGTGCTTAAGAAAAGCAGATTAAATTAAAGTAGTAAACAAATGTATAACCTCTTCATAACAAATAACCCCCCGGTTGCAGCTTAATGGCTGAACAACCGATTTTGTATTTTCATTCCTGATTTTGAACAGGTAGGAGATATATTATGCCTTTTCGCGTTCAAGGTTGTTGAGCCTTTTCTATGTGCTTTTATCTATTAATTAAACAACCTGAAATAAATAACTAAGATATGTTTTATATAAGTGACATAATGAACACAGAACCGGTTGTGTTCAAGTCAGATTTGCAGAAAAGTGTTTATGAAACGCTGCAAAAAACCGGTATCCCTTTTGAACGTGTAAATACTGATGAAGCCATTTCGATGGATGATTGCGTATTGATTGACGCCAAATTGAATATGAATATGGTGAAGACGCTATTCCTTTGTAATCGCCAACAGACTGAATTCTATCTATTTGTAACTAAGGGTGATAAACCATTCAAGTCGAAGGATTTCAGTCATGCCTTGAATATTTCAAGAGTATCTTTTGCTCCGGCTGATTTGCTTTTCAGTATGTTAGGTACGCATATCGGTGCAGCAACAGTTCTCAGCATGCTGATTGACACAGAAAATAAGGTAAAGGTAGTTTTCGACAGTGAGGTGTTGGCAGAAAAGTGGTACGGTTGTAGTGATGGTACCACAACTGGATATCTCAAAATTGAAACAACGCTCATCGTTAATCGGTATTTGAAATTTGTGAATCATGAACCGGTAATTGTTACGGTTTAATAGGTGATTATTATAATCATGTTTTTCATGGGAAGTGCGTTAATAGGCAAAGAAAATAAACGGCTCGAGTATAAACACTGTATAATCAGTGTAATCCGAGTTTAAAGATATCAGACTTATGGCGCACTTCCTTTTTTTATTTCAGAGGTAATATTTTCCTCATTGTATCGACAAAGATAGAAGCCATTTTTTGCTGAATCATTTTGTCTTTGCCTCGTTGCGGATGCCAACCAAAAGTGATTCCGTCGGTTGCCTGTGTGTCTTGCGAATACAAGAGGCTTGTCTGTGCTCCGGTTACGGGATGCGATGAATTCTTTGAGAATCCGATATATTTATCGAATTCAACGAGTGGAAAGCCCCATTTTTCAGCGAGTTTCCGAATAGAAGCGTTGTAAATAACGCGGCCATCATGCCAATGCGTGCAAAGAACAATTACAGCCGGTTTGCCATTCTTGTTTCCATAGTATTTCGAATGTTCGTCAAACTGCAGATTGTAGCATTCGGTGATATATCGTTTGATGACATAATCGTAGGCAGCAGCATAGTTTGTTCGGTCAAACGGCGTCGTGTAATCGGTATATTTTGCTTTCAGCTGTGATTCGTCGAATACGTCTTTATCGTGTACTTGCATAATCACAAGCGCATCAATCTTTTCCAACTCTTCTTGCGAATACAGTGTCCCCTTTACCATACGATTTGCCGCATCTGCAATAGCTTCTCCACCAATAGCACGGTTGATGGCAACAGCATCCAGTGCGTCGCAACCCAGTTCAAACCAGCCGTTTGCCGGCTCAGCAAACGATGCCCCAGTTAATAGGATCGTGTATTTGGCATGGCTATCTGTTTGTGCGGATAATGTTGTTGCACAAAGCGGGATCCACAGCAACAGTGATAAGATAAAAATGACCTTTTTCATATACTTGTGATTATTGATATGCAAACGTACGAATTCTTTATGCTAAATGCAACGACTCATTCCTGAATTCATTTGAATGCGCGAATCATTTCATTCGAATGTGCGAACCATTTCATTCGAATGAACGGTTCATTCAACATATGTCAAACGAATGATTCATTCGAATGAATTGGAAGAAACATTCGAATGAATTTGGAGATGAGTCCGTTGTTAGATAAACGCCATTATATAGGTTCAACAGATCTTAACTACAGATTTGACAATGTTCGCTTTATCATTGACACTCTTATCCATGGCATTCTGTATGTCATCAAAATCAAAGACATTTGTCACAATGCCTTTCAGATTTACTTTACCGGATGCAACAGATTCAATGGCCATAGGATATATATGGCGGTAACGAAAGACGGTTTTGAATGTCAATTCTTTGTCAAGTGCGAGACTGATTGGCAGAGTCATTTCTCCAGTTTTCGAATAACCTACGAGTACGATTGTAGCACCTTTCTTGGTGATCTGAATCGCTTGACGGGTTGTTGTCTCGGTCCCTGCAGTTTCAATGACCAAATCTGCACCTTTGCCATCAGTCAATCTGTCAATCTCTTCCTGTAAGTTTTTTTCTTTTGAATTGATGATCTCCGTTGCACCTAATTCGAGCGCTTTATCCAAGCGTTTCTGTAGGATATCGACTACATATACTTTGGATACGCCTTCTGCTTTCAATGCCATCATTGAAACCAGACCGATACATCCGGAACCAAAGACGACTGCTGTCTGTCCTGCGTGAGCATTTCCTTGGTTGGCTGCATGGAAACCGACAGCAAGAGGTTCTATCAGAGCACCTTCCATTGTATCCACATCCTCTGGCAGTTTGAAACAGAGATCGGCTTCATGGGCTACATATTCTTGAAATACACCGTCAATCGGCGGCGTGGCAAAAAATAAGACATCGGGACACAGATTGTATTTTCCTTCACGACAGAACTCGCAATGTCCGCACGTCTTGCCAGGTTCCAATGCTACACGGTCGCCTATATGCAGATGTTTTACATTTTTACCAACTTCTACGACAGTACCTCCCGGTTCATGTCCTAATACGAAAGGTGGTTTAACTACATATTTGCCGATGCTGCCTGTTTCGTAATAATGGATGTCTGATCCGCAAATGCCGACATATTCCAACTTTACCAGAACCTCGTTGTCGGCAGGATGGGGAATATCTCTTTCGATAAATCCCATTTTACCAATGCCGTTCATGACGGCAACTTTCATTTTCCCTTTCATATATGTGTTACATTATGATTGAACATTATTATTTCTTTCGCGGAATTTTAGAATATTCACAATGCGATTGTATTTTTTCTTGTCTAATCGATAGAATAAAAGCACACCTGCTGTAATAACCCAAAGAACTCCCGGAATTGTGCTAAAAGCGTGGTGCATGGCAGAAAGAACATCTTGGTTCTGAGCTACATTTGATACATAACCTGCCGTGCTTAATACGATAGCTAACAGTGAAGTTCCTAACGCCATTCCGATTTTATTGCCTAACGATATGAATGAATATTGGAAACCGTCGTTGCGAATGCCTGTTTTCCATTGTCCATATTCTACACAGTCCGGAATGATGGCATAAATGGCTGTATTGAATCCGGAGAAGAAAAATTGTGACAATGCAGCGAACGTATAGAATGGTATTGGTGAGGAGTTTGGACTGAAGAAATAGAGTGCGACCATCGCTACACCTGTTCCTAATGAAAATACTGATGCTGCCCAGCCCTTATTTGATGTCCATTTGAATACTAACGGGAAACAGGCTGCACCAATGATTGAAGGAACAATGATAGCTAAAGAATAGAAAGAAAACAAGGCTGCGCTTCCTTCCACATACGTGAAATAATAGAGCATGTCCGCATTGCGGCCGTATAAAATAAAACCGAATAAAGCTTGTCCGAGCAGGGCCAATAGATAAGGTTTGTTCTGGATGGCTGCCTTGAGTTGCAGCTTTATAGGATATTTTTGTTTAACTGGCGGTTCGACTACTTCTTTTGTTTTAGAGAAGCAGAAGATATGACATGCGGCAAAAATTGCGCCGTATAAAATTGCAATCAGTAGATATCCACGTTGCATATTACCTTTGCCAAAGAATTCAATTAGCGGAATTGTGATAATATTAATAATACCAATAGCTACCATGGCACTGACGGAACGAGATGTGTTTATCTTTGCCCGTTCTTCAATGTCTTGAGTCATAGCTCCGCAAAGTGTTCCGTAAGGGATGTTTACACATGTGTATCCCAAAACCAGTACACTGTAGGTGATAGACATATAAACTATTTTAGAGGTTTGACTCCATTGAGGATGTGCCCAGAAAGTGAGTGTTAATACAATTGCTGTCAAGGGAGCGCATATAAGGAGCCATGGACGGTATCGTCCCCAACGAGAATGTGTTCTGTCACTCAGTCCTCCAATAATAGGATCATTTACGGCATCCCAGATGCGTGCGAGCAACATTAATGTGGCAACGGCACCCATGCTGATGCCAAATACATCTGTATAAAATATCATTAGGAAGTTGCCAACAAACATCCAACTGAAGTTGCATCCCACATCACCCATACCATAAGCCAACTTACTTATGAAAGGTACTTTTATCTGCTTTGATATATTGTCCATATGTGTTTTTATGGTTTCTTATTTACATACAAAGTAAATAATATAGACGCAGATTCTTACTTTTTCGAGAAAATATTTTTCATAAGTAATGTTCTACCTGTATCCAAGTACCAATCTCATTTTTATTTTTTATCTTTGACAATTATAAATGAATTGTAAGTGAAATTCATCTTAGAATCAACTAAATAGATGGCGTATGAAGATTCATATAGTATTGCTTGGATTGATATGTGCGGTATGTGGAGATATTCAAGCTCAGAATTATGCTCAATATGTTCGTCCACTGATTGGAACGGATATTCGAATTGTTCAGGGGAAAACAAAAGGCTCTACTGAAGAACGCGGTCAGATTATACCTGCTACGGGCGTTCCTCATTCAATGACGAACTGGGTGGCACAGACGGAACCTACAGAACAGAAGTGTCATCCGCCGTATTATTATTTTCATGATACTTTTGAGGGATTCAGAGCCAGCCATTGGATGAATGGTTCATGCACTCAAGACTATGGCAGTGTGACAGTGATGCCGCTGAATGGAACGCTTAAGGTTGACCCTGTAGCTCGTGCTTCAATGTTCGAACATTCAGCCGAGACTGCAACTCCTTCCTATTATAGCGTGCTATTGAAGCGCTATGCAGTAAAGGCGGAATTAACCGGACTGTCGCGCTCGGCAGTTATGCGCTTTGACTTTCAGAAAGCGGGTGATCATTATGTAGTCATTGATCCGAACAGTGACAAGGGAGTGGCAACTATCAGCGTTGATGCATCCAAACATGAAATCTGTGGGAGTAACCCCGTGTATCGTATTTATCAAGGTGCTGGAAAACAGGCTGGTTTTAGTGGACATTTTGTCGTTTCTGTAGATGCCGAAATCGCTTCATGGGGCATTGACAGTACAACGACTAATCATCATATTGCTTGGGTGAAACTGAAAACAAAGGCACCCATAAATTTGACGGTGAGAGTTGGTACTTCATTTACGGATGTGTCTCATGCCCGTTTGAATTTGAATGGCGAAATAGGTAAGAAAACTTTCGACGAAGTGCGTAAGGTTTCATCCGCTATTTGGGAAAAAACATTAGGACAGATAGCTGTTGAAGGCAAAAATGAAGAGGCGAAGATTAAATTCTATACGGCACTTTACAATGCCCACTTCCTTCCGCGTGTATTTAGTGATGCAGATGGTTCTTATCCTGAATTTGATGGTGGCAAGCAGATTCGTAAGATGGACAAAGGAATCTATTATGCTGATTTTTCGCAATGGGATACTTATCGAGCTGTACATCCATTGTTCACTATTCTTGATTCGAAACGCGATGGCGATATGGCATATTCGCTTGTGCTGAAAGGCGAGCAGGGTGGATGGTTGCCAATATTTCCTTCATGGAACAGTTATACTTCAGAAATGATAGGTGATCACTGTATTGCGATGATTAGCGATGCTGTCATGAAAGATATTCCCGGTTTTGATTATAATAGAGCTTATACATTGATGCGCAAGAATGCATTCACGCCCAATACCGATCCTGCCAGCTATCGTGACGGCAAAGGTCGTCGGGCATTGTCATCATATCTTAAATACGGATATGTACCATTGGAAGATTCTGTAAAAGAGGCTTATCATAAGGGTGAACAGGTTTCACGTACGCTTGAATATGCTTATGATGACTTTGTCTTGGCACAAGTTGCTAAGAAGCTTGGTAAAACGGATGATTATGAAGCGTTGATGAAGCGGGCACAGAATTATCGCAATGTCATTGATCCGTCGACAGGCTTTGCTCGCGGACGTTATGCTAATGGTAGTTGGATTACGCCTTTTGACGAGAATAAGTTCGTCCCATTTATAACAGAAGGTACACCTTATCATTATACTTGGTATGTGCCTCAGGATGTGGCAGGATTAATGCAGCAAATAGGAGGTAAAGAAAAGTTTATTCAGCGATTGGATACCTTTTTTGAAGGAGATTATTACTGGCATGGAAATGAACCTTGTCATCATATCGCTTATCTTTTCCCTTACGCCGGAGAGCCTTGGAAAACGCAGCAATGGGTTCATAAGATTATCGATCGAGAATATAACACAACTCCAAATGGATTGAGCGGAAATGATGACGCCGGACAAATGTCGGCATGGTTAGTGTTCAGCATGATGGGATTCTATCCAGTCTGTCCCGGACAACCTTATTATGTTTTGGGTAGTCCAAGCTTTGATAAATGTAGCATTAGTATTGAAAATGGTAAAAAGTTTGTAATTGAAGCTGTGGGAGCTTCGACAGGAAAGATTTACATCCAATCGGCTACACTGAACGGACAAAAGTATGATAAGAGCTATATCCAACATAAAGATATTGTAAATGGCGGTATATTGAGACTGGAAATGGGTTTGACGCCTAATAAAAATTGGGCTTCTGCTGAAGCCTCATTGCCTCCGTCGTTAGGAAACTGATTAAATTGGAGTTTTCAGATTACCGGAATAACATTTATATAATATACATGAAAACGAAGAAATTTAATGTGTTGACAGTGGCACTTTGTTTTATGCTTTGTGTCTCAACCACATTTGTATTGGCAACGAGTCCTGACCATAAAGTAACCAAAGCTCGTGCATTTGTTAAAGATACTATTCATGTGGTAGGCCATTCCCACATGGACATGAACTGGTTGTGGAACTATTCGGAAACGATGAAGATGTGTAACGATAATTTCCGCCAAGTTATCGCGTTCATGGAGGAGTATCCAGATTATACGATGGTTCAGAGTGAAGCTGCCGCTTATAATTTTGTTGAACAGGTAGATCCACCTCTTTTCAAAAAGATTCAGAAATATGTAAAAGAAGGACGGTTGGAACCTGTTGGCGGTATGTGGGTCGAAAGCGATCAGAATTTACCTTCGGGTGAAGCTTTGAGCCGTGCTTTTTTATTGGGACAGCGTTATTTCATGAGTAGATTCAACAAGCTCGCAAAAGTGGGTTGGTTGCCTGATGATTTCGGACATACAGCACAACTTCCTCAGATATTGAAATTAGCAGGATGCGACTATTTCTATTTTATGCGTTGCAATCCTTATAATGGTTCATTTTGGTGGGTAGCACCGGATTCTTCGCGTGTGCTGTGTTATACAGGAGGTTCATATAACGGAGACATCAAAAAAGATGAATTGTTGAAGGATATGAAGACTTTTGTACCTGACAAACATCGATTATTTCATCCGACGGGTGTAGGTGATCATGGAGGCGGTCCGACAAGAGAGAATATTGAAATGGTCCATCAGTTGGATAAGGCAAAAGATTTTCCAGCTATCAAATTTACAACAGCCAGTGCATTTTTTGAGAAGCTTTCACGAGAGATGGATGGCCGTCCAACGCAAAGGGGTGAGATGCAATATATTTTTGAAGGATGTTATTCGAATGTAGCTGAAAATAAAGAGGGAAACAGAAATTGTGAAAATGCCTTATATGGCAGTGAATTCTTTAATACGCTTCGTTGGGTCAATGGTGATGTCTATCCGGCAACGGAACTTCGTGATATTTGGAAGACGGTAGCGTTTAATCAGTTTCATGATATCTTGACCGGTTCGGCTATATATGAGTCAAATCGTGAATCGGCAGCGCGTTATACAGAAGCCTTACGGAAAGCAAACGAACTGCGAGATAATGCTTTTCGGAAGATGGCCGATGAAATCTCTTTCCAGAAAGGAAAAGGTCAACTGATAGTTGCTTATAATCTGCAGCCTTATGGCCGTAAGGCAATTGTAGAGGCAGAAGTTTATTCTCATGAGATGCCGGCCACAGCAAAAGTAGAAGGTTGGGGCAACTATTATGGTTCAAAATATATTACTCCTATTGATAATGGTCAGGGAAATGTTGCGTCAGTCCTAGTGCAAGATGGCACCGGCAAAACATATCCGGCACAAATTGTATGGGGCAAGGTTTTCCCTCCGGGAGTCAGATCGAAAGTTCAATTCGTGGTTGATGATATGCCTGCTGGAGGTTATAAAACATTTTATGTTGATTTGACGCAACCTGGAAAAATGAATGATGCCATTCCGTATAGCAATAATACTTTTGAAACTGATTATTTTAAGGTGAAGATTGATGAAGCGACAGGTGATATAACAAGTCTGTATGATAAAAGGACTGGAACGGAGTATGTAAAACAAGGTTCTCATCTGAATACATTACGGATGTTTATGGAAGATAAGAAAGGCGAGATGAAGTCGTGGACAATCAATAAAAACGTAAAGATTGAAGACGTCACCGATATGTCAGGAAAAGTTCGAATTGAAAACGGACCTGTACGTGCATGCATCGAGTCTGTAAAAACATGGGGCAAGTCGAGATTCATTCAACGTACTTATATTTACCGTTCTTATCCTCGTATTGATTATGATATGGAAATCCATTGGCTGGAATGTGGCAGTGATACAACGGATTCTCCCATGTTGAGAGCTGTTTTTCCATTGGCAACAACTGATTCCAGATTCTATAGTCAAGTGCCTTTTGCCGTCTTGGAACGTCCTGCAAATGGTAAATTCAATGGTGGAGATATTCCCGCATATTTGAATCATCACAAGGATAATCCAAGTACTGTAGAGATGAATGACGGACAAGAAATACCGGCACAGAACTGGGTGGATGTAAACAATGGAAAAACAGGTATTGCATTGTTGAATAAAACAAAATATGGCCATTCATACCATAATGGAGAATTGAGAATGACACTTATGCGGTCGGCAGGTTCTCCGGATATTTATCCGAATCTGGGTAAATTTAATATCAGCTATTCGTTATTTCCTCATGCTGGTGATTGGACGAATGGTGTAATGCTGGAAGGAGCTGATTTTAATGTTCCTGTGTTTGCGGCCGAACCTCCGTCGTTAGCTTTAGTTAAAGAGCATGCGACCAGACCGGAAGAAGATTCTTTTATTTCACTTGACAAGAATAATGTTGCATTTACAGGCATCAAGCAGTCGGAAGATGGCGATGAATTGATTGTAAGACTTTGTGAGATGGAAGGAAAAGCAACTATTGCTGCATTGAAGTTGCCTGCAGTCGTCAAATCTGCAAGACGATTGAATTTGATAGAACTTCCTTTAAATGATGTGGCTACACCAGAAGTTAATGATCGTACAGTTTTTGTTAAGTTACGTGCAAATGAAATAGTTACTTTAGGCATAAAGCTGTGAGATAATAATTCTTCTTGTTGTATCGGAATAGATTCATAATCCCTTATCACGTGTGGATTAGGAAATGTTGGAGGATGTTTAGATCCGTGATACAAAGATATCCAACATGCTTGTAGTCTTTCGAAAACAGTGTTTTGATATAACGGTGGAATTATATACAGGCAAAGAACAAATAAAGGCATTAGAAGCTAGGATTGAGAAATTAAATGCTATCTTTGGCTAAAAATAAGTAGTAACGAAATTTTGAAGTGATGAAGAATATAAGAATCAATTATTTATTATTGTGTTTAGCAATTTCAATTTCTTCCTTATTTGCTCAAACAAAAGAACCGGTGGATTATGTGAATACACGTATAGGAAATATCAGTTTGCTATTAGTACCTACATATCCCACTACGCATTTACCGAATAGCATGCTGAGAATGATACCTGCACATAATGAGTTTGTAACCGATCGAATGGCCGGACTTCCGCTCAATGTGCCCTCACACCGTCAAGGCGATGCTCTTTTGCTGATGCCTTATTGTGGCGATGGAACAGGTTTGGAAAATGTGGGATCATATCGATATGATCAAGAGGTTTCGACACCGTATCATTATTCTGTCCTTCTGGATGATTATGGTATTGCTGTCCGTTTTGTCCCCCAGGCAAAATCAGGATTGTTTACGATGAACTTTGAAAATAAAGGTGCTCGGTATGTGATGGTCAAAACGGTTGGCCGTGGCGAATTGCAGCATGAAGGAAATACATTTTCCGGTTATGAATTGTATCGTGGCATCAAACATTATTTCTACTTGGAGTTTGATCAAAAGGTGCTTCAGGCAGATACGCTTACCGTGAACAAGAGCAATGCTGTTTATGCTAAGTTCGGTGATAAGACAAGTAAAGTTTGCGCTCGTTATGGTGTTTCTTATATCAATGTGGAACAGGCAAAGAAAAATCTCCGCAAAGAAATAAATACTTATGATGAGGCAACTTTGATCCCTTTAGCACGAAAAGCATGGAACGATGTGCTCGGTAAGATTCGTATCGAAGGCGGTTCAGAAGATCAGAAGACCACATTCTACACAGCATTATATCGTTCAAGTGAACGCATGATTAACATTTCTGAAGACGGTAAATACTTTAGTGGTTTTGATGGAAAGGTGCATGATGATGGTGGTGTTGATTTTTGGACAGACGATTGGATCTGGGATACACATCGTGCATTGCATCCATTGCAGATCCTTCTGAATCCTAAAGCTGAGTCACAAAAGTTGACTTCTTATCTGCGCACTTATGAACAGTCGGGTTGGATGCCTACATTCCCTTGTGTTTTTGGCGATGCGCACTGTATGAATGGCAATCATGCGGCTGTGATGTTTGCCGATGCCCTTTGCAAAGATATTCCTTTTGATGTAGCTAAAGCTGCTGATGCCATGAAGCATACTGTTTTGACAGAATCGATGGTTCCATGGCATCGCGGACCGATCACGCGCCTTGATGAGTTCTATCAGAAAAATGGCTGGTTCCCTGCTTTGCATCCGGGAGAAACGGAGACAGTAAAGGAAGTCAGTGCTTTTGAGAAGCGCGAAGCTGTAGCTGTTACGCTTGGAGCCTCATACGACGATTGGTCTATAGCGCAGTTGGATAAGAAATCTGCAAAGAAGGATGATTATAGTTTTTTCATTAATCGCTCATTAAATTATCGTCACCTGTTCAATAAATCTACAAACTTCTTTCATCCGAAAGACAGTGCAGGCAACTTTATCGAACCGTTTGATTATATCTTCTCCGGTGGTATTGGTGCACGCGATTATTATGATGAGAATAACGCCTGGACCTACAATTGGGATGTTCAACATAATATAGCTGATCTGATTGCACTCTTTGGAGGCAACAAGCCGTTTACAGATAAACTGGATCAGTTGTTTGTTGAAGGCATGCAGCGTTCAAAGTGGCAGTATTACGCAGTACATCCTGATGCAACAGGTAATGTTGGGCAGTTTGTAATGGGAAATGAACCGAGTTTTCATATACCCTATCTATATAACTATGCCGGACAGCCTTGGAAAACACAAAAGCGTATTCGTATGTTGATGGAAAGCTGGTTCCGCAATGATCTTATGGGAATATGCGGTGATGAAGACGGTGGCGGCATGTCTGCATTCTATGTCTTCTCTGCTATGGGATTTTACCCGGAAACACCAGGACTTCCGATGTATGTTATAGGCAGTCCGATATTCACGAAATCAACCGTTAAATTGGATAATGGAAAGACATTTACTGTGATTGCTCATGGAGCTTCATGGGAGAATAAGTATATTCAGTCAGCAAAACTAAACGGTCGTCCTTATAATAAGACCTGGTTTGCGCATGCTGATTTAATGAAAGGTGGAACATTGGAATTGGTTATGGGCAATCGTCCTAATAAGCAGTGGGGAACGTCTGCCGAATCTATTCCACCATCTTACGAAATGAAGAACTAAAATTAATTTTATATGCTAGTATCATTGAAAGAGATGTTGAAAGACGCCTATACGAATAAATACGCCATAGGTGCATTCAACTGTTTGAGTTTGGAAAATGTGGTTGGTGCTATATCCGCAGCTGAGGAATTACATTCGCCGATTATTATTCAATTAGCTGAAGTTCAGTTTCCTTGTGCTCCGATTGCTTTGATGGCTCCATTGTATCTGAATGCAGCCAAGGCGGCTTCAGTACCTGTAGCGGTACATTTGGATCATGGGCAAAGTATCGAAACCTGTATTCAAGCCATGCGTTTGGGGTTTGGTTCGGTGATGTATGATGGAGCTTCTCTGCCATTTGCCGAGAATGTGCGCATTACCCGTGAAGTGGTACGTATTGCGAATGCCTTTGGCGTTGATGTGGAAGCAGAACTGGGAAAAGTCGGCAATGCCGATAGCAGTGAGAATAAAAAAAATCCCGATGTTTATACGGGTGTTCAGGAATCACTTCTTTTCATACAGCGTACAGGTATTGATGCATTGGCTATCGCTATTGGTAATAAGCATGGTCATTATATTGCAACACCACATTTGAATATTGAACGCTTGACAGAGATCCACGAAGCTTGCGAAATGCCACTTGTACTCCATGGTGGAAGTGGAACAAGTGAAGAGGATTTTAAGTCGTGCATACATAATGGAATCTGCAAAATTAATGTAGCAACGGCTATTCAGCTTGGCGTTACCGATCATATAAGGCAATATTTGCAGTCGAATGCCAATCCGGATTATATCGAGATGAAGGAAGAGATAGTAAAGGCGACTAAAGAGGTTGTGACCTATCATATCCGTCTGTTCGAAAGTGAAGGAAGAGTTTAAACAGGACAGCTTATGAGACGAGGAATTATTTCTGCAGGGAACTGGTTGGCGGATACAGTAAAGTTTATTCCAACATTTCCATCACCGGGCAATTTGGTAACCATTGAAAAGGTTGAGGTTGGCTTTGGCGGTTGTTCGCACAATGTCTTAGTCGATTTGGCACAATTGGAGACAGACATTCCTTTATATGCCGGTGGTTGCATAGGAAAGGATCCTACGGGAGATGCGATTATGGATGAATTGCTTAAACTTCGTGTTGATACAAAATGCATGTATCGGACGACAGTTCCTACTTCGTATACAGATGTGATGGCCGATCGCGAGCATGGCACGCGAACATTTTTCCATTTCCGCGGAGCAAATGCAACGCTGAATGAGACGCATATTGAAAACATGAACGTTCAAGCAAAGATCTTCCATTTGGGATATCTTTTGCTGCTGGACAGATTGGATGAAGAGGATGCTGAATATGGAATTAAAGCTGCACGAGTACTGCATCGTCTGCAACAGAAAGGTTATAAAACTTCTGTAGATGTGGTCTCCGAGGAAGGCAATCGTTTTAGAAAAGTGATTCTTCCGTGCTTGCCCTATATGAATTATTTTATCATCAATGAGGTAGAGGCCGGTGCCTGTTTCGGTAGTTCATTGCGCGACGACAAAGGCGAAATTCTGATGTCCGAAGTGGAGGAGGCTGCACAGTTTATGCTGGATAAAGGTGTTGCTGATACTTGCGTGATCCATTTTCCGGAAGGAGGTTTTGGCATGAATCATGACGGCGAGAAACATTTCGAAGCTTCTTTGAAAGTAAAACCTTCCGACATTGTTTCATCCGTCGGTGCAGGTGATGCTTTTTGTGCAGGAATGTTGTATGCGCTTCATGAAGATATGCCGTTGAAAGAGGCGTTGCGGTTGGCAAATGTTTCGGCATCCTTTAATCTGAAGAATGCTACCTCCACGGGAGGTGCTCCAACGCTGGTTGAAATTAAGAAATCTATCAAAAAGTATTATTCCAAATAAATATTGCCATGAAAAGAAGTGAGATTAATCAATACATCAATGAGGCTGCCGACTTTTTCGCAGCTCATTCATTTTTTTTGCCAGAGTGGGCAAAGTGGACGCCTGCCGAATGGAAGACGAAAGGTAAAGAATGCGACGAGATTCGTCATAACGCCCTCGGATGGGATGTGACAGATTTTGGCAAAGGCAACTTCCTTCATGAAGGTTTGACACTGGTAACCATCCGAAATGGAAATATCAAATTAGATAAGAAGCCTTATTGCGAGAAGATCATGATGGTGCGCGAAGGACAGATTACACCAATGCATTTCCATTGGAAGAAGATGGAAGACATCATCAATCGCGGTGGTGGCGAACTGTGCATCCGCCTTTGGAAAGCCAGCAAAGACGAGAAACCTTTGGAAGGCGAAGTATCCATCCAAATTGATGGTATTACAAAAACTTTTACCGCCGGCGAAGTGATCCGGTTGAAACCGGGGCAGAGCATCAGTTTCGTGCCTTACATATATCATGAGTTCTGGTCTGAACGCGGACCGAGCATGATAGGCGAGGTTTCGACCGTCAATGACGATACGAACGACAATCGTTTCCTCGAACCGCTGGGTCGATATCCTTCGATTGATGAGGATGAGAAGGCAGCTTATCTATTGTGTAACGAATATGAATAAATAAGAGACATGAATCGACATCTTTTAATTGCTCTATTGTTGGCACTGTTGATGCCAGTCTGTATGTATGCAAAGGATATGAAGAAGGAAATAAAGATTGAGCCGGCTTTCTGGTGGAGTGGTATGAAGAGCCCTGAACTGCAGTTGATGATCCATGGCGCAAACATCGCCGATTATCAAGCTTCGGTAAGTACACCGGGCATACGTGTCAACCAATGCGTCCGCTTGGACAGTCCAAATTATCTTATTGTCTATCTCGAACTAAAAGATGCTAAACCGAGTAGTTTTGATATTCTGTTTACCAAAGGCAAAGAGCATTTCTCTTATTCGTATGAGTTGAAAACTCGTCGTGCCGATGCCGCGAAGGTGAAGGGATTTGATTCTTCTGATGTACTTTATCTGATTATGCCTGACCGTTTTGCTAATGGAAATTCCAGCAATGACCAGATTCCAATGCACACGGCATACAAGGTTGACAGAGAAAACCCTAATGCGCGCCATGGTGGTGATTTGGCCGGTATCGAGCAGCATCTGGATTATATAAAAGACTTGGGCGTTACGGCTATATGGCTTAATCCGGTACTGGAAAACGATATGGAAGGCGGTTCGTATCACGGATATGCAACGACCGATTATTATCGTATCGATTCGCGCTTCGGAACGAACAGCGAATATGTCAATTTAGTTGAAAAGGCGCATCAGAAAGGCTTGCGTGTCGTGATGGATATGATTTTTAACCATTGTGGCAGCGATCATCCGTGGATGAAAGATATTCCGAGTCACGACTGGTTCAACAATCTGGATCATTACGTTCAGACCAACCATGATAAGGAAATCTATTTTGACCCGTATGTTTCGGAATATGATAAGAGCACGTTTCTTGACGGCTGGTTTGTTCCGACCATGCCCGATCTGAATCAGAAGAATCCGCATCTGGCAAAATATCTGATACAGAACTCTATTTGGTGGATTGAATATGCGGGTATTGATGGTATTCGTCAGGACACTTATCCTTACGCTGATGCCGATATGATGCGTCGTTGGTGTAAGGAGGTGATGACCGAATATCCCGATTTTAATATTGTGGGCGAAGCATGGATGAATTTCACTATCGGTTCGGCGTATTGGCAGAAAGGCAGCCGTCTGAATTTTGGTGAAGATACAGGACTGAAGACTGTGATGGATTTTAATTTGATGGATATCGCCGGAAAAGCTTTTGGTGAGGAAACAGGTGATGGAAGTGGTTTGCACGATATCTTTATGCACATGTGCTACGACTATGTTTATGCCGATATCTTCCACGTACTTCGTTTTCTGGAAAATCATGATACGGATCGTTTTCTTAAAGAAATGCCTACCAGTTTGAATGCTTTCAAGCAGGCGGTTACATTCCTGCTGACGATTCCAGGTATTCCTCAGTTGTATTACGGACAGGAACTGCTGATGAATGGCACTAAGAGCAAGAGTGACGGTTATGTTCGGCGAGACGTTCCCGGTGGTTGGCCAGGCGATAAGGCAAACTGGTTTGAAGCTTCCGGTAGAAGCGATATACAGAACGAAGCATGGACTTTCATGCAGAAGATTCTGAAGTGGCGCCAAGGTAATGAAGTTATCTCGAAGGGAAGTATGAAACATTTTATGTTGAACCAAGGTGTGTATGTTTATCAAAGAAGTTACAATGGCAAAAGCGTTTTGGTTGTGATGAATGGCAGTAGCAAGAATGTTGTACTTCCGCTGGATCGTTACGCCGAAGTATTACAGGGCAAAGCTTCCGGAATGGATGTTATTTCCGGCAAGAGTGTGGTTCTCGATAAGGAATTGAAGCTTTCGCCCAAAGAAATTTTGCTTCTGGAAATGTGAAGAAAGCGGAGCGGTTTTCTATATCGACGATGAACCGGGTTGTTTTTCATCAATCAATTACGTTGTACTCGATCGAAGAGTGACGCTACTCTTAGGTAAAGAAATGATATGGGAGAGATTGCAAATGAATTTTTTAGGTATTTTCAACAGAACTCCCGCTAAATACATTAATTTTGTCACACGAATAATATAATAAAGATATGGCACAATATAAACGGATTCTACTGAAACTAAGCGGCGAATCGCTTATGGGAAGCAAACAATATGGGATCGATGAACAACGCCTGAGCGATTATGCCGAGCAGATTAAGGAGGCAGCAGCAATGGGTGTTCAGATTGGTATTGTGATCGGTGGCGGAAATATATTCCGTGGCGTAAGTGGCGCAGCCAAAGGCTTTGATCGCGTAAAAGGCGACCAGATGGGAATGCTTGCAACGGTAATCAATAGCTTGGCGCTCAGTTCGGCACTGACTTCTCTTGGAGTGAAAGCAAAAGTGCTCACGGCCATCCGGATGGAACCGATAGGCGAGTTCTACAACAAATGGCGCGCTATCGAACTGATGGAACAGGGCAATGTTGTGATATTCTCTTGCGGAACAGGCAGTCCGTTTTTTACAACCGATACAGGCTCGTCTTTGCGCGGCATCGAAATTGAAGCCGATGTGATGCTGAAAGGTACACGTGTGGATGGCATCTATACAGCTGATCCCGAAAAAGATCCTACGGCTACCAAATTTGCCGATATTACTTACGATGAGATTTATACACGCGGATTGAAGGTGATGGATCTGACCGCAACAACAATGTGCAAGGAAAACGACCTTCCTATCATCGTGTTCGACATGGATAAGAAAGGCAATCTGATGAAAGTGCTCAAAGGAGAGCAGATAGGTACGCTGGTTCACAACTAAAAAAGATAAATACTATGGGAACACACAAATTAAGTTTAATGGCGGCTCTGATTGCTGCCAGTCTGATACAGGCGGATGCCCAGTTATCGATGAAGATCACAAAACGTTATCTCAACTTCCCGATTTCGCAAAATACGGAACGGGCAGTAATGGCAATCGAAAACAATGGTCAGGCGGATTATTCCTTTAATATCCGTTTGGCTCCCGATAAAGCCGATTACTGGACATTCTATGATGCTTCGGCATTGAAGGGGAAAACCATAACAATCACATATAAAGGTAATCAGGATGGATTGAAGAAAATATATCAGTCTGATGCGGTTGATGGCGCCGATAATATGTACAAAGAAAGCAATCGTCCGCAGTTCCATTTTACGCCGCGCCGCGGATGGAATAATGACCCGAACGGACTGGTCTATTACGAAGGTGAGTATCATCTCTTTTATCAGCATAACCCTTATGAACGCGAATGGGAAAACATGCATTGGGGACATGCCGTTAGCAAAGACCTGATGCATTGGGAAGAACTTCCAGAAGCTTTGTATCCGGATCATACCGGGACGATGTTCTCAGGCTCGGCTGTGATCGATTATGAAAATACGTCGGGCTTTGGAAAGAAGGACGTTCCTCCGATGGTAGCGATTTATACGGCGGATAATCCCGAAAAAGAGTTGCAATGCATTGCCTACAGCCTTGACAAAGGACGCACTTGGACCAAATATGCCAACAATCCGGTAATTGATTCGAAAGCAAAATGGAACTGCAAGGATACACGTGATCCGAAAGTGTTCTGGTACAAACCAGCCGGTCATTGGGTGATGGTGCTTTATGAAAGAGATGGAAATTCTATCTATACTTCTCCGAATCTGAAGGATTGGACTTATCAGAGTCATACGACCGGATTCTATGAATGTCCGGACTTGTTTGAATTGCCAGTGGATGGAAACAAGGCAAATACTAAATGGGTGATGTTCGGTGCTTCAGGCAATTATATGCTGGGCAGTTTCGATGGAAAGACTTTTACACCTGAAAGTGGCAAGTATTACTATGCTACCGGTTCGATGTACGCTGCACAAACTTATTCAAATATTCCGGAATCTGACGGACGCCGCATCCTGATTGGGTGGGGAAGAATTCCGCATCCGGATATGCCGATCAATGGAATGATGTTGCTGCCTATGGAACTCACGCTGAAGACAACGAAGGAAGGTGTCCGCTTGTTTAGCTATCCCGTAAAAGAATATGAATCACTGAAAACACCTGTCGGAAATTGGAACAACCAATCTATGGAACAGGCTAATGAGGTACTCAAGCCTTATAATGACGCCGCTTGTCTGCATATTCGTACAACTATCAAAATGTGGGATTCCATCACGGGTGGGTTGTCGCTTTTCGGACAGCCGCTGGTGGATTACGACATGAACTACAACCGTGTGAATGGCGTCTTTTACACGCCGAATGATCGGACAAGCATGGAGCTGACTGCCGATATCATTCTCGACAAGACTTCGGTGGAAGTATTCATTGATGGTGGCGCTTATACTTTCTCAATGCCTCGAAAAGCCATTGAGGGGAATAAGGACGGATTCCATTTTTATGGAAGGAATATGGAAGTGAAGGCCTTGGAAGTAAGTACAATTAATTCTATTTGGAAATAAAACATACAAGCAATGAAAAAAAATAAACCTGTAATCGTTGGCGTTGGCGAACTGCTGTGGGATATGCTTCCAACAGGAAAGCGAGCCGGAGGAGCGCCTGTCAATTTTGTATATCATGCCACCTGTATGGGCGCCGATGGATATGCAATCAGTGCCGTTGGAAAAGACGAACTGGGAAAAGAAGTCGTTCGCCAACTGGATGAAAACGGAATCAACCATTCTTTAGGTATTGTTGATTATCCGACGGGGACCGTCGAGATTGAACTGAAGAACGGTAATCCTACTTATAATATTATTCAAGGTGTTGCCTGGGACCATATTCCTTTGACTGTTGAGGCAGAGGAACTGGTGATGAAAGCGGATGCCGTTTGTTTTGGAACCTTGGCACAACGCTCACCGGAGTCGCGCGAAACGATTCAGGCTTTGTTGACAAGTACTCGCCCGGATGCATTGCGCTTTTTCGATATCAATATCCGTCAGTCATATTATTCGAAGGAGTTGATTGAAGATATGTTGAAGTGTGCCAATGTGTTCAAGGTGAATGATGAGGAAATGGTGCTTGTCCGTGAAATGTTCGGACTTGCCGAAGATGAAGATACGGCTTGTCGTCAGTTGCTCGAACGCTATCAGTTGCGTTATGTGATTTTGACGGCTGGCAGCGAATACAGTTCAGTGTATACAACGGATGAAAAGTCTACGATTCCGACACCGAAAGTGAAGGTCGCAGATACCGTTGGTGCAGGCGATTCATTCTCGGGTGCATTCGTCTATTCGATATTGTCGGGCAAAACGTTGCAGGAAGCTCATCGGACTGCCGTTGAGACTGCTGCCTTTGTTTGCACGAAGGAAGGCGCTTGGCCTAAATATCCGTCTAATTGTTGATTATGAATAAAGTGGATAGTATGAAAGAAAAAAGTTTGTATTTGAAGTTGATCCCTCTGATGGTGGTGTTTTTCACCATGGGGTTTGTTGATCTTGTAGGTATTGCCTCCAACTATGTGAAGGTCGATTTGGGTTTGAGCGATTCAGTCGCCAACTTCCTTCCTTCGCTGGTGTTCTTTTGGTTCCTGATCTTTTCGGTTCCTACAGGAATGTTGATGAACAGGATAGGCAGGAAGAAAACGGTGATGCTCAGTTTGGTAGTTACATTCGCTTCAATGCTTTTGCCTTGTTTTGGCAATAGTTATGCACTGATGCTGATTACATTCTCACTGCTGGGTATTGGTAACACATTCATGCAGGTTTCGTTGAATCCGTTGCTTTCGAATATCATTTCGGGTGAGAAGCTGGCCAGTACGCTTACTTTCGGACAGTTCTGTAAGGCGATTGCCTCTTTCCTCGCTCCGTATATTGCTATGTGGGGTGCTACTCAGGCCATTCCGTCTTTCGGATTGGGTTGGCGCGTGTTGTTCCCGATTTATATGTTGATTGCTATTGTCGCTATTGTATTGTTGGGTGTAACGCAGATTCATGAAGAAAAGCAGGAAGGCAAGCCTTCGACGTTTGGCGAATGTTTCGCTTTGCTAGGCAATCCTTTTATATTGTTGCTTTTCATTGGCATCATGTGTCATGTAGGCATTGATGTGGGTATCAACACGACGGCTCCGAAGATTCTGATTGAGCGTTTAGGCGTTACAATTAATGATGCAGCCTTTGCAACAAGCCTGTATTTCATTTGCCGTACGATAGGCTGTCTCTCAGGTTCAGTGATTTTGGCACATTGGTCTCCCAAGAAGTTCTTTATTCTGAGCATTGCCTGCATGATCGTCGCTTTTGGCGGACTGTTTGCATTCGATGCCAAGATGGCTCTTTATATCTGTATCGGTCTTATCGGTTTTGGGAACTCCAATGTTTTCTCGATCATCTTCTCGCAGGCATTACTGTCTATTCCTCAGAAACAGAATGAGGTATCAGGACTTTTGATCATGGGTTTGTTCGGTGGAACCATCTTCCCGCTTTTGATGGGATTTGCATCCGATAGTATGGGTACGCAGATTGGTGCACTGCTGGTTTTGTCAGTAGCCGTACTTTATCTGTTGTTCCTTTCATCACGGATGAAGAACTAACGAATAAAAAGCGAAATTCATTCGGATGCATGTTTCAAAACATTCGAATGCGGCAAGCATTTCATTCGAAAGAAAAATAATTTCTTTCGAATGAAATGGTTCGCGGATCCGAATGAATTTTCCGATATATTTGGCTCTGAATAATAATTTGATTATTAGTGATTTGAGAGCATTTTTGTTAGCTGCAGTAAACTGTAGAAAATTGCTTGAAGCGATCTCTGATGCGAAAAGTTTTATTCAGTCTTTGTTCAAATAAGAAAATTGTACTATTTTTGTTTAGTAAAAGAATTTTAAATATTTAATCAGTTATGGCAGATACAAAACAGCATGTAAAGGCAGCAGAGGATAAGATGCTTCACGCCATCAATCACTTGGATGAAGAATTGTCGCATATTCGGGCTGGCAAAGCCAATCCGAAGATCCTCGATTGTGTGAAAGTCCCTTATTATGGAGGTCTTGTCCCGCTCAATAACGTGGCAACGGTTACAGTCCCGGATGCAAAGACGATTATGGTTACTCCTTGGGAGAAAAAGCTTATCCGTGATATTGAGAAAGCAATACAAGATTCGCCGGTGGGTATAACTCCGGAAAACAATGGTGAAGTAATCCGTTTAGGTATTCCTCCTCTGACAGAGGAACGTCGTCGCCAATTAGCTAAGCAATCAAAGCAAGAGGCCGAGATTGCAAAAGTCAGTGTTCGTAATGCGCGTCGTGATGCTATCGAAGCATTGAAGAAGAGCATTAAATCCGACAGTATCCCTGAAGATGTAGAAAAGGATGCCGAAGCAGAAGTACAGAAAATACACGACAAGTACATCAAGAAAGTAGATGAGCTTTATGCTTTCAAGGAAAAAGAAATCATGACTGTCTAATTTCTTATTGATATGAAGGTATGAAAGGATTGGTCGTAAAGAATACGGGAAGCTGGTATACAGTCCGTACGGATGATGGTTCTGATGTTGAAAGCAAGTTGAAGGGAAATTTTCGTTTGAAAGATATTCGTACGACCAATCCTGTTGCCGTTGGCGACAGAGTGACTATTGAAAAGAATGCGGAAGGAACAGCTTTCATCTCTGAAATTGAAGATCGGAAAAATTATATTATCCGCCGTGCTTCCAATCTTTCAAAATTGTCACATATTATTGCTGCTAATTTGGATCAGGCAATATTGATTGTGACTGTTAATTATCCGATCACAACAACTATTTTTATTGATCGTTTTTTGGCAACGGCTGAGGCTTACGACATCCCGGTTACTTTAGCCTTTAATAAAATTGACCGCTATCATGGCGATGATACCAAAACAATGGAAGAACTTATCGGATTGTATTCGTCTATAGGTTATCCGTGCTTGAAAATCTGTGCTCGTGAAGGCACAGGTTTGGATGTTTTGAAAGCTACTCTTAGTCGAAAAATCACTTTGCTGTCAGGGCATTCGGGAGTTGGTAAATCAACAATCATCAATAAAATTGTTCCCGGCGTGAATCTGCGTACCGGAAACGTTTCTGAATCAAATAATAAAGGAATCCATACAACCACTTTCTCTGAAATGATATCATTGGAAGGGGGAGGATATATTATTGATACTCCAGGTATTAAAGGATTTGGAACCATCGAGATGGAAGGAGCAGAGATCGCTCATTATTTCCCTGAAATCTTCAAGTTCGCTCAACAATGTAAGTTCGATAACTGTACGCATCAACATGAACCAGGTTGTGCTGTGTTGCACGCTTTGGAAGAAGGACTTGTCAGTGAATCGCGCTATAAGAGCTATCTGAATATCTTGGAAGATAAAAACGAAAGCAAATATCGCGAAGAGTATTGAAGGAATCAGACGGCAGGAAGACTCATTCCGGTAATCTTGCGATATAAATCCAGTGCATAAACATCCGTCATTCCGGAAATATAATCAAGAACACATTGTACTTTGCCATAAACGGTCGAAGCGTTTGTATCGTATTGTTCCGGGACACGTCTAAGCAGAAGTTTGCTGTAAGCATGTTCAGGTTTCATGACCGCTTCGGTAAGTGTGTCAATAAGATGACTGAAAATGTGATAACCGGCTAGTTCCACATCTAGTACTTCTTTGGCAACATAAATCTTCTTGTATGCTGTAGCAGAACAAGTGTCATAAGCTTTTTGAGCATGTTCGGCTATATTGTCAATCAGCGATTTATTAAAAGTTCCTTCCAGAATATTTTCTTCATTATCCAAGAATACACGCGAACATTCATCAACAAGAAGTCCTATAATACATGAACGCAAATAAGCTATCTGTTCATTTGTATCGTCCACTTTGTTCATAATTCTTTTGATATGCTCCAAACGTTCGCCTTCAAAGAAATTAAGTAGTAGGTAAATGGATTCTTCTTTAGAAAGAATGTGAAGTTTACAGGCATCTTCTATATCCATAATCTGATAACAGATGTCATCGGCTGCTTCTACCAGATAAACTAAAGGATAACGGCAGAATTTGTCGTTATCTGCAGGATTTCGGTTGATCCCCAACTCGGTGGCAATACGCAGATACGTCTCTTCTTCAGATTGGAAGAATCCGAATTTTCCTTTATCACCCGCATAAATGGAGGCATAAGGATATTTTACAATTGAAGCTAATGTACTATAAGTCATAGCAAACCCGCCTTCACGACGCCCAACAAACTGATGCGTAAGCAAACGCATGGCATTAGCATTTCCTTCAAAATGAAGAAAATCATCATAGCGACCACCTTCTTCAATAATGCGTTCTTTGAGATTTTTGCCATTTCCTTCAGAAAAGTAAGCCGAGATAGCGCGTTCACCGGAATGTCCGAAAGGAGGATTACCCATATCATGAGCTAAACAGGCTGCCGAGACAATCGAACCTAATTCTGAAAAGTTCGTGTTGTCGTTGGAATATTTGCGTATGAGTTGTTTGGATACATTATTTCCTAGAGAGCGTCCTACGCAAGAAACTTCTAAACTATGTGTTAATCTGTTGTGTACAAAAATACTTCCCGGCAAAGGAAAAACCTGTGTTTTGTTTTGTAACCGGCGGAATGGAGATGAGAAAATCAATCGGTCGTAATCACGTTGGAAATCATTCCTCTCTTGTTTACGTTCATGATAATCTTCCATACCGAAGCGTTTGTCTGATAACAGCTGGTTCCAGTTCATATATACATTATTTATACTGCAAATGTATATATAAATTTAATGCTGTTGAAGAAACATTGAATTTATATTGTATCCTTTTTTTACGCCATTATTCTTATTTGTTTAACTGTTAAGTATTAAATAATATGAATTAAGATAACTTTTTTATATTAAAAATAGTATGTAGGATGATTTCTCAGAATTAATGTTTTCAACATAAACAAAAAACATATTTTCGTTGAAGTTGAGGTTTTTAAGTTAAATGCTATGTTTCTGAACCATTACAATGAATATGTGAGTATTAATTATTAACCGCTATTTAAATAATTTAGTTTATGAGAAAGAGCTTATTACTCATTGTGCTTTTCTGTATAGGAATGTGCACAAGTGTGCTATGGACACAGAAAAAAGTGACAGGCGTCGTTATGGACAAAAATTTACATGAGCCTTTGGCAGGTGTCAATGTTCTCCTGAAAGGTACCTCTATAGGTACATTAACCGATGCCGATGGTAATTATGCAATTGAGGTGAAATCTGGAACCAGTGTCATCCAGTATTCTTTCATTGGTATGGTAACACAGGAAGAAACAGTTGGCAATCGTTCTACTATCAATGTCAATCTTGCTTCAGATTCACAAAAATTGAATGAAGTCGTAGTAACGGCTATGGGTATCGAACGTAAAGCAAAGAGTTTAACTTATGCTACTCAGCAAGTTGCCGGTGGTGAGTTGACTCGTGCTAAGGAAACCAACCTTATCAACAGTTTGCAAGGTAAAACAGCTGGTTTAACTATTACACCAAACTCTACAGGTGCCGGTGGTTCTTCTAAATTAATCATTCGTGGTAACAAATCTGCGCAGGGTAACAACCAGCCGCTGATCGTTATTGATGGTATTCCAATGGCTAACCCAACAACCACACAGATGGAAGGTGAATATGGAGGCCGTGATTGTCCGGCTTTTTTTGTCTTCAAGTCTGAGAAATAACGATACCTTTGTAAGGAAAAAGATGTATATACTTCGTGTTTATATATTATTCAGTTTGGAATCATGCTCTTTTATTTGGTTGAACTTTTCACTGAGAAAGAGATAATGCGTACCTTCGCCGTATAGATAACATTTGAATATGGAACGTTTTGCAGCCATCGATTTTGAGACGGCCAACAATCAGCGATGCAGTATCTGCAGCATAGGTGTTGCTATTGTGGAAGATAATAAGGTGATTGATTCAATTTATACGCTTGTTCGTCCTTACCCCAATTTTTACACGCGATGGACAACCGCTGTGCATGGATTGACGGCTATAGATACAAATGCAGCTCCGGATTTTGATAATGCGTGGGAACCTATTGCAGGCAAATTGGCGGATCTGCCATTGGTAGCCCATAACAGTCCTTTTGATGAAGGCTGTTTGAAGGCAGCATTTCAGAGATATGATTTGGCTTACCCCAAATATAAGTTCTATTGCACTTGTCGTATGGCGCGCAAGCTTTATCCATTTCTTGAGGATCATCAGCTTCAAACCGTTGCTTCTTATTGCGGCTATGATTTGGCCAAGCATCATCATGCTTTGGCAGATGCTTACGCATGTGCGCATATTGCTTATACGATGATGAAGCAAAAGGGTGTGAACAGTTTGGAAGAACTGTATCAGACTATTTATTCGCGTTGAGGAGATGATGCCGCAGCATTGTCGAACATTTTACCTGCAATCTTGTTCATCACCACAGCAATAGCGCCATCACCTGTTACATTGCAAGCTGTTCCGAAGCTGTCCATTGCAATATAAAGTGCAATCATCAATGCCTGCAACGTTTCATTGAATCCCAACATACTCTGCAAGATTCCCAATGCCGCCATGATAGCACCTCCGGGTACACCTGGAGCAGCTACCATCGTGATTCCCAACATCATAATGAATCCAGCCATACTGGTGAATTCCAAAGGCATTCCCGACATTAGCATGATTGCCATGGCGCAAGCTGTAATTTTCATTGTACTTCCCGCCAGATGGATTGTGGCGCAGAGAGGGATCACGAAAATGGCGATGTTCTCACGAACGCCATTCTTAAGTGTTTGGGCAAGGGTGACAGGAATAGTAGCTGCCGACGATTGCGTCCCTAATGCAGTTGCATAGGCTGGCAGCATGTTTTTAAGCAAACGAAGAGGGTTCTTGCCTGCAATACTCCCTGCAATGCAGAACTGGATAAGCAATAGGAGTACATGAAGAATGAAGATAACAATAATCACTTTCAGGAACATCGCAATCACCGTCATGACCTGTCCACTGACCGTCATATTCAGAAATATACCGAAGATATGAATAGGCAGTAAAGGAATGATGACGCTTCTGATAAGCAGATTGATAATCTCCTTGAAGTCTGTGAAAGCATCGTGCAGTACAGTGCCATTAATATATGAAAGTCCTAGACCGATAGTGAACGATAGAAGCAAAGCTGTCATTACATCCATCAAAGGTGGCATGGCAACAACAAAATAAGGTTGAAGCATGAACTTTTCTGGATTGTCCATGGCTGTCAGTGCTGTATTTGTAGGAAGAATGTGCGGGAAGACAGCCGAACAGCTGAAATAGGTGAAGAATCCTGAAAACAGTGTCGAACCGTAAGCAATCAAAGCTGTTATAGCAAGCAGTTTGCCGGCGCCTTTACCCAACTCGCCAATAGCAGGCGTTACCAAACCAAGAATAATCAGCGGAATGGCAAACGACAGAAAATTACCGAATAGAGAATTGAACGTTACGAAAATGCGTGCGATAGATGCGGGCAGGAACTGTCCGAAAATAACACCACCGATAATGGCAATAACAACTTTAGCTAACAGGGATACTTTCAACTTTTTCATTTGCTTTGTATATTTTATATCCAAGAGCAGCAATAGTGATGCTCATGAATGGACTTATCAGATTGAAAAAACAATATGGAAGATAGGTTAATGTAGGCACATTCAGAATCGTGGCCTGTGTCATACCGCAAGTGTTCCATGGAACAAGTACGGACGTAACGGTCACGGCATCTTCAGTTGTTCTACTCAACAGTCGGCTCTCGTAACCCTTACGTTTGTAAATATCTTTGAACATGTTGGCCGTGAGAATGATGGAAATATACTGATCGGCAGTACATATATTGAAGAATATACCCGATGTGACAGTCGAAGCCACCAATCCTACTGTCTTTTTCATAAAGCGCAACAACACGGATGTGATACTTCCCAACATTCCGCTTGCAGCCATTGCTCCACCGAAACACATGGCGCAGATAATCAACCAAACCGTGTTCATCATTCCGCCCATGCCTCTTGTGGCTACCAGATCATTGAGTGCAGCATTGCCCGTCTCAATGTTAGTACTTCCATAGAATGTAACAATCATGCCTTTGAAAATAGATTGTGCATCTTGTATGGGCAATCCGGAAATCTGATGCAGCAGATGCGGTTGGAAAATAACAGCAAACACACCTGCCAGTGCGGTCGATAAAAAGAGTGTAATCAATGAAGGCACTCTTTTGGCAATCATAATACCGGTTATTATCGGAACAATCAGTAACCAGAGCGAGACATGAAAAGATCCCTGCAAAGCTGAGGCATATTCAGTTATCTGCGCTTCGGATGTTGCCGTGTGCATCAGACCTGCAACAGTGAAGATGATGAGTGAAATCGTCAGCGAAGGAATAGTGGTAATCATCATATAACGTACGTGTGTAAAGAGAGGCGTGTCGGTAACCGACGAAGCTAGTACAGTCGTATCCGAAAGCGGCGAAATCTTGTCGCCGAAATAAGCTCCTGAAATGATAGCTCCGGCAATCCAACTCGGATCGAATCCTTGTGCTTTTCCAATGCCCAACAGAGCGATGCCAATTGTTGCAATAGTTGTCCACGAACTGCCGGTCATTACGGAAACGATAGCGCAGATAATACATGTCGAGACCAGAAAGAAATGCGGGTGAATGATTTGCATCCCGTAGTAAATCAGTGTAGGAACAATACCGCTCACCATCCAACTTCCGGAGAGTGCACCGATAATCAGCAAGATAAGTATTGCCGTAGCAATACCCGTGATATTATTGGTTATTGCTATTTCTATTGTTTTCCATCGGGTCTTGCAGTGCACCATCGCGATAAGACTGCAAACGGCTGCCGAAGTAAGTAGTACGATCTGACTACCTCCATTCAGCGCGTCGCTGCCGAAAATACGTATGGTCACAAACAAAAGTGCCACCAATACAAGGATTGGCACTAATGAAAGCAGGGGCGAAGGAACCTTCGTCGGGTTGTTGTTCATCTTTATTGTCTTACTATTCTATTATTGACGTGCAAACTTAGCGAAAAATCAGCAAATCCGCTGTATTTGCAACATATTTATGCATTCAATAATAGTTTAGTTAGCTCTTTCACACCTTCAGAGGCTCCTTTCTGAATAAAATGAATGTCGTTTCGGTAGGTTCGCACCTCTTTAGGATCGATCAGATAGATCGGTTGTCCATTGTTTACATAGTTCAGCAATCCTGCAGCAGGATAGACATTGAGTGATGTTCCGATTACGACAAATATATCTGACGATTCCACTTCGCGGATGGCCGGTTCTATCATCGGCACCGCTTCGCCGAACCATACAATGAACGGACGCAGTTGTGAACCAAAAGGATCTTTGTCGCCCAGATGGATTTCCGGTTTCTCGGGCGAAATATCGTAAGTCTTATTCAGATCGCGTACCGAACAGGCTTTCATCAGTTCACCATGCAGATGAATCACATGCGTACTTCCGGCGCGTTCGTGCAGATTGTCAATATTTTGTGTGATGATCTGCACATCGAAATCCTTCTCCAGTTGAGCCAGACCGATATGCCCATCATTAGGCTTTGCCTGCAGCAGTTTGTGACGTTGCTGGTTATAGAAATCGAGTACAAGTTTCGGGTTTGCATGGAAACCTTCAGGTGTTGCTACATCCTCCACGCGATACTGGTCCCAAAGTCCACCCGCATCGCGGAACGTAGAGATTCCACTTTCGGCACTCATGCCGGCACCTGTCAGAACAACCAATTTCTTTTTCATAAGACTTTTGTTTTTAATGCACACACAAATATAGCCCTAATTTCTGTAGGACGGTCTAAGAAAGTCTAAAAAACTAAAGACAAAACATTTGAGCCTTTATTCTGTTTGTAGTGAGTCTTTAGCCTAAAGGTATAGAGTATTTAAGTATATACTCGTTTGAAGATAACTGTATTCTTGCTGATGGACGATTGTATTCCTGCTTGTGGACGATCGTCCAACATCAAAAATACGATCGTCCATCAGCAAGTGAACGATTAAATATACACTATATAATATATAAAAAGTATACTGCTGTGCATTAAAAAGTAGTCATGATGTGGTTAACCGTTCATTTGCTTAGGATCTGCTTCTCACTTACTTTCTTTTATGCCCTTTTATATAGTTTTTGAGAGGCACAGAGGAACTTGATTACTGTTTGAATATTCAGTAAATTTTTATGATGAAGGAAATTATTTTAGAAAAAGTGAAAATTTCGTTAGGGTAAACTTTAGTTGGCGTGTTATTATAATGTAACGGTAAGAAGATATTTACCCTAATAGAATTTGAATAGATGGATAAAGCGTTGTTACATAAATACTTCAGAGGCGAAGCTTCGAAAGAGGAGGAGCGTCTGATCATGGATTGGGCGGATTCGTCAGAAGCGAACCGCGCCGAATACCTTGAGGAGCGCAAGATGTGGAATGCATTACTTGTCCATTGGAATGAATTGAACAGTCGTACAAAGGCACGTGTGAATACTACATTTTTGACCTTCAACAAAATTGCAGGTATTGCGGCTATGTTTGCTTTAGTTCTGGCTTTTTCATGGATATATTTGAATTCCGGTCAGAAAGAATCAAAGCTATCTGCTGTAGTTGTCCCTCCTGGACAGCGGGTTCAGTTGATTCTTGAGGATGGAACGAAAGTTTGGTTGAATTCGAGTTCTACATTTACCTATCCAACAACATTTAATAGCAAATTGCGTGTAGTTCAGTTAGATGGCGAAGGCTATTTTGAGGTTGCCCACAATGCTGCAAAACCATTCATTGTAAAAACTAAAAAGTATAATATCCGAGTATTAGGAACTACATTCAACGTTTTTGCTTATAGTAAACGAACAAAAGATTTTGAAGCTTCATTGATAAAAGGTTCAATTGATGTGTCATTGAGATCAGATATAGGACGGAAACACTTTTTTCTGAAATCCAGTGAAAGTGTTGTGGAAATAAACGGTTTACTTCAAAAACAAACAATAAGTAATTATGACCGCTTCAGGTGGAAAGATGGATTGATTTGTTTGGATGATGTCCCGTTTGATGAATTGATGAGGAGGTTTGCTGTTTATTATGATATACAGATAAATATTGAGAATCCTAAAGTGTATAGCTACCGATGTACGGGTAAATTCCGGCAAAGCGATGGCATTGAATATGCTTTGCGTGTAATACAAAAAGATTTAAAGTTCCGATTTGTTAGAGATGATGATAACAATGTGATTACGATTAAATAAGTATAGTTTAATAACCATTTAAAACATAAACCGATGGAGAAGGCACCGTAGATAATAAGATAAAAAAGCCGGAAGATGTCCCCACATCCTCCGACTCTGGATGTCAATACAGACAAAATTAAATTAATAATTTTAGTATCAACAATTAAAATCCATTACAAAGTTATGATAAATATTCTTTGTCAAACCGATATTGTGCCTAAAAAACACAAAAAAAGCCATTTAGTAAGGATTATGAAGCTAACAGTATTCTTATCTTTTTGTTTCGTTTTTGCAATGATGGCTACTAATGGTAGTTCGCAGAATACGAAAGTAACACTGAACCAACATAATGTTATGATCAGTGAAGTGCTAAATGCAATAGAAAAACAGACTGATTATTTGTTTTTCTATAATAAAGAAAATGTAGATGTAAGTCAAAAAACATCTATTAATGCTACCAACAAATCTGTCTCCGATGTTTTAGCCAGGATTTTTAGAAATCAGGGCATAAGTTATTCAATGGAAGGCAACTATATAGTTCTCCATAAGACTGCTGTAAAGCAGGAGGATGTTGTCATAGAAATAGAGCAGCAGTCGGGCCGAACTATAAGAGGTGTGATTACCGATGCCTCAGGAGTGCCGATTATTGGAGCAAATGTAAAAGTAAAAGGTGCTAATAACGGTACAGTTTCTGATGTGAACGGATCTTTTACACTTAAGGTACCTTCAGGTACAATATTGCAGATTTCTTATATTGGATATCTGACCAAGGAAGTCTCTGTTGGTTCACAGAATAATTTAACCATTCAATTGTTGGAAGACAATCAATCTCTTGACGAAGTTGTTGTGGTCGCATACGGTACGCAAAAGAAACGCGATGTGATTGGTTCCATGTCTTCCCTTACTTCATCAGATGTGATGAAATCTGCTCCAACATCTATTGAATCCACTTTGCAGGGTATGGCTTCCGGCGTACAAGTAAATACAGGTGCAGGTATTCCAGGTGCACCTCAGCAAATAAAGATTCGTGGTATCGGTTCTATTTCTTCAGGAACTGACCCGTTATGGATTATCGACGGCATTCCTATCCAAAGTAAAGTGATTGATAACAGTATTGATGGTGAAACAAATCAGAGTATTCTGTCTATGTTCAATCCGAATGATGTTGAATCAATTCAAGTCTTGAAGGATGCAGCTGCTACTTCCATCTATGGTTCTCGCGGTTCTAATGGCGTTATTTTGGTAACGACAAAGAGTGGCAAGAAGGGTGCAGTTAAAATCTCGGCTGATGTAAAGACGGGAATTAGTAATTGGGAAAAGACAGATATCGGCTATGCAAATAATAAGGAATATATATCCATTATGGATAAGGCTTTGACAAATGTGGGATCAGGTACTTACAATGTAACCAGTACAATTCGTAATCTAGATGGTGCAACTGAAACAATGACACAAGAAGAAGCCTTGCAGACCAATACGAATTGGGCTGATGTCCTTTCGCGTACGGGATCGTTTTATGAAGCGGATGTATCTGCTAGTCAAGGAACAGATAAAGGCAATTCATATCTATCTCTGAAATGGCGTGAAGATCATGGAAACCTAAAGTATAATAATATGAAAACCATGTCAGCAAATACGAACTTGAACTATAATATTTTGAACTGCTTTGATTTGGGATATCGCCTTTTTGCCTCATATACTGACAATGATCGTATTAAGTCGGGCGATGGTAAAGCCGGTGCAGGAGGTTGGGCTCAAGTAAACTCTAATGCTTTGCCTTGGATGAAAGTGTATGATTCTGCAGGCTTTAATGGCTTTTGGAATTCTAGAGCAAGTGTCAATCCTCTTGCTAGTATTGACCCGATTAATGCTCAGTCAAACTTAAAAACGTTAAATGTCCTTTCTTCATTGACAGGTACATTACATTTGCCTTTGAAGGGATTAAGCATAAAAGGTGAATATGGCTTGAACTATGTAGCCAATCGCGCACGTTCATGGAGAAGTTCTTCTTTGTTGATTAATGGAGCCGAAGCACAGGAACAAAAGTACGAAACCATTATCAGCAATTATAATGCTTATATTAATTATGATGTTCCGATCAATAAAGACAATCAATTGAATGTAGTTGCAGGTATTGAAAATACACGTCAATATATGCATTTCATGAATATGAAAGGGAATAACTTGGTTGGTATTTATCCTGAAGTAGGTACTCCAAATACTTTAAGTGGAAGTACAGGAATAACAAATGAATCCTATTTGAGAGGCTATTTTGCTCGCGCCAATTATAAACTGTTGGATAAATATTTGGTAGGTGCAAGTGTTCGTCGTGATGGTATTTCAAAATTTACTGCTGCGAATCGTTGGGCAACATTCCTTTCAGGTTCTTTAGGCTGGATTATTTCGGAAGAGAAGTTCTTCCATTTTAAACCAATAAGCCTGTTAAAACTGCGTGGTAGTTTTGGTCAGACAGGAAATACCAATACGCCAAGTAATATTACGACTGACGCATGGGGAATCAGCAGTGGCGTGAATACTTTAGTTGGTGAGAATAGTACGAACTTATCATCAATAGGAAATTCTGATATTAAATGGGAGACAACCAATTCTATAGATGTCGGTATTGATTATGGTTTGTTTGGCAATCGTATAAACGGTTCTATTGCCTATTATCAGAGAAAAGTATCAGATATGTTGCTTGCAGTTTCCTTGCCTCCTTCTGCTGGAATTTATGGTGGAAACGTATGCTGGGAAAATATAGGCGATATGCGGAATCAGGGTTTTGAGTTTGATATCAATTCTACTATTGTCAATCAACGGGATCTTACTGTTTCTGCCGGTTTCAATATTTCAACTAATTCTAATAAAGTCCTGAATCTGGATCCGCAATCAGATGCAAATGGTACAGGATTGTTGTTGACAGGGTCGAGTACATATGGTTACGGTATTCTTCGTTCAATAACAAAGAAAGGTTTGGCCTATGGTACATGGTATATGGCTGAATATGCCGGCGTTGATTCACAAAAAGGTATTCCATTGATTTATGAGGTTAAAACCAATGACGATGGAACAACAGAACATACAGGAAATATCATTCCGGCAACCAATGAGAATATGGCAACCAATCGCATGATTCTAAAAGGAAAATCTTCTATGCCAAAGATTTTAGGAGGTTTCAATGCTTCTGTCAAGTATAAGAATGTTGATTTTAGTATGATCTGTTCTTTTGTGACAGGCAATTATATCTACAATCATTTGTTGCAGAGTTCTATGACACCTAACATCGGTATGTTGGTCTTAAATACAAAATTGCTGACCGATTCATGGACTCAGGCAGGCGATAATGCAAAGTATCCACAAGTGACCGCAGGTAATTTATATTTCTATGATAATGATGGAAATAAAACAACGACTGGTGTGAGCTATGGCTCCGACAACAATACGCCATCTTCCCAATATCTGGAAAAAGGCGATTATTTGAAGGTGCGTAATGTGACTATCGGCTATAATCTGCCGGCAGCATGGGTTCAGCGTTATCATTTGGGAAATGTCCGCATTTATGTTACAGGAAACAACTTGTTAACATGGACAGGTTATACAGGATATGATCCGGAAATATCTATTGATCAAACAACGGGTAGCTCGGTTTCTTCATTCTATTCAATGCCGGCTTCACGTTCATTTTTGGCTGGTCTGAGTGTTAATTTCTAAAACAATGAGACAATGAAAAAGAGTTTAAAAACAATTATATTAGGTGTGATTGTACTGACAACAGCGTGCAATAATGATAGCTATTTTGAACTTAAGAGAGCAAACCAGTATCCATGGACAACTGTTAGCGAGTTGGAATTAGCTGTACGTGAGCCTTATTTGTTGACAATGGGTAATGCTTGGGGAAGTCCTGTTGGTGCATTGGGATTACGCGGATTCGCAGAATCTGATGTAGCTCAATATCTTCCGGGAATCACGGGCGATAGTTACTTCTATGAGTATTATAATCGTTTATGGGAAACAACCGTTTTAGGTAATGATAAGGAACTGGAAAAAGCTTTTCAATATCTTTATCAGATTTCTACAGCAACCAATGCGCCACTGAAGCTGATTCAGGATGCTGAAGATGCAGGTACAGATGTTTTTTCAAATATGACTGAAACGGATCGTTCAACAGTAAAACGTTATAAAGGCGAATTGCTTTTCATGCGTGCGTGGTGTTATTGGTATTTGGCTAGAACATGGGCTCCTCCTTATAATCCGAGCGGTGATAATTCATCGAAGCATTTTGTTTTGGCTCGTACGTATGTAAATGGTTCAGATGAATTAAAGAATGGTACTTTGGCAACTGTTGAAGAAGTTTATTCTGCTATTGTGCAGGATTTGAAAGATGCTATTGATATTTTGCCAACATCGTATGTATCTGATGAGGCTGATCCTCGTAGCCGTGTGAATAAATATGCTGCGCAGGCATTATTGGCTAAGGTATATTTTTATATGGGAAAGCATGATTTGGCTTTAGCTCAGCTGAACGATGTGATTAACAGTGGTATGTATAATTTGAAAGACGCCCCAATTGAAGCGTTCAATCGTATTTCGGGCGAAGGCGTAAGTAATGAGGTTATCTGGGAGATTGCTATTAATTCTACTTCTACAAAATTCGATCGTAATCCAACTATTTTCTCAAAGTGTAATTATACAGCGAATGGAGGTGGAAGAGGAAAGTATTGGAATATGTGTGCATGGACGGCATTTACAATGTCGTACAGCATCTTGAAGCAAATAGGTTGGATGAATGCAGATTTGTCAGAGCCGGCAGAGGCAAAGAAAGATTTACGTTATCAACAGACCTATATCCGCTTGGAAGGCTATCAGCCAAATCCTTATAAATCAGGAACAGATGAATACTATGCGTTCATTAATAAATATGAGTCGCGTTATCCAGCTCTTACCTATCCAATGGTTTATCAGGACAAACATTTTAGAGCTCCAACTTCTGGTCGTCGTTCAAACAAACCGATGCTTCGTCTTGCAGATATGCTGCTGATGCGTTCTATAATTCTCTTTAATAATGGAGACAAGACAGGTGCTGCTGCAGATTTGAATGTTGTTCGCGAACGTGCAGGATTGACTGATATTTCTGCAAACGATATTACTGAACGTGCTATAGAGAATGAACGTATTAAGGAGATGAGTGGCGAACATGCCGACCGTCTTTTCTGGCTCATTGGTCTGCGTAAGGACATTGGTATTGGTGACCGCGATGCAAGTAAGTTCCAAGTAATCAAAGCGCCATATTCAAACTATTATTGGCAAATTCCTGAATTGGAAAAACAAAATAATACGGCTTATCAATAATGAATGGTAATTAATGTACGGATCTTGCAGAATGTTTGTACTATTTTTATAGTTGTGAATCTGCAAGGTCCGTGCTTTTTTTATGTTTCTATGTGTGAAACATATTGTTAGAATTATGTGATTGTGGAGGATTATAAATTCTGCGATTGGGTTAAAGGATAATCGATATGAAAAATGTAAATATTAATAGAAGAGATTTTATAAAAAAATCTGTAACAGCAATAGGCTCTTTGGAAGTTGCGAATATGGCCGTTAGTGGAGAAACATTAACCTCATTTGGGGTGCCGGCTTTTGAGCTTCAATCTCTAAAACAGAAAAAGTTATCTTTTAATAAAGATGGGAAGTTTAAAATCGTTCAGTTTACAGATATCCACGCAGTATATAAGCAGGGCGAAACAGACCATGCTTATGATATCATGAATAAGATTTTAGATATAGAAAAGCCTGATTTTGTTATTTATACAGGAGATGTTGTTACAGATAATAATCCAAAAGAGCTTTGGAAAAAAGTTACAGGATTGGCTGTTGAGCGAAATACTCCGTTTGCTGTTGTTTTTGGTAATCATGATTCCCAATTTAATGTTCCTAGAAGCGCGTTAATGGATATGGTTGCCGGGTTAGATGGATGCCTGAACGAACAGAAGTCTAAATCAATGGCAGATGTGTATGGTGAAACGAACCAAGTTCTCCCAATATATGCTTCAGATAATGCATTAAAGAAGAGTTTCATTTTATATCTTTTTGATTCAAACTCAACTAATGATTTACCTAATTCGGAGAATCATTATGACTGGATTAGGGAAAGTCAAATAGAGTGGTATATAAAACAAAGCAAACAGCTTACAAGTGAGAATAATGGTGTGCCATATCCAGCTCTCGCTTTTTTCCATATTCCTTTATTTGAGTATGTCAAGGCTTATAACAATCCTTTATATAAAACAGTAGGCTGGAGATTAGAAAATGAATGTATCCCTGCTATCAATTCAGGATTATTTTCTGCCTTTGTGGATTGTAAAGATGTAAAAGGCGTTTTCGTAGGACATGATCATGATAATGATTATGTATCATATTATAATGGAATAGCCTTGGGCTATGGACGATTTTCTGGAGGCTTAAATACATATCATACGCTATGTCGTGGTGCTCGGATTTTTGAGTTGACAGAAAATAAGGAATCTTTTGAGACGTGGGTACGTTTGGAAACTGGTCGATTCCGTTTCCGTATTACAATACCACAGTCATTTACGACGACAGATTCAGAGCTTGAAACTAAGCCGATATATTCTGGAGGTGGCAAATGGTTTTTGCATGGCATGTAGAAAAATTGTATCTCAAACTTTTATACTAGCTAAAGATTATAGGGCCTTGATATTTTATAATGTATGGAAAACATGAGAAATATTGTGATTGATACAAATCGTTGTCATTGGCATAGTTTTGTATGAAGCCGATAATTGTATTATTTGCAATATATGTTTTGCCTTACATTGAGAAGTTGCTCTATTCTTTGGAGCGACTTCTTTTATTTTAAAACTATTCCTCGTATATTTGTGAGACGATTAAAAAATGCATTCTAAATGTGCGAGAACGAAATAAAGGAATACGATTCATTAGTGAAAGAATATCAGGTACTTGTTTCTGAAAAGTTTTCAAAAGAAGACTTTATGGAATACGATGAGATACTTTTTTCTGCTCATAGCTGTGCTATAGATGGGAATTCCTTTACTGTTGATGAAACTCGCACACTGAAAGAAAAAGGATTGGGATGATTCTCTGACGTGATCCCAGAACTTTGAAAAAATAACCAGTGATTATATGAGAAATAACAAAATCAAATTCCTTCTAGCTGCTTGCTTGATATTGGGAGGCGGTAGTATTTTTGCTCAAAATACGGCAATTCAACGTATTCCGACTGTAGATTATAATTATTTGTCTGAGCATTTTAAAGCACCCGACAGTCGTTATGGAACCGATTGCTGGTGGTGGTGGCTGAACGGGCATACCAGTAAAGATGCTATCACAAAAGAATTGGAAGCGATGAAGGCACGCCATTTTTATGGAGCGATGGTGTTTGACGCGGGAGGTCATAATCAACGGGGAAATAAGGATATCCCTATGGGACCAGAGTTCGGTTCAAAAGAATGGAATGACTTGTTTGTGTATGCTTTGGATGAGGCTAAACGATTAGGTCTCGAGATTGGCTTTAATATTATGAGCGGGTGGAATTTGGGTGGACCACGCGTTACGCCTGAATATGCTGCGAAACGACTTGTTTTTACTGAAACGAAAGTAAAAGGAGGAAAGAAACTGGTGCTCTCTCTTGATAAACCGAATGCTAATAAAGGTTTTTATAAAGATATTGTCGTTTTGGCATTTCCGCTGAAACCTCAGAATGTAACAGATAAAGGTATCACTTTCCTGGAACAGAAACTGGCTATTCATGAGATGGGAGGCTCAGCACCTGATTGTCGTTTTCTGCTGAATAATGATCTCCCTGATAAAAGTATTGAAGGAAAATCATCTTATATTGTTAATTCAAAAGATGTTATTAATGTTACCGGTAAATGCAATGCCGATGGTAAACTGATTTGGTCAGCTCCAAAAGGAGCATGGAGTATTATGCGTATCGGATATACTTGTACAAAAGCTGCTGTTTCGACCTCGACGGGCAATTGGCAGGGAAATGTGGTTGATTATTTGAGTAAGAAGGCCTTTGACTTCTATTGGAACGATGTTGTTGAACCCATCTTCAAAGCTGCTGGTAGTCACGTGGGTACAACTTTGAGATATATGGAAACCGATAGTTGGGAATGCGGTGGAATGAACTGGACGGATGATTTTGCTCAAGAGTTCAAAAATTATTGTGGTTATGATATTACAAACTATCTGCCTGTTCTCGGTGGTTATGTTGTTAATGATGTCAATACATCAAATGATTTTCTGGCGGATTTTCGTAAGACGATTGCAAATGCAGTGGCAGTAAATCATTATGCTAATTTTGCCGAACATGCTCATAAGTACAATATGGGTATTCAACCCGAATCAGCAGGACCTCATGCAGGACCTCTGGATGGAATAAAGAATTATGGATACAGCGATATTACCATGAGCGAGTTCTGGTCTCCTTCGCCTCATCGCCCTCTTCCGCCGAATCGCTTCTTTTTAAAACAAGCTTCTTCGGCTGCACATATCTATGGCAAGCAGATTGTTGGTGCGGAGTCGTTTACAACTATTGGCCCGCATTGGAATGATGAACTGTGGCATAATCAGAAGTCAGCTTTCGATCATGAGGTTTGTTCCGGATTGAATCGGGTTTATTTTCATACATTTACTTCATCACCTGCTTCGATGGGACTTCCCGGACAGGAATATTTTGCAGGTACACATGTTAATCCGCGCGTAACTTGGTGGAATGAATCGAGTGCATTTATTGATTATCTCCGTCGTACGCAGTTTGTTGTGCAGAATGGACAGTTTGTTGGCGATGTTCTCTATTATTACGGTGATCATATTCCGAATATCTTCCCGTATAAAAATGCAGATCCTGCAGGCGCAATGCCGGGCTACGATTATGATGTGACTGATGAGAATATCCTGTTATCACTGAAAGTCGAAAATGGAAAGGTCGTGGTTCCCAGTGGCATTAAATATGAAGTGCTGGTTCTTCCGGATCATAAAACGCTGACTCTTCCTGCATTGAAGAAGGTGGATGAGTTGTTGCAACAAGGTGCAAATGTTATTGGTTATAAACCGCTTTATCTGGTAACACTCGTTGGTGGCGAAAGTGCGCAACGTGAGTTCCATCAGTTGTCAGACAAAATATGGGGCAATGTTTCGAGTGCGAAGGGCGAAAGAAAATATGCCAACGGAACGCTTGCCTGGGGTGTTACGGCTCACGATTATTTGATTTCTAAGGGGTTAAAACCTGATTTCAAGGTAGAAGGGAATGCTGACTTGGTAGGTTTTGACTATATACATTATATAATAGCTGGTAAGCAATTCTATTTTATCACCAATCAGACTGAACAACTACAGAAAATTAATTGTACTTTCCGTGTCAGCGGATTTCGTCCTGAAATATGGGATGCGCTTAGTGGGGACAAACGTGAAGCAAAAGCTTTCACACAGCATGACGGTGTAACAACTGTTCCTCTAACTTTTGATCCTTATGGCAGTATCATGATATGCTTCAATCAGGCGATAAGTGCAACAACTCAAGGTGATGCTCAGCAAAATTATCCGGATTTGAAGCAAGTAATGGAAATTGATGGTTCATGGACTGTTCATTTTGATTCGAAATGGGGCGGACCGGAAACGATAGAGTTCCCTGTATTAAGTGATTGGTCGCATAGCGCAAACGAAGGTATTAAATATTATTCGGGCTCTGCAACTTATCAGAAGACGTTCAAACCTGATTTTACTCCTGAACAAGGAAAGTCCTATTATCTTCAGTTGGAAAACGTGAAAGATGTAGGAATTGCAACGGTAAAGATAAACGGTGTCGACAAAGGCATTGTTTGGACTAAGCCTTTTAGAGTTGATATAAGCAAAGAACTGAAAGCAGGAGAAAATACGCTTGAGATTAAAGTGGTAAATTCATGGTACAACAGGGTAGCGGGAGATGAAATGAATCCGGATAAGAAACATTTTACTTCTACAAATATCGTTCTGAGAAATGATTTTCAAGGGCGTCCTCAAGAAGTTATACCTTTGCAGCCTTCCGGATTAATTGGTCCGGTAATTATTACTACCGAAGAATAAGTATTAATCATTAATAAGTAATATAACCATGATAACGCGAAGGAATTTTTTAAAGACATCAGCTGCGGCAGTAGCAGCAGGAATTGTTGCTCCATCGGCTTGGAGTTTCCCTGAAGTGGAAAATAGGATTATCGGTGCAAACGATCGAATTAATGTTGGACTTATTGGATGCAGGAATATGGGTTGGGGCGACTTGTCCGATTTCTTGCTTCATAAGGAAGTCGATTGTTTGGCATTATGCGATATTGATCAAGGCATTTTGAATAATCGTGCTTCTGAAGTTGAAAAGAAGTTGAATCACAAACCTCAATTGTTCTCTGATTATAGAAAAATGTTGGAGATGAAAGATTTGGATGCTGTTATTATTGGAACTCCTGACCATTGGCATTGTTTGATGTTTACAGATGCTTGTTCGGCAGGAAAGGATGTCTATGAAGAAAAACCTATCGCAAATTATATTGCCGAATGTGATGAGATGGTAAAAGCGGCCAAGCGTTACGAACGGGTGACTATTGTTGGTCAGCAGCAGCGAAGTGGCAAGCATTGGAAAGCCATGATTGATTATTTGAATAGTGGAAAACTTGGAAAGATCGCTCGTGCAGATGTTTGGGCGAACTTCAATTATGGTGCTTTGGGTAAACCAATTCCTGATTCACCTGTTCCGGAAGGCATCGATTATGAGATGTGGCAAGGTCCGGCTAAACTCCGTCCGTTTAATCAACAGCATTTCCATGGCTCTTGGAGAATGTTCTGGAACTATGGAGGCGGACTGATGACCGATTGGGGCGTTCATTTGCTGGATATGGTTTTGTGGGGAATGAACATCAAAACAATGCCGAAACGTGTAGCTGCTGTTGGTGGAAAATTTGCTTTCCCTGATAATTGCCCTGAAACTTTCGATACACAAAGTGTTATATATGAGTTCGACTCATTCCTAATGCATTGGAGTCATACGGGTGGCGTTGAAACGGGTCCGTATAATCGTAATTATGGTATGGCTTTTAAAGGAACTAACGGTACATTAGTTGCCGATCGTAATAATTGGGAGGTCATTCCCGAATATGATGGAAACAAAAAACCGCGTGTTGAAACAACGAAGGTCGTTTCAGATGATAGCGATCACCGGCTTCATGTTTCTAATTTTATTGAGTGCATGAAAACGAGAACGTTTGATACAGCTTGCACAATAGAAAATGGAAGTCTGTGTGCCAAATACGCACATTTGGGAAATATTGCTGCGCGGAGTGGATTGTCACTTGTCTATGACGATCAAAAACATACATTTACAACGGGCAAAGAGGCTAATAGTTATTTAATGCCTAAATATCGTTCGCCTTGGAAATTCCCGAATTATTAAGATATGGCATAGACTTGCTGCTAACGTTGATATATGAACAATTCACAGTTTTGACATGAGAAGATTCTTTAGCCTGTTAGGCATTTTGATAATTACTGTAATAACAGCTGATGCACAAATTGGCTTTGTAAATAGTTGCCCACAGTTCAAGCTTAATGGTGCAACTCTTATTTCACCTTCTAGCGAAGGATTATGGTCTGTTGCTACGGGTTGGAACAATGATTGGATGACCGAATGGCATTATGCAAATCCGGAAAAGATGGAGCAGAATGGCAGTTGGACAATCCTTTCGGGAAAGATGATGTTTCCCCAAGGCGTATTGGTTATGCGTGATTCATACAAGGAAATACGTAAAAATTTAGTGAAGTGCGTCCGCCGTTTTGAGTGGCAAGGAAAAGACACTTTAAAGCGTGTGACGTTAGCTATCCGTTTCCAGTTGAAGGGTAATAATATGCAGGCTTTCTTACCCGGCATACTTTATTATGGTAATAAGAATGGTGCGAAAATTAATCCGAATATTATCCCCGTTTATAATGGACAAGACGGAGAGTTTGCCATTTTTGAAGACCATCGCTATCCTATGCCATTTGCAATGCTTGAGAATGCTTCCGCTAAATATGCTGCTGCCATTCATACAACACCGAGTCCAGTACGCGGAGCTGTTTTGAATGACCAATGGTGGTCATTGGGAGTTGAAGCATATAATGGTCACAGCGATTTTGTCCTTTATTCTGGTCCTATCGGGTACAATAAAAAGCATAGTGTTGCAAAAGCTTTACAGCAATCGCCCATGAAATATACCGATACATATCTGAATCTCGAACCGGGGCGGATTGTTGAAAAAGAATTTTATGTCGAACTTTATCCTATTGAACGGGAGGGAACAGGTTTTGAACAACCAATCTATACCTCTTTGGATCTGCATAAGCCTTATGATGCTGATCGCTTTACATCGTTTAATGAAATTGTCTTAGATAAATATCGCTTTGCTAAAAGTCGTTGGCTGGAATTTGATAATAAGGCCGTAGGTTTCAATATGTACGATATTTCATATAAAAAGGATATTGTAATGGGTTGGTGTGGACAAGCTGATTCGCCTGGTTATTTCCTCCAGGTCTTGAATGCTCGAATCAATGATTCAACAATCAGTGATAAAGTGCAGAGAAGTATGGACTTCCTTTCTACATTCCCTGTGAATTCGCAGAACGGTTCATTTCCGGTAGGTTATGATGGTAAGAAATTCCATGAAGGAGATCCTGTATCTTGTGGCCAGGCTATGTATAATTTTGCAAAAGCTATTGAGACGGCTCGTAAAAGCCATCTTCATAATACTCAAGCATGGGAAGTGTTTTTAAAACATGCTTGCGACGGTGTTTCAAAATATATTTTGGATAAGAACTGGAATCCTGTGTCTACTGCAGAAGGTTTTTATATTGCGCCATTGACCCTTTCTTCCAAATTATTTAATAATGACACGTATAAGAAAGCAGCCATTAAAGCCGGGCAGACATTTGCTGATAGACATTTAAATATGAACGGTTGTTATTGGGGTGGAACGCTCGACGCTACTTGTGAAGATAAAGAAGGTGCTTGGGCAGCCTTCCAAGGTTTTATAACGCTGTATGAACAATATAACGATACGAAATATTTGAATTGGGCAAAACATGCAATGGATGTATGTTTGAGCTATGTCGTTGATTGGGATATTCCTCTCCCTGCCGGTCGACTGGCCGATTTTAACTTTAAAACAACGGGTTGGACAGTCGTCTCTCCACAGAATCAACATTTGGATGTGTATGGAGTATTATTTGCTCCCGAAATATATAAGATGGGAACATATCTGAATGATACCAGACTTCAGAAGTTAGCGAAAGTTATGTTTCGTACATGTTCGCAGCTTATGAACCCTTATGGTTCACAAGGGGAACAAATACAGCATACAAATTTCGCACAGAACGGAGATATGAGTAATGTCCATAAACTTCGTGGTGGGTATTCTGAAGGTTGGACTGTCTTTTGGATTACAGCTCACTTTTTGAATGCTGCTGCACGATTTGAAGAGATGAGCGTAATTCCTTAGTTAAAGAGAGAGTGTTGAGTTTGATGTGCATTTTTGATAATAATAATTTTATAGTAAATATAACATAGATGAAAAGAAGAGATTTCATTACAAGCAGTGTTTTGGCAAGCGGAATGTTGGCTTTTGGAGGATTTGAAGGACAAGCTATGAATCCTGATAAGAAACCTGTTGCTCAAGTAGTAAAAGATGGTTTTGTTACTGAACCTGCAAGGCAGATACCTGTTTTGGCAACAACTGATGTAGTTGTCATCGGTGGAGGACCTGCTGGAACGACTGCCGCAATTGCAGCAAGCCGAGCAGGAGCAAAAACTTATTTGATAGAAAGATACAACCATTTGGGAGGATTATGGACGGGTGGACTCGTTTTGCCTCTCCTTTCTACTCATGGGGCTGATAAGAGTAAAAATAGAATTCAGGTTATTCATGGTATCGGCGGTGAGATGGCTGAAAAACTCAAGAAGATGGGAATGTCCGTCCATGAAATTAATCCTGTTGTGGATCCTGAAGCTGCCAAGTATCTGATGGATGAGATGACAACAGAAGCAGGCGTGAATGTGATTTTTCATGCCTGGTGTGTTGGTGCTATCATGGATGGAAAACAGATCCGAGGTGTATTTATTGAAAGCAAATCAGGTCGACAGGCGATTCTTGCAAAGGTTGTCATTGATTGTACAGGTGATGGCGATGTATTCCATTGGGCAGGCGAACAATTCGATGAAATCAAATATTATATTGGATTGAATCATCGCCTCGGGAATGTAGATAGAATCAATGCTTCTGCTCCCGGCTATAAAGAGATGAATATCGGAGAAGAAACTGCACTTCCAGGTGTACATTGGTGCAATATGTTGGGTGATAAAGAACAATGTGCAACAGATGTGCTCAATCTTTCGCGTCTACAAAAGAAATATCGCAAAGAAATCTGGGAGAGTACGGAAGAACTTCGTAAAACGCCCGGATATGAACAGGTATATCTTTTGGATACAGCCAGTCAGATTGGCGTTCGTAATTCGCGTATTTTGAATGGTATGTATAAACTGACTTTGGAAGATACGATGACATTCAAATCATTCGATGATGTGATTGGCATCAGTGGTTCGTGGGTAACTACTTCATATAATGGAAATAATGTAACCTCTAAAGAACGGCCGTATTGGCAGATCCCGTATCGCTCTTTAATTCCAAAGAATATTGATAATCTGATTGTCGCTGGCCGTTGCTTCTGCTATGAGAGAAACTTGATTGAAGATGCTCGTGTGATTGGAACATGTATGGTTACCGGTCAAGGAGCAGGAGTCGCTGCAGCAATTGCCATTAAAGAGCGTGAATTGCCAAGAACGATTGATAGAAAGAAGTTGCATCAGACTTTATTGGAACAGAAGGTTTGGTTTGGATGAAAAAGCTTGGTGGCTATTTGTGCTTTACAAATAACTTGCATTATCTTTGCAATCAATAGATCATAATTAATAACGCAAGAATAAATGACAACAAGAAGAAACTTTCTCAAAACAAGCAGTCTTTCATTAGCAGGCCTGATGATTGGACAGCAGACATTTGCGCATGTAGCAAATCAATATGAAGAAGGCGTTTCTGCTTCATCCGCCGCTTCTAATAAATATGTTTGTAAACGTCCACCATTAGCTAAAAGGCAGTTTACATCCGAAGCAGTCGAGAATGCTATTACTACAACAAAGGCTAAACTTACAGACCAGAAGTTGGCTTGGCAGTTTGAAAATTGTTTTCCGAATACATTAGATACGACATGCGAACACAAAACGTTGGATGGTAAACCGGATACATTTGTTCTTACGGGTGATATTCATGCTATGTGGCTTCGTGATTCATCAGCGCAAGTATTTCCGCATATTCAGTTTGCTAAAGAAGATCCCAAAGTGCAGACTATGCTTGCAGGCGTTATTAATCGTCAGACAAAATGTATCAATATTGATCCTTATGCAAATGCGTTCAATGAAGGACCGACCGGAAGTGAATGGGATAGCGACAATACAACGATGAAGAAGGAGTTGCATGAACGCAAATGGGAGATAGATTCTCTTTGTTATCCTATTCGTTTGGCATATCATTATTGGAAAGCAACAGGCGATACATCTCCTTTTGATGCGCATTGGGTCCGTGCCATGCAAAAAGTTTATTATACCTTTATTGAACAGCAACGTAAAGATGGACTGGGTCCGTATAAATTTACACGTAAGACCGAAAAGCCTTCAGATACAATGCTGAATGATGGCTATGGCAGTCCTGTTCGTCCTGTAGGATTGATTGTTTCGGCTTTTCGCCCTTCTGACGATTCGACGTTGTTTAGTTTTCTCATTCCTTCGAACTTGTTCGCTGTAACCTCTCTTCGTCAATTAGCTGAGATGATGCGAACAATCAAGAATGATAATACTTTTGCTACGAAGTGCATAACTTTGGCCGATGAAGTTAATGAGGCTATTCAGAAATATGGTATTGTAGAACATCGTGACTTCGGCAAGGTTTATGCTTACGAAGTTGATGGTTTTGGAAGTTGCCATTTTATGGATGATGCCAATGTTCCCAGTTTATTAGCTCTTCCATATCTGGGATGCGTTGATGTGAATGATCCTATCTATCAGAATACACGTAAGCTAGTGCTTAGTACAAGCAATCCATATTTCTTTAAAGGTTCCGCAGGCGAAGGAATTGGCGGTCCTCATGTTGGACTCAATTATATTTGGCCTATGTCTATCATTATGCGTTGCAACACAACAAATGATGACAATGAAATTCGTCACTGCGTTAAGATGCTTCGTGATACAGATGCTGATACCGGATTCATGCATGAATCATTTTTTGCCAATGATCCTAAAAAGTTTACCCGTTCATGGTTCGCTTGGGTGAACACACTCTTTGGAGAAATGATTTATCGTCTGGTGAAAGAAGGTAAAACAGATCTTCTTAATCATTTGGATTGAATAATATGATGGCGCTTCAACTGTTGCGATACTGTTGAGGCGTCATTCCAACATGTTGACGAAAATACTTATTGAAAAACGATAGATTATTGAAATTAAGCGAATAAGCAATCTGTTTGACAGAGAATTCTGTCGATTTTAATTGTGCTTTGGCATCCATGATGATGGCGCTTGAGATGATTTGCATGGGAGTGACACCTGTAACTTTACGGATCGTTGTGCAAAGATGAGGTAATGAGATATTCAATTGGTTTGCGTAGAAAGTCACGGTGTGTTCAGTTACATAATTAGCTAAGACCGACTGTATAAATTCCTTATAGATATCATTTTCCCGATTTGCTTCCAATTCCTTCCAGTCACAATGTTTTTTATATGTTTCAGATATGCATTGAAGGAAAATGTTTAGCGTTGAACGAATGATTTCCGGGTTGGATACGATATTGGGTAGTCGATTTACTTTAATGAGTAATCGAAAGAAATCTTCGTATATTGAAATAGAACTGTTGGTTAGTTTCACAACCGGACTTTCAATTAATGCTGGAAGAATATTTACTGTTGCTTTAATGTAATTGACACTTGACATGAAGGAAGAAGAAAATCCGGCATAATAGAGATGTAGGTTGCCATTAATGGAATGAATTTGTAAAAAGCAGTTTGTTGGGAGAACGACCAAACATCCTGGAGTAATCTCAAAATCTTTCATGTTAATTGTAGCACGAATGTTCCCTTCTTTACAGAGGACAAATAGCCCTGCTTTGATTTTACAGGGAAAATGTCCGTAATTATTTAGTAAACTAATAGTCACATCATCACCAACAGTGAAATCAACAGGTAGATCAATTTTGGGTATTTCGTTTTTCATTTTGCAATAAATAATCTTCAAATATAGCGTTTTTCTGTTGAATAATAGCTATTTGCAATAAAAATGGAACAATAATTCCCAAAGATGGAGATTGATATATGGCTAATTGTAGCGAACTTTGTCTTTCGTAAAATAGAAACGCAATGAAAAAGTTATGTATGGTCATTATGTCTTTGATGTTCTGTTCAACACTATTTGCACAGACTTTGAAAGGTCGTATTACTGATGCAGATACCGGCGAACCTTTGGCAGGCGTAAATATAACTTACACATTCCATGGCATACAAGGTCTCGTTTCCGATTCACAAGGTGCTTATTCGATTACTCTTCCGGCAAACAATTTGCTTGTCACTTTTAGTTATATCGGCTATGATGACGTGAAGGTCTCATTTACAGCGCATCAGTCTCAAACAATACATAAAGATATACGCTTGAGCGCTTCGAATACTATGTTGCAAGATGTAGTTGTCAGTGCCGGTCGTTTTGAACAGAAACTAAGTGATATCACAGTCTCCATGGATTTGCTCAAATCGGGAGATATTGTTAAACAAGCTCCAACGGATTTGTCCGCTGTACTTAAAACGCTCCCGGGAGTAGATGTCAATGATAAACAACCTTCAATAAGAGGAGGTGCAGGTTGGACTTATGGAGTTGGCGCGCGAAGTCAGATATTGGTAGATGGAATGTCGATATTAACTCCTGCTTCCGGTGAAATAAACTGGAATGTGATTCCGATGGAAAATGTTGAGCAAGTAGAAATTATCAAAGGTGCATCGTCTGTACTGTATGGTTCATCGGCTTTGAACGGCGTTATCAATGTGAGGACGGCGCGACCGGGACTTGTCCCTAAAACGCATATTACATTATATAATGGTATATATGGTAATCCCGATAATGGAAATTATGGATATGAAAACAATCGCTTTTGGAAAAGCAGTTATGCAGTAAAGCCATTGATGCGCCGTACAGTTTTTAATGGATTGAGCAATCCGCTGTATGATGGAATGGACTTTTCTCATTCTCGTCGGATTAATAATTTTGATGTTACTGCAGGCATGAATCTGTTCAACGACGAAGGATATAAGCAGCAAGGATTCAATAAACGCTTCCGTTTTGGAGGAAATCTTACTTATCATCAGCCCAACGTTGGAAACAAAGTCATCAATTACGGATTTAATGCGAATCTACTTGCTGATAAATATGGCGATTTCTTTATTTGGCGTTCGCCACAGGAAGCTTATCGTCCGTCGCCGTTTACAAATATGGGAAGGAAAGAGCGTGCCTTTTACATTGATCCTTTCTTCAACTTTACCAATCCGGATAAACAAACTTCACATAAGTTGCGGGGTCGGATCTATTATCGTCGCGACCGAATATTCAAACCTTCTGAAGAAACAGATATAAGTGATGTCACCGAGCGTATGGGAACCGATATGAATGCAATTGCAAATATTGCAAATGGCGATTTGAGTATGTTTTACCCGCTTATTACTCCAGCTTTTCAGAAAGATTGGACCGGTGTTGTGAATAGTGGCATTGGTATTTTGAATCAGATTTTTCCTTCGGCTACGACTTCTGATTATTGTGATCTGATTGCCTATGCTATTAATCATGGGTTACCAAGTAACTTGTCGGAACTTGTTCCTTGGCTTTCAGGCACTTTAAATAATAACAAAAGCAATTCAACCGCTAGTACAAAATGGGATAAAAATTTTACGTATTATCTGGATTATCAATACAACAAGCGTTGGAATAACGGAGCTCAGATTACGCTCGGCGGAACATTCGAACACATTCGTAATGATTCCGAAGCTACAGGTTTGCATATCAGTGACAATGCTGCTGCATTTATGCAATATGATCAGCGTCTTTTTGATAAACTGAATGTTTCAGCAGGAGTAAGAACTGAATATTACAGAGTCGACGAACATTATCGCGAATCGGATACCAAAGTTTTTGGTAAAAATATTCCTATTCACCCTGTGTTCCGTCTGGGATTGAATTATCAGCCTGCTCAATACAGCTTTGTTCGTGCCAGTATTGGTCAGGGTTATCGTAATCCATCCATAACAGAAAAATATGTGCGCAAGGATATCGGAGGTGTTGGCGTTTATCCGAATGATGAATTAAAAGCGGAGAAAGGCTACAATGCAGAGTTGGGATTTAAACAAGGATATAAGATAGGTAGATTAAAAGGATTCATTGATCTTGCTGGATTTTATACCGAATATCGCAATATGGTAGAGTTTCAATTTGGGTTGTTCAACAATACGACATACAAACCTATTAATAGTTTGGCTGACGCATTCAGTATGTTCGCTTCCTCAAGTACACCCGGCATTGGTGCGCAGTTTCATAATGTTTCAAAAGCTCGTATTTATGGTACAGAAATATCCACTAATGGACTCTATGATTTTAATCGTGACGCTCATTTGTCTTTTTCGCTTGGTTATCTGTTTATTGAACCGAAGGATGTAGATTATAAAACGCGTAATGCCAAGGAAGCTTTTTATAGCGATCCCCTTCAGATGAAAGAAAAATCTAATAACTCCAAATATCTGAAATACCGCCAGAAACATACGTTCAAAGCTGTTGCCGACTTGCAATGGAAACGATTTAATCTGGGTACAAACTTGGTTTGGAAAAGTAAAACCCTTGCTGTCGATTATCTGATGGTTGATGAGCGTCCGAAAGTTTCTAAAGAACTGATGGATTATGTACGCGATGTACTGTTTGGCAATATCAATGGCGAAACGCTTGCTTCTTATTGGGAAAGAATTAACAAACCGTATGCAACCGTTGATTTACGGGCAGGAGTGAGAATTAACAAAGAACTTAAATGTCAATTTCTTATTAACAATTTGCTGAATAGTGAGTACTGTACGCGCCCTATGGCTGTATCTATACCAAGAACCTTTGTGATGCAAATCAATTATGATTTTTAATCTTACTCGTTAGTATAGTTAATGCCTAATATGCTTGATGATACAAAGGTTTCACTAGTGTGTAATTAATAAAAAGTTGAACAGTATGAGAAAGTTATCTAACCTTGTCATGTTGCTGATTTGTTGCAGCATCATTTCAGTAGCCCAAAACTATACGCAGTATGTAGATCCTTTTATAGGAACAGCTTATGTAGGACATACTTATCCTGCAGCAACAACGCCTTTTGGAATGGTTCAAGTCGGACCTGATAACAGCATTGTCGGATGGGATTGGGAATATTGTTCGGGTTATAACGACAAATCCACGTATATAACAGGTTTTTCTCATACACATTTAAGTGGAACGGGTTGTGCCGATATGGGCGATATTTCTTTTATGCCCGTTGTTGGCGATGTCCCATTTATCCAAGAGAAAGAAAAAGGTTATGGTTCAAAGTTCTCGCATCAATCAGAGAAAGCTGCGCCGGGTTATTATAGTGTATGGCTTAGCGATTATCATATTAAAGTTGAACTGACGGCGACGCCGCGGGCAGGCTTCCATCAATATACTTTTCCTAAAAGTAATAAGTCAGGGATCATGATTGATATGGAGCATGGATTAGGCGATAAGACGACCGAAAGTTTTATAAAGGTGCTTGATAACAGAACTATCGCAGGTTTTCGTCGTTCAACGGGCTTCGTCAATGATCATCAATATTATTTCTATGCTCGTTTCTCAAAACCTTTTGCTAAAATCACAACATACAAAGATGGCATTGTTGGCAAAGGACGTGATGTTGAAGGTAAAGCAACAAAGGTCCTCGTGCAGTTTGCTACAAAAAGCAACGAGATTATTAAAGTAAAAGTTGGACTTTCAACGTCCAGTTATGCTGCCGCGATGAAGAATCTGGATCAAGAAATTAAAGATTGGAACTTTGCAAAAGTTCTAAAACAGACAGATGCCGTTTGGAATCGCTATTTGAGTCATATAGATATTGATGCTGTCGACGGAGGACAACGCACCGCTTTCTATACATCTTTATATCATGCTCTGATTATGCCGAACTTAGTTTCCGATATCGATGGCGGTTATGTCGGTTGGGATCATAAATATCATCAGAGCAAAGATGGAGAGATGTATACCAATTTTTCTTTATGGGATACTTATCGGGCATTGCATCCATTTTTGAATCTGATGTATCCGGAAATGAACAGCAAATTGATAAAATCCATGCTTGAACATTATAAGCAAACCCATATGCTTCCGACGAATGAGTACGGTTTGTGCGAAACATGGTGTATGATTGGCAATCATGCTGTCGATGTTATTGTTGATGACTATCTGAAAGGTGATAAAACGATAGATGCCGATTTGGCTTACGAAGCCGTTAAACACTCTCAGTCTTCAGATCATAACAAATCGGATTGGGAGAAATATAATAAATACGGATACTTCCCCTATGATATCAGTTATGAGGAATCAGTTTCAAGAACGATGGAAGCTTGCTACGATGATTATTGTGTAGCTATGATGGCAAAAGCGCTTAATAAGACTGACGATTACAATTCCTTCATGAAGCGTTCTGAGAATTACAAGAATCTTTTCGATCCGACCACTCATTTTATCCGTCCGCGCGATTCCAAAGGCAACTGGCGCGAACCGTTCAATCCTTTTGCTTTGATTAATAAGGACAACAAAAGAGATTATACCGAAGGTAACGCTTGGCAATGGACATGGCATGTACAGCATCATTCGCAGGACTTTATTGATATGTTTGGTTCAAAAGAAGCCTTTGTCAACAAACTGGATACTCTGTTTTTTGTTGATGCCGGCAAACTTCCCGGAAGCGATGTCATACCGGATGTCACAGGACTTATTGGTCTTTATGCTCATGGCAATGAACCAAGCCATCATGTTGCTTATCTCTTTAATTATGCTGGTCGTTTGGATAAGACAGCCGAGATAGTCAGGAAGATCTTCGATGATTTTTATTTGCCAAAGCGCGACGGTTTATGTGGAAATGACGATTGTGGGCAAATGTCCGCTTGGTATATGTTTTCCGGAATGGGTTTCTATCCGGTGAATCCTGTTTCAGGCAAATATGTTTTTGGTGCACCACAGCTGAATAAAATCACACTGAAGCTACCTAATGGAAAAACATTTGAGATAAAGGCGAATAACCTGTCAAAGGATAATAAATATGTAAAGTCAATTCAATTGAATGGGGCAAATATTGATATGAGTACGATTGATTATAAGGATATCATGAAAGGAGGCACGCTCGAATATGATATGACGAATTTGCATTAGTTCGCCATGCAGGTTTATTAAATAAGTTTTACCAATTCAGGCATCAAACAGATAAAAACATTAACTTTGTGCGAGTTCATTAATGGTTAATTATTAAAGATGCTTGAAACATATAGTACAGATGAGGAACTTATAAAACTGATTCATGATGATGATTACATCAGTTACAACAAGCTCTTTGAACGTTATTTCAAACGTTTGTGTCAGTATGTGTATAGCATTTTATTAAATAAAGACGATGCCGAAGATGTTGTCCAGGATTTGTTTCTCAACTTGTGGAAATATCGGAAACGTATAGAGATAACCGGGAATGCTTCACATTATATATTCCGTATGGCCAAACATTTGGCTTTGAACTCAACGCGTTCGACAGTGAGTTTTACTTCTATTGTTGATCAATTGGATAATCCTAGGTTTGCCTATATAGATGATTCTTTGGAGAAGGATGAATTTCGCATCGCTCTTTACGATTGCATCGACCGATTGCCTCAGCGCAGTCGTGAAGTTTTTCTTCTTGAACGGGTAGAAGGCATGAAACAGAAAGAGATTGCCGACAAGTTGGATATTTCTGTGAAAACCATCAAACAGCATATTTGGCTTTCATTGCAAAAGCTCAGAACCTGCATAGAGTTAAAAAACATATAATTTAGAAAACCAATAGGACTTTTCTTTTTCCATTGTGTCATTCTTTAAAAGGCACAGAAATGGAAGAGCAAGATTCAATTAAAAATCATATTGTCGACTGTCTGATGAATAACAGTTCGGTTGAGGATGATCCAATACTGGAGCAGTGGTTGGCAGAAGATGATTCGCACAAACAGGAATTTGCGCGATATAAGAAGATATGGGATGAAAGCGGTCATTATATGAACCCTGAAGTTTTCGATTCTGTTTCTGCATGGAATCAGATTGATGGGCAGAATGTCCAAAGAATGCAGAAGCAGCATTTCACCACAAAACTTTTGTATATGGCTTCGGGTGTTGCTGCTGCCGGACTTATTTTAGTTGTTCTTTCTTTAGCCGGTTTGTTCGATCGTCCTGTTCATTCAGCCATCAGTTTCCATTCTGCATACGGAAGCAATGCAAGTGCGACTCTTCCCGATGGTTCACATGTTGATTTGAATGCCGGTTCAACAATGGCATACGTTTATAATGCCAAAGAAAAGATTCGCGAAGTGAAATTCAATGGCGAAGGTTTCTTCCATATCTCAAAAAACAAGATTCCTTTTGTGATTAAGTTAGCCGAAGGACTGCAGGTCCGTGTTTGGGGAACTTCATTCAATCTGCAGGCATATAATAATGAAGCTATTATTGAGGCTTCTCTAGTAGAAGGTAAAATTGAATTGACTCATGGCAATCACAAGCTCATGATGAAGCCGGGAGATATGGCATCCTTTGACAAGAAAACACATGATATTAATATTGTAACTGGTATACCATCACATTCTTACGCTTGGTTGGACAACAAGCTTTATATGGACGATATGTCGTTGGCACAAGTTTGTCGTTATCTGGAAAGGCGCTATGATGTAAAAATTAATATTCCTCTGAGTATGGCTGATTCTATACATTATACTGGAGTTTTGAATGAAGAATCGGTTGTAGATATCATGCAAGCATTGTCTCGCTTGAGTGCTATCAGTTATAGCATTAAAGGAAAGAATATAAGTATAACTTCTAAAAATGAATTGCCTATGAAGAAATAATCATGAATTAAACACAAACAACGGGAAATGCTGGAACATTTCCCGTCAGACTTTGAAATTTAAAATAGTGCTGGAACACTATAGTAAAAAACAACAATCAATTTACAAATATATGAATTTTTCTAATATATCGAGGTTGGATACGTCTCCAACTATAAAAAAAATTGTAACTATCATGAAACTTACAACTTTGGGATTGATTCTCTTTGCATTAAATATCTCGGCTACTGTTTATTCACAGCAGACGAAACTCTCACTTAATGCGAATAATATATCCATCAAAGAGGTCCTTTATCAAATAGAAAGCAAATCTGATTACCGCTTCATTTATGAAGTAGGAAAGATAAATGTGGATAAGAAGGTTTCTATTCATGTCAAAGAAAAAACAATCGATTATATCCTTTCTAATGTTTTTGGAAAAGAAGGTGTTAAGTATGAGATTACTGATCACAATTTGATTCTGATAAATCCTACAGAAAAAAGTAAATCTGTTGCACCTGCAATTTCTATTGGACAACAAAAGCAAAAACGAATTTCCGGGACTGTAGTTGATTCAAATGGTCAACCGATTATTGGTGCAAATGTGGTTGAGAAAGGGACAACGAACGGCATCATCACGGATGTGGATGGTAAATTCGCCCTCAACGTTTCATCTTCATCAGTTCTTCAGATATCTTATCTTGGTTATTTAACCCAGGAAATAGCCATAAAGAACAAAAATAATTTGGACGTCAAATTAGTAGAAGATACTCAGAAACTCGATGAAGTTGTCGTTGTTGGTTACGGAACAGTTAAGAAAAGAGATTTGACCGGTGCTGTCAGTTCAGTTAAGATGGATGATACTCCAACGAATACAATTACAACTGTTAGTCACGCTTTAGCAGGAAAGGTTGCCGGATTACAAGTAACTCAAAATAGTGCACAGGTTGGCGGTGGTTCTACTTTTAGAATTAGAGGTGCCGCATCAACTGGAGCAGGTAACGATCCCTTGATCATTATTGATGGATTTCCTGTTTCTTCTTCTTCCACATTAAGCTCTGGTACAATATATAATGCAGGAAGTACAGATAACTTATTAGAATCTATAAATCCAAATGATATTGAATCTATAGAAGTATTGAAGGATGCAAGTGCAACAGCTATTTATGGATCTCGAGCTGGTCATGGCGTCGTAATAATTACAACAAAAAGAGGAAAATCACAAAAGGCGAGTGTGACATATTCTGGTAGTGTTTCATTTCAAACAATTGCTAAGAATTACGATATGTTGAATGCTCAGGATTTTATGAGACAAAGGAATGAATATTCATATGAAGTATGGTTAAAACAAAATGCAAAGGATATATATAAGGATTATATTACGCTGAATTCAAGCCATGTGGAAAAGCCTTATGCTCCCTATTATACAGAAGAAGAGATTGCTGCAAAAACAGATGGAACGGATTGGGTTGGAGCTGTTACTCGGACGGGTGAACAACAATCACATAATGTTTCATTACGCGGAGGTACAGAAAAAACAAATTATATGGCTTCTGTAAATTATATATATCAAAATGGTATAGTGAAGAACAATGATATGAATCGTATTACTGGATTATTTAATTTGGATCAGACGATTTCTAGTATCTTTAAGACAGGTTTCTCGTTAAATGTTAGTCATAATAAATACGATAATGTTGAATTAGGAAACGGGGAAGATGAACTCTCAGGTATTATTGCGTCAGCAGCAGGTTTTGATCCTTGTTTGCCTATATATGATGAAAATGGAAATTATACAATAAATCCTTATATATCATTTGTTCCTAATCCTGTATCGTTGTTAAATATAAAAGATAAGACAGTAAAAGACAGAATATTAGCATCTGCATATTTGCAGGCAGAACCGATTAAAGGATTAGTATTGAAAGTCAATGTAGGAGTAGACAGAAGGAATCAAACACGTAAAAATTATATTCCTAAAACTACACTTGTTGGTCAAAATGTAAATGGAGAGGCTAACATATATCAAAATGAATCAACTGATTATTTAATGGATTTAACGGCAAATTACAATAAAACATTAGGTGCTAATAATATAAATGCGTTGTTAGGTTATTCTTATCAGGAATTTAATAATGAGGGATTTAATGCTGGTAATGAAGGATTCCTCACAGATGAGTTTCTTTATTATAATATAGGCGCGGGCCAATATTCTAAACCATGGGTCGGATCTAGTGGATCTAAAGGAGCATTAGGCTCTTATTTCGGTAGAATAAATTATTCCTTATTAGATCGTTACTTATGTACTCTTACTCTTCGTACTGATGGCGCGTCTAATTTTGAAGAAAATCATCGCTGGGGATGGTTCCCTTCTGTGGCTTTAGGTTGGCGCTTTAGTGAGGAATCGTTCTTTAAGCCTTTATCAAATATCATATCAAATGGGAAATTGAGGATTAGTTATGGTACAACTGGTAACTCTAATATTGGTAATAGAACATTAAATTTCTATCAAACAGGTGTTTATACTGTTTTTGGGACTACTCCTCATATTCAAGTTTATAATGCACAAATGGGTAATCCTAAGTTGACATGGGAGAAAACAAAAGAATTCAATTTAGGATTGGATTTAGGTCTTTTAAATAATAGAATATCATTAGTTGCTGAATTTTTTAATAGGACCATTTCCGACTTGCTCGTTTCAGGAAAAGCCTTAATGTCATATAATGAAATTAGTAGCATTGCTGCTAATATTGGTGAAACACAGAGTTCCGGTTATGAATTAACTCTCAATACAGAAAATATAGTTACTAATGATTTCTCTTGGTCAACAGCTTTATCATTATCTCATTACAACGACAGATGGAAGAACAGAGATCCTGATTGGAAGCCTGCAGTTTATCAATCAGCTCATGATCCTATAAGAGCAATATATTCTTATGTTTCTGATGGCTTAATGCAAGTTGGCGAAAAAGCTCCCGCACATCAAAAATCACTTTTACCTGGTCAGATAAAATTGAAAGATTTAAATAATGATGGAAAATTGAATGATTATGACAAAGTTCTAATAGGGAAAAATGATCCAAGCTTAATTTTCGGTTTGAATAATATATTAAAATATAAGCGATTTGATTTAAGCTTCTATTTCTATGGAGAGCTAAATCGCCTAATGGCAGGAAGTTATTATGAAAATTTGGCAAGAGGCGGAAGTAATGGCAATTGGATAGAGTCCGGCCGTAACTTATCTTCAGGATATGTAAAGAGATGGAGCTATAAAAATCAATCAAGTAAATATCCAACTACTATTGCATCTGACTTTGGGGATGGTGATTATTATTACAAAAAGATTTCATATTTACGTATGAGAAATATTATGTTAGGATATAAAGTTCCTATTACTCCTAAAATAGCCCAGTCATTAAGACTCTATATTGATATAAATAATCCATTTATTTTTACTAATTGGAGTGGTTTGGATCCAGAAACGGATAATGGTAATAATTATGCGTATCCCAATGTACGTAGTTTTAGTTTTGGTTTAGATATTAATTTTTAAAAGTAAGGAAATGAAAACAAACATTATATTATTAGTGATTTCCATTCTATGTCTGACTAATAATTCTTGTGAATTAGAATCTAAAGTTTATGATTCTATTAATGCTTCTACGTATCCTAAAACAGAAAATGATGTAGATGCATTAGTTACAGAAGCGGCTTATGGTGCTTTTCGCAATGATGCCTATGATGGAATTTTTAATGTAGCTAATGGAATAAACATATTAAGTGATTTGACTTCAGACTATTCTGAATGTACGTGGAGAGATAGAAGCCCATTATTATATGGGAGATGGACTTTTCCCTGGCAAATGGCTCGAATTTACGGTTATTCAAATTGGATTAGCAAAATGGAACTGACAGCAGATAGAATAAAAGATGTGTCCATGGACGCTAATAAATTAGCTCAGTATCAAGCTGAATTGAAATGCGGTCAAGGTTGGATGGCCTTTTTGTTGTACGATGCTTTTGGTCCAATAGTGATTGCAGACTTAGAAACATTAAAAGATCCATTACAAAATAAGATATTACCTCGACTTTCTGATGAAGAGATGCAAACCTATATAGAAACGAGATTGAAAGAAGCAGCTTCCGTACTTCCTTATTCATATAAAAAGGGGGATGCAAATTATGGACGTTTTACAAGAGGATTGGCAAATATGGTTTTGTTGAAGTTCTATATGAAGACAAAGCAATGGCAGAAAGCTGAAGCTATGGGTAGAGAATTGATGGATACAAAATATGGTTATAGTTTAGTTCCAAATTACAAAGATATATTTACATTGGCAAATGAAAAGAATGCTGAAACTATATGGAGCATTAATTGTGTGAAAGGATATCAAGAACAGTATTGGCAACCTCATGTGCTCCCATCAGATTATCCGTCTGTTCCTTTGAATATCACAAAGTGGGGAGGTTGGAAAATCTCTTGGCCGTTCTTTCATACATATGATAAAAAAGACAAAAGGTTAGATGTCATATGTTCTGAATATACCGGTACAACTGGATTAATTCATAATGAGGATAATGATATTAAGACAAATGGTAACCTAAAATATGGTGCTCTGCCTATAAAATATGAAATAGATCCAAATACAGTAGGAGAAAAGAGTACAATTGATTGGATAATATACAGATATGCTGATGCATTAACTTTGCTCTCAGAAGCTATAGTTAGAAATCATAATGTTGTTACTCAAGAAGCTGTGGATCTTTTAAACAAAATAAGAACCCGTGCAGGACTAGATGCTTATTCATTAAATGATTTTAAATCTGTAGATGATTTCTTAGATAAGTTATTATTAGAGCGCGGACATGAATTCTTTTATGAAGGTTGCAGGCGACAGGATTTGATTCGTCATGGAAAATATGTAGAGTATATGAAAGAAAAGTGTGAAACACTAGGTGAGTCTACTTTAATAAATAAAAATATGGAATTATGGCCTTTACCACAAAATGTTATAGATGAAGGGAAAGGTGCCATAGTACAAAATCCAGGATATTAATTTTTTTATCCGCTGTTATTATAAATATAATAGCAGCGGATTTAATATATGCTCATTAGCAGGATAAAATTCATATCATGATTAGTATGAATTAGTGGAATATTAATTGATATGGTAACGTTAATTTTCCGAGTTCTATTATTAGATTTGTAATCTTTAGGAATTACGTTGGAATAATGAAAGGATGTATATTATTTTTCAATGTAACAGTGCATTAAAGATTATTTTATATATTGACAATTTACTTATAAAAAGGGAAAGAAATAATTTTGCATTGATTAATTCTGCCCAAAATATTTTGAAAATGGGAAAAAAACAATTTATCAAAGTGTTTATAATTTTCCTTTGTACTTTTAGTGCAAGCGGTATTTTTGCGCAAAAACAAGTATTTGAATTTTTTGCTCATCGTGGTAGTCGTTTAGAATTCGATGAAAATACCATGCAAGCTTTTAGAGCTTCATATGAGGCTGGAATGCGAGGTTATGAAACTGATGTACGTTTGACGAAAGATGGAGATATGGTCCTTTCTCATGATGCGACTCTTGCGCGTATTTCACCATGCCAGAAGGAGGTGGAATCAATGAGTACAGATGAAGTTAAACAAGTTCGTACATTCAAAGGAAATAAGCTTGTATTTCTACAAGAACTAGTTGATTATTTAGCAGATAAAGATAGTATGTATGTTGAATTCGAAATGAAAACCAATGACCCGATTAAATATTATCCCACTGATAAACTACGTGATTACTGCGATAAACTTTATAAAACGACTATGGCAAAGAAGCCTGCCCATTCACTTTATCTTTTTACTTCAGGAGACAAAGCTGCTCTTAATATGATGCGCTTTTTACATCCAAATGCAGAACTTTTGTATATTAGTGGGAAACCAATAAACGAAGAAACAATATTGACTGCCATAGATATGGGCATTAAGCGCTTAGGATGTTCATTACAAGGTACATCGAAACAAATGGTGGATTTGGCACATAAAGCAGGAATTTCAGTTTCTTTGTGGCCTAATGCTTCACGTGAAGATATTATGCTTGGGGTTTATTTAGGAGCAGATGCATTGTGTTGTGATCGTGCTCTTGAAATAAAAAAGTTTCTAGATACGAAAGCACCTTGGATTAAATATAAATAATAAATAGTTGATCATTATATGCCATAAAATTTCATGACTAGTTATTGAGAAATTTTGAGTATGTTATTTTGATATATTATTGTTTATCACTAGTTTTACTAACTCTAATCATGTTTTATATATTATGAACAACAAATTGATTCTTTGCTTGGCGTTTATCTTTTGTTTTTTGGGATGGAGTCATGCGCAAACTAGCTGTGCGATAAATACTTCCGGGATGGATGTGGAGAAATGGATATCCGGTAATTTTTCGAAGGGGAAAGTGCCGCCATTCTCTTTTAACTACGACGGAGTGCCTTCGGCGAAGTTCATTCGCGGATGGAAGTATTCGATGGAAACATTGAACAGCAATGATCCGCTGGTGATAAAGAAAATGTTTGTTTATCAGGATCCGGCGACCGGACTGAAAGTGAGTTGTGAAGTAACTGGTTTCAAGGATTATAAGGCAGTAGAATGGGTGCTGCATTTTGTCAATACGGGAAAGCGGAATACGCCGGTGATTGCTAATGTCTGTGAGTCGGATATTCATTTTATGCATTCTGCCGGAGAACCTACGATTTATTATGCCAACGGAAGCAATGCTTCAATCACTGACTATCAGCAGTTGAGCAAAAAGCTTGCTGTTGGTGATTCATTGAATATGGTGCCGGTTGGCGGGCGCTCATCTAGTCATGCTTTCCCTTTCTTTAATATGGAAATGCCTAATGGGCAGGGTGTTATGGTTGCTGTCGGTTGGACGGGAACTTGGAAGACAGAGATTACGGCTCCTGATGCGAAGGATGTTTCTCTTAAAACAGGAATCCGCGATTTGAAATCGTATCTCTATCCTGATGAGGCAATCCGTACAGCCAGCGTATGTCTGCTCTTTTGGAACGGCGAGAACCGTTTTGCAGGGCATAATAAATTCCGCCAGTTTGTGCTTGCTCATCATACACGGATGGTCAACGGGAAAAGAGCTGTTTATCCAATATCAACCATGTTTAATTATCAGGATCCTGCACCTTGCAACGAATATTCCTGTATCACAGCCGATTATGCTATATCGATTGTGAAGCGTTTCAAACAGTTCAATCTGGTTTCGGAAGTTTTTTGGCTCGATGCGGGTTGGTATACTGGTGCCGGCGATTATGTACACGATAAACAATGGTGGAATACAGTAGGCAATTGGACTGCTGATTCTGCCCGTTTCCCGAATGGATTGCGTCCTGTTTCGGAAGCTGTTCATCAGACGGGAGCTAAATTTATGGTATGGTTTGAACCTGAACGTGTCTATGAAGGAACAACTTGGGCTGTGCAACATTCTCAATGGATGCTTAAATATGAGGACAATGAACAATATCTGTTCGATCTTGGCAATCCGGAAGCGCGTAGATGGTTAAGTACTTACATGGGAAATTTCCTGGAAGAGAATGGTATCGATTATTACAGACAGGACTTCAACATCAATCCTTCTGAATATTGGAAAGCTCACGATGAAGCCGGGCGTCAAGGCATGAGCGAAATTAAATATATCGAAGGACTGTATGATTATTGGGACAGTCTGCTAAAGCGCTTCCCGAATCTGCTGATTGATAACTGTGCAAGTGGAGGACGAAGGATTGATCTCGAAACGATTTCCCGTAGTGCTCCGATGTGGCGAACCGATTATAATTATGGTGAGCCTGTTGGTTATCAGTATCATACATATGGTCTTGAACTTTATTTGCCGTTGCACGGTTCGAGTATCTGGAGTCCGGATAAATTTATTGCGCGTTCCGGATTAGGTTCTTCGGTGGTTTATTGCTGGAAAGTAACGAATCCGGGTGTTTCATTTATCGATATGCAGAATTCGCAGAAGGAGTTTCGCGAAGTGCGTCCTTATTTCTATGAGGATTATTATCCGCTGACAGGACCTGAAGTTGCGGATGCCAACAAGCGCTGGCTTGCGTATCAGCTTCATCGTCAATCGGATGACAGTGGTTACATCGTTGCCTTCCGTCATAAAGATAATGTTGATAACACGATATCAGTCAAGCTTTTCAGCCTTTCTGCAAAGAAGAAATATCAGATTGAAGATAAAGATACGAAGGCGATTGTCGTTAAAAGCGGGAAAGAACTGATGGATGGACTGACGCTTACTTTGGAGAAACCGAGTTCGTCTCTTCTTCTGTTCTATAAAGCTGACGAACAATAGGAGTTTATCGCTAAATGTTAGTCGTAAACGGATATATTAATCATATAGAAATGCAAAATAAAAAAGGATTTCCATCTCTGTACTGTCTCATCTCATTGATGATAGCTTTTATGTGCAGTTTCTCTTTGAAAGCTTCTGAACCGGAATTGTCGGTCAGTAATGAACCTTTGACAATCAAAGGACATCGGTTCGTAACTTTATGTATTATGATTCGTACTACACCGTGGGAAGTGTCGCGCGATGTGAAACTGCATCCTCGGGACGAATATAATTGGCATACGTTGGATGCAGTGAAGGCTTTGCGTGAGGCGTTTGCAGAGAATAATCCGGACGGACGACTTACTTGGGGCTTTACGCTGAATGCTTTGGAAGACCAGAGAAAGAATTATCGTGAGATTCGCGACTATGTTGCTGAGTGTCACCGTAAGTATGGCGACGAGGTAAGCTATTTTCCAGGCTATTTTCCGGCTATGTATCTTCCGCGAGAAAGAGTGAATCGTGAGATTTCCGAGGCTTTGCGGGATATTGAGAAATGGATTGGCGATGGTTATAAACCGCAATGTATCATGGGCGGATTCTTGTCTGCTGCCAGTTTGAAATATCTGGCGGAAAAGGAGAATATTCATACCGCTCATGCTGTAATCTGGAGTCAACATGCAATTGATGGCGGCGGAGCTGATGGTTCGCCTTCGTATCCGTTCTATCCTTCGACCGAACATTTCTGCAAACCTGCTCAGGGCAAAAGTGATTTTATCGATTGCGTCAACATGGATGGTTGGACGATGGATTTTATTTGCGCGCGTCAGAGCGGCGCAAGCGATCATTCGATTGAAGGATATAATAGTCGCCGAGGCGTCGGACCGATTGAAACCTATAAAGGTTGGGGTTTGGATTTGGGACACCGCGAAGTGATGCATACGATGGCGATTCATTTCGATAAAGGTTTCGAACTGAACGGTTTCGGATGGGTTACGAATATATGGGAGGCAGAGATGGTGCATGAATTCGGAAAGGATCTGATCTGCAATGCGATGAAAATGTGGGTGACGGATACGAAGAAAAGATGGCCGGATACGCATTTCGTTTCATTTGGTGAGTTCGGTGAGTTGTGGCGTAAGGAATATAAATCGAACGATGATTGGAATTATCGCTTCATCGAACGTGGTTCAGGTTTGGGCGATTCGTATAATAATCTTGAAATCAAATGGTTCATGAATAAAAAGTTCCGTCTGGCTCTGCTTCGCGACTGGCACAAAGAATCTTCGCCTACGTATGTGATTGATTTTACACGCTATGATCTGAAAGCTGAAGAACCGAAAGATGCAACACCTGATAAGCCTTGCAAAGACTGGAGCTTGATGAATGTCATCAATCAGAAAGGATTGCGTCCGCAAGACAAACCGGTTCCCCTAGATTCTTTAAAGGAAGCTGACAGAGCTTTGATTAAGGAATATTATCCGGAACTGTTGAAATGAAGGCAATGAATAATTGATTAATCTGTTTGTTTTTTTGGCATGATGCCATCCTTTGCATTAAGTGGTGAGATTACTTTTTTCCCGGTTTTTGTCTCTAATTCTAATCTGGCATTACGAGCAATCTCTCCACCTTGCTGTGCTACATATTTATGTTCGCTGAATGTCTCTGGATTTTTACTTTCAGATATTTCTTTAGTAGATAATTCTGCTAGCATATTTAATACAAGCTCTTTATTAGTCATATTATCACGGAGGTTCTCCTTTTTCAAACCTTTATACTGTTTATATTCTTTGGCTGTCATATCAGACCATGTTTGATAGATAATATCTGTTAGTGTGGCAAACTGGATACCTTCTTGTAGTCCATGCTTTTTCCATTCATCTGTTAAGTCTTTGCGGATTTCGATGGATTTTAATCGCTGGTTAATCCAATTATCAGAATATCCCAATCGTTTATAATCCATGAGGGCTTGATCTATTGAAAGTTCAGGATCCTCTAGTTGCTCTATCCTTTTCGATGCAACATTTGCCATCCACAGTTTGAAAGGTTCGGCTTTGGGCGAAGGAATGGATTGAATCAAACGCAAGATTTGTTCTGTGTCTGCTACGTCTGTTTTTCTCATTTTTCCATCTGCTGCTCGCATCTTCAAACCGTTACAATTTGTAACGGTTTCATTCCCTTCTTCTTTCAGCCTTTTTTTTAGAACCCTCCAATAAGTTTGGGGATTGGAACTATTTGTTAATATGGCAATTACATCTATAATACTGAAATACCATTTCTCTTTTGTATCGTCCCATACGGTACGAATTTTTTTATCGTTAAAAAGTTGTATTGAATTATGTTGAGTCATGTTCTTCTACTTTTAATTGCATAAAAATAGTGTTTATATTCATAATTCTCAAAATAATGAAGATAAAAAGAAGCATTTTGAAAATGAATGACTAATTCGATGCTTTGATATTATCATTTCATTTGAATGAACATCTTCCTACAATTGGATACGATCTTCTTTCCATTCGGAACGATTATTCGTTTGATATATGTCAAATTATAATTATATAATCGTTATTTTATATTTACACATATATCAAACGAATGGTGTATTTGAATGTAATGAGGATTGCATTTGGAAGTAATCACTATTTGATTCTGATCAAATAGTGATTACTATCTTATTTTTAGAATGTTTCAGCTATTTATCTAACCCTTTGGATTCAAATACGCATTGCGGATAATTCTGTTTGCGCCATTTTGAGTCGGTGAAAAATCGGGAGGCTTCTTTCTTGCCTTTCAGTTTCCAATCGAGCCACATCAGTGCTACTTTTCCCATTGTTCCGCCGTCGGGCTGGCCATAAGTGCCTCCATGTCCGACCGGGAAGTTGGCTGAGACTACTTGTATGTTGTTGATTCTCTTGAAGTCAAGGGCTGCATTGGCATAAGCTACATCGTCAGGACCACCAATCAGATAGATTATCGGACTGTGAAGATTCTCCAAACTCTTTGAACTGGCACCAGCCATTTCCATATTGCCCATTCCGGCATCGAGGATGACAGTAGTTGTGATTCGAGTATCGTATGAAGCGGCAATTGCTTGAGCTCCACCGCAAGAATGGCCGGAGAGTGCGATATGTGAACAGTCGGCAGTGTGATAATATTCGCTTTCAGGAGTGACGTTCTGCTCGCAAATCCAATTTACAGCGTCAAGCAGATTGTCGTCTTTCCCAAGCGTCGCAAAATCTGTAGCTGCTGTTGCTGTCTTTTCATCTTTAGAACCTACGGCAATGACCATATATCCATTGTTAACCAGTTCGGAGAACAGAGGCAAGTAGTAAGCCGAATTGTGTGAACAGCCTCCGTTACCAAATACATAAATTGGTAATCTTCCGACCTTGGAAACTGTTTCTTTCAGGTTGTTGGGATGGTAAACGGTGAATCCGGGAAGCGAACTGGCATCAATCGTCATCCCGGGGAATTCTTTGCTCTCGACGTTGTCTTTGAAAAGCTTCTTCGCAGTCTCCGCCAGGCAGAATCGGGCGTGCATCCAGGTATGACTGCCTTCGTGTGCGACTTGTTCGTAACGGATTCCTTTTTCATCAAAGTATTGTTGGTTGCGTACTACATCTTTATAAAGAAAGTCGCTTGTTCCTACGCCAAACCACAACATATTCAAACTGTTGGCTGCTTCTTTCAGGTTCGGGAAGTTCTTCTCCATCACCTCAGGAGTCAAGTAAGCGCTGAATGAACCCAGCCAACCGAATTTGTCAGGATTCTTCAATGCGGCAAACATCGATTGTCCGCCTCCGCGTGAAAAACCTGCAATTGCGCGATGATCGCGGTCCGTTATCGTACGGAAGTTCTTCTCGATAAAAGGCATCAAACAGAGAGTCAGTTCGCTGTTGAACGTATTATACATGTCCGCAGCCTGCGTGCTTGATGGAGGAGGAGTTCCGTTGTTCATGTAACCGTAAGGCATGACCACGATCATCGGTTTCGCTTGTCCGCGAGCGATCAAATTATCCAGAATGGTATTTGCACGGCCCACCTTGAACCAGGTTTCTTCCGTATCGGTCGTTCCGCTTACGAGATAAAATACCGGATATTGTTTGTTGGGTGAATAGTCATATTCAGCCGGTGTATATATCACAACGTTGCGATATTGGTTCAGTATGAACGACTTGTATGTGCAATAGTGCACTTTGCCGTGAGGAACCTGATTGACAGTATATAAAGCTTCCGGATTGGGCATTTCCAAAAGGCTTGCCTTGAAACTTTCATTAGGAAAGATCAGCATATTGCCCGGATCTGCAATCGAAATGCCATCTACGACAAAGATATAAGGATAAATGTCCGGTTTGATGGAATTAACTGTAACGCTCCATATCCCTTCAGCATTTTTGCTCATCAGAAGTGAATCCTTCTGGAATTGTCCCTTCAATACAACACGTTGGGCATTAGGCATATCAAGCTTAAATGTCACTGATCCATCTTTGTTAATTGATGGCGACGTAAGCACATTGTACTGTGCATTTAAGGTAAAGCAGCAAAGAAAACTGCAGACCCATAAAAAGAAAGTTCTCGTTCGCATGGTAGTTAGTTTTTATAGTTTATAGTATTTTTTCCAAACTTTAAGAGGTTCTGCAAATGTAAGATAATATGTATAGACAACAGTTTTTGTTTGTACTAAAAATGATGAATATCATTGGAATATCATTCTGCTGAACGCAAAAGATTAATGAAATGATCAAGAATTGATATCTGTTTGGATTAAAGCGTACAAACTATATTGCAAACTGCATCTTTTGGGGCATAATCTATGCTAGGCATATTAATAATGTACCTGATTTGTGCTATAATGTGTCGGGATAATCTATTTGTTAGTGAACGTTTTACTAACGACATCAACAAGTTGTGTTTTTTCGCTTTTTTGAACATCGCAACCTGATAGTACATACTTGAATGAATAGGTGTATCCGCTTACGGTAGGAGCAGTCGGCAACGTTACAGCGTCGAACTTCGATTTCATTTCAGCAGCGACTTTGGAATAATCACCGGATAAGAAGATTGTGTTTCCGCTAGTCATGCCTAATGCTTTCATATAGGTGTTTTCTACTTCTTGTGCATACTTTTCAATTGTTGCTTCGGAAGATGAACTGGAAGAACCAATAAAGGAATAATCTTTAATGCCTAATGTGAAATAACAGTTATTCTCTGTTTCTTCACTTTTTGAACAAGAGGAAAATGTCATTATTGCCAATACTGCAATAAAACAAATACTCAAAATACATTTAGATGTTTTCATTTTTTATTATTTAATGTGACCCAATATTAGGAATGCTTGATTTAGCAAGCTGTTTTAATTCTTTGTCCTTTTACCCTTTATGTTTATTGAAGATGCAAAATTATAAAAAATTTGTATTATAGCAAACAATTTCATCATTCTCGTGTTGTCTTAACATATCAGGATAATTTGTTCAGATTCATTTTATATGATTATCTTTGCTCAGTTCCCTAAAGAAATGAACCCATATGCATCAGAAAGTATTTTTAGTATGTATGGCTTTAATATTGTTTTTCTGCCTTATCCCTTCGTCAAGGGTTGAGGCACAAAACACGACTAATGCCCAACAGGCGCAAGCCATATTCGACCGAACATTTCAGATGGTCTTTGGTCCGCAAGGCTCGGCATTGCATTATGATGTGAATATTATCGGTATTTATAAGACGATGGGTGACATCTGTTATAAAGGGAAGAAAATGAAATATAGCGAGTCGCGTTATGCTTCTTGGAACGATGGAGTTACCGCTTATATGGTCGATCATAAAAAGAAAACAGTCAGTATCTATAAGGCTGATTCAGACAAGAAGGATAATTATTTGAGCAAATTCAAATATAACTTGTCGGATTTTAAATACAGTTGGAAGAGAGTTTCCGAAGGTTATCAGATCACTATCAATGTAAAGAATGCCGGTCTTACTGGAATCCGCGAAGTGGTTGGTCTAATTGACAGTAACACCTATTATCCTATAAATCTGCGTATCAGAGTTGCTTTCTTTTGGACAACCGTGAAAATATCTAACTTCAAGAGTGGAAACATATCTGATCAGACTTTTGATTTTCCTTCCAGCTATTTCAAGGGCTACAAATTCATAGACAAGCGAAACGACGATTGAAAGTTGGCATATTTAACTTTTTTCAATAGGGTGTAAATGTACAAACGTTGTACTTTTGTATTCCATTATTCGAATTGAGAGTTGAAGGCAAGGAATAAAAGAAACAGAGTAATAGCTTGGAGTTTGTTGCTCGTTGTGCTTTCGGCATTGATGATAAAGATTATACATCATCATGACGAGAGTGAGGTCGCTTTACCTTTAGTCGTAAATAGTGGGCAGGCTGTTATTACACAAAGCGACGATTGCCCAATCTGTCAATTTGTATTTTCTCCTACAGAAGAGGCGGTAGCTTATCACCTCGTTTGCGTTGTCTTCTTTATTGGTGTTCAGTCTTGTTTATTCATTTGTGAATATCTCAATAAAAGATATTCCATTTTCAGACTCAGAAATCCACCCTTCCAAACCTTATAATCCTTTTTATACGCTTCATCAGAGATTCTTCGATGAGGCGCAATCAATTATTATTTATACTATTCCTGCTAGTGTACATGATATCAGCAGGATACATATATCCTATTTATAATGAAAAGAAGAATTTATATAATAGTAGCTGTCCTCTTATGCGGTTCAGCTATCTCGGTCGTGTATGCCGATAACAAAACTGTTACACCCGTCGATTCCATTACGTTGAATGAAATTGTAGTAACTGCTACACGTAATCCGACGATAAAACGCTTGGCTCCTTCGTTGATTAATGTGCTTCCTCATAAAGTATTCAACGATGTGGGAGCGAGTTGTCTGATTCAAGGATTGAGTTTTGTACCCGGAGTCAGAGTTGAGAACAATTGCCAGAATTGTGGTTGGACGCAAGCTCGCATCAACGGTCTTGATGGACATTATTCGCAAATACTGGTGGATAGCCGTCCTCTCTTTTCGGCGCTTACCAGCGTCTATGGTTTGGAACAATTGCCTGCCAATATGATTGACCATGTGGAAATTATGAGAGGTGGAGGTTCTGCTCTTTTCGGTTCGTCGGCTATTGGTGGAACAATCAATATCATTACGAAAGAGCCTCAGGATAATGGAGCTGAACTGCAACATACAATTACAAAAATAGGAACAGGAAGTACGTTCGAGAACAATACCACACTCAATGCCTCTGTCGTATCAAACAATCGACATGCCGGATTATTCATCTATGGTGCCAGTAGGAATCGTCAGCCTTATGATGTGGATAAGGACGGATTTTCAGAACTGAACAAGATTGTAACAAAAACAATTGGTGCACATGCTATTTTCAAGCCGACTGAATACACGAAGATATCTATTGATTATCATAATATGAGCGATTTCCGTCGGGGAGGAAACAATATCGATTTGCCTCCTCATGATGCAGATTTGGCTGAAACGACCCGACATGAAACGAATGGTGGTGGGGTGGATTTCAGTTGGATGTCGCCTCAGTCAAAAGATAAGTTGAAAACCTATTTTTCTTTTCAAAACACGGATCGCGATAGTTATTATGGAGCTGATAAAAGTCAGTTGAATTATGGTTTGACGCATAATCTGACATATGTGATCGGAGCCCAGTATGCGCATAATTTCAACAATTTACTGTTTATGCCGGCCAGTATTACGTTCGGCTCCGAATATCAATCGGATAAGATCAATGATGAATCGGTGGGTTATAAGATTTTTACGAATCAACATACTCGGATCAAAAGTTTTTTTGCTCAGAATGAGTGGAAGGACGAGCAATGGAGTCTTTTGGCAGGATTCAGAGTGGATAAGCACAATCTGATCAGTCGTACGATATTCAGTCCGCGTGTCAATATTAGATATACGCCTAGTGAAACTTGGAATTTCAGAGCAAGTATGAGTACTGGTTTTCGTGCTCCACAAGCTTATGATGAGGATTTGCATGTTGATTTGGTGAATGGCGAAAGGAGAATCATCCGTTTAGCTAATGATTTAAAAGAAGAACGTTCGATAAGTTGGAGTGGTTCTGCCAATTATCATCATCAGTTTGGATTGTTGGCAACAGATTTCATTATAGAGGCTTTTTATACAAATCTGCATAATCCGTTCGCATTTCGTACTTTAAATGAGAAAACGTCTGATGGCGATAAGATTACTGAAAGATACAATTCTATTGGTGCTCGGGTATATGGCATAAACTGTGAACTACAAGCCTCTTATTCTTCTTTCTTGGAATTTCAGGCAGGATTTACTTTTCAAAAGAGTAATTATAAAGAGGCTTTGCAATGGAGTGAAGATGATAAGGTCCCATTCGAAAAGCGTTTGTTCCGTACACCAGATGCATACGGTTTTGTTCGTATGGAGATTACTCCGCTTAAAAGATTCACCGCTTCGATAACAAATAATTATACGGGTAGTATGTTGGTTGAACATAAAGCCGGTTCCGGGACGGATAAAGATGTTGCAATCAATACAAAACAATTCTTCGAAACAAATCTTAAGTTGACGTATGATATTCCAATGTTTGATAATGCAACCTTAATGCAAGTAAGTATTGGCGCTCTGAACATCTTCAACTCTTATCAGAATGATTTTGATAAAGGAAAAGATAGAGATTCCAATTATATCTACGGTCCGATGATGCCCCGCAGTTTTTATGCAGGTGTGAAGTTTGTGTTTTGATTAGTATATACATTCTAAATGATGGAATAGTTATCATCTATCGCCTAATAGATGATGACTATTTGCCATATTTATTTTCCATTGGAAATTTGTTTTGATAGAAAATGCATTGTATCTTTGCACCGAAATAATAAACAAACAAGACATATAAAGAAAGGATATGATAGCAAGTTATGTAAAAAAGAATTGGGTTACAATCATAGGTGTTGTAATAGGAGCAGCAGGAGGTTTTCTGTATTGGCGGTTTGTAGGTTGCAGTTCCGGAACTTGTCCGATCACTTCTTCTCCTGTTATTAGTTCTGTTTGGGGAGCTGTTTTGGGCGGATTATTATTTAGTAGCAAGTGTTGCACCGGCAGTTGCTCATCTGACAATGATAAGACGAAGGGTGTATACCAAGATATGGTTAAGCCCTATAACCCTGATAATAAGAAATAAATAGTATAAAGAGAATAATTAAAATTGATACAAAGATGAATACAGTTAAACTAACAAAGGAAGAATTCCTTACCAAGGTAGCAAATTTCGAGACAAATCCTAATGAGTGGAAATATCTGGGTGACAAACCTGCGTTGATTGATTTCTTCGCTACATGGTGTGGTCCGTGCAAGATGGTCGGTCCTATTTTGGAAGAGCTGGCTGCTGAATATGGCGATAAGCTTATCATTTATAAAGTGAATACAGAAGAAGAGGAGGATCTGGCATCAATCTTCGGTATCCGTTCAATTCCTTCGCTTTTGTTTATTCCGATGGAAGGACAACCACAGATGGCTGTAGGTGCAATGGCTAAGGCCGACTTGAAAAAGGCTATCGATGAGATTCTTCTCTCTGCATGATAAATAATTTTCGTCCGACATGGTGGAGGTTTTTACTTATGTCGGACGATTAAGTATATATATAATGAAAGAACGCAATGTGAATTTATTATGTCAGATTAGAGATCTTTATCGCTCTATAGCTGAGTTTGAAAGCGAGTTCGTAAAGAAGCACAACTTGTGCCTGAACGAAGGAATGCTTTTATGTACGTTGTCGAATGTCGACAAATTGTCGTCCGGAGAAATAGCTGAGATGTTGGGCCTCTCTAATTCCAACGCTTCGAAAGTAATCCGTTCAGTCGAAAACAAAGGCCTTATCAAACGCGAACTGGGCAATCAGGATAAACGGCAGATGAATTTTCTTTTGACTGACGAAGGCTTGGCCGTAATAAAGAAAATCAAAACTGAAAATATAAAAACTTTGCTCACCCAATGCCATCTGGAAAAGTTTCTGACTCAAGACTAACTTGCCAAAATTATTTTGAGTCCTTTCTAAACGCCGTTTAAAATACCAGTATAAATGTAGTTCTATCTATTTTATCGACTATACTCGATAAAAATGCCATAATTTTATCGAGTATGTTCGATAAATTACTATCTTTGTATTTATAAAAGTACGTGTTATGGATAAAGATCTTATTAAGTATTTGATTTCTGATTATCAACAAAGAGTAATAGATGTTGAATCATTTCCACGTGAATACCAGTTAGATGATAATTTGAATTATGTGTTTGTCGGGCTCAGACGTGCAGGCAAATCATATATGATGTTTCGTCAAATAAAGCATTTGATTGATATAGGCCATAAGGTGGAAGAGATCTTATATTTTAATTTTGAGGATGACCGTATAGATATGGTATCAACGCTCGATTTGGATTTGATTAAAACCTCTTATGAAGAGATGTATGATTGCAAGCCTATATTTTTTCTTGACGAGATACAATTAGTAGAACATTGGGAAAAATTTGCCCGTCGTTTAGCTGATCAGAAATATCGTGTTTATATTACCGGGAGTAATGCGAAAATGCTAAGCAGTGAAATATCTACAACATTAGGCGGTCGCTATATGGTAGAAGAAATTTATCCATATTCTTTTAAAGAATATCTTGTTGCCGAAGGTATAGATATGAATGACAGAAATGCTCTATTTAAGAATAAAGTAAAGATAATGAAGGCGTTTGAAACTTACTTTTATTTTGGGGGATTGCCTGAGATAACTTCTGTCATTGATAAGCGTTCATGGTTGAGTAATCTTTATAATAAAATATTTTTTGGAGATTTAGTGGCACGTTATCAGATTAGAAATGATTTTGCATTGCGCATTCTTGTAAAAAAGTTGGCGGAAAGCGTTAAACAGCCATCTTCGTATAATCGACTGAAAAATATCGTTTCTTCCACTGGAACGAAAGTAAGTGCAGATACTATTATAGATTATGTGAAGTATATGAATGATTCATGGCTAATATTGCCTGTTGAAAATATTGAAGCAGCTTTGGCTGATCGAGAATCGAATAAAAAATATTATTTCATTGATAACGGTATTCTTAATTTGTTTTTGTTGGATCCTAACACTTCGCTTCTTGAAAATATGGTAGCGATAGCCTTAAGAAAGAAATATGGCGAGAGAGTTTACTATTATAATAATATTATCGAAGTCGATTTTTATGTGCCTGAGGAAGAATTGGCTATACAGGTGTCTTATTCGTTGAATAATGCAGAAACGAAACAAAGAGAGACGAGTGCTTTGCTGAAGTTATCGAATAGGTTTCCTATTAAAGAAATGAAGATAGTGACTAAAGATGAGGAAGATTCGATAGAGATGGAAGGACATATAATAAATGTGGTACCGTTATGGAAGTGGCTATTTCTAAACGCCGTTTAAATAGGTTTTAAAAGTGCTTTAAAAAGATTGTAAGAATAAATTTGTATATTTGCCCGAAGCTAGACTATTGAAAGACTGTTTACTTTTGTGTTTAGCCTTATGAAGTAAGTTATTTGTGAATGATGCCGACGATAGAACAGTTTAATGATATATATACAAAGTACTATCTGAAGCTATCTCGTTTTGCAATGTTCTATGTCCGCAATGATCAGGTTGCCGAAGATATCGCTTCTGAATCGATGATCAAATTGTGGGAGACGATGGCAAAAGAGACGGTCGAGAAGCCGTTGCCTCTTTTGCTTACTATTATGAAACACAAATCACTGGATTATCTCAAGCAACAAACTTCTGCTGAAGCTATTGCCGAAAATATGGCTGAGTGGCAGCAACAGGAATTGGATATTCGTATTTCAACGCTCGAAGCTTGTAATCCGGATAATATTTTTTCAGAAGAGATCCGTGCAATCCTTGCAAAGACATTGCAGGAACTGCCTCCGCAAACCCGTAAAGTATTTATGATGAGTCGTTATGAACAAATGTCCGGGAAAGAGATTGCCGAAGCCTTGAATATCACCGTAAAAGGGGTGGATTATCATATTGCCAAAGCTTTGAAAGCACTTCGTATCTCTTTGAAAGACTATCTGCCGTTGTTCTATTTCTTGTTTATACAGGGATAGATCTAAGTTCAAAAGTTTAAAGTATGCTTTAAACTTTTATATAAAGTGGTGGAAGTTTAAAGTATAGTTTAAACTTTTTGTTTTGAGTCAGAAAAAAATCCGGATTTTCACTAGTGAACTTCTTTTGGCTATCGTCTTATATATGTAAAGCAGAAAAATATGGACGATAAACTATTGCAATTATATTTTGAAGGCCGTGCGACAGAGGAACAATCGCGTGACGTCACTGCATGGCTGAAAGCGGATGAGGCGAACATGAAGCATTATCAGCAGCTGTGTCGTTTGTATGAACTCTGTTTCTGGCAAGAAAAGCCAAAAGCGGTTGTAGCAACATTGGACGAAAAACACAGGCAGAAAAATCTCTGGTGGGAGATCTGCAAGATTGCAGCTGTTTTTATATTGGGTTTTGCTCTGAATTACTTTCTGAATCCTGCCAATCGTCCGGAGAAGATAATCATGCAGACGATGCATGTTCCTGCAGGGCAAAATGCTTGGCTGACATTAGCCGATGGTTCTAAAGTATGGCTGAATGCAGGAAGTACACTTACATTCCCTAATCGTTTCGTCAAAAATACAAGGCGCGTTTCTCTCGAAGGCGAAGGCTACTTTGAAGTTCAAGCGAACAAGAAGAAGCCATTCATTGTATCCGCAAAGTCGTATGAAATTATGGCGCTTGGAACAGCATTCAATGTCAATGCCTATAAACAGTCCAAAGGATTTGAAACCGCGCTAATAAGAGGTAAAGTTGAGATATCAAATAAGATGACCAATCATATTACTACTCTTGCACCTAATAATCGTGCAGTACTTGTCAACGACGAACTATCTGTCGTCCCAATCGAAAATGCAAACTATTTTCTATGGCGTGAAGGCATCATCTATTTTGATGAACCAATGGCAGTTGTGCTCAAAAAGCTGGAACTGTATTTTGATGTAAATATTCAAATTAACAATAAGTCTATTCTGCAAAACAAACTCAATTGTACAGGTAAGTTCCGCACTAGGGATGGATTGGATCATATTTTGCAAGTTTTGCAGTTAACAGGTCATTTTAAATATTATAAGGATGATGAAGAAAACATGGTGACTATTAACTAATGAATATTATTAATCAATTAAATATGAATTGCCTATGAAACACACATAACAAAGAAACAAAAACCGGTAAACGTTGGCCCGTCTACCGGTTAGAGGGTTAAAAACCCCGACATGAGAACATTATCGAAGTATTAACTAACTATTAAATGCAAAAATATGAATTTTATTTTGTACGGGCAAGTTATGTCCGAATTTAAACATACATTTCGTATCATGAAAATTACATTGATCTCATTATTTGCTTGCATTTGTACACTTTTTGCGACCGAAGCGGATTCGCAAAACGCAAGAGTGTCCATTCATGTTAATGGTTTCACCATTCAGAAAGTAATTAATGAAATAGAAAAGCAAACCGATTATCTTTTCGTTTATGACAAAAATGTAGTGAACGTAAAACGAAAAGTAAATGTGGATGCTAAAGAAGAAAGTGTATCAGAAGTTCTGAGCAAAATTTTTGAAAACACTAATGTGGCTTATAGAGTTTTAGGTAAGAACATTACATTGATTGTTCGCCAGGAAAAAACAAGTGAATTAGTTGCTCAACCACAGCAAAAGCAAAAACGAATTTCCGGTATTGTTGTTGATGCTAATGGTCAACCGATTATTGGTGCAAATGTGGTAGAGAAAGGAACAACAAACGGCATTATCACGGATGTGGATGGTAAATTTACTCTTAATGCATCATCATCGTCAGTCCTTCAGATATCTTATCTTGGATATCTTACCCAAGAAATATCTATTGGCAATAAGAGTGATTTTACAGTAAAATTGTATGAAGATACCCAGAAGTTAGATGAAGTTGTTGTTGTCGGTTTTGGTTCTGCAAAAAGAAGAGATTTGGTTGGTTCGGTATCCAAAGTTAAATCAGATCAAATAGATAAAATGCCGGTAACTAATGTCGCAGAATCATTACAAGGTATGGCCAGTGGTTTAATGGTTATGAATAAATCCGGTAATCCGGGATCAGCTCCATCTATTATAGTGAGAGGTATTAATTCTATTAGCTTAAGCTCTGATCCATTATGGGTAATTGATGGCGTTGCTATTCAGTCAGGAACAACCGGAGCAATGACCGATGGAGGAGTAGCACCTATATCGGCAATATCTATGTTGAATCCGAATGATATAGAATCTATTGAAGTATTAAAAGATGCTTCTGCAACGGCCATTTATGGTAGTAGAGCTTCTTCAGGTGTTATTCTTGTCACTACAAAATCAAATAAAAATAAACTTACGGGTATATCAATGAACTATGATGGTGGAGTATCCTATTTGCCGATTAATCAATGGGATTATTTTGCAGATTCAAAAACATGGTGGCAGATAGAAGATTTAGCATATAAAAATGCAGGGTTAGTTACTCCAACTCCTCAAAATATTATAGCTGGTAATTTCTACGGAGATAATCCACAGATGAACCGGGAAGAAGCAGAAGCTACCAATACAAATATGGCAAAAGAAATGACTCGTACAGCATTGTTTCATCAAATTAGTTTAACTGCAAATAAGGGTTTTGAGTCTGGAGGAATGATATTCTCAGCAAATTATAGAAATGAAGAAAGTGTTATGCGAGGTAATAAATTTGAGCGTTTTACTACTCGTTATAATGTTAATTTCAAGCCTATAAAAAGTATAGATATGGGTTTAACTTCTAATTTGATGTATATTAATTCTGATGGAGTAACCTCTTCTACTTCTATAAGTAAAAATGGATATGGATGGGGAAATTTATTGGCTATGTGCCCTTGGTTTAAAGTCTATGATTCAAATTCGTCAACAGGATATTGGGCTACTCAGTCAGGTTATAATCCGAGAATATTTAGTGATCCGGATCTTTATGTTAATAATGTGAAGAATTATCGAACAATTAGTAATGCATATTTACTTTGGACTACACCTATAAGTGGATTATCAGTTCGTGCTGACGCAGGAATTGATCTTTCCATTATGAAAAATTCAAATTGGATATCGGCTTATTTAAATAAGATGCAATTTCAAAATCAAGCATATGGTTTGTCAAGGTATCAGTCTAGATTTACATGGGATGCTTATTCCACATATGACAAAACCTTTGGTAAAAATTATATGAATTTTACTATTGGTGTTGAGGCAAATAATTTTTGGAGTTACTATCAATATATGAATGCTGCTGATTCTCAAACCAAATATCCTGAACTTAGAAATCCTTTGACTATGAAAGAAATGGCAGATTATCAAGATGGCGAAAGTTATTTGTTCGGAATGTTTGCGCGTGGAACATATAAGTTTGCAGATAAATACATTATAAATGCAAGTGTCCGACGCGATGGGATTTCCGCTTTTAGTTCTGCAAATAGGTGGGCTAATTTTTATGCAATTGGAGCGGGATGGATTTTGTCAGAGGAACCATTCCTTAAAAATATTAAATCAATTAGTCTATTGAAACTTAGAGCCAGTTACGGAACAACAGGGAATACGAATGTGTCAAATAATATGACCATATTACAATGGGGGTTAGATTCTAATGGTATTTTTGGTAATAATACTATTCCTGGAGCTACAACAGTTGGTCCTATAGGTACTTCAAATTTAAAATGGGAAACTACTTCTAATTTTGATGCTGGAATTGATTATGGATTTTTTAATAATAGAATAAATGGATCTTTTGCATTTTATCAACAGAAAGTTAGTGATTTGATACTTCTTGCACAACTGGCTCCATCAACTGGCTATAATACAAATGCTATATATCAAAATGTAGGCGATTTAAAAAATTGGGGATTTGAATTAAACATATCTTCAATCAATATTTCTAATAAGTCATTTACATGGAAGACAGATTTTAATATAAGTACGAATCATAATAAAATAACACGATTAACAGATCGAGAAAAATTGCAAGGAAGTGTTTATGGTTCTTTGGGTAATGTAGGTCAATTATTTATACGTAAAGAAGGAGAAGCCCTAGGCACATATTGGTTAGCCAACTGTGCAGGTGTTGATGCTGAAAAAGGTATTTATGTAATGGAAGAAAGAGATAAAGATACATGGAACAAAGATGGTAATACTGTATCAACAGGAAATTTAATTCCAATGAATGATAATAATATTTTGCAAAATCAAATGATACAGAGTGGTAAAACTCCAAATCCGACATTTTACGGTGGACTTACTAACACAATTACATATAAAAAGTGGGATTGTATTATTCAGTTAAATTATGCAGGGGGAAATTGGTATCCTAATGAGGTCTTAGAGAACTCTTCACGTATAGCATCTACTTCAAATTCATTTAATGAATATAAGAATCTAATTGAAGAATCTTGGACTACGCCAGGCGATGTGAAGAAATTTCCTCAGATTACGGCGGTATATCATTATGATAATAATGGAAAACCTTCTACTGCTGGAACAGGATTTGGAACTAGATATGGAAATACGACGCGTTTTCTGGAAAGAGCAGATTATGTACGATTGAAAAATCTTCAAATTGGATATACATTTCCGAAATCTATTATTCCTGAAAAGTTTTTGCGTAGTTTCCGTATTTATGCAGGAATAAATAATCTATTTACAATTACTAATTATGGAGGCTTTGACCCTGAAGTATTGAGTATGTACTCTATGCCAACTAGCCGAGTTATTAATTTTGGATTATCAATAAAATTATAAGTTTATCATGAAAAAGTCAGTATTAAGCATTATATTTATCATCATTTTGATAATATTAGCCGCTTGTTCAGATTCTGCTTTTGAACTAAAACGGGCTCAAGAACCTCAATGGACAAGTACAGCTACATTAGAAGGCGGTCTTGTCTCTGCATATAAACATTATGAATGGGATGGAACAAGAGGTTTTCCTGAGTATTATGATTGGATTGGCTCGGGTTTTTTTAGAGTTAGGCAAGGCCTTACTCCAGCTCAGATACCTGCTTATTATAGACAATACAATTCATATACTAAAGAGTGTAATAATTGGTGGACATCTTATTATCAGGTTATAGGCCTTTGCAATTTGGCTATAAAATTAGATCAGGATGGAGGTGGGAATCCATTTCAATTAGATAAAAATGGAGATGATTATCAATCTAACTATCTCCGTCAAATAGGTGAGTATTATTTTTTGAGAGGTGCTTCCTATTACCAATTGGCAAGGGTTTTTATGCTTCCATATAATGGCAATAATACAAATTCTCAAAAATGGATTCCTTATATTTTACAACCATCGCAATCAATAGAAGATGTTCAATCTCAAAAGTTAGGAACAATTGAAGAAATTTATACCCAAGTCATTCAAGATCTTCAAAAGGCAAAGGAATATTTGCCTGAGAAGTTTAACTTAATAGGATGGACAACTAAAGCATCTGGGTATGAATGTGGTCGTGCAAATAAGTATGTTGCTTCGGCTTTGTTAGGCAAAATCTATTTTCATATGGGTAAATATGATTTGGCTAAAGAAGAATTTGATTATGTGATTGGATTGGGTGACGGTAATTTCCCATTATCTTCAAGCCCTTCTGATCCCTATGTAAATCAAGATTTATCAAAGGTGAGTTCAGAGGTGATATGGGAAATGAATACAGGTGATCCTACATTAAAATATGAGCAACATAATAATTATTGGTATCCAGCTAGGGAATATGGGAATCGGGCAAGAGATTATTCTTGTGGATCGTATTATGTAAATACAAAGGAGTCTGGTCAGAATAACACTGGTATTCAGATTTTCGGTAAAATGAACGTTTCTTTTAGCGCTCTGTCTAGAATGGGGTGGTTGAATATGTCTGATACAACACTTACAACTGCAGCAAAATCTGATTTAAGGTTAAACGGTGATTATACCAAAGTTTTTGTGAATTATGGACCATATAAAGCTAAAGTTAAAAAGGGAGATCCAGAATATATCACAAATATTAATGATGCGAATGGTAATAATAAAGATGTTTGGCCTGTTAATATTGTACTCGATAAATTTTTTAGAGGTCCAGTAGCTCCTTATGGTAAATTTTCAAAAGTACCGTATTTAAGGACACCAGAATTATTGTTAATGCGTGCTTGGATAAAGCAAAATAGTGGTGATAAGAATGGTGCCTGTGAAGATGCTAATCGAGTCTGGAACAGATCTAATCCTGGAAATCCTAATATATTTACTCCATCAAATATTAACACAGAGACAATCTTTGCAGAATATCTGAGGGAAATGATGGGAGAAGCATTTGTTACGACTTTTATGCAAGGAACTAAAATGACTATTCCTGCTGGCGAGGATGGAAATAAAGACGAAATCCCGTATCCTTATCCAAATATGTATTGGCCTATACCAACAGATGAAGTAAGTCAAAATCCAAATTATCAATAGCATAGTAATTATTAATTAGAATATAACATATCTAATAGTGTCTATTTTTAAGAAATGCTATAGTAAATAATATTTTGAATTGTACACTATTAGATATATAATGAACAACATATAAAAGAAATGAATCATAAATTGAATATAACAGCAATATTGCTGTTTCTAATGTCTGTATACTGTTCTGCTCAGGATTTATCAACCTATGAAAAGCGGAAACAGTATATCATTGATGGATTAAAGAATGTAAATTTAGTAGAGAGAGGAAAGTATGGATTGTCGAAAGCAAATGCTCGTTTACTAGTGAATCCGCATGATGCAGGAGCTTTGGATTATATAACCAATGTTTTAGAATTTAGAGGACAAAGTATGTTCGATTTTCCTGGCGTTGCGTTGGCTTTGTGTCGTTATTGGGACAGTTTCACACCAGAACAATTAAACAGAATAAAAACTCTACTTGAACCATTAGCCAAAGAAGATAAAATTGTTACGGTAGGATTCTTGGGCCATGGAACTGAAAATCATGCCACAATGGAATGGAGTGGAGGCTATTTGTTTGGTCAACAATTTCCTGATGCAAAGTGGGCAAATGGAATGAGTAGTGCTGATTTAATGAAACAGACGAAAGAATGGTTACGCACTGTGTTTAAGAATATTTATCGTAAAGGCTATTATGAATATTTATCGACCACCTATGAAATTGTCATGAATTATCCGATAGAAATTCTTTTTGAATGTGCAAAAGATAAACAAATGCGTGATATTGCAGAGGCTTTCTTGCTTTATAAATGGGCACTTATATCTTTGAATCAGTACGAAGGAACTACATTGGCTCCATTTGAAAGAATGAATACGCAGCAAGATCATCATCCAGACGATTCCTATATTTCTGCATCTACTTATGGAAATTGGCTTTTATGGGGTTGGGGACCTGCCACCTCTAATATGAAACAAACCGATTTTGCTTTGTGTGGTGATGCCAATTATAGTATATATACAGCACTTGCAAATAAGCCAGATGATATTTTTTTCAGGTTAGCTTCAACAAAAACACCATATATACTTAAATCAAGGACATCTTCATTTGGAAAATATGGAAGTGGTACTCCGTATAGAATGATGAGAAACATTTATAAGACAAAAGATTATGCTATAGGAACAGGTAATTTTAGATGGGTTCCTACTGGAGATTATGCTGATTATGATGCAGATGGGTTTATTATTACTTGGAGTAGTCCAAATAGATTCAATTATATAAGTTGTTTTTCTCCTTTTTGGAGCAGTGACGGAGATATTCCTGAAAGAACTCCTGATACTTGGTTTAAAGGGACTAATTCTCCATTCCAACAAACAGCACACAATAAAAGTACTGTTATTACTTTATTTGATATTCCAGATAAGGAACCATCTATAGGAATGCTTGATCCTGAAAAATGGACATGGAGAGATGGACATGCTAATAATTTATTGAAGCGTGCGATGTTTAGATTTCCTAAAACAGTAGATGAATTTTCAGAAGAAAGTGGTTGGATTTTTCTTCGTGAAGGGAATACTTATATAGGAGTAAAGCCATTAAAGAAGTATTATATACAAAATGATCTTAAGGGAAAAGGCCTTGATGGTTTTACAATTGTGAAAAGTGATTTTGCTAAAACAGGCTTTATTTTTGAAGTAGGTTCTGTTGATGAATTTAAATCGTTCAAAAGATTTAAGGAGAAATTAAAGAAAAACAAAATCCTTGTTGATTGGAATAAAATGGATGTTAGTTATACTGATTCAAGAAAAGAGACACTCCGTATTCAATATCAGCCTGGTTTACCAATCTGTAAAGAGGATGAGCTGTCAAAAGAAATTCGTCAAAAAGGTGTTTCTGGTTTAGCCGAATCAATTCCTATTGTATGGGTTAATGGTCAGAAAGAAAAACCTTATCATGAATGGCCTCTTCTTGAAAGTCCATTTGCAAATTTGAAAGATAATGTGTTGACGATTGATGATGGGCAATCCAGAATTGTTGTAGATTGGCGAGGAGATTATCCTATTATTACACGTAAGTGATTAAATTGAGTATTCTATATAAATTTATAATCAAGGAAAATGGCAAAACAAATTTTTATATGTGCATTACTCTTTAATATTATTTTGTGCTCTGCGTCTCCTCAAAAACAGCAGAGTATTGAACAAAAAAATGTTGAGTGGTTAAATTTTAGAATGCCGAAGGTGAATGATTCATCATTGCCAAACGCATTATTAATTGGTGATTTTGTTACTGAACAATATGCTGGAGAAGTTGAAAGGCAGCTTGAGGGCAAAGTGAATGTAATGTGTTTGTCAACAAATAGGCCTATGTTAGGAAATGATATTGTATTAAATGAAATATTGATGTTAGTGCATCAATATAAATTTGATATAATGCATTTTTATAATGATATAAATGATTGTTCGTATTCTGTGGATGAATTTAAAAAAGAATTTTCGAAATTGTTTGAAGCAATTAAACAGAATGCTCCGCATGCAAAATATATTTGGGCAACAGCAGCTCCCAGATGGAAAATAGATGGAAAACAATATGCCGATAGTTTAAATGAAAGAATAATTGCCCGCAATCAAATTGTGAGAGATTATTTTAAGAGTATACCTGATGTGGAGATTAATGATTTGGCTTCTATGGTTAAACGTAATTCTGTATTTTATGGAACGGGAAAAGATATGTGCTTAAATGATATGGGAATTAAGGTCTTGGCTAATAGTGTTTCGGATAATATTCTTCAAGCAATCAATTCAGAAAGCAAATTAATATATTTTCCGAACGATTATTCTCCATTGGAAGTGGGTAAAAAGCTCGGATATCATTTCGTTACCAGTAAACACCAATTGCAGAAAACTTATTGGATTCATTATGCCGAGGTATGTACATGGCTTGGAGCATTACGTTATGCTAAAACTGTAAATGACAAAGACTTGATTCATGGTTTAAGAAATCGTTTTGACGTTTTAATAAATGATGAAAAGCAATATTTACCGATACAAAATCATGTAGATTTAAATATGTTTGGTTGTTTGCCTTTAGAACTTTATCAGATAACAAAGGACAAAAACTATTATAAATTGGGATTATCCTACGCTGATTCACAATGGGCTGTTCCTGACACACTCTCTGCTGAAGGGCGAGCTATTTCTAAAAAAGGATATACTTGGCAGACAAGAATGTGGATTGATGACATGTTTATGATTACGATACTGCAAGCACAAGCCTATCGTTCAACGAAAGATGTAAAGTATTTAAATCGTGCAGCAAAGGAGATGGCTATGTATTTGAATAAATTACAACAGCCAAATGGTTTATTTTTCCATGCTCCTGATGTCCCTTATTATTGGGCTAGAGGTAATGGCTGGGTTGCAGCTGGAATGGTAGAATTGTTATCGCTGTTACCTGAAAAAAATCCTGAACGAAAATGTATCTTAGAATGTTATAAAAAAATGATGAGTAGTTTAAAAAGCTATCAATGCAGTGATGGAATGTGGAATCAATTGATTGATGAGCAGACTTTTTGGCCAGAAACTTCTGGATCGGCCATGTTTACATATGCTATGGTTATGGGTGTTAAAAATGGATGGCTGGACGCTAAAGAATATACACCGATTGTACGTAAAGCTTGGCTATCATTGGTGGATTATATAAATCCTAATGGCGATGTAAGAGAAGTCTGTGTTGGGACAGGTAAGCAAAACGATAAGCAATATTATTATGATCGCCCAAGAGTAGCAGGAGATTATCATGGGCAGGCGGCTTTATTGTGGTGCGTTTATGCATTACTTGATAAGTAAGATGAAATAAAATTGTATTTATGAATAATTTAGTGACGAAACTATCATTAATAGCTGTTGGCCTTGCAATGGGGCCAACGGCTTTTGGTCAAAAGCTTCCGAATGTCGTTATTATCTTGGCGGATGATATGGGATATGGTGATGCGGGATGTGATAATCCTTTCGCGAGAACGCGTACGCCTGCTATTGATCAGTTGGCAAAAGATGGCATTCGCTTTACGGATGCTCATTCGGCAGGTGCATTGAGTGGACCTTCGCGATATGGATTGATGACAGGCCGTTACTTCTTTCGCACTCCGAAGAAGAAGGAATATTGGGGATATTTGGCGCCCTATATCAACTCCGATCGGTTGACTTTAGGAGCATTGATGAAGAAAGCCGGCTATTCGACCGCTTGTATTGGCAAATGGCATTTGGGACTTAACTGGCAATTGAAAGATGATACGAAACCACAAATCCTTACACCCGAAAAGTTTGGATATACAAACACTGATTTCTCTGCACCCGTTAGCGGCGGGCCGACCGAACTCGGGTTTGATTATTCCTTCATTCTTCCGGCTTCTTTGGATATGCCTCCCTATGTTTTTGTCAGAAACAATCATGTAGTGGATCCGAAAGTGACATTGACCGCAGATGTTTATCCCCATAAGCAGTCCGAAACAGTTTATGCCTGGGATCGCAAGCATACCAATGGCGATGATATATATTGGGAGAGAGGCGTTTGGTGGCGAAATGGCGAGATGTCACGTTCATTTAAGTTTGAAGAATGTCTGCCGACAATTGTCAATGAAGGACTTAGTTTTATTGAAGAGAAAGGACGTAAAAAGGAGTCATTCTTTTTGTATATGCCATTAACGGGTCCCCATACACCTTGGTTGCCAACTGTTCAGGATAAAGGTTCCACGGAGTTGGGTACGTATGGCGATTTTATGGCGAGTATAGATAATGTGGTTAAGCGCGTCAACGACAAGTTGAAAGAACTGGGATTATATGAGAATACAATGGTTATTTTTGCCAGTGATAATGGTGGAGCTTGGGAAGAAAGTGATATCCAACAATATGTCCATCAGAGTAATTGGAGCAGACGCGGACAAAAAGGAGATGCTTGGGATGGAGGACATCATGTTCCTCTCATAATCAGATGGCCGGGTCATATTCAGCAGTCTTCAGTTTGTAATCAGACGATAGGATTGGTGGATATTTTTGCTACTCTGGCAGACATTACCAAACAAGAATTGCCGAAGGGACAGGCAGAAGATAGTTTCAGTTTCAAAAGCATTCTTGAGGGCAATTTGAATACTCCGACGCGAGATCCGATTATCTATTTATCAGGTTCCGGCAAGTTGGCCATCAAGAAAAATGATTGGAAATATATTGATTGTTTGGGTTCCGGAGGATTTACAGCGCCTGTTTCTTTACCAATAGTCAAGAATGGACCCAAGGCTCAACTTTATAATTTGAAAGATGATCCGATGGAAAGCAATAATCTTTATTTGAAACGGCAAGATAAGGTAAATGAACTTTCCAGCTTATTGAAGCGATTGGTGGATCAAGGTTATAGCCGCAGGCAATAAGGCGGTTATAAAATAGTATTTATTATAAATTCAATCTTTTGTAATCCTAATTAAAAACATAATTCCCTCCAATCCCTTGCAAAAGCCTCTTAGTTCTGTTATCTTTGCTTCATCGAATTGTTAAAGCAGTATGAATCAATCATAGGAAGCAATATGAAACAGATAAAAGCAATCCCTTATGGTATAGCCAACTTTGTGGAGGTGGTGGAGCAGAATATGTATTATGCTGACAAAACGATGTACCTTCCAAAGTTGGAGAATCAGCCGAAGAACTTGTTTCTGATTCGTCCGCGCCGTTTTGGAAAGAGTATTTTCCTGAGTATGCTCCGCGCTTACTATGATATTGCACAGAAAGATAAATTTCAAGCACGCTTCGGCGACCTTTGGATTGGACATCAACCGACGAAACTTCAAGGACAATTTCAGATTGTATATTTCGATTTTTCCAAAGCCAGCGCCGGTAGCGAGTCGCTTGCAGAAAACTTCGATAGATACTGTTGTGGTGTCTTGGATAACTTTGCGTTTATCTATGCTTCTTATTACGAAAGTGATTTCGAAAAAGAGATGAGATCACAACCTGATGCGGCAAGCAAACTCAATTATTTGAATTTGAAAGCTGCTAATACAGGCAGTCGCCTTTATCTTATTATCGATGAATACGATAATTTTGCCAACACAGTTCTCAATGAACAAGGTAGCGAGATGTATCATGCTTTGACTCATGCCAGTGGTTTCTATCGCGAAGCGTTCAAGATCTATAAAGGAATGTTCGAGCGGATCTTTATGATGGGCGTTAGTCCGGTCACACTCGATGATTTGACCAGTGGCTTTAATATTGGATGGAGCATCAGCACTGATCCTGATTTCAATATGATGCTGGGCTTTTCGGAAACGGAAGTGCGCGAGATGCTTCAATATTATAAAGAGGCAGGTGCTTTGGAGGAAGATGTTGAGGCGATGATCACAGAGATAAAGCCTTGGTACGATAACTATTGCTTCGCTCCGGATAGTTTGGAAACCGATCCGAAAATATTCAATTGCGATATGGTGCTTTATTATCTGAACAATTATCTTAAACGAGGCAAGGCGCCAGAACAGATGATAGATCCGAATACGCGTACGGATTATAATAAGATGAAACGTCTTATCCAGCTCGACCGTCTGGATGGTAATCGTAAAGGTGTTATTCAAGATATTGCCGAGAAAGGTTTTATTATTACCAATCTTGTCACCTCTTTTCCTGCAGAGCAGATCGCAAGGAAGGAAATATTTCCCAGTCTTCTTTTCTACTATGGAATGCTGACGATTACGGGAACTCGTGGTAGCCGGCTTATTTTGAGTATTCCAAACAATAATGTTCGAAAGCAGTATTATGAATATATGCTGGAAGAATATCAGGCCAGTCGGCATCTCGATTTAAATGATTTATTAAATGCTTTTGATTCCATGGCTTTCAATGGCAATTGGCGTCCGGCTATGGAATTTATTTCAGAGGCATATAAAAATAATTCCTCTGTTCGCAGTGCTATTGAAGGCGAACGGAATATTCAAGGATTTTTTACGGCTTATTTGAGTATTAATAGCTATTATCTTTTGTCTCCGGAAGTTGAACTTAACCATGGCTATTGTGATATGTTTCTTCTACCGAATTTGCGTTATCCGGAAACGGCACATAGTTATATTATTGAACTCAAATATTTGTCCGTCAAGGATTATGATTCGCAAGCTGATAAACAATGGAACGAGGCCGTTGAACAGATTCATGGTTATGCTAAAGGGGAAAAAGTGTTTCAACTTTCTCATGGTACTAAACTCCATCTTTTGATTATTCAATTTAAAGGATGGGAAGTTGTACGTATGGAGGAAATAATATAAGGAAATTTATTTTTAAGATTATGCTTACAAGGAGGAACTTTATAAAGGCAACGGCGGCGGGCGGAGCATTGGTTTCGTTCGGGCAGTTTGCGGAAGCACATTCGGTGATGGAAAAGGTTGTGCCGGATGGATATTTGGCAATGGATGAGGCGTTTGCGGACGGGAAGGCTTTTGATGGAGGCCCGAAGTTCGTCGCTGAAGATGAGAGACGGATTCCAATCATTGCGGATGTAGATATCGTGGTTGTCGGAGGATCGTCGGCGGCAGTTGCGGCGGCGGTTGCGGCGAGTCGGAGTGGAAAGAGTGTCTTCTTGGTTGCGCCACTTTCGTATCTGGGCGAGGATATCTGCGGGTCGTTCCTTTATGATTTGCATAAGGATGAACAGCCGCTTACCGCTTTGGGACGGAAGGTTTATCTGGGAATGAAGGTACCGACACCGCTCTATGTGAAGACGGTTCTCGAAGATGAACTACTTGATAACCAGGTGAATTTTCTCTATAGCAGCTATGCGACGGATGTTCTGATTGATGAAGATAAGCAACCGTCGGGCGTTGTTATTGCAAACCGTTCCGGACGGCAGGCTATCCGTTGTAAAGCTATTATTGATGCCACTCATTCGGCACTTGTGTCGCAGATGCTCGGTTGTGCGTTTACGCCTTTTGAACCTGGCGACAAGACCTTCAATTATACGGTTGTCGGCAATACACCGAAGGAAGCGCCCGAAATTCAGAAATCTGAACTGTTGCCTTACAAGATCGCCATCAAAGAGTGCGAACTTCCGGTGACGCGCTACACTTTCGTACTTCCTGTAAAAGATAATACTTACGCGGCTATTCAGTCGGTTGAGCAGATCATCCGCGATAAGACTTGGGATCCCGATCAAGGTGACAGTTCTGATATTCTGGAGTATACGCCGTTTTGTTCGCTTGTCTCTGAAGAAGGATATCACGATCGTTTCACTTCGGTACGCGATATTCCACAGACGGCTTTTCGTCCTAAAGGAAATAAATATATATGGGTTTTGGGTGCAGCTGCCGATGTTGATCAAGAAACGGCTCGTTGTCTGATGCGTCCTGTCCAAGCAATGGCTTTGGGTGCGATGATGGGTGAATGGGCTGCGAATGAGATCGTTGATAGAAATATGCCCGGTGATGTTGCCGTCAAGTCTTCGTCTGAAAAAGCTTCAAACGGCGGTCGCGTCGGTGAGTTGTTAAATCCGTTGCGTCCGACCTTGTCAAAAGGTTTGGCTGTTTCCGAAAGTAATGCTTTACCTGTGCTTGGTTCGTATGATGTGATTGTGATGGGAGGTGGAACAGCCGGCGCTCCTGCCGGAATATCTGCCGCTCGACAAGGTGCTAAGACGTTGGTTATGGAGTATTTACATGGGTTGGGCGGATTGACGACACTCGGACTCATCGGCCGTTATTGGGATGGATTCCGTGGTGGATTCTCTGCCAAAGTGGATGAAGGTGAGCGTTCTATGGCTCCATTGGATCATCCGCGTCAACATAAAGACTGGCATGATGCGCACGTTTCTGACTGGAAACAGGAATGGTATCGCCGCGAGTTACGCAAAGCAGGCGCTGACTTGTGGTTTGGCGTTATGGGTTGCGGCGCGTTGGTGGAAAATAATCGTGTGAAGGGAATCGTTGTGGCTACTCCTTATGGTCGCGGCATTGTTCTTTCAAAAGTGATCATTGACAGCACCGGAAGTGCGGATATCGCTATTGCTGCCGGTGCTTCGTACGAATATTCGGGAAAGAACGTAGCGATGCAGGGCGCCGGACTTTCGCAGATGAAGCCGTGGGATTACTATAATAACAATGACTGGACGTTCATTGACGACACCGATATTCTGGATATCTCACGCGTATATGTTCAGGCAAAGAAGAAACAGGTTGGCAATTACGATATTGTGAAGTTGCCGCAGACGCGCGAACGCCGTCGTGTGGTTGGCGAATATACTATTTCTGTTTACGATGTGATGAATCATCGTCGCTATCATGATACGATTTCGTATCACAAAAGCTCTTTTGATACGCATGGGATGATTGTCGATCCGTACTTCATCCTTTCGCCGCCTGAGAAGCGCCATCGCATTTACGATGCCGATGTTCCGCTGCGTAGTCTGTTGCCCAAAGGACTGGAAGGAATCCTGGTGACCGGACTCGGAGCAAGTGCCGATCGTGATGCAATGCCGGTGATCCGCATGCAGTCATGTCTTCAGAATCAAGGATTTGCAGTTGGATATCTGGCTGCAGTGAGCGTGAAGGAACAGAAGTCGCTTCGCAGTGTCGATATGAAGAAGATTCAGAAATATTTGGTCAGTGTGGGCAATCTTCCTGATCGGGTTCTGAAGGATAAGGACTTCGGAGGTTATACGGCGAAGGAACTTCGTGAAGCAGCAAATACTGTTGCCAATAATTATCAAGGATTGGAAATATTGCTGACAAATCCTTTGCAAAGCAAGGGCTTAGTGGCAAATAAGATGACTGCCGGCAATCTCACTCCGGCAGCGAAACTGATTTATGCAAGCATTCTCTGTATGCTGGGTGAACGTACTTATGCTTCGGTCCTGGCGGACGAGATACGGAAGAATAAGGTTTGGGACGAAGGATGGCATTACACCGGAATGGGGCAGTTCGGCATGTGCGTCAGTCGCATGGATGCTTTGATTATTGCGCTTGGCAAAGCCAAAGATGCATCGTTCTTGCCTGTGATCATGGAGAAGGCGCGTCTGTTGTCGCCCGACGATTATTTCTCGCATTTCCGTGCTGTGGCTGTTGCTATGGAAACGATTGGCGATGAGGCTGCTGTACCGATATTGACAGAGATGTTGATGATGCCCGGAATGCGTTTCCATGCGATGGACTCTTATCAGGATGCGCGTCGGAAGACGGTTCCAGGTAACGAGGATGTGTCAGTGCGTAATGCCGAACTGAAGGAACTTTACCTCGCTCGCGCACTCTATCGTTGCGGCGACAAAAAGCAATTGGGAAAGACGATTCTGCAACATTATGCCAATGGTTTGCAAGGCCATTATGCGCATTATGCGGAAACGGCATTGAAGGGTTGACAAAATATAATCTTTACTGAAAAGTTCTGGTAATAGATAAAAATTCGATAGGATTATATTGATCAATTAGTTCTTTATAATCCTAACAAAAAAAGTATATACTTTTGACGGAAAAGTATATACTTATGCACCCCAAAAGTATATACTTTCGATGTGTAAAAGTATATACTTTCGTACCCTAAAAGTATATACTTTTTGTAGTTGATTTCATTACTTTGCTCTGGGAGCCAAGATAAGCTGCGTCTCGGTATAAAAAATGAACAAGTTCATTTTGTTCTGCGCTCGACTTGCATTATCTTTGCCGGTCGATGGGAAAAGAGTTATCACATTTCAAGAATTGTCCGGTGACATATTCGGAACTGGAAGCGTTTTATACTTCGAGTTATGCGGCGCCTCGACATAAAGTGGCGCAAGAAGAACAGAATGGCGAACTGATTCGTCTGAAGAAAGGTTTGTATGTTGTCTCACCGGAAGTATCAAGTATGCCTTTTTCGCTGGAATTGATTGCCAACCATTTATACGAACCTTCGTATGTCACTGCAGAATCGGCGCTCTATTACTACGGTCTGATTCCGACAAAACCGCGCATCGTACGTTCGATGACTTTGAAGCATACGCGTGTATTTGAAACGCCTGTTAGTCAATTTGCCTTTTTCATCACCTCGCCCGAATATTTCCCTTTGTCCATTGATGAAGTGAAAGTCAATGGTTCGCTTTGTCGCATTGCTTCGCCCGAGAAAGCATTATGCGATTTGATTATCCTGACTAAACATCTTCGTCCTCGTTCATTGAAACAGATGAGTTCATTCCTGATTGACGATTTGCATATCGATATCGCCCGTTTCTTTCAATTCGATGCTTCTTCCATCCGCCGCATAGCATCCATCAGCATGAAGAGTAAAAATATTTTCCCCCTAATCGAGCTGATAGAAAGGAAAACCTTAGTTGCCCTCTGATTATCTCAAAAATCTATGTTTGAAGTTTTGATATTTGAATTACATGAGCACACCATTTCATTCGAAAGAAGTGACTCTTCCATTCGTATAATATAAATTACTTCTCGAATTTGAACTGTAAATCCGACCTTGTATGAAATCCTTTCTGTATATCCCCGGGAAACTTGTCATTGCAGGTACAGATAAACCGGTTCTACCATTTCCCTTGTTTATAGAGAACCGATTACTATTTTCTTTAGTTTTCTTAGTCGCTGTTCCTGATATTACAATATATATAAATGTACGCGCGCGTACATTATTTGTATAGAACAATCTCGATTGGCAAGTAAGTTCTATCTATTATGTGTAGTCCTTCATCGTGCATATTATTATGTACCCATGAACATCCCTTTCGTACTTCAAAACTGCTCTTTTGGTAAATATCATCTACTTTTTAGGAAAAAGACATTGAAAAATTTTCTTCGAAAGGAAATTATTTCTAACTTTGCAGCTAGTATTACTCACTTTGGTGAAGTTGATAAGATGATGATGATGATGAGAGGAGTAATCTAATACGATAATTTTATTTTACATATAACTAATTATTAATTTAAACAATTGATGTTATGATTAAGAGAATTTCTACTCTTTTGGCAGGCTTCGCACTTGTTGGTGCGATGACTGTTAGCGCAGCAGGGCTTGATCCTTCCGTCAAATTGACATTGGGCCAGAATGCTGGTCTTTATCAATTGAAGGTAGGTGAACAGGTTCTTGCTGTTAGCACAGACGAAACTGGCACCAATAATTTGGTATTAGTAGATGCTTCTAAAGCATTTGCTCCAGAAACTTATTGGTGTGTTACAGTAACTCAGGAAAACAAGGGACAGACGCCTATTTATGATTTCATAAACAAAGGTGCACAGTGTTTCTTGGATGCATCTATGGATTTGTTCAAATCTGGAACTACTTCAGAGAAGATCGGTTTAGGTGGTGAAATCGGTGGTTGGGCTTATTCAAAGACATTTGAAGAAGGTATTGATAACGATGCTCAGCCATTGTCTTCATACTTCTCTCATGACTCTGTCGTTTACATTGTTAAAGATGGCGATAACCTGAAGCTTTTCAAGCAGTTAGGCACAGAGAAAGCTCCTGAAAATGCAGTAAATGTCAAGTTGTCTGAAATTGGTGGTTTCCAATTGAATGCAGCAGCTATCAACACAAAGCTGGGCATGCAGAAAGCAGGTACAGTTAAGTTGACATTTGTTCCTGATAAGAACAATACCTCTATTGTAAATCCGTTCAGCGAAGTTGCATTCAAGGCTACAGATGCAAAGGATGCAGGCTATGTAAGAATTTGGAACAACTATGGTAAGGATAAAGATTCTTTACTTTATGTTGATACATCATATACCAACGTAAACGGTGCTAAGTTCCTTGCATTCAAACATGCTAAAGATACAGCAGCAGTTGCTGCTATTGATGGTCAGGCAGAGTTTGAATTTACCTATTTCCCAACGAACGATTCATTGGTAATTCAGGTTAAACAGGCTATCTATACGCCGGATGCAGCTAAGGGCTTCATTGGTGCTGGTGATGAGAATTTCAACACAGTAAAGGATGAGTTGAAACATGTTCTTGCAGCTCTTAATGATGGTAAGATTGAAACAACAGCAGGTCAAGGTAACTTCGTTACTGTTCAGGATTTGGTAAAGGCTGATCAGATTCGTATTGTCACTGTTCGTGATGAGAAAGAATCAGATGTCAATCTTGGTTATAAGGGATGTGCAGCATCTTCTGATTTAACTTCATTGGCAGATAGCGTTTATACAATCCAGAATGCAGCTGGTGAATATCTGGCTGTTCCGTTGGCAAACTGCCAGAGCGGTTCTGTATTGGTTAATAATTCTAGAACTCTTGATAATATTGCAACACAGTGGGTATCAGTTGAGGCAGCATCTCAGGATGTAAATCATATGCCTGCTTACCAGTGGGTAATCTTGAAGAGCAAAACTAACAAGTATTTTGATGCTACTTCTCCTGTAATGGTATTCAACCGTGAATTCCCGTATGTTACAGCTTTGGCTCAATTGCATAAGGATGCTAAGGGTGTAGTTACAGCTACATTGCTTTCTGCGCCAAAACTTGGTGACCATTCAGATTTAGCTGCATTAGAAGCTGGTACTGTAGGTGGTTTCACATTCACAGGTGTTCCTGCTATCAACGATAGTACAATCGGTTACAAGACTTTGACAGCTGAACAAATGAAGTACAACACTGCTCTTTATTCATTGAAATATTTCAATCCGTATGTAAAGAACATGTATGTTGCAAAGAACGGTGCATATCTGACAGCAACCGGTGATTCTACAGCTACATTTGCTATTGAATCTATTCCTTCAGTTTATGCAAATCAACCTTATGGTTTCGGTTCTACAATAAAAACAGCTCAGTATGTAGGAAGAATTTCTACATTGGCTACTTTGGTAAGAACTCCGTATTATCTGAAATCAAGCGGTAACCCTGTAGGTTCATCAGATAATGATGCTACCAGAGGTGACTCAGTTGTTGCTACAAAGACAACGGATGAACTTCCATTCTACTTCAAGGAAAACAACCATTATAATGGTGAACATTTCTATGCAATGGTAGTTGCAAAGCAAACTGTTGAGACAGAAGCTGGATTGTTGAAATTTGCTCCTCGTTGCTTAAAGGTTGGTGTTACGGATGACAAACTGAGTGCAATGTTGCAGTTGCAGTGTGGTTGTGAAAACCGTACATCTGCATTCGCTATCGAAATCACAGACTTGTCACTCTATCGTCACTTCAACAACAAGAACTTAGGCGAAGTAGAAGGAACCGATTCATTCAAATTCGTTGAGAAGACACGTGGTGAATACTTGATGGATGAGAACAATGTTAATCTGCAGAACAAGAAATGGGAAGCAGACAACAACCATACTATTGATTATCTTGGAATCTGGACACCTGACAAGGCTAGCTTGAATGGCACAGCTCTTGGTCTTCGTTTGGATACCGTTTGGGTAAATCGTGACTTAGGTTTGATCAAACCACAGTATTTGATTTCTGTTGATCGTCATGAGATTGCAGCAGTTGATACAATTCCTTGTACAGAGACAACACCTCACCATGACATTGCTGGTAAAGTAACCGATGCTAAGCATTGTGCACATGCAATTCTTGGACATGCAGGTTATGTATATGGCAAATATTTGATCAGCTTCGCTGACTCAGCTAAAGCAACACCAAATATTCCATATGAAACAGTAGAAAATGGTTATGTACGCTTGGCATTCAAGCCGGCTATCCACATGACAGATTATCTGATTATGTTGGCTTCTGACGATCAGTTGACTCCGGTTGACTCTTTGAGTCCTGCAGCATTGGTTGCAAAATACACCGCTTCAGGTTATAAGGGCAATGGTGCTATCCTTGATCTGACAGGCGACAAGCATAAGAACTATACATGGTCATTCCGTTATACTAATCCAGGTCTTGGAGCAACAGCAACAACCGAGGGTAAAGATAATGAGTTCTTGATTGAATCAAATGTATTCCCGAAGGGTGATTTAGCTCAGGCAATTGCTCCTGAAAATGCAGCATGGGTAAAGATGCAGAATGGTTGCTTATGCTTAACCAATGAAACATCTGAATTCAACAGTGCAAAGACAGGTGGTGATGGTGCATTGATCTTCAATGTTAAGAAATTGGCAGCTGGTGATGCAATGGTAACAGATGCAGCAACAGTAACAGCAAGCGACTTTGCAGTAATTGCTGGTGAAGGTCAGGTAACAATTAACGGTGCAGCTGGTAAGAAAGTTGTTGTAAGCAACATCCTTGGTCAGACTGTAGCTAACACAGTTCTTACATCTGATAACGCAACAATCGCTGCTCCTGCAGGTGTAGTAGTTGTAGCTGTTGAAGGTGAAGCTGCTGTAAAGGCAATCGTTAAGTAAACAGACTAATGTGAAGCGCAGGCATTGCGTTTCTACATGATACAAAGGAGGCGAGGATTATTCCCCGCCTCTTTTTTTATTGTTATTTGTCCTTGAAAATGTTGATTTCGTCCTTAAATACTTGTCCTTTGGATAATTTTTTTATTCTAGTTAATCTCAAACATTGCGTTGATAAAAATAATTCCTATCTTTGTTGCAGTCTCTCAAAAAGACGATGATGATTTGATAATAGTTTTTTTACATAATAACTAATTATTAATTTAAAAGTGATGATGATGAAGAGATTTTCCACTCTTTTGGCAGCATTCGTGCTAATCGGTGCAGTGACTGCCAGTGCAGCAGGTCTAGACACTTCCGTCAAATTGAATTTAGGTCAGAATGCTGGTCTATATCAGTTGACTACTAAAATTGGTCAGGCTCTTGCAGTTGAAACGTCTGAAGACGGTACTAATAATTTAGTATTGAAGGCTACTCCTACAGCTTTCGATGCTACTTCTTATTGGTGTGTAACAGTAACCCAGGAAAACAAAGGTCAAACCCCTATTTTTGATTTTATCAATAAGGGTGCACAATGTTTCCTTGATGCTTCCATGGACCTCTTTTCAGGTTCGAATACTACATCTGACAATATCGGTTTAGGTGGTGAAGTCGGTGGTTGGGCTTATTCGAAGACTTTTGAAGAAGGTATCGATAATGCTTATCAGCCATTGTTCTCCTATTTTACTCATGATTCAGTTGTTTACATTGTTAATGATGGAAACAACTTGCAGCTTCATAAACAGCTGGGTACAGAAGATGCTCCTGGCAATGCAGTCATGGTAAAATTGACTTCTATCAAGGGATTACAACTTGATGCTGATGCTATCAATACAAAGTTAGGCCTTCAGAAGGAAGGTACAATCAAGTTGACATTTACTCCTGACAGGAATAATACAACGATTTTAAACCCATTCAGTGATCTTTCTTTCTTTGCTGAAGATTCAGGTGAAGATGGTTATGTTAACATCTACAATGTCAAAGGTACCGATACTACATTATTATATGTAGATACTGCTTACACGAATGTAAATGGAGCAAAGTTCCTGGCATTCAATCATGCTACAGCGTTGTCTAAGATTTCAGCTATTGCTGATCAGGCAAAGTTTGAGTTTACTTATTATCCATCTAAAGACTCTTTGGTCATTCAGGTAAAACAGGCTACTTATACGGTAGGTGATGATGGTTCATTCGCTAATGCAGGCGATCAGACTGAAGCCGATCAGTTGAAGCATGTTCTTGCTGATTTAAATGATGGCACAAATGGTCAAGGTAATTTTGTAACTGTACAGGATTTGGTTAAGGCTGATGCTATCCGCATCGTTACTATTCGTGACGAGAAGGAATCTGATGTTAGTCTGGGTTATACAGGATGCGCAACATCTTCTGATTTCACATCATTGGCCGATAGCGTTTATACAATAAAGAATGCAGCCGGTGCATATCTGGCTGTTCCGATTGCAAACTGTCAGAATGGTAGTACACAGGAAAACAATGATGCTACTAATGATTTCGTTTATGCACAGTGGGTTTCTGTTGAAGCCGCTTCACAGGATGTTAATCACATGCCGGCATATCAGTGGGTAATATTGAAGAATAAGACAAATGCTTATTTCAATGATATTTCTTCTGTTACAGCTTACAACCGTGAGTTCCCGACAATCAGAGCAAGCGTTCAGTTGCATAAAGATACAGTTAACAATATTGTTACTGCAACTTTGACGGGTTATCCTCATATGGGTCATTCTGCAGATTATCGTACTCTTGCATCAGGAGCTGAAGGTGGTTTGACTTTCAATATCGTTCCGGATATTACGGATAGCCTGATGGGTTACAAACGTTTGACAGACGAACAGATGCAATATGCTACTGGTATCTATTCGATGAAATATTTCAACCCGTATGTAAAGAATATGTATGTAGCAAAGAATGGTGCAAACCTGACAGCTACTGGTGATTCAACAGCCGTATTTGGTGTTCATTATATTTCTGAAGCTCAGATTGACGAACCTTATGGATTCGGCACAACCAACAGAACAAAGAGCTTGGTAGGAAGAATTTCTTCATTGGCTACTTTGGTAAGAACTCCGTATTATTTGACAACAAGCGGTTTGAATATTGGTGTTGCTGATAATGATGCAACCAGAGGCGACTCTGTTGTTGCTACTGCTGCGACCGATTCTATTCCATTCTTCTTCAAGGAAAATAACCATTACGATGGTGAACATTATTATGCAATGATCGTTGCTAAGAAATCCGGCGAGAATCGTAGAGATGTATTATATTATCCGCAATGTTTGAAGGTTGGTGTTAGTGATGGTACATTGAGCGCAATGTTGCAGTTGCAGTGTGGTTGCGAAAGCCGTACATCTTCATTTGCTATTGAAGTAACTGATTTATCACTCTATCGTCATTTCAACAACGCTAATCTGAGCGAAACGGAAGGGACAATCAACCTGAAGTTCGTTGAGAAGACGCGTGGTGAATATCTGATGGATGAAAACAATGTCAATCTGCAGAATAAAGAATGGGAAGCTACAAATAATCATACTATTGATTATCTTGGAATCTGGACAGCTGATAAGGCTATCTTGAGCGGAACAGCTCTTGGTCTTCGTTTGGATACCGTTTGGGTAAATCGTGGCTTAGGTTTGATCAAACCACAGTATTTGATTTCTGTTGATCGTCATGAGATTGCAGCAGTTGATACAATTCCTTGTACAGAAACAACACCTCACCATGACATTAATGGTAATGTAACGGATGCAATGCATTGTGCACATGCAATCGTTGGTCATGCAGGATATGTATATGGCAAATATCTGATCAGCTTCGCTGATTCTACTCAGGATGTTCCTTACGCAACAGTTAAGGACGGTTATTATCGTTTGGCATTCAAGCCGGCTATCCACATGACAGATTATCTGATTATGTTGGCTTCTGACGATCAGTTGACTCCGGTTGACTCTTTGAGCCCAGCAGCATTGGTTGCAAAATACACAGCAACAGGTTATGCGGGTAATGGTGCAATATTGCCATTGACAGGTGACAACCATAAGAACTATACATGGTCATTCCGTTATACAAATCCTGGAACTGGTGCAACAGCAACTGAAGAGGGGACAGCTAACGAGTTTTTGATTGAATCGAATAACTTTGATGGTATTGAAATCGCTCCTGAATATGCAGCTTGGGTAAAGATGCAGAATGGTTGCTTATGCTTAACCAATTCTTCTTCTGAATTCAACAGTGCAAAGACAGGTGGTGATGGTGCATTGATCTTCAATGTTAAACCGATGACTGCTGCTGACAATATGGTAACAGATGCAGCAACAGTTAAGGTTTCAGACTTCTCAGTAATCGCTGGTGAAGGTCAGGTAACAATTAACGGTGCAGCAGGCAAGAAGGTTGTTATCAGCAACATCCTTGGTCAGACTGTAGCAAACACAACACTTACATCTGATAACGCAACAATCGCAGCACCGGCAGGTGTAGTAGTTGTAGCTGTAGAAGGTGAAGCAGCTGTAAAGGCAATTGTTAAGTGATAATTAAATAGAATTACCGTAGAGACAGCAAATAATTTGTCTCTGTGTTGAATATAAAGGAGGCGAGGATATTCCCCGCCTCCTTTTATGTTTTCTAAATATAGGTTTTTGTCCTTAAAAAGCTGGTTTCTGATAAATATTGCCATATCTGAGGAAGATATAGAATAAAACGTTTTCTTAAATGAAAATAATTTATACTTTTGCGATAAATTTTGGATTATGGTGAAGTGGATCTTGAACCTCTACATGTTAAGATAATATATTTACATATAATATTTTATTTATTCATTTAAACAATTGATGTTATGATTAAGAAGTTTACTTCGTTTTTGGCAGTCGTAGCGCTCCTTTTATGTTGTGCTATGTCTGCTAATGCTGATACAAACCCGAACATCAAGTTGAAATTGGGATCAAATGAAAGTTTGTACCAATTGAAGACTGAGGGTGGGCGAGTATTAGCTGTTGATGCCAGGGGACAGCTCATTTCAGTTGATCCTGAAGACCTCGAGGATGAGGATGATAATGACATTCCTTTGGAAAACACATTATGGTGTGTCACTGTAACTCAGGAACACAAAGGCCAGACGCCTATTTATGATTTCTTGAACAAAGGCGCTCAGGTTTTCTTGGATGTTACTATGGACCAGCCTTTCGATGGCGAACATTCTGAGGGTGCTGCAAAGTTAGGTGGTGAGATTGGTGGTTGGGCTTATTCGAAGACATTCGAAGAAGGTATTGATGCTGATTACCAACCGCTGTTCTCCTATTTTAAAAGTGATTCTGTTGTAGGTTTTCAAGAAGGTCCTGGCAGACTTGTTTTATATAAAACGCTTGCAACTGAAATTGAGAATTCTGATTTGTTGAAAGTAAAACTTTCGATTGTTGATCCTCTTACTTTGAATGCAGATCAGATCAACACGAAGTTGGGTATGTTGGCAAAGGCAAACAAGAAAGTATCTTTGACCTTTACCCCTGATCGCAACAAGACTTCTTTGAAGAATCCGTTCAGTGATGTTCCTTTCTATGCAAAGGATGTGGATCGTGATTATGGTTTTGTAAAGATTTACAGAGCTTCTGATGATTCTTTGTTGTATGTCGATACAGCTTATACCAATGTTAATGGTGCAAAGTTCTTGGCTTTCAATTATGCCAAAGACTCAGCAAGAATCGCTGATATTTTTGCTCAGGCTGAATTTAACTTTACCTATTTCCCAACGAATGACTCTTTGGTTATTCAGGTAAAGCAGGCTACTTATGCTCCTGGTGCTGATGGTTCTTTCAAGAGTGCTCTCCCAGGTCCGGATGCAAAATCAATCATGACTGATGTAAATGACGGCGAAGAGGCTGCAAAGAATATCGGTGAAGATAACAACAGGAACTATGTTACTGTACAGGATTTGATCAAGGCTGATGAAATCCGCATTGTGACTATTCGCAATAAGAAGGAGTCTGATATCAATTTAGGCTTTGCCGGTTGTAAGATGGCTGAATCAAATCTGACTACTTTGGCAGATGGCGTTTATACCATCAAGAATGCTAAGGGTCGTTACTTTGGTATTCCGGTTTCTAACTGTTTAGGTGATAATTCAATTCCAAGCAGGAGTCTTATCATTGAAGAAGTCCTGTCCGCTTATGAACAGATCACCAAAGTGTTACCTAAAGGCGAGGCTCCATATACAACAGCTCAGGTTGATAGTATAATCAATTCTTATAAGGCTGCTGCATTCTTCCCACAGTGGAATATCGTCAAGTCTGATATCCAGGATCTTAATCATATGCCTGCTTATCAATGGGTTGTTCTTAAACTGAAGACTACAGCTCCTCTGGATACTGTTTCTCCGATATTATTGGTTAACCGTGAATTCAATCTTACCTTGCCAATGCAATTGTATAAGGATTCTACCGGTTTGCTCTGTGCATCGATGTTTGGTTTAACAATTGCTAAGGGCATAACATTTACAGCTCTTGCCGATAATGTTATCAGTGATCCTTATGCCGGTTATAAGTATATGGACCAGAAAGAACAGATGTTGACGAAGTATGCTTTGAACTACTTCAATCCTTACAACATGAACAAGTTCGTTTCTATGGAAGCAGACAGCACTTTAAGCGCTATGAGTGATGCTAAGGTTTACTTCAATATTGAACCGGCTGATACAATGATCAAATATGGTATCACCGTATCAAAGACTTTGTTGAAGAGAATTCCTAATTTGGCTCAGTTGAAACGTACTCCGTTCTACATGTATTCAACAATCGATGGTGTAAAGAAATATGTTGCTGCAGCTCCAAAGGCAAGTACAGGCGAATATACGATGATTGCCAATTCAGAGGGCAACAGACCTGTTCCGTTCTTCTTCAAGGAGAATAACCATTATAACGGACAGCATTATTATGCAATGATGGTTGCTGACTCGGCTGTTTATACATTGAAATTTGGTGGTCAGAATATATTGAATGTAGATAATATTAGCAATGATTTGATCAATGGTTTACGCAATAGGGGAATTAACCCTGATGATATTGTGAATGAAGCTATTCTTGATTCAATAGATGAAGCTGAAGGTCTCAAGGATTATTTGAAGCTTGCTTACACTCAACTTGTAGAAAAATTGCCTTGGGCTCCGCTTTGCTTAAAGGTTGGTGTTGCCGACAATTCTTTGAATGGTGCATTGCTTTATGAATGTGGTTGCGAAGTAAGTACTTCTACCTTTGCATTCGTTCCGATGGATGAATCATTGTATCGTCACTTCAACAACGCTAACTTAGGCGAAGTAGAAGGAACACAATCATTCAAGTTCGTTGAGAAGACACGTGGTGAATACTTGATGGATGAGAACAATGTTAATCTGCAGAATAAGAAATGGGAAGCAGACAACAATCATACTATTGATTATCTGGGAATCTGGACAGCAGATAAGGCTAGCTTGAATGGCACAGCTCTTGGTCTTCGTTTGGATACCGTTTGGGTAAATCGTGGTTTAGGTAATATCAAACCTCAATATCTGATTTCTGTTGATCGTCATGAAGTAGCCGGTACTGATACAATTCCTTGTACAGAATCTACTCCTCACCATGATGTTAATGGTAATGTAACGGATGCAATGCATTGTGCACATGCAATCGTTGGACATGCTGGTTATGCTTATGGCAAATATTTGATCAGCTTCGCTGACTCAGCAAATGTTGTTCCTTATACCGATGTTGAGAGCGGTTATTATCGTTTGGCATTCAAGCCGGCTATTCATCAGGGTGACTCTTTGATTTTATTGGCTTCTGACGATCAGATGGCTCCTATTGATTCTTTGAGCCCATTGGCATTGATTGCAAAATATGGTGCAAAGGGTTATAAGGGTAATGGTGCAATCCTTGATCTGACAGGCGACAAGCATAAGAACTATACATGGTCATTCCGTTATACCAATCCAGGTAGTGGCGCAACAGCTACAACCGAAGGTGTAGAGAATGAGTTCTTGATTGAATCAAATAATTTTGATGGTCAAAATATCGCTCCTGAATATGCAGCTTGGGTAAAGATGCAGAATGGTTGCTTATGCTTAACCAACGCTTCTTCTGAATTCAACAACGCAAAGACAGGTGGTGATGGTGCATTGATCTTCAATGTTAAGAAATTGGCAGCTGGTGATGCAATGGTAACAGATGCAGCAACAGTAACAGCAAGCGACTTTGCAGTAATTGCTGGTGAAGGTCAGGTAACAATTAACGGTGCAGCTGGTAAGAAAGTTGTTGTAAGCAACATCCTTGGTCAGACTGTAGCTAACACAGTTCTTACATCTGATAACGCAACAATCGCTGCTCCTGCAGGTGTAGTAGTTGTAGCTGTTGAAGGTGAAGCTGCTGTAAAGGCAATCGTTAAGTAAACAGACTAATGTGAAGCGCAGGCATTGCGTTTCTACATGATACAAAGGAGGCGAGGATTATTCCCCGCCTCTTTTTTTATTGTTATTTGTCCTTGAAAATGTTGATTTCGTCCTTAAATACTTGTCCTTTGGATAATTTTTTTATTCTAGTTAATCTCAAACATTGCGTTGATAAAAATAATTCCTATCTTTGTTGCAGTCTCTCAAAAAGACGATGATGATTTGATAATAGTTTTTTTACATAATAACTAATTATTAATTTAAAAGTGATGATGATGAAGAGATTTTCCACTCTTTTGGCAGCATTCGTGCTAATCGGTGCAGTGACTGCCAGTGCAGCAGGTCTAGACACTTCCGTCAAATTGAATTTAGGTCAGAATGCTGGTCTATATCAGTTGACTACTAAAATTGGTCAGGCTCTTGCAGTTGAAACGTCTGAAGACGGTACTAATAATTTAGTATTGAAGGCTACTCCTACAGCTTTCGATGCTACTTCTTATTGGTGTGTAACAGTAACCCAGGAAAACAAAGGTCAAACCCCTATTTTTGATTTTATCAATAAGGGTGCACAATGTTTCCTTGATGCTTCCATGGACCTCTTTTCAGGTTCGAATACTACATCTGACAATATCGGTTTAGGTGGTGAAGTCGGTGGTTGGGCTTATTCGAAGACTTTTGAAGAAGGTATCGATAATGCTTATCAGCCATTGTTCTCCTATTTTACTCATGATTCAGTTGTTTACATTGTTAATGATGGAAACAACTTGCAGCTTCATAAACAGCTGGGTACAGAAGATGCTCCTGGCAATGCAGTCATGGTAAAATTGACTTCTATCAAGGGATTACAACTTGATGCTGATGCTATCAATACAAAGTTAGGCCTTCAGAAGGAAGGTACAATCAAGTTGACATTTACTCCTGACAGGAATAATACAACGATTTTAAACCCATTCAGTGATCTTTCTTTCTTTGCTGAAGATTCAGGTGAAGATGGTTATGTTAACATCTACAATGTCAAAGGTACCGATACTACATTATTATATGTAGATACTGCTTACACGAATGTAAATGGAGCAAAGTTCCTGGCATTCAATCATGCTACAGCGTTGTCTAAGATTTCAGCTATTGCTGATCAGGCAAAGTTTGAGTTTACTTATTATCCATCTAAAGACTCTTTGGTCATTCAGGTAAAACAGGCTACTTATACGGTAGGTGATGATGGTTCATTCGCTAATGCAGGCGATCAGACTGAAGCCGATCAGTTGAAGCATGTTCTTGCTGATTTAAATGATGGCACAAATGGTCAAGGTAATTTTGTAACTGTACAGGATTTGGTTAAGGCTGATGCTATCCGCATCGTTACTATTCGTGACGAGAAGGAATCTGATGTTAGTCTGGGTTATACAGGATGCGCAACATCTTCTGATTTCACATCATTGGCCGATAGCGTTTATACAATAAAGAATGCAGCCGGTGCATATCTGGCTGTTCCGATTGCAAACTGTCAGAATGGTAGTACACAGGAAAACAATGATGCTACTAATGATTTCGTTTATGCACAGTGGGTTTCTGTTGAAGCCGCTTCACAGGATGTTAATCACATGCCGGCATATCAGTGGGTAATATTGAAGAATAAGACAAATGCTTATTTCAATGATATTTCTTCTGTTACAGCTTACAACCGTGAGTTCCCGACAATCAGAGCAAGCGTTCAGTTGCATAAAGATACAGTTAACAATATTGTTACTGCAACTTTGACGGGTTATCCTCATATGGGTCATTCTGCAGATTATCGTACTCTTGCATCAGGAGCTGAAGGTGGTTTGACTTTCAATATCGTTCCGGATATTACGGATAGCCTGATGGGTTACAAACGTTTGACAGACGAACAGATGCAATATGCTACTGGTATCTATTCGATGAAATATTTCAACCCGTATGTAAAGAATATGTATGTAGCAAAGAATGGTGCAAACCTGACAGCTACTGGTGATTCAACAGCCGTATTTGGTGTTCATTATATTTCTGAAGCTCAGATTGACGAACCTTATGGATTCGGCACAACCAACAGAACAAAGAGCTTGGTAGGAAGAATTTCTTCATTGGCTACTTTGGTAAGAACTCCGTATTATTTGACAACAAGCGGTTTGAATATTGGTGTTGCTGATAATGATGCAACCAGAGGCGACTCTGTTGTTGCTACTGCTGCGACCGATTCTATTCCATTCTTCTTCAAGGAAAATAACCATTACGATGGTGAACATTATTATGCAATGATCGTTGCTAAGAAATCCGGCGAGAATCGTAGAGATGTATTATATTATCCGCAATGTTTGAAGGTTGGTGTTAGTGATGGTACATTGAGCGCAATGTTGCAGTTGCAGTGTGGTTGCGAAAGCCGTACATCTTCATTTGCTATTGAAGTAACTGATTTATCACTCTATCGTCATTTCAACAACGCTAATCTGAGCGAAACGGAAGGGACAATCAACCTGAAGTTCGTTGAGAAGACGCGTGGTGAATATCTGATGGATGAAAACAATGTCAATCTGCAGAATAAAGAATGGGAAGCTACAAATAATCATACTATTGATTATCTTGGAATCTGGACAGCTGATAAGGCTATCTTGAGCGGAACAGCTCTTGGTCTTCGTTTGGATACCGTTTGGGTAAATCGTGGCTTAGGTTTGATCAAACCACAGTATTTGATTTCTGTTGATCGTCATGAGATTGCAGCAGTTGATACAATTCCTTGTACAGAAACAACACCTCACCATGACATTAATGGTAATGTAACGGATGCAATGCATTGTGCACATGCAATCGTTGGTCATGCAGGATATGTATATGGCAAATATCTGATCAGCTTCGCTGATTCTACTCAGGATGTTCCTTACGCAACAGTTAAGGACGGTTATTATCGTTTGGCATTCAAGCCGGCTATCCACATGACAGATTATCTGATTATGTTGGCTTCTGACGATCAGTTGACTCCGGTTGACTCTTTGAGCCCAGCAGCATTGGTTGCAAAATACACAGCAACAGGTTATGCGGGTAATGGTGCAATATTGCCATTGACAGGTGACAACCATAAGAACTATACATGGTCATTCCGTTATACAAATCCTGGAACTGGTGCAACAGCAACTGAAGAGGGGACAGCTAACGAGTTTTTGATTGAATCGAATAACTTTGATGGTATTGAAATCGCTCCTGAATATGCAGCTTGGGTAAAGATGCAGAATGGTTGCTTATGCTTAACCAATTCTTCTTCTGAATTCAACAGTGCAAAGACAGGTGGTGATGGTGCATTGATCTTCAATGTTAAACCGATGACTGCTGCTGACAATATGGTAACAGATGCAGCAACAGTTAAGGTTTCAGACTTCTCAGTAATCGCTGGTGAAGGTCAGGTAACAATTAACGGTGCAGCAGGCAAGAAGGTTGTTATCAGCAACATCCTTGGTCAGACTGTAGCAAACACAACACTTACATCTGATAACGCAACAATCGCAGCACCGGCAGGTGTAGTAGTTGTAGCTGTAGAAGGTGAAGCAGCTGTAAAGGCAATTGTTAAGTGATAATTAAATAGAATTACCGTAGAGACAGCAAATAATTTGTCTCTGTGTTGAATATAAAGGAGGCGAGGATATTCCCCGCCTCCTTTTATGTTTTCTAAATATAGGTTTTTGTCCTTAAAAAGCTGGTTTCTGATAAATATTGCCATATCTGAGGAAGATATAGAATAAAACGTTTTCTTAAATGAAAATAATTTATACTTTTGCGATAAATTTTGGATTATGGTGAAGTGGATCTTGAACCTCTACATGTTAAGATAATATATTTACATATAATATTTTATTTATTCATTTAAACAATTGATGTTATGATTAAGAAGTTTACTTCGTTTTTGGCAGTCGTAGCGCTCCTTTTATGTTGTGCTATGTCTGCTAATGCTGATACAAACCCGAACATCAAGTTGAAATTGGGATCAAATGAAAGTTTGTACCAATTGAAGACTGAGGGTGGGCGAGTATTAGCTGTTGATGCCAGGGGACAGCTCATTTCAGTTGATCCTGAAGACCTCGAGGATGAGGATGATAATGACATTCCTTTGGAAAACACATTATGGTGTGTCACTGTAACTCAGGAACACAAAGGCCAGACGCCTATTTATGATTTCTTGAACAAAGGCGCTCAGGTTTTCTTGGATGTTACTATGGACCAGCCTTTCGATGGCGAACATTCTGAGGGTGCTGCAAAGTTAGGTGGTGAGATTGGTGGTTGGGCTTATTCGAAGACATTCGAAGAAGGTATTGATGCTGATTACCAACCGCTGTTCTCCTATTTTAAAAGTGATTCTGTTGTAGGTTTTCAAGAAGGTCCTGGCAGACTTGTTTTATATAAAACGCTTGCAACTGAAATTGAGAATTCTGATTTGTTGAAAGTAAAACTTTCGATTGTTGATCCTCTTACTTTGAATGCAGATCAGATCAACACGAAGTTGGGTATGTTGGCAAAGGCAAACAAGAAAGTATCTTTGACCTTTACCCCTGATCGCAACAAGACTTCTTTGAAGAATCCGTTCAGTGATGTTCCTTTCTATGCAAAGGATGTGGATCGTGATTATGGTTTTGTAAAGATTTACAGAGCTTCTGATGATTCTTTGTTGTATGTCGATACAGCTTATACCAATGTTAATGGTGCAAAGTTCTTGGCTTTCAATTATGCCAAAGACTCAGCAAGAATCGCTGATATTTTTGCTCAGGCTGAATTTAACTTTACCTATTTCCCAACGAATGACTCTTTGGTTATTCAGGTAAAGCAGGCTACTTATGCTCCTGGTGCTGATGGTTCTTTCAAGAGTGCTCTCCCAGGTCCGGATGCAAAATCAATCATGACTGATGTAAATGACGGCGAAGAGGCTGCAAAGAATATCGGTGAAGATAACAACAGGAACTATGTTACTGTACAGGATTTGATCAAGGCTGATGAAATCCGCATTGTGACTATTCGCAATAAGAAGGAGTCTGATATCAATTTAGGCTTTGCCGGTTGTAAGATGGCTGAATCAAATCTGACTACTTTGGCAGATGGCGTTTATACCATCAAGAATGCTAAGGGTCGTTACTTTGGTATTCCGGTTTCTAACTGTTTAGGTGATAATTCAATTCCAAGCAGGAGTCTTATCATTGAAGAAGTCCTGTCCGCTTATGAACAGATCACCAAAGTGTTACCTAAAGGCGAGGCTCCATATACAACAGCTCAGGTTGATAGTATAATCAATTCTTATAAGGCTGCTGCATTCTTCCCACAGTGGAATATCGTCAAGTCTGATATCCAGGATCTTAATCATATGCCTGCTTATCAATGGGTTGTTCTTAAACTGAAGACTACAGCTCCTCTGGATACTGTTTCTCCGATATTATTGGTTAACCGTGAATTCAATCTTACCTTGCCAATGCAATTGTATAAGGATTCTACCGGTTTGCTCTGTGCATCGATGTTTGGTTTAACAATTGCTAAGGGCATAACATTTACAGCTCTTGCCGATAATGTTATCAGTGATCCTTATGCCGGTTATAAGTATATGGACCAGAAAGAACAGATGTTGACGAAGTATGCTTTGAACTACTTCAATCCTTACAACATGAACAAGTTCGTTTCTATGGAAGCAGACAGCACTTTAAGCGCTATGAGTGATGCTAAGGTTTACTTCAATATTGAACCGGCTGATACAATGATCAAATATGGTATCACCGTATCAAAGACTTTGTTGAAGAGAATTCCTAATTTGGCTCAGTTGAAACGTACTCCGTTCTACATGTATTCAACAATCGATGGTGTAAAGAAATATGTTGCTGCAGCTCCAAAGGCAAGTACAGGCGAATATACGATGATTGCCAATTCAGAGGGCAACAGACCTGTTCCGTTCTTCTTCAAGGAGAATAACCATTATAACGGACAGCATTATTATGCAATGATGGTTGCTGACTCGGCTGTTTATACATTGAAATTTGGTGGTCAGAATATATTGAATGTAGATAATATTAGCAATGATTTGATCAATGGTTTACGCAATAGGGGAATTAACCCTGATGATATTGTGAATGAAGCTATTCTTGATTCAATAGATGAAGCTGAAGGTCTCAAGGATTATTTGAAGCTTGCTTACACTCAACTTGTAGAAAAATTGCCTTGGGCTCCGCTTTGCTTAAAGGTTGGTGTTGCCGACAATTCTTTGAATGGTGCATTGCTTTATGAATGTGGTTGCGAAGTAAGTACTTCTACCTTTGCATTCGTTCCGATGGATGAATCATTGTATCGTCACTTCAACAACGCTAACTTAGGCGAAGTAGAAGGAACACAATCATTCAAGTTCGTTGAGAAGACACGTGGTGAATACTTGATGGATGAGAACAATGTTAATCTGCAGAATAAGAAATGGGAAGCAGACAACAATCATACTATTGATTATCTGGGAATCTGGACAGCAGATAAGGCTAGCTTGAATGGCACAGCTCTTGGTCTTCGTTTGGATACCGTTTGGGTAAATCGTGGTTTAGGTAATATCAAACCTCAATATCTGATTTCTGTTGATCGTCATGAAGTAGCCGGTACTGATACAATTCCTTGTACAGAATCTACTCCTCACCATGATGTTAATGGTAATGTAACGGATGCAATGCATTGTGCACATGCAATCGTTGGACATGCTGGTTATGCTTATGGCAAATATTTGATCAGCTTCGCTGACTCAGCAAATGTTGTTCCTTATACCGATGTTGAGAGCGGTTATTATCGTTTGGCATTCAAGCCGGCTATTCATCAGGGTGACTCTTTGATTTTATTGGCTTCTGACGATCAGATGGCTCCTATTGATTCTTTGAGCCCATTGGCATTGATTGCAAAATATGGTGCAAAGGGTTATAAGGGTAATGGTGCAATCCTTGATCTGACAGGCGACAAGCATAAGAACTATACATGGTCATTCCGTTATACCAATCCAGGTAGTGGCGCAACAGCTACAACCGAAGGTGTAGAGAATGAGTTCTTGATTGAATCAAATAATTTTGATGGTCAAAATATCGCTCCTGAATATGCAGCTTGGGTAAAGATGCAGAATGGTTGCTTATGCTTAACCAACGCTTCTTCTGAATTCAACAACGCAAAGACAGGTGGTGATGGTGCATTGATCTTCAATGTTAAGAAATTGGCAGCTGGTGATGCAATGGTAACAGATGCAGCAACAGTAACAGCAAGCGACTTTGCAGTAATTGCTGGTGAAGGTCAGGTAACAATTAACGGTGCAGCTGGTAAGAAAGTTGTTGTAAGCAACATCCTTGGTCAGACTGTAGCTAACACAGTTCTTACATCTGATAACGCAACAATCGCTGCTCCTGCAGGTGTAGTAGTTGTAGCTGTTGAAGGTGAAGCTGCTGTAAAGGCAATCGTTAAGTAAACAGACTAATGTGAAGCGCAGGCATTGCGTTTCTACATGATACAAAGGAGGCGAGGATTATTCCCCGCCTCTTTTTTTATTGTTATTTGTCCTTGAAAATGTTGATTTCGTCCTTAAATACTTGTCCTTTGGATAATTTTTTTATTCTAGTTAATCTCAAACATTGCGTTGATAAAAATAATTCCTATCTTTGTTGCAGTCTCTCAAAAAGACGATGATGATTTGATAATAGTTTTTTTACATAATAACTAATTATTAATTTAAAAGTGATGATGATGAAGAGATTTTCCACTCTTTTGGCAGCATTCGTGCTAATCGGTGCAGTGACTGCCAGTGCAGCAGGTCTAGACACTTCCGTCAAATTGAATTTAGGTCAGAATGCTGGTCTATATCAGTTGACTACTAAAATTGGTCAGGCTCTTGCAGTTGAAACGTCTGAAGACGGTACTAATAATTTAGTATTGAAGGCTACTCCTACAGCTTTCGATGCTACTTCTTATTGGTGTGTAACAGTAACCCAGGAAAACAAAGGTCAAACCCCTATTTTTGATTTTATCAATAAGGGTGCACAATGTTTCCTTGATGCTTCCATGGACCTCTTTTCAGGTTCGAATACTACATCTGACAATATCGGTTTAGGTGGTGAAGTCGGTGGTTGGGCTTATTCGAAGACTTTTGAAGAAGGTATCGATAATGCTTATCAGCCATTGTTCTCCTATTTTACTCATGATTCAGTTGTTTACATTGTTAATGATGGAAACAACTTGCAGCTTCATAAACAGCTGGGTACAGAAGATGCTCCTGGCAATGCAGTCATGGTAAAATTGACTTCTATCAAGGGATTACAACTTGATGCTGATGCTATCAATACAAAGTTAGGCCTTCAGAAGGAAGGTACAATCAAGTTGACATTTACTCCTGACAGGAATAATACAACGATTTTAAACCCATTCAGTGATCTTTCTTTCTTTGCTGAAGATTCAGGTGAAGATGGTTATGTTAACATCTACAATGTCAAAGGTACCGATACTACATTATTATATGTAGATACTGCTTACACGAATGTAAATGGAGCAAAGTTCCTGGCATTCAATCATGCTACAGCGTTGTCTAAGATTTCAGCTATTGCTGATCAGGCAAAGTTTGAGTTTACTTATTATCCATCTAAAGACTCTTTGGTCATTCAGGTAAAACAGGCTACTTATACGGTAGGTGATGATGGTTCATTCGCTAATGCAGGCGATCAGACTGAAGCCGATCAGTTGAAGCATGTTCTTGCTGATTTAAATGATGGCACAAATGGTCAAGGTAATTTTGTAACTGTACAGGATTTGGTTAAGGCTGATGCTATCCGCATCGTTACTATTCGTGACGAGAAGGAATCTGATGTTAGTCTGGGTTATACAGGATGCGCAACATCTTCTGATTTCACATCATTGGCCGATAGCGTTTATACAATAAAGAATGCAGCCGGTGCATATCTGGCTGTTCCGATTGCAAACTGTCAGAATGGTAGTACACAGGAAAACAATGATGCTACTAATGATTTCGTTTATGCACAGTGGGTTTCTGTTGAAGCCGCTTCACAGGATGTTAATCACATGCCGGCATATCAGTGGGTAATATTGAAGAATAAGACAAATGCTTATTTCAATGATATTTCTTCTGTTACAGCTTACAACCGTGAGTTCCCGACAATCAGAGCAAGCGTTCAGTTGCATAAAGATACAGTTAACAATATTGTTACTGCAACTTTGACGGGTTATCCTCATATGGGTCATTCTGCAGATTATCGTACTCTTGCATCAGGAGCTGAAGGTGGTTTGACTTTCAATATCGTTCCGGATATTACGGATAGCCTGATGGGTTACAAACGTTTGACAGACGAACAGATGCAATATGCTACTGGTATCTATTCGATGAAATATTTCAACCCGTATGTAAAGAATATGTATGTAGCAAAGAATGGTGCAAACCTGACAGCTACTGGTGATTCAACAGCCGTATTTGGTGTTCATTATATTTCTGAAGCTCAGATTGACGAACCTTATGGATTCGGCACAACCAACAGAACAAAGAGCTTGGTAGGAAGAATTTCTTCATTGGCTACTTTGGTAAGAACTCCGTATTATTTGACAACAAGCGGTTTGAATATTGGTGTTGCTGATAATGATGCAACCAGAGGCGACTCTGTTGTTGCTACTGCTGCGACCGATTCTATTCCATTCTTCTTCAAGGAAAATAACCATTACGATGGTGAACATTATTATGCAATGATCGTTGCTAAGAAATCCGGCGAGAATCGTAGAGATGTATTATATTATCCGCAATGTTTGAAGGTTGGTGTTAGTGATGGTACATTGAGCGCAATGTTGCAGTTGCAGTGTGGTTGCGAAAGCCGTACATCTTCATTTGCTATTGAAGTAACTGATTTATCACTCTATCGTCATTTCAACAACGCTAATCTGAGCGAAACGGAAGGGACAATCAACCTGAAGTTCGTTGAGAAGACGCGTGGTGAATATCTGATGGATGAAAACAATGTCAATCTGCAGAATAAAGAATGGGAAGCTACAAATAATCATACTATTGATTATCTTGGAATCTGGACAGCTGATAAGGCTATCTTGAGCGGAACAGCTCTTGGTCTTCGTTTGGATACCGTTTGGGTAAATCGTGGCTTAGGTTTGATCAAACCACAGTATTTGATTTCTGTTGATCGTCATGAGATTGCAGCAGTTGATACAATTCCTTGTACAGAAACAACACCTCACCATGACATTAATGGTAATGTAACGGATGCAATGCATTGTGCACATGCAATCGTTGGTCATGCAGGATATGTATATGGCAAATATCTGATCAGCTTCGCTGATTCTACTCAGGATGTTCCTTACGCAACAGTTAAGGACGGTTATTATCGTTTGGCATTCAAGCCGGCTATCCACATGACAGATTATCTGATTATGTTGGCTTCTGACGATCAGTTGACTCCGGTTGACTCTTTGAGCCCAGCAGCATTGGTTGCAAAATACACAGCAACAGGTTATGCGGGTAATGGTGCAATATTGCCATTGACAGGTGACAACCATAAGAACTATACATGGTCATTCCGTTATACAAATCCTGGAACTGGTGCAACAGCAACTGAAGAGGGGACAGCTAACGAGTTTTTGATTGAATCGAATAACTTTGATGGTATTGAAATCGCTCCTGAATATGCAGCTTGGGTAAAGATGCAGAATGGTTGCTTATGCTTAACCAATTCTTCTTCTGAATTCAACAGTGCAAAGACAGGTGGTGATGGTGCATTGATCTTCAATGTTAAACCGATGACTGCTGCTGACAATATGGTAACAGATGCAGCAACAGTTAAGGTTTCAGACTTCTCAGTAATCGCTGGTGAAGGTCAGGTAACAATTAACGGTGCAGCAGGCAAGAAGGTTGTTATCAGCAACATCCTTGGTCAGACTGTAGCAAACACAACACTTACATCTGATAACGCAACAATCGCAGCACCGGCAGGTGTAGTAGTTGTAGCTGTAGAAGGTGAAGCAGCTGTAAAGGCAATTGTTAAGTGATAATTAAATAGAATTACCGTAGAGACAGCAAATAATTTGTCTCTGTGTTGAATATAAAGGAGGCGAGGATATTCCCCGCCTCCTTTTATGTTTTCTAAATATAGGTTTTTGTCCTTAAAAAGCTGGTTTCTGATAAATATTGCCATATCTGAGGAAGATATAGAATAAAACGTTTTCTTAAATGAAAATAATTTATACTTTTGCGATAAATTTTGGATTATGGTGAAGTGGATCTTGAACCTCTACATGTTAAGATAATATATTTACATATAATATTTTATTTATTCATTTAAACAATTGATGTTATGATTAAGAAGTTTACTTCGTTTTTGGCAGTCGTAGCGCTCCTTTTATGTTGTGCTATGTCTGCTAATGCTGATACAAACCCGAACATCAAGTTGAAATTGGGATCAAATGAAAGTTTGTACCAATTGAAGACTGAGGGTGGGCGAGTATTAGCTGTTGATGCCAGGGGACAGCTCATTTCAGTTGATCCTGAAGACCTCGAGGATGAGGATGATAATGACATTCCTTTGGAAAACACATTATGGTGTGTCACTGTAACTCAGGAACACAAAGGCCAGACGCCTATTTATGATTTCTTGAACAAAGGCGCTCAGGTTTTCTTGGATGTTACTATGGACCAGCCTTTCGATGGCGAACATTCTGAGGGTGCTGCAAAGTTAGGTGGTGAGATTGGTGGTTGGGCTTATTCGAAGACATTCGAAGAAGGTATTGATGCTGATTACCAACCGCTGTTCTCCTATTTTAAAAGTGATTCTGTTGTAGGTTTTCAAGAAGGTCCTGGCAGACTTGTTTTATATAAAACGCTTGCAACTGAAATTGAGAATTCTGATTTGTTGAAAGTAAAACTTTCGATTGTTGATCCTCTTACTTTGAATGCAGATCAGATCAACACGAAGTTGGGTATGTTGGCAAAGGCAAACAAGAAAGTATCTTTGACCTTTACCCCTGATCGCAACAAGACTTCTTTGAAGAATCCGTTCAGTGATGTTCCTTTCTATGCAAAGGATGTGGATCGTGATTATGGTTTTGTAAAGATTTACAGAGCTTCTGATGATTCTTTGTTGTATGTCGATACAGCTTATACCAATGTTAATGGTGCAAAGTTCTTGGCTTTCAATTATGCCAAAGACTCAGCAAGAATCGCTGATATTTTTGCTCAGGCTGAATTTAACTTTACCTATTTCCCAACGAATGACTCTTTGGTTATTCAGGTAAAGCAGGCTACTTATGCTCCTGGTGCTGATGGTTCTTTCAAGAGTGCTCTCCCAGGTCCGGATGCAAAATCAATCATGACTGATGTAAATGACGGCGAAGAGGCTGCAAAGAATATCGGTGAAGATAACAACAGGAACTATGTTACTGTACAGGATTTGATCAAGGCTGATGAAATCCGCATTGTGACTATTCGCAATAAGAAGGAGTCTGATATCAATTTAGGCTTTGCCGGTTGTAAGATGGCTGAATCAAATCTGACTACTTTGGCAGATGGCGTTTATACCATCAAGAATGCTAAGGGTCGTTACTTTGGTATTCCGGTTTCTAACTGTTTAGGTGATAATTCAATTCCAAGCAGGAGTCTTATCATTGAAGAAGTCCTGTCCGCTTATGAACAGATCACCAAAGTGTTACCTAAAGGCGAGGCTCCATATACAACAGCTCAGGTTGATAGTATAATCAATTCTTATAAGGCTGCTGCATTCTTCCCACAGTGGAATATCGTCAAGTCTGATATCCAGGATCTTAATCATATGCCTGCTTATCAATGGGTTGTTCTTAAACTGAAGACTACAGCTCCTCTGGATACTGTTTCTCCGATATTATTGGTTAACCGTGAATTCAATCTTACCTTGCCAATGCAATTGTATAAGGATTCTACCGGTTTGCTCTGTGCATCGATGTTTGGTTTAACAATTGCTAAGGGCATAACATTTACAGCTCTTGCCGATAATGTTATCAGTGATCCTTATGCCGGTTATAAGTATATGGACCAGAAAGAACAGATGTTGACGAAGTATGCTTTGAACTACTTCAATCCTTACAACATGAACAAGTTCGTTTCTATGGAAGCAGACAGCACTTTAAGCGCTATGAGTGATGCTAAGGTTTACTTCAATATTGAACCGGCTGATACAATGATCAAATATGGTATCACCGTATCAAAGACTTTGTTGAAGAGAATTCCTAATTTGGCTCAGTTGAAACGTACTCCGTTCTACATGTATTCAACAATCGATGGTGTAAAGAAATATGTTGCTGCAGCTCCAAAGGCAAGTACAGGCGAATATACGATGATTGCCAATTCAGAGGGCAACAGACCTGTTCCGTTCTTCTTCAAGGAGAATAACCATTATAACGGACAGCATTATTATGCAATGATGGTTGCTGACTCGGCTGTTTATACATTGAAATTTGGTGGTCAGAATATATTGAATGTAGATAATATTAGCAATGATTTGATCAATGGTTTACGCAATAGGGGAATTAACCCTGATGATATTGTGAATGAAGCTATTCTTGATTCAATAGATGAAGCTGAAGGTCTCAAGGATTATTTGAAGCTTGCTTACACTCAACTTGTAGAAAAATTGCCTTGGGCTCCGCTTTGCTTAAAGGTTGGTGTTGCCGACAATTCTTTGAATGGTGCATTGCTTTATGAATGTGGTTGCGAAGTAAGTACTTCTACCTTTGCATTCGTTCCGATGGATGAATCATTGTATCGTCACTTCAACAACGCTAACTTAGGCGAAGTAGAAGGAACACAATCATTCAAGTTCGTTGAGAAGACACGTGGTGAATACTTGATGGATGAGAACAATGTTAATCTGCAGAATAAGAAATGGGAAGCAGACAACAATCATACTATTGATTATCTGGGAATCTGGACAGCAGATAAGGCTAGCTTGAATGGCACAGCTCTTGGTCTTCGTTTGGATACCGTTTGGGTAAATCGTGGTTTAGGTAATATCAAACCTCAATATCTGATTTCTGTTGATCGTCATGAAGTAGCCGGTACTGATACAATTCCTTGTACAGAATCTACTCCTCACCATGATGTTAATGGTAATGTAACGGATGCAATGCATTGTGCACATGCAATCGTTGGACATGCTGGTTATGCTTATGGCAAATATTTGATCAGCTTCGCTGACTCAGCAAATGTTGTTCCTTATACCGATGTTGAGAGCGGTTATTATCGTTTGGCATTCAAGCCGGCTATTCATCAGGGTGACTCTTTGATTTTATTGGCTTCTGACGATCAGATGGCTCCTATTGATTCTTTGAGCCCATTGGCATTGATTGCAAAATATGGTGCAAAGGGTTATAAGGGTAATGGTGCAATCCTTGATCTGACAGGCGACAAGCATAAGAACTATACATGGTCATTCCGTTATACCAATCCAGGTAGTGGCGCAACAGCTACAACCGAAGGTGTAGAGAATGAGTTCTTGATTGAATCAAATAATTTTGATGGTCAAAATATCGCTCCTGAATATGCAGCTTGGGTAAAGATGCAGAATGGTTGCTTATGCTTAACCAACGCTTCTTCTGAATTCAACAACGCAAAGACAGGTGGTGATGGTGCATTGATCTTCAATGTTAAGAAATTGGCAGCTGGTGATGCAATGGTAACAGATGCAGCAACAGTAACAGCAAGCGACTTTGCAGTAATCGCTGGTGAAGGTCAGGTAACAATTAACGGTGCAGCAGGCAAGAAGGTTGTAGTAAGCAACATCCTTGGTCAGACTGTAGCTAACACAGTTCTTACATCAGACAATGCAACAATCGCAGCACCGGCAGGTGTAGTTGTTGTAGCTGTAGAAGGTGAAGCAGCTGTAAAGGCAATCGTTAAGTAAACAGACTAATGTGAGACGCAGACATTGCGTTTCAACATGATACAAAGGAGGTGAGGATTATTCCCCGCCTCCTTTTTTATTGTTTCGTTTTGTCCTTAAAATCGGCTGTTTTGTCCTTAAACTTTTCATTTGTGGTAAATAATTCATGGTTTACGGAAAAAATGTCAAAGAATATTTTCCTTTTTAAATGGATTTGCTAACTTTGATGCAATAATACTTACTTTGATTGTGTTGATGATGTGCGGGGTAGAGTTTGTATTAACAAATGAGAGCAAATATATTTCACAAATATTTTAATTATTAATTTAAACATTGATGTTATGAAGAGAATCTTTACTCTTTTGGCAGGCTTTGCCCTTTTCGGGGCGATGACTGCAATGGCACAGACGACTGATCCTTCCATCAAATTGAAACTGGGCGCTAATGAAGGGCTCTATCAATTGGAAGCTAAGGGTGGTCAGGTGTTGTCTGTAGGTACGGATCGTGAGTCTTACACCAATTATTTGGAATTGAAAGATGCTCCTACTTCTTTCGATCCTAATTCGTATTGGTGTGTAACTGTAACCCAAGAAAACAAGGGGCAGACACCTATTTATGATTTTATTAACAAGGGTGCACAGTGTTTCTTGGATGTTTCTATGGATTTGTTTGAGGATGATTCCAAAACAACTGATGATGAGGTTGAATTAGGTGGTGAGATTGGCGGATGGGCTTATTCAAAGACCTTTGAAGAAGGCATCGCTGTTGGTTATCAACCATTATTCTCTTATTTCACACATGATTCAGTTGTGTATGTAATGGACGACTGTTCATTGTTAAAGCAATTGGCTAGTGATCCGGTTCCGGACGACGCATTACTGGTTAAGCTGAAGAAAATAGATCCGATACATCTGTCAGCTGATGCAATTAATGCTAAGTTAGGTTTGTTGTCAGAAAAAGATTACGGTAATGTGAAGTTGACATTTGTTCCTGACAGGAATAAGACATCATTATTGAATCCATTCAGTGATTTGAGTTTTAGAGCTGAAGATGCTGAAGATGGTTTTGTTAATATCTACCATAATTATGGAAAAGATGAGGAGAATAATCCTATTGATTCATTGCTTTATGTAGATACGGCTTATACGAATGTGAATGGAGCAAAGTTCCTGGCATTCAAACATGCAGCAGGTACGGATGCTCTGGATGCATTGATGACTCCGCAATCGCAGTTTGAGTTCACTTATTTCCCAACCAATGACTCATTGGTTATCCAGGTTCGTCAGGCAATTTATACGCCGGGTGATAAGGGTACATTCGCTTCAGCAGGCGATCAAGCTGAACCGGACAAGTTGAAACATAATCTGGGTACAACCTTGAATGATGGTGAAGGACAGGGACAAGGTAACTTTGTAACTGTACAGGATCTGATCAAGGCAGACCAGATTCGTATTGTCACTATCCGTGATGAGAAGGAATCGGATATCAATCTGGGTTATAAGGGTTGTGCAACATCTTCTGACTTGATTTCACTCACAGATAGCGTTTATACAATTAAGAATGCTAATGGACAATATCTGGCTGTTCCGATTGCTAATTGCTCAACAGTTAGTGGATTGGAAAATATTGGAATGTTCCCTCCTGGATTGCGTTTACCATCTAATCTATCCGTTGTTACTAAAGCAGACTGGATAACTGTTGATCCAAAATCGCAGGATGTCGATCACATGCCGGCATATCAATGGGTAATAGTTAAATCGAAGACGAACAAGTATTTTGACAGTACTTCGCCTGTAATCATGTTTAATCGTGAGTATCCTCGAATCTATGCGCAAGTGCAGCTCCATAAGGATTCTGTAAATAATGTGACAATCGGTAGCGTATTGCGTATGTCAACAGTAGATGATCCGATTAGTTTTGATCCTGAAGAAGGTCCGGTTTATAATGAAGAACCTTCAATGACAGCCTTGTATGGTGAATCTTACTATTATGATGAAGGATATATACCTGTACCTGGTCCTGGAAGACCAATACCACCGTATTATATTATGGGAAGTACCGTTGCATTGAACTTTACTCCTGTAAAGGACATCACGGATGGAACAATCGGTTATAAGCGTTTGAGTGATGAAGAGATGAAGTATAACACAGCGATGTTTGCCTTCAACTATTTCAACCCGTACGACATGACGAAGTTCATCTCCAAATCGGATACAGTTTTGACAGGTATGGGCGACTCAACGGCATACTTCAATATTGATACGATTCCGTATTTTAGAGGTGCTCCATTTAGTATGATTGATGAACCTTACGGATTCGGTACAACTTATGAGACACATCAGATGATGAGCCGTATTCCTACATTGGCACAGCTGGTCAGAACTCCGTACATGTTGCGCTCGAACGGCAAGTATGCAGGCGTACATTATGCCAATCGATATGATTATCCTCAGAAGGGTGATTCATTATTGCTTGCTAGAGATTATTATACAGAATATTATAATGGTACTTTTAACCCTGGTGATGAAGATATAAATCCATTTGCATTCCGTGCTGTTCCATTCTATTTCAAAGAGAATAATCATTATGATGGCAAGCATTATTATGCATTGATGGTTGCGAGCGGTGATAATGGAAATGAGTATTATGAATATCCTACTTATGGTCCATCCTGTCTTAAGGTAGGTGTAGCCGACAATTCATTGGATGCTGTTCTTCAGTTGCAGTGTGGTTGCGAGAACCGTACATCGGCATTCGCTATCGAAGTAGCCGACATGGCACTCTATCGTCACTTCAACAATGCTAATCTGGGTGAGAAAGAAGGCAAGATCAACCGTAAGTTCTACGAAACGACCCGTCATGAGTATCTGATGGATGAGAATAACATCAATCTGCAGAACAAGGATTGGGAGAAAGAAAACAGTAAGACTATCGATTATCTGGGTATCTGGACAGCCAACAAGGCAAGCCTGAACGGAACTGCTCTCGGTTTGCAACTCGATACCGTTTGGATTAATCGTGGTTTAGGCAATATCAAGCCTCAGTATCTGATCTCTGTAGCACATAAGGATGTTGTATCAAGCGATACGATTCCTTGTACTGAAACTACACCTCACCATGACGTCAATGGTAATGTAACGGATGCAATGCATTGTGCACATGCAATCCCTGGACATGCAGGCTTCGAATATGGCAAATATCTGGTAAGCTTTGCTGACTCTTGCATGTGGCATAAAAATCATGGTTATGTCCATTTCGATAGTGGTGATGTACCATATACCGATGTAAAGGATGGTTATGTACGTGTAGCATTCCTTCCGGCAATTCATATTACCGATACATTGATTATATTGACACCGGAAGATGCCATGGTTGCACCGGATTCATTGAATCCAGCAGCATTGATTGCAAAGTATCAAGCATCAAAGAATCCGGCTGTCAAGATGAATATCATCCCGTTGACAGGCGACAATCATAAGAATGTAACCTGGTCATTCCGTTATACGAATCCTGGTAAGGGCGCAAAGGTAACTGCTGAAGGACCGGACAACTCATTCCTGATCGAATCGAATAATAACGATGGTCAGAATATTGCACCTGAATATGCAGCATGGATGAAGATGCAGAATGGTTGCTTGTGCTTGACAAAGGAGGATTCAGAGTTCAACAATGCAAAGACAGGCGGCGACGGCGCATTGATCTTCAATGTAGAACCGATGGCTGAAGGCGATGCATTGGTAACAGATGCAGCAACAGTAACAGCAAGTGACTTTGCAGTTATTGCTGGTCAAGGTCAGGTAACAATTAACGGTGCAGCTGGTAAGAAAGTTGTTATTAGCAACATTCTTGGTCAGACTGTAGCCAACACAGTTCTTACATCAGACAACGCAACAATCGCAGCACCGGCAGGTGTAGTAGTTGTAGCTGTTGAAGGTGAAGCTGCTGTAAAGGCTATCGTTAAATAATTAGTTTCCGTAAATCATAAAGTATAGTAGAGACGCAGAGATTGCGTCTCTACATAGAAATAAAGGAGGTGAGGATTTTCCCCACCTCCTTTTCTGTTTTTGTATGCATCGGGAACTATTTTTGTAAAAAATCCCTTCATTTTTATCGGACCATATATATGGTCCGATCAGACCATATAATATCAACCGATCAGACCATATAATATGGTCCGATTGAACCACTTATATGGTTCGATAAATAGTTCCGTACAAATAGCCTATTTTCTTCAGATTCGTACAAAAATTGTATTTCACTTATACAGGAAAATTCCTTTATTAAGAGATTTGTGCTAACTTTGTATCCGGAACAATTCGTTGCTGTTTTATTTGTCAAACTAACATTAAACTTATGATACTGAATCGAACAAAGTCAATTCTGATTACTCTTTTGGCCTTGCTGCAATTAGGCTCTGCCAATATCTTTGCCGGTAATAACGCCGTGCCTTCTGCCTCGGACGATAAGGTGGTTATTCCTGCTCCAGGCGAAAAAACTTTACTCCATTCCGGATGGCTGGCGCGCCGTGCCAACGAAGTGCTGGTGGATGGAAACACGCTTACAATGCAATCTTTGAATACCGAAGGATGGCTGAAAGCCCGTGTCCCCGGAACGGTGCTGGGAACACTTTTGGATAATAAACTTTATCCGGCTCCCGAGTTTGGACTGAATAACAATCTGATTCCGGATATCTATCATACCGGAAATGATTTCTATACCTATTGGTTTGTACGTCCTTTTGAAACGAACAGCCTTCCTAAAGACCGCACGGTGTGGATCAATTTCCGCGGTATCAATTATATGGCGGATATTTATCTCAATGGCAAGCGTCTGAATACACATACACACGAAGGGATGTTCCTGCGCGAATCGTATGATATCACACCTTATCTGAAGGCTGACGGACAGAATATGCTGGCAGTGATTGTCTATCCGCCGACGTATCCGGGGAATCCGAACGGCGGTCAGGGCGGCGATGGGATTATCGCTCGCAACAATACGATGCAATATACGCCCGGTTGGGACTGGATTCAGCCGGTGAGAGACCGGAACACCGGAATCTGGGATGAAGTATCCATCACGACAACAGGCAGTGTGCGGTTGCAGTCGCCTTACGTTGTGACGAAAGTGCCGGGAGTTCGCCAGCCGGAAGCTAAAATGCAGAAGGATGCTATTGTGACGGCTTCTGTGGAAGTGTCGAACCATTCGGATAAGACGCAGACGGGTTCGCTTACTTGCGAAACAAACGGTTTACGGTTGAGTCAGCTTGTTACGCTGCTTCCTCATGAGACAAAGACAATATCATTCAAGCCTTTTGCTATCAAGAATCCGCATTTGTGGTGGCCTAATGGCGTGGGTGAACATACATTATATAATATGTCGTTCGCTTTTGAGTCGAATCATTCGGTGAGCGACAAAACGGATGTGCGTTATGGCATTCGCGAGATCACTTCGGATAAAGATCCGGCAAATGGCGGTCGTCGTTTCTTCGTGAACGGACAGAAGGTGTATATCACCGGCGGTAATTATATCAATTCGGATTGGTTGCTTCGCCTTTCTCCGGAACGTTATCGTGACGAAGTGCGTTTCCACGCCGAGATGAATCTGCGTATGATCCGTGTTTGGGGCGGTGCGTTGTTGGAGAGGCCGGAGTTCTATAATGCCTGCGATGAATATGGAATCCTGGTGTTTCAGGATCTTTGGGGCAGTGGCGATTGTAACGGTGCCTGGATAGATCCGGCAAAGAAAGATTCGCGCGAACGCCGTTGGGAATATCCTGACAATCATGAGTTGTTCATCACTTCGGTGGAAGATCAGGTGAAGATGGTGCGTAATCATCCGAGTCTCTGCTTCTGGTGTGGTGCAAACGAATGGCCGTTGGCAAAAGATATTGACAAGCGTTTGAAGGAAGAGGTATTTCCGAAGCTTGACCCGAACCGTCTGTTTGTTAGCTTCTCTACAGATACCACCTTTACAAGAAATCCTTATCCTGATAATGGCGATGGTCCTTACGGTATTCAGGAACCGGAATGGTTCTATAGTTTCCGTTCGTATCCGTTCAATCCGGAGTCGGGTTCTGTTGGTTCTCCCGAAGTGGAGAGCATGCGTCTGATGATGGCAGATAAGGATCTGGCAGAGTTCCCGCGCAAAGGAATGACTCGCAATGAGGTGTGGAAATATCATAAAGATCTGGGTTATGGCAATCATCTGGAACGTTATGGCGAGGTGAAGGATATCGAGACTTATTGCAAATATGCACAGGTTGTTAATTACGATCAGTACCGGAGTTTCATGGAAGGTCGTGCTTCACGCATGTGGGACTGGTACACGGGAATCCTGATCTGGAAAACGCAGAATCCTTGGACTTCTTTGCGCGGACAGATGTACGACTGGTGGCTCGATGTGAATGCTTCGCTTTATGGAACACAGAAAGGTTGTGAACCGCTTCATGCATTCTATAATCTGCTGACGAAGAAGGTGGAATTGCTGAATACGACAGCTACGGATCATAATGGATTGACAGTGACTGCCCGCATGTATAATCGCGAAGGTAAAGTGCTTTGGGAGAAACAAATTGCTGCCGATGCAAAAGCAAATACGGTAAAACCTTTGTTTGATGTTCCTGCTCCCGAAGGTGTGGATGGCGCCTATTTCCTGAAACTGGAGTTGCCTGGAGGTACGCCTAATATTTACTGGTTGACTACTAAAGAAAAGGATTATTCATCTTTGTCGCAACTGCCTGCATCCAAACCGACATTCACCGTCGCTTATGAATCGACAGACAATCATTATACATGCAAGGTGCAATTGGAAAACGGCAATCAGATTTCTTTCTTCAACAGAATAAAGGTGATTGATAAAACGACAGGTGAGCGGATACTTCCGGTACACTATTCGGATAATTACATCACGTTGATGCCGGGCGACAAGCGCGAAGTGTCGCTTCAGTTCACGACAGACTTGTCTAAAGACCGGATTCAGATTGTTTCAGACAGTTGGACCGCCGACCGGATGATTGCAACAGAAAAATAATTGGGCTGTCGCCTTTCAAATCAATTGAGTTCGCCTTTTCCTTGGCGGACGATTTCGAAAGGTTCTTCCGTACAGTCAACGATGGTTGAAGCTTCGAGTCCGCCGAAGCCGCCATCGATAACGATATCGACCTCGTTTTCATACTTTTCGTGTATGAGTTCGGGGTCGGTACTGTATTCCATCACTTCGTCCTCATCGCGGATTGACATGGTGAGGAGCGGATTGCCCAACGCTTGCACCAATGCGCGTACGATTGTATTGTCAGGAACACGAATACCTACTTCCTTACGATTCTTGTAAATCTTCGGCAGCTTATTGCTGGTCGGAAGGATGAAGGTAAAAGGACCGGGCAGATTCTTCTTCATCAGTTTGAAGGCGCTGTTACTTACTTTGGCGTACTCGCTCAAGTTTGACAGGTCGTAGCAGATGATGGAAAGATTGCTCTTCTGCGGATTGACACCTTTGAGACGACATATATGTTCGACGGCACGTACATTGAGCGCGTCGCAACCGATGGCATAAACCGTGTCGGTTGGATAAATGACAAGGCCGCCGTCCTGCAATGCTTTGACGACCTTGTCTATTTCTTTAGAATTCGGGTTCTCCGGATAAATCTTTATGAGCATACATTATTCTTGATAATAGACGCGTTTGACGCGCGGTGATATGGAAGTGAGTATCTCGTAAGGAATCGTATTCAGTTTGTCGGAAAGTTCGCTAACCGGAAGTTCGTCGCCGAAGATGATGGCTGTATCGCCTTCGTGAGCTTCGATATCAGTTACATCAATCATACAAGTATCCATACAGATGTTGCCGATGATCGGACAGCGTTTGCCATTGATAACTACTTCGCCGCCTCCGTTGCTGAAATGACGATCGAGTCCGTCGGCATAACCGATAGGAATGATGGCGATGCGTGAGTTGCGCTTTACGTAACTCTTCCGACTGTAACCGATAGAGTCGCCCGCCGGAACTTCCTGAATTTGCAGTATGGTTGTTTTCAGTGTACTGATGTTTTGCAGACCTTTGATTCCTGAAGCACTGACGCCGTAAAGACCGATTCCGAGACGAACCATGTCCATCTGATATTCAGCGAAGCGTTCGATGCCGGCTGTGTTAAGAATATGCTTGATGATCTTATAGTCAAGAGTTCTTTCAAGTTCATTTGCAGCTTCCGTGAAAGTTTCGAGTTGATATTTCGTGAAATCGTCGAAGATGGTTGAATCGCTGCCTGCAAGATGAGAGAAGACTGAACGTACAACGATGCCGCTCTGTTCTTTCAGCCGCGCGCAGATTTCATGCATGTCTGACGGTTGGAAGCCCAGGCGATGCATTCCGGTATCAACCTTGATGTGAACAGGATATGCTGTGATTCCTCTGCGGCGGGTTTCTTTAGCCATGGCATCAAGCAGGCGGAAACTGTAGACTTCCGGTTCAAGCTGGTTCTCGAACAGTACATTGAAACTGCTGAACTCGGGATTCATTACGATGATTGGAATTGAGATTCCTTCTTTGCGCAATTCTGCACCTTCGTCAGCAACGGCTACAGCCAGATAATCACATCGATGTTCTTGCAATGTTTTTGCTAATTCATAAGAACCGGCGCCATACCCGAATGCCTTAACCATACAAACCATTTTGGTTTCGGGTTTGAGCTTCGAACGGTAAAAGTTGAAATTATGAACGATAGCGTTGAGGTTGACTTCCAGAATGGTTTCGTGAACTTTCTTTTCCAAAAGGTCAGAAATTTGTTCGAAATGGAAGTGACGCGAGCCTTTGATCAGGATAAGTTCGTTTTTGAACTTTCTGAAAGAAGGTGAATTGAGAAAATCTTTTGTTGTAAGATAAAACTCTTTCTCTATATTAAATGCACTTTCGTATTCTTTCAAATCACGTCCGATGCCGATAATACGATCTACTTTCTTGCGATGAACAAGATCGGCAACGCGTTTGTATAAGGATTTAGGCAGTGCACCCGATTGAAGAATATCTGAAAGGATAAGTGTGCTTTTCAGTTTCTTCCCCATATTGCGACTCTGCTGAAAATCGAGGGCGATGTCTAAAGAGTTGATATCGGAGTTGTAAGTATCGTTGATGATTGTGCATCCGTTGATGCCTTGTTTAACATCAAGACGCATTTCCACAGGCTCGAGATGTTTGAACTTTGCGACGTCGTTCACACTGCTGGGTTTTAAATAGAGCATCAGAGCCATGCATTGGAATACGTTTTCAATGGAGGCATCGTCGGTAAACGGAATCTCGTAAGTTTGATCGAATCCAAGAAGAGTACAATGGATGATAGTCTTATCTGACTGTTTCTCTATGGATTCAATAAACAATGGTGCTTCAGAATCCGTTCGACTCCAGTATATGGCTTTATGCGAAAGACAAGCAGATTCGATGCAGTTGGCGATAAATGAGTCGTCGCCGTCGTAGATTATAGCTTCACTTTCGGTGAACAACGAAAGTTTTTCCAAACATTTCTGCGTTGCCGAAACGAAATTCTCTTGATGTGCTTCACCGATGTTGGTGATGATTCCGATTGTTGGAGCGATGATTGCCTGCAGGCGCTCCATCTCGTCGGGTTGTGAGATTCCCGCTTCAAAGATGGCTAGTGTGTTTTTATCGTTCATTTGCCAAACTGAAAGTGGCACACCCAGTTGGGAATTGTAGCTGCGAGGCGAACGAACAATATTGAAATCGTTGTGAAGGAGCTGATAAAGAAACTCTTTGACGACAGTTTTTCCATTACTACCGGTGATACCGATGACGGGAATATTAAACCGTTTGCGATGGAATGCAGCAAGCTTCTGTAATGCTTTTAGTACATCTTTGACTAAAAGGAAGTTCGCTTCATCCATTGTTTTAAACTCCGGAAGCATTTTGCTGACTACAAAATTGCGTACACGTAGTTTATACAGCTCTTTGATATAGTTGTGACCATCATTAGTCTTTGTTTGAAGTGCAAAAAATAGACTTTCTTCCGGAAAAGAAAGACGACGACTATCGGTGAGCAGGATACTGATCTTGCTTTCGTGAAGTCTAGAAGTGTCGGCTCCAATAATTCCGGCTATTTCTCTAATTGAGTATTCCATTGTTTTACTTATTTGTTTTCGATTTTCTTGTTTAAAACATCCATTTCAAATTGGATATCAAAGTACGGAAATTTATCATTAAGTCGTTTCATCTTTAACATAGTTTGCGAGATGAATTGTTTATAAGCTTCACTTTGTGGTTGAAACGGCTTGTGATTGATAGCTTTTTGTATTTCGCCCCATTCACGAATAATCTGTTGTGAATCATGTGTAAGCATGTTCTCAATGAAACGTTGCCAGATATATTCGATGGCCAGTGTGGAAGGATGAAGCATGTCGTCGGCGTAGAAACGATAGTCTCTCAATTCGTCGAGCATGATTTCGTATGCAGGGAAGTAGCATGTCTGCTCTTTGAATTCTGATTGCAGTTGTTCGATGGCAAGTAAAAGTGTTGCTTTGCTCAGTTGGTTGCCATGGGCGCCGTCTTTCCAATGACGGATCGGACTGACGGTAAACAGAATCTTAAGTTCTGGATTCTGTTCCCATAAGGACAAAAGCAGTTCTTTCCATTCTTCGACAATATTGTCAACAGAAAGCATTTCGCGGTCAAACATCTTTTCAGGTAATTTATGACAATTGGCAACAATCTGTCCATTACTCTTGAGTCGGTAAATCCACGCAGTGCCAAATGTGATGATCATGCGTTTGCAATTCCTGATTGATGAGGCCGAAGAGAATAGTCTGTCATTAATGTTTTTCAGACATTCGTCTTGTGAGGGCGAAGAAAACCGACTATGGTGCGAAAAACTTTGATAAACGTCGTTGCTGAAGAACAGGTCTTTTGCTGTAAAACGTTCTGGTCGTAAAAGTATACGAATGGCTTGAGCGATAGATGCCGGATTATAAAGCGTGCCAAAGGGATTAAGGTCAGTCGGGAATTTATTCTCTTCCATTTTTTTGCCGATACTTTCGACAAAACATGACCCTAACAGCAAACATATTTCTTTATGTGAAAAGAGAAATGGTGCTTTTGACAATATGATTTGTGTATATAATTGTTGCATATTCTGATTTGGGTGCGCAATATTAATTAAATCCTCTCAACTATGCAAGAGGAAAATGATAATGACCCCTATAAATGAACCTGTTGATAACTTTTTGTTACTTTTCTTATCTAATTCTTGCATGTTCTCTTTAGAAATATGTATTTTTACATTTTATTAGGGCAATGAGTAGGTAATCAATCGTCTATCTTGCCTTTGTTTAAGAAGAAGTTTAACATTGAGCGGAGAATGGAAGAAAAGGAAATATGCTATCATGTACCCGTGATGCTTCATGAAAGTGTTGAAGGACTAAATATTCAGCCGTCGGGAGTGTATGTGGATGTGACTTTCGGTGGTGGAGGCCATTCACGAGAAATCTTGCGTCAACTGAATAATGAAGGCACGCTCTACGGGTTTGATCAGGATGCTGATGCTGAGAAGAATATTCTTGGCGATTCGCGTTTCGTCTTTGTCCGTAGTAATTTCCGCTATCTGTATAACTTCATGCGTTATTATGGCGTCGTGGAAAAAGTCGATGGTTTATTGGCTGATTTGGGTGTTTCATCTCATCATTTTGATGATAAGGAGCGTGGTTTTTCATTCCGTTTCGAAGGCAATCTGGATATGCGTATGAACAGGAGAGGCGGTTTGACGGCTGCGGATATTGTGAATACTTATCCGGAGGAAAAGCTGGCCGATGTCTTTTATCTATATGGAGAATTGAAGATGGCACGTAAACTGGCATCCCTCTTGGTAAATGTTCGTGAAACGAAAAAGATTGAAACGATTGGGGATTTTCTGACGGTGATAGAACCATTGACAGGTAAGGATAAGGGGAAAAAGATTCTGCCACAGATTTTTCAGGCTCTGCGCATTGAGGTGAATGACGAGATGCGTGCATTGAAAGAAATGTTGCAACAGACGCTTCAAGTGCTTAAGCCCGGAGCTAGATTGGTGGTGATCACATACCAGTCATTGGAAGATCGGTTGGTGAAAAACTTTTTGAAGACAGGAAATTGTGAAGGAAAGACTGAGCAGGATTTTTATGGAAACATTAAGAGTCCGTTCCGTCTGATTAACAATAAAGTAATTGTACCTTCTGAGGAAGAGATAGTACGTAATCCTCGTTCTCGAAGTGCAAAATTAAGAATAGCTGAAAAGAAGAATTCTTATGAGTGAGCAGGTAAAAAAGAAAAGAGGACATAAATTCTCTTTTTTGTATATTATTGGTGGTGGTATTCTGACGGAAGATTTTATCCTTCGTCACACACGTATGATTGTCTTAATCGTTTTATTACTGTTTTTCTTTATTGGAAACAGATACACTTGTCTGCAAAAGTTGAGAGAAATCGATCATTTGCAGCAAAAGTTGCGTGATACACGGTTTGAAGCATTGTCGATATCTTCAGAACTGACAAGTAACAGTCGTGAATCACAAGTGGAGATTCTGATACAGGAACAAGGTATCGAACTTGAAACGGCGAAGACACCACCATATATTTTATATAGGAAGTAAGATGGCAGAAGAGATAGAACCGAATAATAATTTTCCAAAGAATAGCAGAATAATGTTTTGCTATTTCTTGGTAGCTATAGTGATAGGTATAGTTGCTGTAGCTATTTTGGGGCGTGCTTTCAAGACTGCTTTTATTGATAAAGATAAATGGGAAAAGGTTGCGGCAAGTCAGGAAAAGCCAAATCATATTGTGCTGCCTGGGCGTGGAAATATTTATTCTATTGATGGAAAACTGATGGCTACTAGTGTTCCTCAATTTTATACCTATATAGATTTCCAAGCAGAAGGTTTGCGTAGGGACTCATTTTTGCATTCGAAAACGAATGGTATTGATTCGTTGTCAATTTGTCTTTCCCGCAAATTTAAAGATCGTACACCGGCAAGTTACCGTGCCTATTTGTTGAAAGGGCTGAAGATGAAAAAGAATAATCGTCAGTATCCATTGATCGACGGACGCATATCCTATTCGGATTTGAAAGAGATAAGGAGATTTCCATTCTTGCGATTGAATAGGAACAAAAGTGGTTTTTATACGAAAGAAATGGTTCAACGTCAGAAACCGTTTGGAACCCTCGCTTCACGAACAATAGGTGATATTTACGGTGAAATTGATATGACTACCGGCGTAACGAAAGGTAAAAATGGCTTGGAACTGCAGTATGATACATTGTTGCGGGGCGTTGCCGGAACAAGCGCGGTTAGGCGTGTTGCCGGAGGATGGACGAATGTTGTAGAAGTAGAGCCTATAGAGGGCATGGATATCCGGACGACGATTGATTTGAATATTCAGGATATAACAGAAAAATCATTGGTTGATAAGCTTAAAGAGATTGATGCCGCATCTGGAACGGCAGTGGTTATGGAAGTTGCCACTGGAGAAATCAGAGCAATAACAAATATGGAACGGATAAGTGAAGGCGTTTATGTAGAGGCTAAGAATCACGCCGTTGCTGATGAAACAGAACCTGGATCTACCTTTAAAGTAGCTTCGATCATGGTGGCACTTGATGAAGGAATGTGTCATCCGACAGATACGGTTGATGTTGGAAATGGCGTTTATATGTACAAAGGAGCACGTATGACCGACCATAATGCAAATAAGGGAGGTTATCATCGTATCTCTGTAGAACAGGCAATATGGTATTCTTCCAATATTGGCGTTGCCAAGACTATTCTTAAGGCTTATGAAAAGGACCCGATGCGTTATGCAAGGGGTCTGTACAGAACCGGAATAAACGCTAATCTTCATTTGGAAATTCCCGGCGCAGGAAGAGCGAAAATCCGTATGCCAAATGACCGTCGCAATCCTTGGTCGAAGACAACTTTGCCTTGGATGTCTTTCGGTTATGAAACGCAGATTCCTCCTATTTATACATTGACATTTTTTAATGCGATAGCAAATAATGGTACTATGGTGCGACCGATGTTTGTCAAAGAAATCATGCGTAACGGGAAAAGTGTGCAGAAGTTTGAAACGACCGTAGTAAAAGATTCTATCTGTAAGCAAAGCACTCTTGCCATAGTTCGTGGCATGTTGGAAAATGTCGTTGAGAAAGGTACCGGGAAAGCCGTCCATTCTGATGTAGTCAGGATTGCAGGTAAAACTGGTACGGCGCAGATTGCACAAGGCGGCGTTTATAGAGTGGCAGGCCATCAGGTGGCATTTTGCGGATATTTCCCAGCTGAGAATCCGCAGTATACTTGTATCGTGGTTATCCGGCAACCGAGCATAGGATATCCGTCAGGTGGTACAATGTCGGGTGCGGTTGTGAAAAATATTGCAGAAAAAATTTATTCAAACTTTATGCCATACGATGTGAATACAATGGCAAGAGATTCGGCGGCCGTTATATTTCCATTGCCAAAAGCTGGCAATCGTAGCGCTTTGGAAGCGGTGCTGGCTCAGTTGAAAGTGGGCATCGGTTTGGATAGTTTGAGAAGCGGTTGGGTGATGGGAGAACGTGTTGAAGCTCGCGATTCTGTACGCTTGAAAGATTTGGATTTTAGAAAAGATTTAGTTCCTAATGTTGTAGGTATGGGAGCTAAAGATGCTGTATATATAATGGAAAAAGTCGGATTGCGTGTGTCCATGGAAGGTTTGGGAAGAGTTTCTTCTCAGTCAATAACGCCAGGAACGCGGATCTTAAGAGGACAAACAGTACGGTTAATGTTAAACTGATGAGAAATAGATGAATATATGAATTTACAAACACTTTTAAGTTCAATAGAAGTATTAGAAATCAAAGGAGATACTGGCGTGGATATCACGGGTATTGAATCTGATTCTCGCAAGATAACGAAGGGGTCCCTTTTTGTTGCCGTCAGAGGAACTGCTGTGGATGGCCATACATTTATTAACAAGGCTGTCGAGAATGGAGCAATTGCAATTGTTTGTGAGGATATCCCGGAAAAGACAGATGCTTTGGAGAATCTGACATTTATTCGTGTGAAAGATTCTGCTTTTGCCTTGGGTATGTTATTGTCGTCATGGTATGGTGATCCTTCCAAACAGTTGATTTTGGTTGGCGTTACAGGAACAAACGGTAAGACGACGATTGCTACCCTTTTATATGATATGTTTCGTAAATTGGGCCATAAAGCCGGTCTTTTGTCAACAGTCTGCAATTATATTGATGGAAAACCTATTCCAACAGACCATACTACGCCCGATCCGATTACACTTCATCGGTTAATTGCTCAGATGAAAGAGGAAGGGTGTGAATATGTTTTTATGGAAGTAAGTTCTCATTCAATTGATCAGAAAAGAATTAGTGGTTTGGTATTTGATGGTGGAATCTTTACTAATCTGACACGTGATCATCTGGATTATCATAAGACGGTAGAAAACTACTTGAAGGCAAAAAAGAAATTCTTCGATGATATGCCATCAACTGCATTTGCATTGACTAATGCGGATGATAAATCTGGACTTGTTATGTTACAGAATACGGCTGCCAGAAAGTTGACTTATTCATTATTAACATTAGCTGATTTCAAAGGTAAGATATTGGAATCTCATTTTGAAGGTACGGATATGCTGATTAATGGACATGAAGTTTCTACACGTTTTGTCGGACGATTCAATGCTTATAATCTGCTGGCTGTTTATGGGGCTGCTGTTTCGTTGGGGCAGAATCCTGATGATGTGCTGGTTGTATTGAGCGATCTCCATCCTGTATCTGGTCGCTTTCAGACTATTCAGTCTCCATTGGGCTATACGGCTATTGTCGATTATGCTCATACGCCGGATGCATTAATAAATGTATTGAACAGTATCCATGGCGTTTTGGAAGGTAAGGGTCGTGTGATTACAGTAGTTGGTTGCGGAGGCAATCGTGATAAGGGGAAGCGTCCGATGATGGCTAAAGAGGCTTCGAAGTTGAGCGATCAGCTAATATTGACTTCTGATAATCCTCGCTTTGAGGAACCGGATGATATTATTAAAGATATGGTTGCGGGCCTTGATGAGAAGGACTTGGAACATACACTTTGCATTACTGATCGTACTCAGGCAATAAAGACAGCTACTGTAATTGCCAAAAAAGGCGATGTGATATTAGTCGCTGGTAAAGGCCATGAAGATTATCAGGAGGTAAAAGGCGTAAAGCATCATTTTGATGATCGAGAGAAGTTACATGAAATTTTTGATAGACAACTAACAACAAATCATTGACATGCTATATTATCTGTTTAATTATTTGGATCAGTTGGATTTCCCCGGTGCGGGCATGTTTAAGTACGTGTCGTTCCGTTCAGGATTGGCTGTTATACTTTCTTTATTTATCTCGACGGCCATAGGTCGGAGGATTATTGACAAACTGCAACGACATCAGATTGGCGAGACAATCCGAAATCTTGGATTAGAAGGACAGATGGCTAAAAAAGGGACACCAACGATGGGTGGTATCATTATTATTATTGCCATTTTGGTTCCTACTTTACTATGTGCTCGTTTGAATAATGTATATGTGATGTTGATGCTGATTACTACGATATGGTTGGGAGGACTTGGTTTTGCTGATGACTATATTAAGGTGTTCAAGAAAGATAAGGAAGGCATGCATGGCCGTTTCAAAATTGTAGGACAAGTTGGTTTGGGTTTGATTGTAGGACTTGTCTTATATTTGAGCCCGGATGTTGTTATTAAGGAGAATATGGAAGTTCGTCATGATAACGTGATTGAGGAGGTCCGATATCATGCGGTTGAAACAAAATCTACAAAAACAACCATCCCTTTTGTAAAAAACAATAATTTTGATTATGCTCAACTTGTTTCTTGGGCTGGAGAATATAAGACTGAAGCTGCATGGCTGGTCTTTGTCCTAATGGTTATCTTTTTGGTAACAGCTGTATCTAATGGCGCCAATCTGACTGATGGACTGGATGGACTGACAGCAGGAACTTCGGCGATAATTGGAGTCGCGTTGGGAATATTGGCCTACATGTCGGCGCATTTTGAATTTGCGTCGTTCTTAAATATTATGTTTATTCCTGGAGCCGAAGAGTTAGTTGTCTTTGCTGCGGCCTTTATCGGGGCTACGGTCGGATTCCTATGGTACAATTCATTTCCAGCTCAAGTGTTTATGGGCGATACTGGAAGTCTGACTTTGGGTGGAATTATAGCAGTATTCTCAATTATTATCCGAAAAGAACTGCTGATTCCAATCTTATGTGGTATTTTCTTGGCTGAGAGTTTGTCAGTCATCGTTCAAGTGATATATTTTAAATATACGAAACACAAATATGGTGAAGGTCGCCGAATCTTTAAAATGACTCCGTTGCATCACCATTTTCAGAAGCCCGGTAATGCAGGTATACAGGCTTTGATACAGAAACCTTTTAATGTGATTCCTGAATCGAAGATTGTTGTGCGTTTTTGGTTGATTGGCATTATATTGGCTGTTATTACTATTGTTACATTAAAGATGAGATAATTAATTGCATAAGAAGATGAAAAGAATCGTTGTTTTAGGTGCTGGAGAAAGTGGAACGGGCGCAGCTATATTAGCGCAAGCTAAAGGATTTGATGTGTTTGTTTCGGATTTCTCGACTATAGATCCAAAATATAAAGAGATGTTGGATTCACACGGCATACGTTGGGAAGAGAAGCAGCATACGGAAGCTGATATTTTGAATGCTGATGAAATCATTAAAAGTCCGGGTGTACCTGATAAAGCCCCGATGATAAAGAAACTGAAAGAGAAAGGTATTCATATAATTTCGGAAATTGAGTTTGCAGGTCGTTATTCGCATTCTAAAATGATTTGTATTACAGGGAGTAATGGAAAGACAACAACGACAATGTTGACTTATCATATTCTCAAGCAAGCAGGTCTTGATGTTGGTTTGGCTGGGAATGTCGGAAATAGTCTGGCTCTTCAGGTAGCTGAATCGCCACATGCAGTATATGTGATTGAATTGAGTAGTTTTCAGTTGGATAATATGTATGATTTCAAGGCTGATGTGGCTATTATATTGAATATAACTCCGGATCATTTGGATCGGTATAATTATGAGATGCAGAATTATGTGGATGCCAAGTTCCGTATTTTACAAAACCAGACGGCAGACGATGCCTTTATTTTCTGGAATGATGATCCTATTGTTGCACGTGAGATCGCAAAACGTCATCCACAAGCAACACTTTATCCATTTGCTGAAACTCACGAAGAAGGAGTAAAAGGCTATATTGACAATAATAAAATGATACTTGAAACATTGAAAGGAACATTTGTCATGGAAAGAAATTCATTAGCCTTGAAAGGCGTTCATAACTTGTATAATTCGTTTGCAGCAGGTATTGCTGCAAAACTTGTTGATATTCAAGACGAAAAGATCAGGGCTTCACTGAGCGACTTTACGGGTGTTGAACATCGTTTAGAAAAGGTTGCTCGTGTGAAAGGAGTAGATTATGTGAACGATTCAAAAGCTACGAATGTAAACTCATGCTGGTATGCTTTGCAGAGTATGGCAACTCCTTTGGTTTTGATTTTGGGAGGCACTGATAAAGGAAATGATTATTCAGAGATAGAACAATTGGTTAAGGAAAAAGTACATGCTTTGATCTTTTTAGGAGTCGACAATGCGAAACTTCATGCTTTCTTTGATGGAAAGGTTCCGGAAATAGAAGATGCTCTTTCAATGGAAGAATGTGTTTTAAAAGCATATAAGTTAGCAAAGAAGGGAGATACTGTTTTGTTGTCGCCTTGTTGTGCAAGCTTTGACCTCTTTAAGAATTATGAGGATCGGGGTGAGCAGTTTAAAGCATGTGTTCGGAATTTATAATAATAGGAAAGAATGGATCTGGCAAATAAATTATTTAAGGGAGACCGGGTTATATGGATTATATTCATGTTCCTGTGTTTGATTTCGGTGCTTGAAGTATTTAGTGCAACAAGTACGATTGCTTATAAGAACGCCAATTATTGGGCTCCTATTGCTCGACATGGCTTTTTCCTTATAGGTGGTTTTGTCCTTGTTTTATTGCTCCATAATATTCCATATCGTTTTTTCCCTTTAATTATTCTTTTGCTGCCGGTATCTATAGTAATGTTACTTGTTGCACCGTTTGTCGGTGTCGAACTTAATGATGCTCATCGTTGGCTGGATTTGTTTGGAATTCAGTTCCAACCTTCCGAATTTGCCAAGCTGTCAATCATTGTTTACATAGCTTTTCTTATGAGCAAGCGAAACCGGTTTACGGATGATCAGATATTTAAATATATATTGATTGCTGTCGGAATAACGTGTGTTTTGATTTTGCCGGAAAACTTCTCAACGGCATTTATGCTGTTTGGTGTAAGTTATCTATTGATGTTTATCGGCCAGATGCCAATGAAAAAAATGCTTTTATTGGCGGGCGTTTTGATTCTTGCATTGTGCTTGTTTGTAGGAGGTCTGATGACTCTCCAAGATAATGTTTTGGATAAGATTCCTAGGGCATCCGTTTGGAAAGGTCGTTTGGTAGAACATTTGGCTCCTCATAAAGATAATGTGGATGATTCTGGTGTTTATAAAATAACTGATGAGAATTATCAAGTCTCACATGCGAATATGGCTATTGCTAACGGTGGGGTTTTTGGACAGATGCCGGGGCATGGTGAGCAACGTGACTTTTTACCACAAGCATATTCTGATTTTATTTATGCAATTATCATAGAAGAATTAGGCATGGTAGGAGGAGTCTTTGTCCTATTACTTTACATTATGTTATTGGTAAGGGTAGCTATGATTGCTCGACGATGTGAGAAGTTGTTTCCTAAATTTCTTGTTTTGGGTTGTGGGTTGCTTATTGTCGTCCAGGCCATATTTAATATGGCAGTGGCCGTTAATTTGATACCTGTCACCGGACAACCTATGCCATTGGTAAGTCGAGGTGGAACTTCTACTCTTATTTCTTGTGTTTATTTTGGTATTATTCTAAGCGTTAGTCGTTTTGGAGCAAATATGGGCAATGAGAGTGATTTATCTGAAGGACCTGACTCACAACAAGAGATAGCAGTTGAAGCTGGCGATGGCGAAGTTGTCAATGAGGAACTGAATGCGACAGCTGAAGTAAAGACTGAAGATGAAACTGATGAGAATCCGCTAACGGCAGTCAAAAGTTTAGATGAAGTAAAAGAAAAAACAGATATGTAACCTGGCAGGTTCGTCCTTGCCTTTAAAGAATAACGATATGAAGCAGTATAAAATTATTATAAGTGGAGGAGGAACGGGAGGACATATTTTCCCGGCAATTTCTATTGCTAATACATTTAGAAATCGTTTTCCTGATGCAGAAATATTGTTTGTTGGTGCAGAGGATCGTATGGAAATGGAAAAGGTCCCGGCTGCCGGTTATCGAATTGTTGGATTACCTGTGAGTGGTTTCGATCGTGCACATCTAATCAACAATGTAAAGGTCCTTCTTAAACTTTTCAAGAGTTTGGGACAGGCCAAGAAAACGATCCGTGAATTTAAGCCGGACATTGTCGTTGGAGTAGGCGGATATGCCAGTGGTCCTACTTTATGGATGGCTGCGCAACAAGGAATTCCGACCTTAATTCAAGAACAGAATTCGTATGCGGGGGTTACTAATAAACTGTTGTCAAAGAAGGCAAAGAAGATTTGTGTAGCTTATGAAGGTATGGAAAAGTTTTTCCCCGCTGATAAGATTGTGATGACAGGCAACCCGATTAGAAAAGATTTGGAAGAAGCACAAGGTAAAAAGGAAGAAGCGTTGGCGTTCTTTGGATTATCTCCGGAGAAAAGAACAATTCTTGTTGTAGGAGGCAGTTTGGGTGCACGTACTATTAATAGAAGTATTCAAGGTAGTTTGGATAAATTATATGCTTCTGATGTTCAAGTTATTTGGCAGACTGGACGCTATTATTATCAAGATGCAGTGAAGCACTTGAAGGCTTATCGTGGTATTCCTATTTGGTGTTCAGACTTTATTACTCGTATGGATTATGCCTATTGTGCAGCCGATTTGGTAATATCACGTGCCGGTGCAGGTTCCATATCGGAGTTGTGCCTTTTAAAGAAGCCTGTAATATTGGTTCCTTCTCCAAATGTAGCAGAAGACCATCAGACAAAGAATGCATTGGCATTGAAAAATAAGGATGCAGCGATTATGGTTGCTGATAAGGATGCTGAACAGGAGTTGGTAAAGCAGGCATTGGATACTGTTCATAATGACGAGCTTCTTGCTTCACTAAGTTCGAATATCGCTAATCTGGCTCAACACCAAAGTGCAGAACGAATTGTAAATGAGATTGTGAAAATTATTGACGAAAAGATATAAGTGCGTATATTTGCGTAAACATTCGCACGAATGAAGAAAATATAAATATGAATATAGATATAGATAAAATAAGTGCAGTATATTTTGTTGGTGCCGGCGGCATTGGTATGAGTGCTTTAATCCGTTATTTTCTCTCAAAAGGAATAAAGGTTGGCGGATATGACCGGACCTCTTCCGAGTTGACAGAACAATTACGTAAAGAAGGTGCCGACATTCATTATGAAGACAATATTGATTTGATTCCAGCGGATTTTACTGATCGTACAACAACCTTGGTCGTTTATACGGCAGCAATACCTGATACTAATTCTGAACTTTCTTTCTTTCGTAATCTGGATTTTGTTATGATGAAACGTGCCAGAGTTTTAGGTGAGATCACGAATCGTTTAAGAAGTTTATGTGTTGCTGGAACTCATGGCAAGACAACAACTTCTTCCATGATCGCTCATATCTTGAAGCAATCACATGTGGATTGTAGTGCGTTTTTGGGTGGAATCTTGAAGAATTATAACAGCAACTTGATGCTTTCGGAAAAAAGTGATCTGACGGTTGTTGAGGCTGATGAATTTGATCGTTCGTTCCATTGGTTGAACCCTTATATGGCTGTGATTACAGCGGCTGATCCTGATCATTTGGATATTTATGGTACACCGGAAGCTTATCGTGAAAGTTTTGAGCATTTCACTTCACTAATTCGGCCGGGTGGTTGTCTGGTGATAAAGAAGGGTATTAAAGTAACTCCTCAGTTGCAGGAAGGTGTTAAGTTATATACGTATGCTTCGACAGGTGATGCTGATTTTCACGCAGAGAATGTTCGTGTGGGCAATGGTGAGATTTACTTCGATTTTGTTGGCCCTGAAATACGTATAGCGGATATTAAGTTGGGCGTTCCTGTGAAGGTAAATATAGAAAATGGTGTTGCTGCTACTGCAATTGCTTGGCTTAACGGAGCAACACCCGATGAGATAAGGCAAGGAATGGCATCCTTCCAAGGTGCTCGACGTCGTTTCGAATTTCATTTGAAGACAGATAAGATAGTCTTGATAGATGATTATGCTCATCATCCGCAGGAATTGAAAGCTAGTATTCTCTCTGTTCGGGATTTGTATCCGAACAGGAAGCTGACAGGTATTTTCCAGCCTCACTTGTATACTCGTACACGTGATTTCGCTGCAGATTTTGCGAAGAGCCTTTCTTTGCTTGATGAACTTATTCTGTTGGATATATATCCAGCTCGCGAAAGACCTATTCCGGGTGTGACATCAAAAATTATCTTTGATGCCGTGACGATTCCTGCCAAGCATTTGATTAAAAAAGATGACTTGTTGAAGCTGGTTTCGGCTGAGAGAGATAAGTTGGATGTAGTATTAATGGTTGGAGCCGGGAACATTGATTTATTGGTTGAACCGGTGAAACAAATATTAGAGAAAAAAATATAGTGCTTCGGGTTGTTTCCATAATAGTTGCGACACTTTTGTTTTGCTACATAGTGTTTGTTTCATTCTTCTTCCGTCGGATGAAGAGTGAAGGTACATGTACCGGCCTTCAGGTTGAGGTGGTTGATAGTTTGGACAAACATTTTGTGAGTAAAGGTGATCTAGTGAGTATCCTTAAGAACGCAGAATTGTATCCGGTGCATAAACCTATAGGAGCTATAAATACCGAGCGAATTGAAAGGGAATTGTTGAAGAACGAGATGATTGCTCGCGTTGAAGTATATAAAACGCCATCGCGTTTAATAAAACTTGAGGTTGAACAGAAGATACCTATTATTCGGATAATCAGTAATAGTGATAATTACTATATAGATAATCGAGGAACAGTGATGCCCATCAGTCCGCATTATGTAGCCGATGTCCCTATTGCTAGCGGAAATGTGGAAAAAACATTGGCAAAGACCGACTTATATAAATTTGCACTATTTTTGCAGAAGAATAAGTTTTGGAATGATCAGATTGAACAGATTTATATCTATCCGGATAATGAAGTGGATCTCATTCCAAGAGTTGGCGACCATCGGATCATATTGGGCGATTTTACCGATTTTGAGGCGAAGCTGAATAAGTTGCAGCTCTTTTACGAACAGGCCATGCCTAAGGTCGGATGGGAAAAGTATAGCATTATAAACTTGAAATATAAAGATCAAATCGTTTGTACTAAAAAATAGAAATATGGCATACACTGACTTTATAGCAGCTATCGACCTGGGTTCTTCTCATATGGTCGGTATGGTAGGTACGAAAGGGCTTTCGGGCACTCTTTCCATTATTGCCTACGAGGTCGAAAAATCCGATACCTGTATTCGCAGAGGATGTGTTTACAGTATCAAGGAAACGGCTAGTAAGATTAAACGACTTATTCTGAAATTAGAAAATAAGTTGGGTGGTGCCCGTATAAGTAAGGTGTACATTGGAGTGGGGGGCCAATCCTTGCGTTCTATCGATCATGTCGTATCTAAAGTATTGGATAATGGAGTCGTCACAGAAGAAACGTTGCAGGAACTTGCAAAGAAATGTAATCTGTATCGACCCGATATGTTGGATGTACTGAAAGTTGTGTCTCCTGTCTATTTTTTAGATAACAAACAAGAAGATAATCCGGTAGGTCTTTCATGCTCGCGCTTGGAAGCACGTTATAAATTGATAGTCGGTCGTCCTTCATTGCGACATGCTGTGACGATGAACATGGCTGATCAAATAAATGTGAAGGTGGCCGATGTTATTGTTTCTCCTTTAGCATTAGCTAATCTGGTGCTGACTGACAGAGAGAAGGAACAGGGATGTGCCTTGGTCGATTTTGGCGGCGGTGTAACTTCTGTTTGCGTTTTCAAAAACAAACATCTTGTAAATCTATCGGTTATTCCTTTGGGAAGCGATTTGATAACCAATGATTTGATGATGCTGGATATGCCAGAGATGGAGGCTGAACGCGTTAAGTCTACCTATGGTAATGCCCTTTGGGAGAAAGATAGCGATCAAGAATCAGTATCTATAGATTTGGCTGACGGACAGCATACGAAAGAGATAAAACGTTCGGAAATCAATCTGGTTATTGAGGCTCGTGTGCGTGAAATTATTGAGAATGTCTATGCTCGCTTAGCTGATGCAGGAGTAACGAAGAATTTAGGAAGCGGCATGATTATTGCCGGTAACGGTGCTGCTCTGCGTAACTTGCGCGAAGCTTTAATTGATCGTTGTAAGATGGATGTCCGATATGCATCTGTTCGTCGCGATTGCATTGAAGCCGGTGAGATGATTGCCAATAATCCTGAATTTACGACCGCAGCAGCTTTACTTCTGGAAGGCTCAGAAAACTGTGCGCAACCAGTTCCTGTTGAAGTAAAGATTGAGACAAAGGTTGAGCCAAAGATTGAAGTTTTTGAGGATACTATTTATAATCCGACATTGGAAGAAATCCGTGGTGAAGAGAAAAAGGAACAGCCTGCAGAAGAAAAGCCTAGGGAACCGGAAATAAAAGTAGAAAAAGAGAAACCTGTGACTCCTCCTAAGCCCAAGAAACCAAAGGGCCCTGGTTTGTTTGGCCAGTTGAAGAAGAAAATAGATAATTTCGGCGGTGAACTGTTTAGTGAAGACGATAATCGGTAAATAATAAAAGATATACAGATATGGATGATAATATATTTGAACTCGATGTAGCAAAAGCTCCTCAGTCAATCATTAAAGTGATAGGTGTAGGTGGTGGCGGTGGAAATGCAGTCACAAACATGTATAAGGAAGGTATCCATAATGTTTCCTTTGTATTATGTAATACCGATAAACAGGCTTTGGATATATCCGAAGTGCCTGCCAAACTTTTGTTGGGGCGGAATACGACAAATGGTTTAGGTTCGGGAAACGTACCTGAAGTAGGTGAGAAAGCTGCTATGGAAAGCGAAGAGGAGATTCGTCAGATGCTGAGTGATGGCACACGTATGACTTTTATCACTGCCGGAATGGGTGGTGGTACAGGAACAGGTGCAGGCCCGGTAGTTGCAAAAGTCTCCAAGGAAATGGGCATTTTGACCGTAGGTATTGTAACGATTCCGTTTGTATTCGAAGGCCGTCCGAAGATTGTAAAAGCATTGAAGGGTGTGGAGCAGATGGCTAAGAACGTCGATGCTTTGTTGGTTATCAACAATGAGCGTCTTCGCGACATGTATTCGGAAGCCAAATTGAGCGTTCCTCAATCGTATAAAAAAGCTGATGAAATCCTGACGATTGCTGCCAAGAGTATTGCTGAGATCATTACGATGGAGTTGATTCAGAACGTCGATTTTGCTGATGTAAATACGACTATGCGTGAAGGAGGCATTGCATTGATGAGTAATGGCTATGGCGAAGGAGATAGCCGATTGCAAGTAGCCATTGAAGAAGCATTGAATTCTCCTCTATTGAGTAATAATGATATTTTTAATGCTCGTCGTGTGCTGTTTTGTATTTATTTCAGTCATGATGCCGAACTGGGAATGGATGAGATGTCAGATATACATAATTTCATGTCACGCTTCAAGACTCGTTATGAGGTAAAGTGGGGCTTCGGCTATGATGACTCGTTGGGAGCAAAGATAAAGATTACGATACTGGCTACCGGTTTCGGATTGAAAGATGTTCTTTCCGAGCAGCAGCAACAATATAATTCCGAGGAAGACCGTCGTAAGGCTGCCGAAGCAGATCGTTTGCGCAAGCAGCAGGCTGAAGCTGAAGATAAGCTGGTTGAACGTTATTATAAAGAATATCTGGATACGCGTCCTAATGTGGAAATCGTTGTATTGAACAATGACGAGTTGGACGACGATAATCTGATTGCCATGATGGAAGATATTCCTCCGTATAAAAGAACGTTGGATGATATAATGAAGGTCCGTCGGAAAGTTGAGGAGCCTTCTGCTCCACAGGCTAACGCAGCAACACCATCTGCTCCTTCATCAGGAGATAACAAATCGAAAGGTGTAAGAATTAGTTTTAGATAGTATTTTAAAGACATATTCAAAATGGATTTATTTGATAGAGTCAGCGAAGACATTAAAAACGCAATGAAGGCTCACGATAAGGTAGCCCTTGAAACTTTGAGAAACATTAAAAAGAACTTTTTGGAAGCAAAGACCGCTCCCGGTGCTGACAACACATTGTCAGATGCCGATGCATTGAAGATTATGCAGAAGATGGTTAAACAAGGCAAGGATTCTGCAGATATCTATACGCAGCAGGGTCGTCAAGATCTGGCTGATGTAGAACTGGGACAGATCGCTGTTATCGAGAAGTATCTTCCGAAGCAGATGACAGGCGAGGAATTGGATTCTGCTCTTAAGGCAATAATTGCACAGGTTGGTGCAACTAGTGCAAAGGATATGGGCAAGGTAATGGGTACTGCCTCAAAAGCATTGGCAGGTAAGGCAGAAGGTCGTGCAATATCGGAAGCTGTAAAGCGCCTGTTGAACTCATAAAGCATGATTACATTTACTTGCAGTCTGATAGCGCTTATCGTAGGTTTCTTTGTTTATGGGAAATTTGTTGAGCGTGTTTTTGGAATAAAGCCGGATCGTCAGACTCCGGCTTATTCATTACGTGACGGCGTCGATTATATCCCGATGCCGACATGGAAGGTGTACATGATCCAGTTCTTGAATATCGCTGGAACCGGTCCGATATTCGGCGCAATCATGGGTGCATTGTTCGGCTCTTCGTCGTATCTGTGGATTGTTTTCGGATGCATCTTCGGTGGTGCTGTTCATGATTATATGAGCGGAATGCTTTCGTTGCGACATGCAGGCGAGAGTCTTCCGGAGACGATTGGTCGCTATCTGGGGTTGAGTGCCAAGAAGGCAATGCTTGTATTCAGTACGATCCTACTAATCATGGTAGGTACGGTGTTTGTATATAGTCCGGCGCTACTGTTGGCAGATCTGACACCACAGTCGCTCGACGTGATGTTTTGGATTGTGGTAGTCTTTGCTTACTATGTGTTGGCAACGATGCTTCCTATTGATAAGATTATCGGCAAGATATATCCCTTGTTCGCTTTTGCATTGTTGTTTATGGCTGTCGGTCTGATGGCGATGTTGTATGTGCATCATCCGGCTATTCCTGAACTTTGGGATGGATTGCAGAACCGTCACCCTGACGCTTCTCAGCCGATCTTCCCCTGTCTGTTCATCACAATTGCCTGTGGAGCCATCTCCGGTTTTCATGGCACACAAAGTCCGCTGATGGCGCGCTGTCTGAAGGACGAACGTCATGGTCGCTACGTGTTCTACGGTTCCATGATTACCGAAGGCATTGTTGCTCTGGTTTGGGCGGCAGTATCTTCCTATCTGTTCTACGACAATGGTGTGGCTAATGAAGCGAACATGTCATTGCAGGCTCCGGCTGTTGTTTCGAAGATTTCCCGCGAGTGGCTTGGAACCTTTGGCAGCATTTTGGCTATCCTGGGTGTTGTAGCTGCACCGATCACTTCGGGCGATACGGCCTTCCGTTCGGCTCGTCTGATTATTGCGGACTTCTTCCATCTGAAGCAGCGTCGCATCGTCAGCCGTCTGTATATTGCCGTGCCGTTGTTCCTGGTGGCTATCGTGCTGCTATACTACAATATTAATGACAAGAATGGCTTTAATGTGATATGGAGATATTTCGGATGGGCAAACCAGTCGTTGGCAACGTTTACGCTGTGGGCTGTCACCGTTTATCTGGCAACACATAAGAAACTCTATTGGGTATCGCTTATTCCGGCTCTGTTTATGACGGCAGTCTGTACGGCGTATATCTTTGTTGCTCCGGAAGGATTAAAGTTCCCGGCAAATGTTTCGCAGATTATCGGCGTATGTTTTGCTGTTGCAGCTTTTATCCTCTTCTGGGTTTGGAAAAAGAAACATGTAGATCCAATGCCATGCGCTGCGGACGACGATTAATATTAAGCACTTGCCTGCTGTGTTTGGCAGGCATGCTTGCTGTGCAGGCATGGGGCGAACCGATTGACCGTAAGGCTGTCGTGGAACGTCATCGTGTGATAACAACAGGTACTTTGCATAATAGTCCGGCACAAGTAGGCAATGGCAAGTTCGCATTCGGTATGGATGTGACCGGCTTGCAGAGTTTTGTTCCTTTCAATACGCTCTCTGACTGGGCATGGCATAGCTTCCCTTATCCGCAAGGCTTGACGCCCGGTGATTATCATCCGGTGATTATCGAGACGCACGGGAAGAAGATTCCTTATCAGGAGTTCAATCGGCAGGACTCTACCATTTCGGACTGGCTCTCAAAGAACCCGCACCGTTTCAATCTTGGTCGCATAGGTTTTCGATTACTGGACAGAGAGGGTAAGGAGGTGACGGAGTTTGATATCAAAGGTGTCCGTCAGGAAGTGGATATGTGGACAGGTATTGTCACCAGCCGTTTCGAGATTGATGCCGTTCCGGTATTTGTGCGCACTGTTTGCCATCCCGAGAAGGATATGATTGGCGTTACCGTGGAGTCGACGTTGTTGGAGAAGGGGCAGATTGCCGTGTTCTTTGACTTCCCTTATGCTGACTCGCGTCAGTTTCCGAACTATATTGGCAATTATGATATGGCGTCGGCACACAGTTCAGTCAGTCATGTTGTATCGCCCAATGCAGTACGTATCGACCGGACGATGGACAGCACGAGCTATTCCGTCAATGTCGTTTGGCAGGGTGAGGCGTCGTTCGACCGTCCTTCTGCTGCCCAACATCACTTCCTGCTTCAACCGAAGCATGCGCGGTCGTTCTCCTTTACGTGTCGCTTTTCACCCGAAGCCGTAGTACCCGACCGCGAGTCGGAACCAGATATTGAGCAGGCGAGTGCCGCCGCATGGAAACAATACTGGCTTTCGGGCGCAGCCGTCGACTTTTCGGGCAGTCGGGATCCGCGTTGGGTAGAGCTGGAGCGTCGTATCGTACTTTCTCAGTATCTGATGCGTGTCAACGAGAGCGGACTGTTCCCGCCGCAAGAGTCGGGGCTGGTCAACAACGGATGGAACGGACGTTTCCATTTCGAGATGATATGGTGGCACGGCGTTCACTTTGGGCTTTGGAACCGCATGGACTGCTTCGATCGCTATCTTGATGTGTATAAGAAATTCATGCCTGAAGCGTTGAATCGCGCCAAAAGCGAAGGTCGCATTGGTGCCCGCTGGCCGAAATGCACGGGCAACTTCAACCGTGAATGGCCTTGCAGCGCCCATGCGTTTATCTTGTGGCACGAACCGCATCCTATTTATTTTGCAGAAATGGATTATCGTCTGCATCCGTCGGCCGAGACCTTGGCCAAATGGCGTGATGTAGTGATTCAGACGGCAGACTATATGGCTTCGAACCCGTTCTATGACAAGAAGACGAAGCAGTATGTGATTGGGCCTCCCATTGTAGTTGTGTCCGAAAATACTGATCCACAGAAGACTATCAATCCCATTTTCGAACTGGGTTACTGGCGCTATGGTTTGCGTACCGCATTGAAATGGGCAGAACGCTTGCAGCTTCCGGTGAAACAGACGAAGCGTTGGCGTGAAGTGCTCGATAATTTGGCTCCGCTACCCGTGAAGGATGGCGTTTATACCACTTACGAAGGCATTCCCGATATGTGGACCAAATATACTTATGAGCATCCGGCCTTGACCGGTGTACTGGGCTTGTTGCCTGGTGACGGTGTCAACAGGGCTACGTTTGATCGTACGCTTGACCGTGTTTCCAAAGAGTGGCAGTTCGACCGCATCTGGGGCTGGGATTTCCCGATGATGGCGATGGCGGCAGCACGTACAGGCCGGCAGGCGTTGGCTGTCGATATGCTGATGCATCCGTCGTACGGCTTTCAGTTCGATGAACACGGATTGGCTACTGGTGGCCCGTTCCCTTATTTTCCCTCCAATGGCGCGCTGCTTACAGCTGTGGCGATGATGTGCGGCGGTTGGGACGGCTCGACGGGCGAGGCTCCTGGTTTCCCGAAAGATGGCAGTTGGAAGGTCCGCGCCGAAGGCTTCGTGCCGATGCAATAAAGACAACCGCCGATACCATAAGGCGTTAAGTTTACAATTAACGAGTACTGAAGTAACAAACTGATACGTAATTTGCTTCGCTACCTTGAAAAAGGAGTGAAGCAAATTATGGCACAGTATAGTAAGTTTAAAAAGGTTTGGCTGAGAGAGAACCTTCTTACAAAAGATGTGTATAATGATTACACGCTGAAGTTTTAACTATGAAGAATATGCTTCGTAACGAGGACATTGCCAAGCGTATCGTTAGCGAAGGGTCTGAAATCAAGTACGACACTCTGTTCAATCATCAATCAACATGACTAGATTATTCCTGAAGCCTTGCGGAACGTCTACAATGTGCTGACGCAGGATTGTCAGTTCACTCTCCGTATGACAGGTTTGTGGATTGCTTCACTGGCTTTGTTCTTCTAAAAAAGGAAGCTTCGGAGGCATCCTCGAAACAGCCTCTTATTCCCGAAACGAATCTCCCGACTGTTAAATCTCAAATTTTACCTGAAAAAGAGCATCCATTACGAAAATAATGCGTAATATTGCAACCGAAATAAACGAATTGATATAAAAATGACACATTCAGGTTTCACATACTTCACCTGGGCATTGATGACCCCCTGGGGGGTAAGCATTAATTCATAACAACTGTGGCGACCACGTCGCCGCCTTGTAGCAGCCGACTGGTTGCATCCGTTTTTCATTTTCCTTTATCATAGTAATAATTTCCGACATCTGTAGAGTGATGCGCCGTGCGTGTGTCCATAGGTGTCACAATAAATACATTTTCCGATGAAAGTATTAAAATTCGGCGGAACATCCGTAGGTTCCGTGAATAGTATTCTGACCGTAAAGAAAATTGTGGAGGCTGTTGATGAGCCTGTAATCGTTGTCGTGTCCGCATTGGGCGGGATAACCGACAAACTGCTGACTACTTCAGCTATGGCAACCAAAGGTGATATAGGTTACGAACGCGAGTTCTCCGAAATTATCGCTCGCCATCTTGACGTGATCAAAGGTGTGATCCCCGATGCACAGCAGTGCCTCTATGTTCAGAAGCTCGTGATGGAGCTGATGGACGAGCTGGGCAACATCTTCAAAGGCGTATACCTGATCAAGGACCTGTCGCCTAAGACATCCGATGCCATCGTCAGCTATGGCGAACGTATTTCGTCGCTGATCATTTCGCACGTCATCAGTGGGGCGCAGCTGTTCGATTCTCGCAAGTTCATCAAGACTGTCCGCCAGTTTAATAAGCATAACGTTGATTTTCCGCTGACCAACAAACTGGTTCTTGATACATTCAATCCGCTGCCGAAAATATCGGTAGTACCCGGTTTTATCTCGTCGAGCATTGAAACGGGCGAGGTGACGAACCTCGGACGTGGTGGTTCCGATTACACCGCTTCTATCCTGGCAACGGCTCTCGATGCTTCCATCCTGGAAATATGGACTGATGTGGATGGCTTCATGACGGCCGATCCGAAGGTAATAAGTTCGGCGTACGTCATCGACAAGCTTACCTTCACTGAAGCCATGGAGCTCTGCAACTTCGGAGCGAAGGTTATTTATCCGCCGACGATCTATCCGGTTTATCACAAGAATATTCCGATACTTATCCGCAACACGTTCAATCTAGACGCTCCTGGTACATACATTTCCAAGGAGAAGGAGAAGATTACGGGCAAGGCGCTCATCAAAGGTATCTCGTCTATCAACGACACCTGTTTGGTGACGGTACAAGGTTTGGGCATGGTAGGTGTCATCGGCGTCAACTACCGCATATTCAAGACGCTGGCGAAGAATGGCATCAGTGTGTTCATGGTGTCGCAGGCCAGTTCCGAAAACAATACAACGTTCGCCGTACGTAATGCCGACGCCGATTTGGCGGTGCAGGTGCTCAATCAGGAGTTTGCCCTCGAACGTTCGCAGGGCGAGATCAGCGAGATCACTGCCGAAAAGGAATTGGCTACGGTGGCCATCGTCGGTGAAAACATGAAACGTACGCCGGGCATTGCCGGGAAGTTGTTCGGTACACTGGGTAGTGCGGGCATCAGTGTGATTGCCTGCGCTCAAGGTGCATCAGAGACCAACATCTCGTTCGTCATCCGGAGGCAGTATCTGCGTAAGGCGCTCAACTCCATCCACGACTCATTCTTCCTGTCGCAGTACAAGGTGCTGAACCTGTTTATCGTCGGAGTCGGTACCGTGGGCAGCAACTTGCTTAACCAGATTCGTATACAACAACCAAAGCTGATGCAGCAAAACGGGTTGAAACTGAATGTGGTGGGCATTGCCAACAGCAAGCGTGCCCTTTTCTGTCGCGAAGGACTGAAGCTCGACAATTGCATCGAAGATCTGAAGACCAATGGCGAGGCAAGTTCACCGGAGCATTTGCGAAATGAAATCCTACAGATGAATATCTTCAACTCTGTCTTTGTAGACTGTACTGCCAATCAGGATATTGCAGACTTGTATGAAGCGTTGCTCAACAACAACGTCTCGGTCGTTGCAGCCAACAAGATTGCTGCTTCTTCGCAGTATGCCAACTATATCAATCTGAAAAAAATATCACGCCATCGCGGCATCAAGTTCTTGTTCGAAACGAATGTTGGTGCCGGCCTGCCTATCATTAACACGATGAACGACCTGATCAATAGTGGCGATCATATATTGAAATTGAAGGCAGTCCTTTCCGGAACGCTCAACTTCATATTCAACACGCTAAGTGCCGATATTCCTTTCAGCCGCGCTATCCAATTGGCTAAGGAAGACGGCTATTCTGAACCCGACCCACGTATCGACTTGAGTGGCAAGGATGTGATTCGTAAGCTGGTGATTCTGGCTCGTGAAGCCGGTTATGAGGTGGAACAGTCCGATGTTAAGTGCCACCTGTTTATTCCTGAATCGTTCTTCAAAGGCTCGCTCGAAGAGTTTTGGTTGAGCGTCAAACAGCTAGACAGTAAGTTTGAGACGATGCGTCAGGCGCTGGAGAAGGAACATAAGCGGCTGCGTTTTGTGGCTTCGATGGATAACGGCGAATGCAAGATAGGACTGGAGGAAGTCGACTCACATCATCCGTTCTACGACCTCGAAGGAAGCAACAATATTATCATGATTTCGACAGAACGTTATCATGACTATCCGATGATCATTAAAGGCTATGGCGCCGGTGCCGATGTGACGGCTGCGGGCGTCTTTGCCGATATTATCTCAATTGCAAACATAAGATGAAAACGATTATAATTTTGGGTGATGGCATGGCTGATGAGCCGATACCGGCTCTCGGCGGCAAGACTCCGTTGCAGTATGCCGAAACTCCGTATATGGACGAGCTGGCCGCGCTGGGCGTGACCGGCCGGATGAAGACTGTTGCCGACGGTTTTCATCCGGGAAGTGAGGTGGCAAATATGGCAGTGCTGGGCTACGACCTGCCGACGGTCTATGAAGGACGCGGCGTACTCGAAGCTGCCAGTATCGGCTATGACCTGAAACCGGGTGAGATGGCGATGCGCTGCAACTTGGTTTGTATTGAAGGTGATATATTAAAGAACCATTCTGCAGGCCATATCTCTACCGAAGAGTCCGACGAACTGATCCGCTTCCTCAACGAGAAACTGGCTACTGATAGGGTGCATTTCTATACTGGTGTTTCCTATCGCCACTTGCTGGTGGTGAAGGGTGGCGACAAGCGTTTGCGCTGCATACCGCCTCATGACATTCCACTGCATCCTTTCCGTCCGAATATGATTCAGCCGGAAGTGCCCGAAGCTGCAGAGACGGCCGAGTTGCTCAACAACCTCATCTTCGAATCGCAGAAGATACTGATGGAGCATCCGGTGAATAAGAAGCGCGTGGCTGAAGGCAAAGATCCTGCCAATAGTATTTGGCCTTGGTCGCCGGGTTACCGTCCGGCTATGCAGACCATGCGTGAGATGTACGGAATCAAGAGTGCGTCGGTCATCTCGGCTGTCGATCTGATACGCGGTATCGGTGTCTATGCCGGATTGAAGGTAATCAATGTGAAAGGGGCGACAGGCCTCTTCGATACTAATTATGAAGGCAAAGCTGAGGCTGCACTCGAAGCGTTGAAGACCGATGATTTTGTTTATCTCCATGTTGAAGCCAGTGATGAAGCCGGCCATGATGGCGATATCGCATTGAAGATTAAAACCATAGAGAGCCTCGATAAGCGGGCTATCGGTATCGTGTACGAAGCATTGAAGAACTGGGATGAACCGGTGGCTATCGCTGTGCTGCCCGATCATCCGACGCCTTGCCTGGTTCGTACGCACACCAATACGCCGGTGCCGTTCCTGATATATAAACCGGGACAGACGCCTGATGCCGTAACACGTTTCGATGAGTTCTCCGTTCTTAACGGGAAGTTCGGTATCCTGCAGAAAGATGAATTTATAAAAGAGTTGTTGTCATGAAATATTATAGTACCAATCATGAGGCGCCGCTTGCCTCGCTGGAAGAAGCTGTTGTCAAAGGGCTGGCTTCGGACAAGGGCTTGTACATGCCCGAACGGATTCAAGCATTGGATAAAAGTACGATTGCGGATATAAAGAACCGTTCTTTCCACGAGATTGCCTGCACGGTTGCAGAGGCGTTCTTTGGCGAAGATATGGATCGCGACGTACTGGACAAGATTGTGAAGGACACGCTCGCTTTCAATACACCGGTTGTACATGTCAACGACGGCATCTACAGTCTCGAATTGTTTCATGGACCGACGCTTGCCTTTAAGGATGTTGGAGCTCGTTTTATGGCACGCATGCTGGGTTATTTCATTCGCAAGGAAGGGTTAGATAAGGTGAATGTACTGGTGGCAACTTCTGGTGATACGGGCAGTGCTGTGGCAAACGGCTTCCTGGGTGTCGAAGGTATCCATGTATATGTGCTCTATCCCAAAGGAAAGGTCAGCCCAATACAGGAATGCCAGTTTACGACGCTAGGGCAGAATATCACGGCGCTCGAGATCGACGGCACGTTCGACGATTGCCAAGCACTGGTGAAGTCGGCATTTATGGACGACGAACTCAATGGGCACATGAAGCTCACTTCGGCGAACTCTATCAATATTGCCCGCTTCCTGCCACAGTCATTCTACTATTTCAATGCTTATGCTCAACTCGACAGGATGGGAAAAGCGGATGAATTGGTCATATCTGTTCCGAGTGGAAACTTCGGCAATATCACCGCCGGTTTGTTCGCCTATACGATGGGCTTGCCGGTAAAGCATTTTATTGCTGCCAACAACCGCAATGATGTCTTCTTCGAATATCTGGAAACGGGCGAGTATCGACCGCGTCCTTCCGTTTCGACGATTGCCAATGCGATGGATGTCGGTGCGCCGAGCAACTTCGCACGTATCCTCGATCTGTTTGGAAAGGAAGGTGATGCACATCAGCATATATGCAGTCTGATCAGTGGTTGTCGTTATGTGGATGAGGAGATTGCTTCAACCATCAGAACAACTTATCAGCATTATGGCTATCTGCTTGACCCGCATGGAGCATGCGGATACCAGGCTTTGGTCGATCTGCCATTGCGTAGTGGCGAGACGGGATTATTCCTCGAGACAGCCCATCCGGCAAAGTTCAAGCTGACAGTCGATCAGATCCTGGATGAAGATATTGTGATCCCCGACAAGTTGCAAGCTTTCATGAAAGGAAAGAAGCAGAGCATTGAATTAAGCAAGGACTTCGCTCTATTCAAAAATTATTTGATGAGTATTTAATGACAATAAGTGCTCAAGGCTTGAACTATAAATCGGCTGATGACGAGAGTGCCGATGTATTTGGTAAAAGCTTGAGGATTGGTATAAAATTGTTTGACAAGCATTTAAATCCTCTTTAAAAAGTGTTTTAGATGCGTATCTATTCTATTGCCCATTCCTTCATTTCATACATGTCGAGGTATTCTTCCCAACCGGGATCAACTTCTGTGTAGATGGTAATGGGAAGAAGTTCGAAACTGGCGAGGGCCTCATTGAGGCGTTCGCCAAAAACACGTGCTGTTCGGGTATAAAACACCCATGTCTTTTCTCCGCCGCCGGTGTATATAGCTGTCGTAATGGCAAGCTTGTCTTTTTCCATAACATGGCGTAAGGCCTCTTCAACAGCTTCTATTTGTTTGGCAATGCTCTCTGGAGGCATTCCTTTTTCGTCGCCTTCATATTTCCAGGTGACTTCTGCACGTTCATTGTATTTGCCGGAGTTGACAAACTCTGTCAGTTCGTCGCGCCCTGAAACAGTAATTAACTGTCCGTTATCGTTTTGAGAGAGGGCTGTGAACCATTCGTCGCTAAGTTTCATATTGTATCTGTATTATTATGTTTATATGCTTTCGCTCATCATTTCCATAAACAAGGTACATATCAGGATGACACCTAAAGTTGTACACATCAGTATTAATATCCAGTTGATGTATTTTGCCTGGGGCTTAGTGTCTTCATTTATATCTTCCAGAAAGTAGTCGCTGAAGAAAAGATATAAAGCAGGAATAGTTGCTCCTGCTGCAAGAAAGTCCTCCGGAATATGAAAAAAATAGGTCTTTGTCAAACCGATAATGGACCAATGGCAAAGGAAGAGCACTAACAAAATGTTCACCTTCCGCGAGAAAAGCAGCAATATGGATATGGTGAATATGGCAACTGTACAAGGCATGATTGGCAGTGTCATCATAGGAAAACTCAGCCCTCTTGAAAGTGAGAAAAGGGGATAGACAAAAGGCAATATGATGAATACGTAAGCCAATAAGTCATATTTACGAGTGCGTTCGAAAGGCGTGTAATCGCTGAAAGCATCCCATAGCCATATAAGCGCCATGACGCCCCAGTAGATAGCCATAACATTGTTGTAGCGCCGCTCTTCACAATAGACGGCGTAGTAGATGATGGCAATCCAGGCATACAGGACAATCAGGTAGATCTTCATGAGTAGCTTCGTCTTTGGAGAAGGCTTACGTATCAGCAATATAGTCGATAATATGCCGACCAGGATAAGGACAATTTGTTCTATCCAGGTGTTTGCGTTGTAATATGCTATCGTTTTCCAAAATATTTCCATATATCAACTCTTTTGTTCATGCCTGGTGAGCGAGAACGCCTTGTGCGGGAAAAGCATCATCGGGAGCGTGGCTCCTACGGCAAGAAGAAATATGACTGTACCAGTGACTAATCCGTTCGTTACCATCTTTTCCAGATAATTATGAAGCTGTTCGGGGTTATTGAGTGACTGCATCAGCATGATAAGCGAGAATACCGTATTGTAGGCATAGCGTCCCGGAATCATGGGAAGTAAAGCCGGAATATAGAGAACAGTCATCGGGCAGTATACTTTCTTTCCTAACAGCAGGCTGCCGAATCCGATTACCAATGCACCAAAAAATGAAGCAGTTGAGATGTCAAGACCTCCAAAGGTCATTAACGAAAAACGAAAGGCATGTCCTAATGCTGCAAGGATTGCAATCATCTTAAATGCTCGTAAAGGCGGATCGGAAATAGAGCCGAATCCAATGCCGGCCAATGCCGCAAAAAGTCCGTCTAATAATATGTCTATTGCAATCATATCAAGCTGTCTTTAACCAATAGTAATGTAAACGACAAACCGATGGCAATGCTGGTAATGAGTAGTGCCGCCTCAGTCAAACGCGTATAACCAATCAGGATATATCCTTCCACAATATCAATGACACCGTTGATCAACGGTACACCGGGAACCAGGAATAGTACACTTGTTGAGAGTGCTATTTCGGCTGTAGTATGTTCGAATATCAGAGCCGTTGAAGCTAGGAGTGAAGCAACAAAAGCCGAAGCAATGAAGGTGATATACACATTGATTTTGTGCTTCTGCATCTGCTGCTTGAGAAAGAGCCCGGTGAATGTTGCCGAGTAAACGATGCACATCGAATATAGATCGCCGCCAAATAGTCGGCAAAACGAAGCATTCGCCAAACTTGCCAAAAGGAGGACAAGCAATGGATGTATGCGTGGTGCCTTGATGATGGACTTGAATTTCTCTTTCAGCGTTTCCAGTGGAAGATGTTTGTCGTAAGCTTCCCAACTGAGTGCGCTGAGTTCAGAATTGTAAGTAAAACTGATAGGTAATGCCGGGATGTCAGCAATCTCGTTCTGTGATTTGCCAGTCTTCGGATCGGATATGGTAACAATGATGCTTCTGTGAAAGACTGTCAGTTTGACGTCTTTTTCGAAAGCTTTCCCGATTCGTCGGGTGTTGCGTACCACTCTTGAAGTATGCACGCCTGCTCCCATCAGGCAGGCGGCATATTCAGCTATAAATTTTTCTAGAGAATTAAAGGATGTACCTGAGTCCATAAGTTTTGATATCTTCGGGCGCAAAGCAATAATCAGCAAGCCTTCAGACTCATATCCAGACTTTTTACTGAGTGAGTCAGTGCGCCTACAGATATATAATCAACGCCGCATTCAGCATAATCGCGCAGTGTGTCGTAAGTGATGCCTCCGGATGATTCAGTCTCGAAACGGCCTCCGATCATCTGAACAGCTTTCTTTGTATTCTCGATATTGAAGTTATCCAGCATGATCCTGTCTACGCCTCCGATATTGAGTACCTGCTGCAGCTCATCAAAGTTGCGTACTTCGATTTCAATCTTCAGATCCTTACCTTTTTCTTTCAGATAGTTGTGAGCACGGGTGATAGCCTGTTCTATTCCGCCTGCAAAGTCTACATGGTTGTCTTTGAGAAGAATCATATCGAAGAGCCCGATACGGTGATTGACACCTCCTCCGATCTTTACAGCTTCCTTCTCCATGATACGCATACCGGGTGTTGTTTTGCGAGTATCCAGCACATGCGTTTTTGTTCCTTCCAGGCGCTTTACGTATTTGTGCGTTGTGGTAGCAATACCGCTCATACGCTGCATAACGTTCAGAACCAGTCGTTCTGTTTGCAACAAAGAACGTACTTTGCCTTCCACCTTGAATGCGATGTCACCCTTCTTGACTTCTGCACCATCGTGAATAAATACATCAATCTTCAGTTCAGGATCAAAGTCATGGAAGATGCGCTTTGCCATTTCCACGCCGGCCAGAATGCCATCTTCCTTGATGATGAGCTGGCTTTTTCCCATTGCTGTTTCAGGAATGCAGCACAATGTTGTATGGTCGCCATCGCCAATATCCTCGGCGAAGGCCAACTTGATTAAGTCGTCAATGAGTTGCTCTGTCGTTTTCATTCTATTCTGATTGATTGTATGATTGCTTTGTTGCCTTCCACTTTGTAGGTGACGTTCACCCGATACGTTTTAGAGGTAGTTGCCAGTTTACCAACGAGGAACCCGCTGTCTTGCTTGTCTGCCTGATGTATTACCGTAAATGCGGTAGGCTTATTCTTTCCAAAAAAACTATTCAGCATGGATACGGCACCATTTGCATCGCATTTATTGGTTGTACCTGGTAAAGCTATATCTATTTCTTTATCCATAGCAGATACCAATGTCGATGCATTGCCGCTCTTCATAGCATTGGATATCGGATTGATATCGGCTGCAGAAGCAGTCATGAGCGCAAAAGCCATCATTATAGTGAGTAAAAATCGTTTCATAAGCTTCTCCTCTCTTTTTATTGTTAGTGATGCAAAGGTACAGAATAATCTTGTATATGTGTTGAATGATACGTAAAAAACGCAAAGTCTTGTATCTACGAGTGTAAGATAGAAATAGTTATTTGTGATGAAATGTGATAAAGAAGTCACTAATAGAAATATTTTTCAAAAAAAGTTGTCATTTTGTTTGCAGATTGATATAATGTGCTTACATTTGCTGCCGTAATAAAACAAATAGTAGAAATGATAACGTTTACACAAAATACATATTGGTGGTGGCGCTTCGTACAACTCATAAGGTCGTAAGGAACGCAGTCCTGCATGTATATATGTAAACAATAATATAAAGAAATAGCTAAAAGGTCTGTCGCACTTGCGACAGGCCTTTTTTTATTGTGCTAAATCGAATAAATAAAATAACAGTTGAAAAGATGAAAACGTATCAAGTTGACAAAAATGGATTCTATGGGGAGTTCGGCGGAGCCTACATCCCTGAAATCCTTCATCAATGTGTGGAAGATTTGCAGCAGAACTATCTGAAGATTATCGAGAGCGAAAGTTTTCAGAAGGAGTACAGAGCTTTGCTGCGTGATTATGTAGGTCGTCCGTCGCCTCTTTACTTCGCTAAGCGCATGAGCGAAAAGTACGGTTGCAAACTTTATTTGAAGCGTGAGGACCTGAATCATACCGGAGCGCACAAGATTAATAATACGATTGGTCAGATACTGATTGCACAACGTATGGGCAAAACGCGTATTATCGCCGAGACCGGTGCCGGACAACATGGTGTGGCTACAGCTACTGTCTGTGCGCTGATGAATATGGAATGTGTCGTATATATGGGCAAAACCGATGTAGAACGTCAGCATATCAATGTGCAGAAGATGGAGATGCTCGGTGCGACGGTCGTACCGGTAACTTCCGGAAACATGACGCTTAAAGATGCAACCAATGAAGCCATACGCGACTGGTGCTGTCATCCTTCGAATACTTATTATATTATTGGTTCTACTGTTGGTCCGCATCCGTATCCGGATATGGTAGCTCGTTTGCAGTCTATCATCAGTGAAGAGATAAAAATACAGCTCAAGGAAAAGGAAGGACGCGATTATCCTGATTATCTGATGGCTTGTGTCGGCGGTGGAAGCAATGCTGCCGGAACCATTTACCATTATATAGATGATGAGCGTGTAAAGATTGTACTTGCTGAAGCTGCCGGCGAAGGATTGGAGTCGGGTAGAAGTGCGGCGACAATTCATTTGGGTAAAGTAGGCATTATTCACGGTTCGCGTACGTTGGTGATGCAGACTCCTGACGGACAGATTGAGGAAGCTTATTCTGTTTCTGCCGGACTGGATTATCCGGGAATCGGACCGGTTCATGCAAATATGGCTGCTCAAAAACGTTCTACCGTATTAGCTATTGAAGATGATGAGGCGTTGGCAGCAGCTTTCGAACTGACACAGACGGAAGGAATTATTCCGGCTTTGGAAAGTGCTCACGCATTGGCTGCATTACCAAAGATGCATTTCAAACCGGAAGATGTGGTCGTTCTGACCGTTTCTGGTCGTGGTGATAAAGATATGGATACATACATCAAATATAAAAACAGAATAAAATGAACTATACATTTCATACAGTAAGCAAAAAGGTGATGGGCGACCTTCATACGCCTGTAAGTATTTATCTGAAAGTACGCGATATCTATCCGGAATCGGTACTGTTGGAAAGTTCTGATTTCCATGGCAATGAAAACAGCCTTTCGTATATCGCTCTTTGTCCGCTGGCCAGTATCGGTATCAATAGCGGTAAATGTACGGCAACATTTCCTGATCGTACAACGGAAGATACGCCGATAACCGAGCAGTTTGATGTGACGGCTGCCATGAATGCTTTCTTGAAACGTTTTATGATTGAAGGTGACGATAGGAAAGTGTGCGGTCTGTTTGGTTACACCGCTTTCGACGCAGTCCGTTATTTCGAACATATCCCGGTAATGGAAGCGCATGATGCCGAAAATGATGCACCTGACATGCTCTATATGTTGTACAAATATGTAATTGTGTTCGACCATTTCAAGAACGAATTGACATTGGTGGAGCTGCTTCAGGATGGCGAGGCTTCGAATTTGATGGAGATTGAGTCTGTGCTTGACAATCGTAATTTTGCTTCGTACAACTTCCAAACCAATGGACCGGAAACCTCTTCCATCACCGATGAAGAGTATAAGGCGATGGTTCGCGAAGGCGTAAGTCATTGTCTGCGTGGCGATGTTTTTCAGATTGTACTCAGCCGTCGTTTCGAACAACCGTTCAAAGGTGATGACTTCAAAGTATATAGAGCTTTACGCAGTATCAATCCTTCGCCATATCTGTTCTACTTCGATTTTGGTGGATTCCGTATTTTCGGTTCTTCACCTGAAACGCATTGCAAAGTGTCTGACGGACATGCCAGTATTGATCCGATAGCCGGAACAGCATTTCGTACAGGCGACATATCGATTGACAAGCAGCGGACGGAAGCTTTGCTGAACGACCCAAAAGAAAACTCGGAGCACGTGATGCTGGTTGATTTGGCACGCAACGATTTGAGTCGCAATGCTCATAACGTACATGTCGATTTCTATAAAGAAGTGCAATATTATAGTCATGTGATTCATTTGGTATCACGTGTCAGCGGCGAGATCAATACTGAAAGTAATTCGGTGAAAACATTCATCGATACTTTCCCGGCAGGAACATTGAGCGGTGCACCGAAGGTTCGCGCCATGCAACTGATTACAGAGTTGGAAAAACATAATCGTGGCGCCTACGGGGGCTGCATCGGATTTATCGGTTTCGATGGCAATCTGAATCAAGCCATCACGATTCGTACGTTCGTTAGTCGTGGCAATGTGCTTTATTATCAAGCCGGCGCAGGAATCGTTGCAAGGAGCAAGGATTCACGGGAATTACAGGAAGTAAACAGTAAGTTGGGCGCTTTGAAGAAAGCTATCGATCTGGCTGAACAATTGAAAAACTAATAACAGATAACGATTATGGATAAAATATTGCTTTTTGATAATTACGACTCGTTTACTTACAACCTGCTTCATATCCTGAAAGAGCTGGGTGCCGATGTGGAAGTGTTTCGCAACGACAAGATTTCGCTCGATGAGGTGGATCGTTTCGATAAGATTGTGCTTTCACCGGGACCGGGTATTCCTGAAGAGGCAGGCATCTTGCTGCCATTGATTAAACGTTATGCGCCAACGAAAAGTATTCTGGGCGTTTGTTTGGGTGAGCAGGCTATCGGTCAGGCTTTTGGTGCGAAACTGGTGAATCTGACAAATGTTTATCATGGCGTCTGCTCAGATATGCGGGTGAAGGTGAAAGATCCTTTGTTTGATGAGATGGGTAACTTTTTCCGTGCTGGGCGTTATCATTCGTGGGTGGTTTCGAAGGAGGATTTTCCTGAATGCCTGGAGATTACGGCAGAGGATGCGAAGGAAGGACAGATCATGGGTTTGCGTCATCGCAAGTATGATGTGGAAGGCATACAGTTCCATCCTGAATCGGTTCTGACCCCTAACGGCAAACAGATTATCAAGAACTGGTTGCGTAAGTGAGTTGATAAATCATAGTTGAACATTAATAATAAGATTACAATGAAAGATATATTATATAGATTATTCGAACATCAGTATCTGGGACGCGAAGAGGCTCGCACGATCCTTCAGAATATTGCAGCAGGTAAATATACCGATACGCAGATTGCCAGCCTCATAACTGTATTCCTGATGCGCAGTATCTCGGTGGAAGAACTGACCGGTTTCCGCGAAGCATTGCTTGAGATGCGTATTCCGGTGGACTTGGCAGAGTTCAAACCCATTGATATTGTAGGAACCGGCGGTGATGGAAAGAACACTTTCAACATCAGTACAACGTCCTGTTTTGTTGTTGCCGGCGCCGGTTACAATGTGGTTAAGCATGGAAATTACGGCGCTACCTCGGTGAGTGGTGCCAGTAATGTGATGGAACAGCACGGAGTGAAGTTTACGAACAATGTTGATCAGCTTCGCCGCTCTATTGATGCATGTCGTATCACCTATCTGCATGCACCGTTTTTCAATCCGGCATTGAAAGCTGTCGCTCCGGTTCGCAAGAGTCTGGGAGTTCGCAGTTTCTTTAATATGCTCGGGCCGTTGGTGAATCCGGCAATGCCTGCTTATCAGTTGCTTGGTGTTTATAATCTGCCATTGCTTCGCCTTTACAGTTATACTTATCAGGAAAGTGGTACGCGTTTCGCCGTTGTTCATAGTCTGGATGGTTATGATGAAATTTCGCTTACATCGGAATTCAAGGTCGCTATGGTCGACAAGGAAAAACTTTATACACCGGAAATGCTGGGCTTTACACGTGTAAAGGAAGCTGATTTGGATGGAGGGGCAACAGTAGCCGATGCAGCAAAGATATTCGACAATGTTTTGAACAACTGCGCTCTGGAAGCACAAAAGAATTGCGTTATTGCCAATTCAGCCTTTGCTATTCAGGTGATTTGTCCGGAGAAAAAGATTGAGGATTGCATGGCTGAGGCGCGTGAGTCTTTGGAGAGCGGTAAAGCTTTACAGACCTTTAAAAAGTTCCTTTCAATGAACAGTTGAAAAAGTATATACTTTCGCATCTCAAAAGTATATACTTTCATACATCAGAAGTATATACTTTCGTATACTAAAAGTATATACTTTCATACCCCAAAAGTATATACTTTCTGAAGCGAATATATTCAAATGATAAAATGAAAGATATATTACAGGAAATAGTAGCTCACAAGCGTTTGGAAGTTGCCCGGCAGAAGGAAGCGGTGAAGATGCGTACTTTGCTCGGACTGGGTGCCGACAAATTAGAGCGGAAGACAGTATCCATGCGTGAGGCATTAGCTTCTTCGCCATCTGGAATCATTGCTGAGTTCAAACGCAAAAGTCCATCGAAGGGCTGGTTGCATCCGGATGCTTTAGTTACGGATATTGTTCCGGCATACGAAATCGGTGGAGCTTCTGCTTGTTCGATATTGACAGATGAAATGTTTTTTGGTGGTTCTTTGCGCGATTTGAGTAAGGCACGCGAGCGGGTTCGGCTGCCATTGCTCCGAAAAGATTTCATCATCGACGAATATCAGCTTTATCAGGCAAGGGTGATGGGAGCAGATGCCGTGTTGTTGATCGCTGCTTGTCTGACAAAAGATGAATGTCGTTTATTGTCCGAGCAGGCGCATAAGCTCGATCTGGAAGTGTTGCTGGAAGTGCATAGCGTTGAGGAATTGGATTATGTGCAAGCCGATATTGATATGCTTGGTGTAAACAATCGCAACCTGGGTACTTTCAATACGGATGTCAATAATTCCTTCCATCTGATTGAACAGATGAAAAAAACGTTGGATGATCGGCATCTCTCACCGTTGTTGGTTTCAGAGAGTGGCATCTCTTCTGTCGAAACGGTGAAAGAGTTGCGTGAATCCGGTTTCGGTGGTTTCCTGATTGGCGAAACCTTTATGAAGACGGCGAATCCGGGCGAAACATTGTCTCATTTTATAAAGAGTTTGTTATGATTATCAAAGTATGCGGCATGCGTGATGCGGACAATATCCGTGAAGTGGCAGAGTTAGGCATCGACCTGATGGGTTTCATTTTCTATCCGAAATCTCCTAGATATTTTCTTATGGAGAAAGGGAATGAGGCTGTTCTTCGTTTACTGCCTCTAAAAAAAGTCGGTGTCTTTGTCAATGCATCGATGGATGAGATACAGACAACCGCAATCCGTTTGAATCTGAATTATCTGCAACTGCATGGCAATGAATCGCCGGAGGACTGTCGCGCATTATATCAATTGGGTTTCCCTTTGATTAAGGCATTCTCTATAGCTTCGGCCTCCGATTTAAGCCGGACGGAAGCGTATGAGGATTGCGTCGATTATTTTCTGTTTGATACAAAGTGTAGTGGCTTTGGAGGATCGGGTCGGCAATTTGATTGGTCGTTGTTGTCAGCGTATAAGGGACGGACGCCGTTTTTGCTGAGCGGCGGCATCACGCCTTCCAGTGCAGAATCTATCCTTCAGTTTAAACATCCGGCTTTTGCCGGCATTGATTTGAACAGTGGTTTCGAAACGTCTCCCGCAATAAAAAACGTTCAGCAGTTAAAAGAATTTGTAGAATTGATTAGAAAGAAATAATAAAAGATATGAATCGAATTAGCCATTTATTTGAAACAAAGAAAAGCAGTATCCTGTCTATTTTCTTTACCGCTGGATATCCGAAACTGGATGATACGGCAATTGTTTTGAAAGCCTTGCAATCTAGAGGCATTGATATGGTAGAAGTAGGAATCCCGTTCAGCGATCCTATGGCTGACGGACCGGTTATACAGTCTGCTTCGACGCAAGCATTACGTAATGGAATGACGCTTCGCCGCCTGTTTGAACAGTTGGAAGCTGTCCGCGATGAGGTACATATTCCTATAATCCTGATGGGTTATCTGAATCCGATCATGCAGTTCGGTTTTGAAGCTTTCTGCCAGGCTTGTGTGAAAGCCGGCGTCTCGGGAATGATTGTTCCCGACCTTCCTTTTGCCGACTACATGTTGTCCTATAAAGCTATTGCCGAGAAATATGATCTGAAGATGATTATGCTGATCACGCCTGAAACGTCCGAAGAACGTATCCGTCTGATTGACGAACATACTTCCGGATTTATTTATATGGTTTCGAGTGCAGCCATCACCGGTGCACAGAAGAGTTTTGATGAACAGAAGCAGGCTTATTTCCATCGTATCAACGCCATGAACCTACATAATCCTCGTCTGGTAGGTTTTGGTATTTCAAACAAGGCTACGTTTGAAGCTGCTGCCAACAATTCACGCGGCGCAATCATCGGCAGCAAGTTCGTTCAGCTTTTAGGAAGCGAACCCACTGCAGACGCAGCTGTCGAAAAGCTGATCGAAAGCTTAAAGAAATAAGAATTGAAAGAGATGCACTCTTTGGAATGCATCTCTTTTTATGCCAAAATATATCCTGAACTATCTTTTTTGATGATTCCCTGTTCTACAAGGGTTGCGATTGTTCTTGAGAGTGATGGACGGGCAACGCCCAGTATGAGTGCAACCTCTTGCAGATTTTGTATACACGTATGTTTCTTTAGATAACTGATGATTCTTGTTTCAAGGTTTTGTAAGGCAAACTCATTGAATTTACGACTCAGAAACAGACTGCGATCCGATATGATTCTCAAGAAATTGCGAAGAACCACAGGATCATGCTCCATGATTTTGAGAAAGTTTTCTTTGGATATAATCCATAGCAGGCAGTCTGTGTCCGCATGGATTGAAACAGGAAAGATGCTTTCGCTGCCGTAGATGAATGCCGGAGCTAGAATCTTTGGTGCTTTATGCAGTTCAACTTTAATCTCTTTCCCTTCATCGTTTGTCATTCGGGCGGACGCTTCTCCTTCGCAAAGCAGAAACAACGAACGGCATGCACTTCCTTGTAAAGCGATGATGTCTCCGGGCTTATATGTACTGAGTCTGGATGGCAAATCCTGTAGAATTGCATCCATGATTTCGTGATTGCATCCTGCAAATAGGGGAAATTTGTATATGTCGTATAGCGCGTTCATAACTTAACATTTATTATTGTGTGTCGTAACCTATGTTACGGATGATATGATTTGTGGATAATACCTTTGCGGAACAAAAATAAGAAAAATCTGAAATAAAAATTCATTAAATTGTAGAGATATGGAAAATAGCATGTTTTGTTACCAATGTCAGGAAACCAGTAGAGGTATAGGTTGTGTACTTAAAGGTGTTTGCGGAAAGAACAGTTCGACTTCTTCCGCCATGGATTTGTTGCTGTTCGTTGTAAGAGGTGTATCAGTCGTTGCCAATAGTTTACGTGTGAAGGAACAAATAGTCGATTCGAAAGTTGACGGCTATATTGTTGATGCATTATTTTCTACTATCACGAATGCGAACTTCGATGATGAGAGCATCTTAAAACGTGTGGACAACGGTTTACAGATCCGCCAGAAACTTATATCGCAGGCAGAGAAAGCAGGCATCGATCTTCCATCTGTAGATGAAGTGGTTTGGGATGGTCAGAGATCAGAATATGAAGGGAAAGCAAAAAGTGTCGGTGTGTTGAGAGAACCGAATGAAGACATTCGTTCACTTAAAGAACTTACTGTTTATGGCTTGAAAGGGATGGCAGCTTATCTTGAACATGCCATGCGTCTGGGTTATAATGATGAATCTGTTCACGCTTTCATACAGTCGGCATTAGCTGATATGACGGTAAAAAGTATGACTGCCGATGAACTGATTGCTTTAGTGATGCGTACAGGCGAAGTGGGCGTTCAGACAATGGCACTTTTGGATAAGGCAAATACCGAATCGTATGGAAATCCGGAGATTACCAAAGTGAATATCGGTGTAGGGAAGAATCCGGGTATCCTGATCAGCGGTCATGATTTGCATGATATAGAAGATTTGTTAAAGCAGACGGAAGGTACGGGCGTTGATGTTTATACGCACGGAGAAATGCTCCCCGCACATTATTATCCGGCATTCAAAAAGTATAAGCATTTTGTAGGCAATTACGGTAATGCCTGGTGGAAACAGCGCGAAGAGTTTACAGCTTTCAACGGACCGATTGTCTTCACGACCAACTGTATCGTTCCTCCGCTGAGCAATGCAGTGTACAAAGAACGCATGTTTACAAGCAATTCTACCGGATATCCGGGTTGCAAACATATTGAAACGGATGCATCGGGACATAAGGATTATTCCGAAGTCATTGCTCTGGCTAAGAGCTGCCAAGCACCGATCTCTTTGGAAGAAGGCGAGATCGTTGGCGGTTTTGCTCACAATCAGGTATTGACTCTTGCTGATCAAGTGGTCGATGCAGTTAAGTCGGGTGCAATACGCAAGTTTGTGGTAATGGCCGGATGCGACGGAAGAATGAAGAATCGCGAATACTATACGGAGTTTGCCAAAGCACTACCGAAAGATTGCGTTATCCTGACAGCAGGTTGCGCCAAGTACAAATATAACAAACTCAATCTGGGCGATATTAATGGAATACCACGTGTTTTGGATGCCGGACAATGTAACGACAGCTATTCGCTTGCGGTGATTGCTCTCAAACTGAAGGAAGTCTTCCAGCTGAATGATATCAACGAGCTTCCTATCGCATACAATATTGCGTGGTATGAGCAGAAGGCAGTCATTGTTTTGCTTGCTTTGCTTTATCTGGGTGTGAAGAATATCCATATAGGTCCGACGTTGCCAGCATTCCTTTCGCCGAATGTAGCCAAAGTGCTCGTCAATAATTTTGGTATTGCTGGAATAGGTACAGTGGATGAGGATTTGAAGAAATTTGGTATAGTAGGTTGATAATATAGGAGAATGTAATTATGAATATTACAGATATTAAAAATAAGACGGTAGGTGAGATTGTAACAGAAGATTTCTCTTCTACTCGGATCTTCAAACGCTTTGGCATTGATTTCTGTTGTCACGGAAATACAGATTTGAAGACAGCGTGCAAACAGCAGAATGTAGATATTGACACGGTAATCAGCGAATTGCAGTCACCTTCTGGTGAACAGTCCGGCGATTCGAATATTCCATTTTCCTCATGGCCGTTGGATTTGTTGCTTGATTACGTGTTGAAGATTCATCACAGAGGAATCCGCACTAACGGCCCTGCGTTATTGAGCCTTTTGGAAAAAGTAAAGAATGTTCATGGAGAAAATCATCCTGAACTCTTTGAATTAGGCAATTTGCTGGAGGAGTCGCTTCACGATCTGGAAGAGCATCTTCAGAAGGAAGAAAATGTTTTGTTCCCCTATCTGTACAGATTGTATGATGTATCGTTGAAACATAAGTCAATAGAACCGATGCATTGCGGAACAATTCGCAATCCGATACGCGTCATGATGATGGAACATGAAAATGAAGGAATCCGATATAAGCATATTATCGACCTGACCCATCATTTCACGACTCCGCAAGACGGATGCACAAGCTACCATTTACTGATGCGCGATCTGGAAGCATTTGTAGACGCTCTTTTTGAACATATTCATATTGAGAACAACATTGTGTTCCCACGTTTTGAGGAATTGGAAGGGGAAAGTATTATTAATGATGGTTACAAGTGATGATTTTTGATTCTCCTATACTGTCTATATACTTGTCGAAGTAATTATCAAAGAACTTTTGCAAATAGATCTTTCTTATTACCAGAGTCATGTCAATGCCGAACTCTAACAAGTACGATAGGATAGGAGAAAACCCCTTCCCTTCTAATTCTAGTTTGCCAACTTCATCAATCCATACTTCAGATAGTTTATTTGGAGTATGGATTACATATTGAAAGGCAGTATGAAATGTTTCTTTTCTAAATGCGAATCTTCCTTGATGATAGGATTTTTCAATTGGAATTGTAGTATTGTCACAACGTTCGATGAATGGATAAGTTATCCCGTCAGGCAGTATCACTAAAGAATAACCACTCACAATATGCTTGTTATCATATTGTTTCTTTGAATAAAACGCAATGCCTTTTTGTTCTTTCTGGTAAAGGGCGAGAAAGTTAGTTGATTTGCCTGAGTCTTTCTCGCCGGTGATAATTCTTATTCTCATCTTTGATTCCGGTTTGCACCTGTACGCAAATAGGTTAGTAAATAACGCACAGGGACCATCACCATGTGCATCAGTTTGGAGAATGGAAAGATAATCAATATAACAAAACCATTGATGATGTGCAGTTTATGCAGGATATTCGTGTGCTCAAGATATTGCCATGAATCAGGATGAAAGATACATAATCCTTGAGCCCAATAGTCGATAGTCATATAATCATGAAGCGGGGAAAAAATGGTTACAGTGGTGCTCATCATTCCCAGTACAATCTGAATGAAGATGAGGACGACAATGAAAAAGTCGCCCATGCTGCTGTTCGCCCTTACTCTTGCGTCGGTGAATCGTCTCATCATCAGCAAACAAATACCAACCAAGGCAACGATTCCCGAAGCACATCCCATGGTAATGGCAAGAAGTCGTTTGGTTTCATTGCTTATCAACCAGTCATATAATGGCTCAGGAGTCAATAATCCTATAATATGTCCGATAAGTACGAAAATGATAGCATAATGGAAAAGGTTACTTCCCCACTTGAGCATCTTGTCGTTTCTCAAGAACTGAGTTGACAACGCCTGAATATTTCTGTTGTCGTTCATCACCCGGTAAGCAAGACCGGCAATGAAGAACCCGATAGCCAAATAAGGCAGGTACACAAAGAAAAAAACATTTAAGTATTCAGTCCAAGTAATATTCATAGGTCTATTGTTTTTGTGTGGATAAATTGCAAAGTATCTTGATGAGTGGCAGATAAGGATGCGAATCCCGTTCAAAACGTTTTACCATTTGCTTCAGTATGGGAAGGATTTCGGCAAGTGACTTCCCGGCTTCTTCAGTCTCCAGGCTGGAAACAAATTCCAGAAACTGAGGTAAATAATCCGGCAGTTCGTTCTCATTCGGAACCATCCCCGATTTCATGTACATTTCTTTCAAATCGACCATTGCCTGTCCTCTATCTTTGGAAGAGCCATAGACATAGTCAAAGAGATAAAGATTAGTCTTAGTAGAAGTATCGAACAGTCCTACATATGATTCCTGCCAGTCGAGTAAAGAGGCAAATCCTTCAGCATAATCCATGAAAGAGTTGAATTGCATCCGATCTTCTTCAGACAGCTCCTTATCCTCTTTGATATGGAGAATGATGTTGCCCAAGTTATCTTTCAGAGTCTGATCGGGATAATCCAAAAGCAATGATATTATTTTGCATGTATTCTGTATATCCATATTGTTATCGTCCGCCAAATAGATTATTATGCTCTTCTTTCTTTTCAAACCCAAGTTCGGCTCTCAACTTGAAATAGTCCGATTCCTCATTTTGTGCTGATGCAGTAGGTATCACAAATCGGTCTTCATATTTGGCAATGGCAAGATATTTGTACATCTCATCATACTGTTCATTTGTCAGCCCCAACTCGCTTGGCATATTCGGATTCAAGTTCTTGTCGACTTCTTTCTGCCGCATATAATTGCGAAGAGCCAGAAGTTTGCTTAATGCATATTTTATAGGTTCTTCATCACCGGCCGTAAGCATTCGAGCAATATAAGAAACAGGGATACGCATCTCGCTGACTTGAGCAAAGAAATCGCTGTTGATATTTATAATATTTTTGATAGGCGACATGGGTGGAATATACCAAACCATTGGGAATGTGCGATATTCAGGATGTAGAGGAAATGCAATCTTCCACTCTTTCATCATTTTGTAGACAGGCGATTTGCGTGCTGCCTCCAAAAAGTTGTGCGTGATTCCTTGCTCTTCGGCTTGCTTGATGACTTCAGGGTCGTTAGGATCCAGAATGAGTTCGAGCTGTTTTGAATAAAGTTCTTTTTCATCAGCTGTTATCATTTGTTGCAAGCGTTCTACATCATATAATATAACACCCAAGTAACGCAGTCTTCCCACACACGATTCAGAGCAGACCGTAGGTTTGCCATTCTCAATCAAAGGATAGCATAAGATGCACTTCTCCGATTTCATCCGCTCCGCATTGAAATATATCTTCTTGTATGGGCAAGCACTTATACACTGACGCCAACCGCGACATTTGTCCTGGTTGATTAACACAATGCCATCTTCTTTACGTTTATAAATAGCTCCCGACGGACAAGAAGCTTTGCAAGCAGGATTCATGCAATGCTCGCATAGACGCGGAAGGTAATACATGAATGAGCGTTCGAACTCCTCAAATCCTTCGGTGTCCATCTCTTTCATGTTCGGATCTTTTTTGCGCGTTTCGAATGGACCGGCAAGGTCGTCTTCCCAGTTGGGTCCGTATTCAATCTTCTCCATCTTTTCTCCTGTTATCAGCGAATAAGGTCTGGCGCTAGGAGGTGTTTTGAGACGTTTTTTCCCTTGAAGTTTGGAAAAGTCGAATGTGAACGGTTCGTAATAATCATCAACCTGCGGCAAATACGGGTTCGAAAAGATGTTACCCATGATTTTGGCAGGCGTTCCCACGCGTAATTGCGCTTTTCCGTTCTTCACAATCCATCCGCCTTTGTATTTTTCCTGGTTTTCCCATATGACAGGATATCCCGGACCCGGTTTAGTCTCCACATTATTAAACCAGGCATATTCCAACCCTTTACGGCTAGTCCAAACATTTTTGCAGCTTACTGAGCAGGTGTGACATCCGATACATTTGTCCAAACTCAGTACCATTGCTATTTGACTTTGTATTCTCATCCTGTTTAATAGTTTATTGTTCTTTTTCTTCTTCATCTCCCCATTCTACATGGTCGCAACGACGCAGCAGAACGAACTCATCACGATTAGCTCCAATCGTTCCATAGTAGTTCAGTCCGAAAGCAATTTGTGCATAACCTCCTATCATGTGAGTCGGTTTAGGACACAAGCGAGATATGGAGTTATGAATTCCGCCACGGTTTCCGGTCAGTGGACTTAATGGTACATTGACCGTTCTGCCTTGATTATGATACATGAACAGTGCTCCTTCGGGTATTCGTTGTGATAAGATGGCGCGGCACATGGCGGTTCCATTGTCATTAATCACTTCTACCCAATCATTATCTTTGATTGAAAGTTTGGAAGCATCTTTCTCGCTCATCCATATAACAGGCCCGCCTCTTCCCAAAGTAAGCATCAGCAGGTTATCACACCATGAAGAGTGAATACTCCATTTGTTATGAGGTGTCATCAGGTTGAGTGACAGTGTCTCATCTGTAATATGCATTCTCTCTTTTAAGTCATTGATTTCCTGCTTGGCCAAAGGTGGTTTATAACAAACCAGTGCTTCACCGAAGTCTAACATCCACGGATGATCCTGATAGAATGACTGACGTCCGGTGATGGTTCGCCAAGGAATTAAATTGTTTACATTGCTGTAGTTCGCCGTATAATTTACTTCGTGTGACTCAATACCGCTCCAGATAGGCGAATTCAAAACCCGTCTCGGTTGCGTTATCAGATCTTTGTATCTGATTTGTGTATCACCACCTTCCTCAGTCAGAGAATCAAGGTCCATTCCGGTTACTTTTCCCAAAGCACTCCATGCTCTTTTGCCTGTAGCACCATGACTTGCCGGATCAAGCGTAAGGATGGTTTCTATTGCTTGGATATCTGTTTTGATTTCCGGGAATCCATGTGTGCTGCCCTCGTCTTTGACAACATCGTTCAGTTTCTTCAAGAACTCATAATCGGGTTCTGAAGACCAAGAGATTCCTTTCTGGTTGATTCCTTTCTCTTTTATCAGCGGTCCTAACGAGGTGAAACGTTTGTAAGTGTCAGGGTAGTTGCGTGTTACTTGTACAAGATTGCCCATTGTTACACCGGGAACAGGAACGGTATGACTTTCTTTCCAGTCGGCTTCTTCGAGTGGAGTGGCTATCTCTGCAGGAGAGTCGTGCATCAGCGGTTGCATGATGACATCAGTTTCTACGCCAAGATGACCTTCGCATAATTCAGAGAATCGTTTTGCCAATGACCGGAAAATTTCCCAATCGGAACGCGATTCCCATACAGGATCGATGGCTTTTGAGAACGGATGAATGAAAGGATGCATATCCGTGCTGCTAATATCATTCTTTTCGTACCAGGTTGCTGCGGGCAGAACGATATCTGAATGGATGGATGAGGTCGTCATACGATAATCGATGGTGACTACCAGATCTAATTTCCCGGTCACTTCTTCCGAATGCCATTTTTCATATTTTGGCAGTTCCATTCCCGACTGTTCAATATTCTTCCCTAACAGGTTGTTTTGTGCTCCTAACAGATACTTCATGAAATACTCCATGCCTTTAGCACTGCAACCAATCAGATTGGCTCGCCAGATGAAAAGATTCTTCGGCGAGTTTTGTTCTCCATCCAGATCTTCAGAAGCCAAGGACAGCGAGCCTTGATGCAGCTGCTCGGGTATATAGGCCTTTACATCTTTCCCGGATGCTTTTGCTTCTTTGCATAAAGTGAGCGGATTCCTGTTGAATTCGGGCGAAGAAGGAAGCCAACCCATACGTTGCGATTTGATGTTGCAATCGAGCAGAGTCAACTTATCCCATTTGCTCCGCGAGCTCAATGGTGAAAGTAATGTATTCAGTTTAACTTTTTCATAGCGCCACTGATCGCTGTGCATGTAAATATAGCTTGTCGTGTTCATGTGGCGAGGCGGACGAATCCAGTCTGTTGCGAAAGCCAATGTAGCCCATCCTGCTTGAGGACGCACTTTTTCCTGTCCGACATAATGTGCCCAACCGCCACCGGAACGTCCGACAGTGCCACACAATATGAGAAGATTGATGGCTGCACGGTAAGTCATATCGGTGTTAAACCATTGGTTGACACCGGCTCCGATGATAATCATGCTTTTGCCTTCCGTCTTTTCGGCGTTGCTGGCAAATTGGCGAGCAACAGCGATGACGCGTTCTGAAGGCACACCGGTAATCTTCTCTTGCCATTTGGGCGTATAGGGAATATCATCATTATAATCGCTGGCGGCATTTGAATCATTCAGTCCTCTTTCAACGCCATAGTTGGCAAGCATCAAGTCGAAGACGTTGGTACAATAAACGGTTCCTTTGTCTGTTTCGACTTCTATTACAGGTATCTTACGGGATAATACATCGGAATGCTGTGTTGCGTTCCAATGTGGATTCTTATAGGTTTCTCCTCCAAAGTAAGGGAATAGAACGTCGACTGTTTTTGTATGATGCGGATAGACTGATAATCGGGGTAGAAACTCTTTTCCGGTTCGGACATCTTCACATTTCAGATTCCATTTTCCTTCGTTGTTCCATCTTGATCCGATGCATCCATTCGGAACGACCCATTCTCCTGATTGCTCATCGCAAAGGACAGGATACCATTCGGCCTTATTCTTAATACCTAATTTATCAGCAAAATCAGAAGCTCTCAACAGGCGGTCGGCAACATAACTGCCCTCTTCTGTTGGATGAAGTTTTACCAAGAAAGGAAGATCCGAGTAGCGACGTACATAATTGTCGAAATAAGGAGTGCATTTGTCTACAAAGAATTCTTTTAAGATAACATGTCCCATTGCCATGCCTAATGCTGAGTCTGTGCCTTGTTTGGGCGATAACCAGACATCGGCGAATTTGCTTGCGTCACTGTAGTCGGGAGAGATAACAACAACCTGCGTGCCTTTATATCTTACTTGAGTAAGGAAAGGCGAATCCGGAGTACGAGTTACGGGAACGTTCGATCCCCACAACATCAGAAAATCCGAATTATACCAGTCTGCGCTTTCAGGAACGTCTGTCTGTTCTCCCCAAGTCTGCGGTGAAGCAGGAGGCAGATCGCAATAGAAATCATAGAAGCTGAGGCAAGTTCCTCCAATCAAACTCAGATAACGTGTGCCCGAAGCATACGATACCATTGAGAATGCAGGTATTGGCGTGAATCCGACAATGCGGTCAGGTCCGTACTTCTTCGTTGTATAGATGTTGGATGCAGCAATGATTTCTAATGCCACATCCCAATCCAGACGCACAAAACCTCCTAATCCTCTACGCGATTGATATTGAACTTTCTTTGCCTTATCTTCAACTACTGATCCCCAGGCTTTAACGGGATCTTTGTATTTCTCTTTCGCTTCATTATAAAAAAGTAAAAGTTCTTTTCGGATGAGTGGATGTTTGACACGACCGGAATTGTACAGATACCATGAATAGCTGGCTCCACGCGGACATCCTCGCGGTTCGTAATTCGGTACGCCGGGACGATTTTCAGGATAATCAGTCTGCTGCAGTTCCCAAGTTACGATTCCTTTCTTGACAAAGATTTTCCATGAGCATGAACCGGTGCAGTTCACACCATGAGTAGAACGGATCTCCTTATCGTGTTGCCAGCGATTACGATAGAAGTTCTCCCATGAGTGATTGTCCTCTTTTGGGCATCTCTTGAAAAACCTTAATGAAGTGAATATATCTTTCATATACAAATGTGTTTCTCGCTAATTATTTTTTACGGATCATACCTAAATAGTTGATTGCGATATTCAGCAAACTGAATATGGTAAAGAGTATGAAACCTAAACCATAACCTTTGTCCGGATACAGTTCAGTCATTTTTCCCATGAGCGGAGGAATAACAAAACCGCCGAATGCACCCAATCCTCCGATCCAACCGGATGCTCCGCCAACGGATTGTGAAACGTAGACAGGAACTAGTTTCATCACAGCTGCATTGTTGAAACCAAAAGCAACAGCCATAACGATTGCACATATAAATAATGGAATCCATCCCAATGGAAGTGTCATGATAATGCCTGTTATGGCAACGACAACCAATGAAAAGATGGAGACTTTCACGCCTCCCAATTTATCGGCCATTTTCCCTCCCGGAATACGGCAGAGCGCAGCCAGTATGGCAAAGGTGGCGGTTAATAAACCTGCTTGAATCAGATCCAGGCCCTGTCCTTTCTGCCAGAATGTTGGGAACCATGAGGTAAGCGCTATGAATCCACCGAAAGTAGTGAAATAGGTAGCTACCAGCATCCACGTCTGCGGAATCTTTGCCGAGAGGCGTAGGCTTTCTTTTACATTCCCGGCAGGAAATAATTCCTGACCGTGTTCTTGAGCTTTTATTTTGCTCTCTTCTTTTGTGAAGCCATGCTTCATTAACTGAAAATAGGGCGCGTTATTGGAAAGGACGATATAGATGATACATCCCAAAAGCATCACGAAAGTGAGTATGTAGTAAGCATTTGTGAATCCAAATGTTTTCAATATGGCCGGTAAAGCTAATGCTAAAACACCTGCACTGGCAGTTCCCAATCCGCCAAATATTCCGAGTGCGAACCCTTGTTTTGATTTGACAAACCAATATGATGTCTGACTTGCACCGACAGAAAAGGTTGCAATTCCGCAACCGCTTAAGCATCCCAGCAGAAGTATTACATAATATAAGTCTTTCATATTGTCCGGGTAGCAGAAGGTAAACAGCAGACTCAGACCTATCAGACCAATAACGGATAGAACCATTAATGTTATGAAAGACTTTCGTCCTCCGTTAACATCGACAGTCGCTCCTAACGGAATGCGCAAAAGCGATCCTGACAAAGATGGAACAGCTACAAGCAGTCCTATCTGAAATGGGCTTAAGTTCATACTATCGGCAAAAACTCCTGACGAAGGTCCAAAAAGAGAGATTGCCATTGCTCCAAAGAAAAATCCCAGTGTCGCTGCAGTCAGTGATTTTTGGGCGTTTCCGGCTAGTTTAAATTCTTCTTTCATACTATTTTATTTAGGTCTTCAATTGTATTTATATTTGAGAAAAGTTGAATATCATCTGTATCCATCTTCAATAATTCCGTATCGCATTGTTCGAATATTGATTTTACTCGCAAATCGTGATTATCAAGCATCTGCTTGATGATTGGAAGACATGATTTGTCGATTAGCATTGGAAAAGGATTTTGCTTGTTGTCGGGATACTGCCAACAGACAATCTTGTGATGGGCTTGCGGCAACATTTTCATCAGAATATCTTTGGTCAACAAAGGCATGTCACAACTCAGTATCAGCAAATGATCCGTAGTGCTTTCTTTCAGTAATGAATAGATACCCGAGAGAGGTCCCATATCCTTGTATTCGTCTATGACTATTTTTTTGCCTGATTCTGAAAACGAAGAAGCATTGAAGTCATTGGCGCTGATTAAAACATTATCACACAAGCTTTCAAGTAGACAGATACCTCTTTGCATGAAAGTTTCTCCTTGATAGGTCTGCTGTGCTTTGTCTTGTCCGAAACGACGGCTTTTACCTCCTGCCAGCAGTCCGCCTGTCAGCTCCGATTGGGCTATTAATTGAACCATAATGTTGCAATTAAGGCTATAATAAAAGCGGGTATGGCAAATGACTGTTCAAAGCGAATCGGCTTGAATTGTATGACAATATAATTCTGCAATCTGTATAAAAGAACGAGAATTACTCCTTGAGCGGTTGCTTCTAACAACCATGTTGCTATAAATAACAGATCAAACTCTCTTTGTATATCCGGGTTACCTGTTGTAATTTCACTCATCATCATTTGCCATCCTCTAAATATGAGGAAAGAAATAATAGTGAGGGCGAATGCGCAAGGCAGGTCAAATGCTTTCTTTAATTTTATCTGACAGAACACAGCGAAAACGCCTCCTTCCAACAAAATGGCAATGGCTGGGTTGATAACCCAATAAGCAGGTATTGAAGGTAGCATAAAGAGATTGGCTAGTTTGACCAGTGAGGCCACAGATGCAACTAACATGCCGATGTTTGCGTTTCCCTTGAATCTTTGCATAGCATTGAGCATACAATATATCCCTATGGGATAGAGGACTAAGGCTTCACCTCTAAAATGTATAAGGTGCAATCCCCAACCAAGTGTGGCTTCGAAAATACCCCAAAGGCTTCCCCAAAACAGGATGGTAAGAAATTTATTTTTTGCCATAATCTTATCATTCATTTTAATTTTTCATGGACTCAAAAAACATCTCTTATGAATAGAGATTATCGTGGCTAAGATAGCAATAATATTGTAACTTACATAATTGTGGCGTTCATTTTTGTTGCTTTTAATTAATTAGCATGCATAACCTTGAGAAAAATCCTATCAATCGTCTTTTGACTTTATTAAGAAACGCTGAACATCGATTTTTGATATGACTTTAAAAGTCACTAAACGCGCTGAAAAATTCATTCGAATGCGCGAACCATTTCATTCGAATGAAACCTTCACTTCATTCGAATGGAGTGAAACTTTCTTCCGAATGAAATGGAGGCTTCTATTAGTTAAAATAAATGTCAGATACAGAGGAATATACGATACATGAAGAGAGACTTCTTCGCTTTTGGCGGAGAAGTCGGAATGAAACAATAGGGAGAAACATGAATTTTTGATATTTTATTCTCCCAGCAGCTTTTCAATGTCCTGCTCCATCTCCTCAGGCTTTACCATTGATTCATATCGCTTGATTTGTTTGCCATCCTTACTTACCAAAAACTTTGTGAAGTTCCAGCGGATATTATTGCCTTCCGCAAAACCGGTGTTGTTTTTGTGATGAATGTTATCGAGCATTTCGCCTGTTTTCTTGTCGGGATATCCGTTGAACGGTGCTTTGTCTTTGAGGTAGGTGTACAAAGGCGCTTCATCTTTGCCGTTGACATCAATCTTTGCAAATACCGGGAAGGTGACGCCGTAATGGAGCAAACAGGTCGTTTTGATCTCTTCGGCTGTACCCGGTTCTTGTCCCAAAAATTGATTGCATGGGAATCCCAAGATAACCAATCCTTTGTCTTTATACTTCTGATATAATTTTTCGAAACCGGCATACTGAGGCGTGAATCCGCACTTGGAAGCCGTGTTTACAATCAGAATTACCTTGCCCCGATAGTTGTCGAATGAAGTGTTTTCGCCCCCTAACGATTTCATATTGAATGAATAAATGGATGTCTCCGCATCATTACTTGTTTGAGCAGAAACAGTAGCCAGACCTATGGTCAAAGCTGCTACTAAAGTGATCATTTTGTTTATCATTTTCTTGTCGTTTATTATGTGAATAGGAATTGTGAAGTAGCTGATAAAAAGAAATCCTGTAAAAGCGAATGTTCTACAGGATTAATCTTTTCTTACCTTTATAAAAATTCTCGGCGGAAAGGCAGGGATTCGAACCCTGGGAACAGTTACCCGTTCACCGCATTTCGAGTGCGGCCCGATCGACCACTCCGGCATCTTTCCTTCATTTAGTTCGGATTCTTCCGCCGTTTGCGTTTGCAAAGGTATAGAATTTTTGAGAAGTATCGCTTCTTTTTGAATATTTTCTCTTATAAAAAAGGACATTCTCGAAAGAATGCCCTCTCTAATTATTATCTCACATGTGTTATTTGAAGTAGCGATTGTATAATCCCTCAAATCCTTTTCCGTGACGAGCTTCGTCTTTGCACATCTCATGAACGGTGTCATGGATAGCATCCAGATTCTGCTGCTTTGCTAATGTTGCAATACGTTTTTTATCTTCGCATGCACCAGCTTCAGCTTCCATACGTTTCTTCAGATTGGTCTTTGTGTCCCAAACGACTTCACCTAATAATTCAGCAAATTTAGATGCATGTTCAGCTTCTTCAAATGCATAACGCTTGAAAGCTTCTGCAATTTCCGGATAACCTTCGCGATCAGCTTGGCGGCTCATCGCTAGATACATGCCAACTTCTGAACATTCGCCATTGAAATGAGCTCTCAATCCGTCAAGAATTACAGGATCAACGCCTTTGGCAACGCCAATTACATGTTCGTCAGCAAACTTGAGAGCACCTGAAGTTTCTTCCATAAGTTTAAACTTGCTCTTTGGTTGATGACACTGTGGACAAGACTCTGGTGGCTCTTCGCCTTCATAAACATAACCGCACACTGTGCAGATCCATTTCTTTTTCATATCGTTTATTATTTAATAATGTTGTTATTAATCTTTTCTGCAAAGTTAATCAATTGCTTCTATCTTGTGCCTTTTTTGCTATAGATATATTTTATAGCAAGATTGATGAAACTTATTCATTTGGCATTCATCGTATACTATTAATTATGTATTGAGGTGGTAATTATAGCAAGATTGTTTCACTATAATCTGATCCTTCTATTGAAACTTAAATTTTTTGATCAGGCATTCACTATTAATAACCGACTGTGCATTAGTTGATTGTTCCGCCTGCAGGAGTTTGTTTCTTGAAGTCGAGCAGAAAAAGTTGAAAAATAATCGCAAAAAGATTTGTTTGGCTGAAAAAAGGTAGTACCTTTGCACCCGCGTTCCCGAAAAAAAGGGGGCACAGAAGAAGAGTTCTTTGAAAACATTTACATANAC
>JGI20225J20221_1000141_pt1 | contig 189436 bp, 152 predicted proteins | sample BioMet4_FD_20221 | JGI IMG/M metagenome (IMG submission 20221) | reverse complement strand
GAGGGGCAGGACGCCAGCGTGGGCGACTGGAACATCCACTGCTTTGCGGAGCGCGACCCCAAACAGCTGACCTGGGGCGCGTACGATGTAGACATCGTGGTGGAAAGCACGGGCATCTTCCGCTCTGCCCCCCAGGCCGCCGTGCATATTGAAAACGGCGCCAAAAAGGTCATCATCACCGCCCCGGCCAAGGAAGAAGACATCACCATCGTTATGGGCGTAAACCACGAGCAGTACGACCCGGCCAAGCACCATGTGGTCTCCAACGCCTCGTGCACAACCAACTGCCTTGCGCCCGTGGCGCTTGTGCTGCAGCGCAAGTTTGGCATCGAGATGGGCAACATGACCACCATCCACTCCTACACCAACGACCAGCGCATTCTCGACATGGCCCATAAGGACCCCCGCCGCGCCCGCGCCGCCGCCTGCAACATCATCCCCACGTCAACGGGCGCTGCCCAGGCCGTGGCCAAGGTTATCCCCGAGCTCAAGGGCAAATTTACCGGCTACTCGCTGCGCGTGCCCACGCCCACAGTTTCGGTGGTGGATTTTTCCGCCATTCTGGAAAAATCCACTGATACCGAAGGCCTGCTCGGCGAGCTCAAGCAGGCTTCGGAAACCTACCTCAAAGGCATCCTGGCCTACAACGAAAAGCCGCTGGTCTCCATGGACTTCAAGGGCGACCCGCATTCCTCCATCCTTGAGGCTCCCTACACCACGGTGCAGGAAGGCCGCCTGGTCAAGATCGTGGCCTGGTACGACAACGAATGGGGCTACTCAAACCGCGTGTGCGACCTCGTCTGCCTCATGGGGGCCAAGGGGTTTTAGCCTCGCCGTCTGACAACGGATAAAACCGATCAGGCCCCCGGTTTACGCTCCGCACGGTGCGTACCGGGGGCCTTTGTCGCAACAGGGAGCGTGGTTATGGGCAGTTCGACACAGGGCGGAGCCCCGCACATTCTGGACATGGCGGTGGGCATAGACGCCGTGGGCGAAAGGGAAGAATTTGACAGCATGGGGCGGATCATGGTGCCCGCCGACCGTTACTGGGGAGCGCAAACACAGCGCTCGCTCGAGCATTTTGCCATCGGCGACGACAGAATGCCCATGGAGATCTGCCGCGCGCTCTGCCTGATAAAAAAGGCCAGCGCGCTGGTCAATGCCCGTATGGGCAAACTGCCTCCATGGAAGGCGCAGGCCATAGACCGCGCCGCGCAGGAAGGCATGGACGGTCTGCTGGACGGGCATTTTCCCCTCTTTGTCTGGCAGACGGGTTCGGGCACGCAAACCAACATGAACGTCAACGAGGTTTTGTCCAACCGCGCCATACAGTTGCTGGGCGGCGTCATGGGCAGCCAGAACCCCGTAGGCCCCAACGACGACGTCAACATGAGCCAGTCGTCCAACGACGCCTTTCCCACGGCCATGCATCTGGCTGCCGTGCTGAGCTGCGACGCCAAACTGCTGCCTGAGGTGGAGGCGCTGGCCCAGACTGTTGAACTCAAGGCGGCCCAGTGGATGGATGTGGTAAAGATAGGTCGCACCCATCTGCAGGACGCCGTTCCCCTGAGCGTGGGGCAGGAGTGGTCGGGCTACGCCGCCCAGCTGCGCGCCTGCATGGAGGACCTGTGCGCGGCCCGCAACGGTCTTTACCCGCTGGCCCTGGGCGGAACAGCCGTGGGCACGGGCCTCAACGCGCCTGCGGGCTTCAGCGAGGCAGTCGCGCACGAGCTGGCGGTTATCACGGGCAAGCCCTTTGTCACGGCCCCAAACAAGTTTATGGCGCTGGCGTCGCAAGACGCGGTGGTGCGCTTCAGCGCCGCGCTGCGCGGGCTGGCCGTGGCACTCATCAAGATAGCCAACGACATGCGCTGGCTTGCGGCAGGGCCCCGTTGCGGGCTGGCCGAGCTGCAGCTGCCGGAGAACGAACCCGGCTCATCCATCATGCCCGGCAAGGTTAACCCTACCCAGTGCGAGGCCCTGATCATGATCGCCATACAGGTCATGGGCAACGACAGCGCCGTTGCCCTGGCCGGAAGTCAGGGCAACTTTGAACTCAACGTCATGCGCCCGGTCGCGATCAAAAACGTCCTGCACTCCATAACCATTCTGGCCGACGGCTGCCGCAAGTTCCGCCAGCATTCCGTGCAAGGTACCGAGCTCAACAGGACCAGAATAGACTTTTTTGTCAACAACTCCCTCATGCTGGTTACAGCGCTTTCACCGGTTATCGGCTACCAGCAGGCGGCAAAAATTGCGGAAAAAGCCTCCGCAGAGGGCCTTACCCTCAGAGAGGCCGCCCTGGCGCTGGGCGCGGTAACTGCGGAGCAGTTTGACAGCATCGTACGGCCAGAAACCATGATCGGCCACGGCCTGGCCGGGGCCTGACAGGCTGGCCGCGCATCGGGTCCCTCAGGGCGACAGCTGAAAAATCCGGCAGGGGGGCGACCCCTGCCGGATTTTTCAGCTGTACCAATCCGCGTCCCGCCGTCGGGCGGGCCGCGCTAGGCGAAGTTGTAACCCTGCTCCAGCGCCTTGGCGTTGGCAGCTATCAGCTTGGCATAGTGCGCGCTGACCACGTGGTTCAGGGCTTCCTGGACCACGTTGAGGGGCAGAGCGCCGGTGGCCTTGAGCCACGCGCCCAGTGCCACCATGTTGGCCATCTTAACATTGCCCAGCTCGTGCGCCATGTCGTTGACGGGGATATACACCGTGCGTTTTGCGGCATCGAGCAGTTTTTCGTCCACCAGCGAGGCGTTGACAATCTGCACGCCGTCCGCCGCCAGCCGGGGCTGGAACTTGTCGAGCGAAGGCCCGTTGAGAATGATGGTGGACATGGGCTCGCGAACCAGGGGCGAACCGATGGGGTGCTCGTCGAGCACCACCGTGCAGTTGGCCGTACCACCGCGCATTTCCGCCCCGTACACGGGGATAAAGCTCACTTCAAGCCCGTGCTCCATGCCCGCCTGGGCCAGCAGGTTGCCAATAAGCATAACGCCCTGGCCGCCAAACCCGGCCATGATCACATCCTGATATGCGCTAGGCATGGTCGGCCTCCCCATTGACGGTCATGTCCTTGTACACCCCAAGGGGGAATACGGGTATCATGGCCTCGGCAATGCGTTTGTTGGCGGCAATGGGGTCCAGATGCCAGTTGGTGGGGCAGCCCGAGAGCAGCTCGATAAAGCCAAAACCCAGACCCTGCAACTGCACCTCAAAGGCCTTGCGCAACGCCTTTTTGGACTCGCGCACGTGCTTGACCGAATCCAGCGAGCAGCGGGCGGAGTATGCCACACCGTCCAGCTGGGCCATAATTTCGGCCATGCGGATAGGCCCGCCCTCGTTGTTGACCGAGCGCCCCTGCCGCGAAGTGGTGGTCTTTTGCCCCACCAGCGTGGTGGGGGCCATCTGACCGCCGGTCATGCCGTACACCGTGTTGTTGATGAAGACGGCGGTGATCTTTTCGCCACGGTTGGCCGCGTGCAGCGATTCGGCCATGCCGATGGCGGCCATGTCGCCGTCGCCCTGATAGGTAAACACCACAGAGTCCGGACGGGCGCGTCGCACCCCTGTGGCCACGGCGCAGGCGCGGCCATGCGGGGCCTCAAGGCCGTCCACGTTAAAGTAGTCGTAGGTAAAGGTGGCGCAGCCCACAGAGGCCACCAGAATGGTGCGCTCGGCCACGCCCAGCTCGTGCAGCACCTCGGTCACCAGCCTGTGGGCAATGCCGTGATGGCAGCCGGGGCAATAGTGGGTGGGGCGCTCGTTGAGCACGGGGTTGGTATCAAAAACCAGGCTTTCGCCCTCGGCGGGACGCAGGGCGTCCAGTTCCTGAGCTTGCATGATCAGTTCTCCTTGAGGGCCTGCAGCATGGGGTCGCGCAGGGCATCGGCGCCGATGAACAGCCCCGGCATAACGCCGTGCCACAGCACGGATGCGGGCGATACCCCCGGCTGGCCGAAAAGGGACAGGCGAACGTCTTCCGCCATCTGCCCCGTGTTCTGCTCCATAACCAGAAAACGCCGTCCAGGCGCGAGGGCGCGCAGGGCTTCTTCCGGAAAGGGGAACAGCGTAATGGGCCGGAACAGACCAACCTTGTGCCCCTCGGCCCGCAACTGACGTATGGCGCTGCGGGCGATGCGGGCAATGGAGCCAAAGGCCACCACGATGAGTTCCGCATCGTCGGTGTCCACGCATTCAAAGGCGCAATCGGCCTTCATGGATTCGTACTTGCGCATGAGCATGCGGTTGCGCTCGGCCAGCGCGCCTTCGGCCAGATACACCGACTTGAGCAGCCGCGGCGCGGCATTGGGGCCGCGACGGCCAAAGCCCTCCATGCGCCAGGGCGCGGCAAGGGCGGCCAGATCTTCGGCGGGCACTGCGTCCTTGGGCGGCACGCGGCGCACGGGTTCCTTGATCTGGCCAACAATGGCGTCGCCCAACACCATGACGGGGTTGGCGTATTTGAACGCCAGGGCAAAGGCCCTGAACATGAAGTCGTAGCACTCTTGGGCGGTGGAGGGGGCAATCACCAGATTGCGGTGGTCGCCGTGGCCGCCGCCCTTGACGGCCTGAAAATAATCGCCCTGCGAGGGGCCGATGTCGCCAAGGCCCGGCCCGCCGCGCTGCATGTTGACGATGACGCCGGGTATCTGGCTGCCCGCCATGTACGAAATACCCTCCTGCATCAGCGAGATGCCGCAGCTGGAGGACGACGTAAGCGCGGGTATGCCGCAGGCGGCTGCGCCCAGCACCATGTTGATGGCGCTCACCTCGCTCTCGGCCTGCACAAACTGCCCGCCGTTTTCGGGCAGCAGTGAGGAGAGGGCCTCGGGCACTTCGTTTTGCGGGGTGATGGGATACCCAAAATAGCAGCGGCAGCCCGCGTCAATGGCGCCAAAGGCCACAGCCTCGTTGCCCTTGATGAGCATGCGTTCAGTAGTGGCGCTCATGCCTTGTCCCCCCTGGTTTTCGCGCTTTTAAACACGCGTATGGCCACATCGGGGCACATGACCGCGCACGAAGTGCAGCCTGTACATTGGCCGTCCATTTCCATCACTTCATAACCGTGACGGTTAAACCGGCCCGAAGGTTTAAGGATGTGCACCGGGCAGACTTCCACACACAGGCGGCAGCCTTTGCAGCGCTCTTCCATGAATACAACTCTTGACATTTCAACTCCTTGGAATTCCATACCCGCTTTGTGAAACACTCAGCGAATAAGCATGGCATCCCCATATGAAAAAAACCGGTATCCCCTTTTCACGGCCTCGGCGTATGCCGCAAGCACACGCTTGCGCCCCGCCAGAGCAGAAACCAGCATGATCAGGGAAGATTCAGGCAAATGGAAATTGGTCAGCAGACCGTCAACAACGCGAAAGGGCCTGCCGGGATACAGGAATATGTCTGTCCAGCCGGTAAAGGGTTGCACCCTGCCGCACAGTTCGGCCACGCCTTCCAGAGAGCGCAGGCTGGTGGTGCCCACGGCAATCACGGGCCGTCCCTGCTGCTTGGCCTCGGCAATGGCCAGCGCCGTCGCCTCGGGAATTTCCACATATTCCCTGTGCATGCGGTGCCCGCGTATGTCGGCGCTGCGCACAGGGCTAAAGGTTCCGTACCCCACATACAGGGTTACGTCTGCCCACTGAAAGCCTCTGGCTTTCAGAATTTCACGCATCCCGGGGGTAAAGTGCAGCCCCGCCGTGGGGGCAGCCACGGACCCCGTCTTGTCTTCGCGGGAATAGATGGTCTGGTAGCGGCTCAGGTCTTCCTCCGCATCAGACCGCTTGATGTAGGGCGGCAGCGGTATGTGCCCGGTGGCGGCAAAGGCCTTGGAAAGGTCGCCGTCCCAGGCCAGACGCACGCGCCGGTGGCCAAACTCGCCCGATTCAAGCACGGTTACGCTTATGCCCGCGCCAAATTCAAGCCGCTCGCCGTCGCGTATGCTGCCGCCGGAACGGATGAGCCCTTCGACCTCGGCGCTGAAACCGCCAAGCTTGTCGGGCCGTGCCCTCTCAAGCACGAGCGGCAGCGGCGTGAGCAGCAAAAACTCCACCTTGCCGCCGGTAGAGCGCGTGCCCAGCAGCCGCGCCTGCAATACGCGCGAGTTGTTGGCCACCAGCAGCGCCCCCTCGGGCAGGCAGTCGGGCAGGTCGCTGAACTGCCGGTGCTCAAGGTCAAGCGCACCCTCGCGCGGCATGACCAGCAGGCGGGAAGCCCCGCGCTCCTCTGGCGGAAACTGGGCTATCTGTGATTCAGGCAGTTCAAAATTATAGCTTTCGAGAAAAAAATCCGCTTCCTCAGTGGGCATGATACATGGGCCTCGTTAATGCACCCCCCGTACCGAAGGCTTGTCAGCCTGCGGTTGAGGGGCTAGTGTACTTGGGTTGCTTCCGGGGCGTTACGCGCCGGGAGGAGGAGATTATAGCCATGCAACGCCCGCTTGTCATCCTTGCAGTAAGCCTGCTTGCCGCCCTGATGGCGGGCTGTACCTCTATGGAAATAAGCAATCCCTTTTCCAACGACCCCCTTACGGGCGGAGTCGATACGGGCAAAAGCCAGCTTTTGGGAGTATCCACCCCTGCTGGCATGCAGAAGTTTCCCACCCACGGCTACCAGACCTCCGGCGCCGGTGGCGCTCAGGGGCTTGAAATATTTCGCGGCGATGCCGACATGGGCTTTGTAGCCCAGATCATGTTTACCGGCCTGCAAGGCCAGGGCTGGCATCTGCGCATGGCCCAGCGCAAGGGCACGCGCGCCGTGTACGTGTACGAACGCGGCTCTACCGTCGCCACCCTGACAGTGGAGAGGGAAGCCGTGGGCACGGTGCTGGCCATCTGGGTTGCAGACCGCATGCCCGACGGGGCCACCCTGCCCATGCAGGAAAACACCGGTGCCAGCGGCTACGGCGGCAGCAACGGCAGCAGTGGAGGCACTGGCGGCTACAGCGAAAGCACGGGCGGCGGCGGAGGCATGAACACCACCCCCAAACCCGGTTTTACCGAAACCTGGGGCGGCAACAAGGGCGGCCTGCAGGAGCGCAACCTATGAGTGAAGTAAAAAGTGGTCTGAACACCCCCTTTGACCAGAGCACCCGCTTTGAACGCAAGCGCCTGCACCTTGGCGTGTGCGGTTCCATTGCCTGCTACAAGGCCGCCGACCTGCTGCGCGCCTGGACTGGCATGGGCATCCATGTTTCCGCCACGCTCACGCCCGGCGCTCGCCGTTTTGTGACGCCCCTGCTATTTGAGTCGCTGGGCGCCCTGCCCGTTTACGAAGACATGTTTTCACCGGGGCAGGATGTTTTTTCGCACCTTGAGCCAGGGCAGCACGCCGAGGCCATGGTAGTTGCCCCGGCCTCGGCCGACGCGCTTTTTCGTCTGGCGCACGGCGCTGCCAGTGACATGCTGGCGGCGCAGGCTCTGGCCTTTGCCGGGCCGCTGATCATCGCCCCGGCCATGAACCCCCGCATGTGGAGCAACCCTGCAACCCAGGCCAACATAGACATTTTGCGCCAGCGCGGCGCACGCGTCGTGACCCCGGCCTGCGGCGGCACGGCCTGCGGCGAGCAGGGCGAGGGACGGCTGGCCCCCCTGCACGACATTTTTCTTGCCGCCTTGCGCGCGCTTGCCCCGCAGGACATGGCTGGCAAGCGCGTCATGGTCACGCTGGGCCCCACCCGCGAGGCCTGGGACGGCGTGCGCTTTTGGTCAAACCCCTCTACCGGCTTTATGGGCGCGGCGCTGGCGGTATGCGCGTGGCTGCGCGGCGCGGAGGCGACGGTTGTCTGCGGCCCCGGCGTGCGCGTGCGCCTGCCGCGCGAGATAGCGCGCGTGGACGTGGTAAGCGCTCGCGACATGTTCGAGGCGGCCTCCGGTCTTTGGCCCCAAATGGATATGGGCATGTTTACCGCTGCGGTGGCGGATTTTTCGCCCCAGCCCTTTGGCCCGCGCAAATTCAAAAAGATCGATGCCCCCGACGGCCTCACGGTGGCCTTTACGCCCAACCCCGATATTTTGCGCACCCTCGCCCATGGCCGCCAACCCGGGCAAAAAGTGCTGGGCTTCGCCGCCGAGACGGCCCCCGACATGACGGCCCTGCTGCCGCTGGCTCATGCCAAGCTACAAGGCAAAAAGGCCGATGTGCTGGCCGCCAACCGCATTAATTCCACCGACAGCGGCTTTGGCACGCCCACCAACGCCATGGCCGTCGTGGACGCCGCAGGGCATGAAGAAATCTGGCCCACCCAAAGCAAGGCCGATGTGGCCTGGGAACTGTGCTCATGGCTTTTGCGTTCGTAAACCCTGTCAGCGCGCTATGGCAGCGCCGGGGGCTTACCACCCTGCTCATGCCCGAAGGCTACAATGCCTTTGCCGCCCCACAGCAGGAACAGGCCCGCGCCGTGCACGGCAACGGGCAGGCCGCCCCGCGTCCAGGGCAAGCGTATTCGGCGCAACCGCGTGCGGGCCAGCCCGCGCGTGAGCGTCAGCCGTGGCAGCAAAGCATGCAGCAGCAATCCGCAGCGGGGGCGCGCGGCGGAGCCAATCAGGACACGCCGCCCCGGCAGCGGCCCCAGACCGCAGGGCAACCCGCCTTGCAGGAGCCGGGGGCGCAACATGCCGCCCAAAAGCCGGACCAGCGGAGCGCCGTAAAACCCCAGAGCAACCAACCCCGTCAAAGCGTGGACCAGCCTGCTGGTTCTTCGTGGCTACCGTTGCCGCCTCACGTGTGGCCAGAGCCCTGGCAGACGCGGCTCACGCAAACCCGCCCCGGCCCCGTGCTGTGGACATACTGGAACCTAGGCCCCGACCTGTGCGACCCGCAGACCCCCGGCAGGCTTGAGCGCCGACAATTTTTGCAGCGCCTGCTGCAGGATCTGGGGCACCCGGCGGGCACGCATACCTTTTGGCCTTCGTGCCTGCCGCCGGATCCCGCCGCGTTGCCCGCACCAGATGCGGACGGGACGGATCAGGCCTATGCCGCCAATCCCGATGTTTTCTGGTCCGGAGCCATGCAGCTCAAAGCCAGGGGCGTTGTGGTCATGGGTTCCGCAGCGGCCAACGCGGTGGCGCTGCCCGGCGGGCTTCGGCCTCCGCAGCAGATCCGTCACAGGGGCAAGCTTGTGTGGGTGCTGTGGGATGTGGACAACCTGCTGCGGTCTGACCAGCGCTACGCCTCCATGCTGGCCCTGTTGCGCGAAGCCCTGCGCCATATTTTGCGCTAGCTGACGCATCACCTTTATGCGCCGCCCGCCAGCCGCAAATGCTGACGCCAGATCCCGCCGCGCCATGGACGCGGTGCAGAGGAGAATGTTCTCTCATGTTTATCGCGCTTGGACTGACCTTTCTTGGCATGGCCCTGGGCTTTTTGCTGCGCGGGCAGCCATGGCTTATCTGGCTGACCCGCTGCGTCACCCCCGCCATCATGCTGCTGCTTTTTGCCCTGGGCATCTCTGTGGGGGGCAATGAAACGCTCATGCAGTCCCTGCCCCGCCTTGGCGGCGCAGCCCTTGCCCTCACGGCGGCGAGCATCGTGGGCTCCTTTGCCTGCATGGCGCTCGTAAACCGCTTTTTTCCCCAGTCTCCAGCCCCCGCGCCGCTGACGGGCAAGCCTGCTGCCAGCAAGAGCACCAAACCGGAGCTGCAGGCATGAAGGGCAGCCTCATTATCCTGTTTTTTTTCTGCTCCGGCGTGATGCTGTCCCGTCTGGGGCTGATACCGGCATATCTGCTGGAGCACGACTGCACGGTGTACGCTCTGTGGCTGCTCATGCTGCTTGTGGGCATTTCCATCGGTTCAGACCGCAGGCTGGGCGAAATTTTGCGCACCCTGCGCCCGCGCGTGCTCCTGCTGCCCCTGGCCACCACGGCGGGAACCTTTGCGGGCACGGCCCTGGCGAGCCTGTTTCTGACATACAGCGTGAGCGAATGCATGGCCGTGGGGGCCGGTTTTGCCTACTATTCGCTATCGTCCATCTTCATCTCGCAGTACAAGGGCGCGGAGCTTGGCACCATCGCGCTTATCAGCAACATCGCCCGGGAGCTCGCCACCCTGCTGCTCACGCCGCTGCTGGCGCGTTACCTTGGCCCGCTCATGCCCATCGCCTGCGGAGGGGCGTCCACCATGGATACCACGCTGCCTGTCATTACCCGTTACTGCGGCAAGGAATGGATATTTGTTTCCATTGTGCACGCCATGATACTTGATTTCAGCGTGCCCTTCTGGGTAATTTTTTTCTGTACGCTTTAGTATGCCAGATCCGCGCGGCGGCAAAGCCGCACTTGCCCCTCCGCCCGTGCCCCTGCTGCGCGCGGAGGCGGGCGAAACCCCGCCCATCGGTGTAATACCTTGCCAGATCGGCCAAAAACGCTCACTATGAACGCAAGCCTGAAAACAGACCGTTGGAGGAACTGCTCATGGCTCGCATGCGCTCAGCAAAACAAAAGCTCAGAGAATGTCTTTTAAGCCAGCAATGGCGCGAACACCTTGACGAAATCGCCCAAGGCGGCCTTGAAAACGTAGGCCCGCTCTTCTCCTTTTTGCTGCTCGGCCCACTGACCATGCACCGCGCCGCCGTCGCCCTCGGGCAGATAACGGCGCTGTTGGCCAAGGATCAACCGGAAACGGCCAAGAACATTGTCCGCCGCCTCATGTGGCACCTCAATGAGGAATCCGGCAATATAGGTTGGGGCATACCCGAGGCCTTTGCCGAAATTCTCGCCGCCAGCGAACCCCTGGCCAAGGATTTTCACCGAATCCTTATCAGCTACATCATTGATCTGGGCCGCGACGACAATTATTGCGACAACGACACCCTGCGCCGCTCCTGTTACTGGGCCATTGGCCGCCTGGCTCAGGCCCGACCGCAGTTGTGCCTCACCGCCCGACAGTGGCTTCTCAAGGGGCTGGAAGACGAGGATATGGTCTGCCGGGGCATGGCCGCATGGGCGCTTGCCCAGCTGCCGCCCGACCTCATGGACGCTCCGGCCTTGCGCCGCCTTGCAGAATCGGGCAACACCGCCCCCTGCGAACTGTTTGACGGTGAGGAAGTCTACGAAAAAACCGCCTGTCAGATAGCTGCCGAAGCCCTGGCCCGCAGCCAAAAATAGCGCCAGGGGCTCTGCGCTCCGCAAATCCCGGCGCGCTAGCTGCCGCGCACGGGCCATGCAGGTATCGCTGAAAATGCGGGCGACGCAGACGACATTGACAACATTTGAAAAACAAAGCTCCCCCGGAATCACGATTCCGGGGGAGCTTTGTTATGTCAGCCGCCAGAGGCAGCCGGTCAGTTACTCTTCGGCCAGAGCGCGCACGGGTTCGCCGTAGGCGTCCTTAACCAGTTCCTTGGTGTTCATGAGTTCGATCCAGCGACGGATTGTGCCCACAAGCACAAAGACCATCAGCACCATGACCAGGCAGGCCAGGAAGGCAAGCAGATACTTGCCGCCGGGGACGTAGGTCTGGGTGACCTGCAGATAGCCGGCCCAGAAGGTCACGGCGGTCAAAAACACGCCGGGGATGGCCGTAACAAGGCTGAGCTTGCCACGGTTCATGCGCAGCAGCATGGACGTGCAGACGATCAGGGCGCAGCCGGCAAGCAGCTGGTTGCTCAGACCGAACAGAGGCCAAATGTTGCTGATGTTGCCGGTGTACATCAGGTAGCCCCACATGGACGTGAAGATAAAGCTGGTGATGTACACGCCGGGGGTCCAGTTCTTGTCGCCAAAGGGCGCGTAAACCTTGCCCAGCATTTCCTGCAGGAAGAAGCGGCCCACGCGGGTACCGGCGTCGATGGCGGTCAGGATGAAGACGGCTTCAAACATGACGGCAAAGTTGTACCAGTACGCCATCAGGTGGTCCATGTAAGGAATCTTGTGGAAAATGTGGGCCATGCCCACGGCCAGGGAGACCGCGCCGCCGGGACGGGCGTGCAGGTTCAGGCCGATCTTTTCTTCAAAGAAGCCCAGGTCCACGGTGTTCAGCGCGGGGTGCGCGGCAACCAGCGAGCTGAACTTGTCGGGGGTGGCGTTGATGGCAAAGTAGTCGCCGGGCATCAGGGTGCAGGCGGCGATCAGGGCCATGATGGCCACAAAGCCTTCGGTAAGCATTGCGCCGTAACCGACAAAGAGAATATCGCGCTCGTTGCCGATCATTTTAGGCGTGGTGCCGGTGCCGATGATGGCGTGGAAGCCGGACATGGCGCCGCAGGCAATGGTAATAAAGATAAAGGGCATGGCCGGGCCGCCGATCACTGGGCCGCCGCCGTTGAAAAAGGGCGTAACGGTGGGCATGAGCAGGGTTGGCTGTACAAAAACGATGCCCACGGCCAGCATGAGGATGGTGCCGATCTTAAGGTAGGTCGACAGGTAGTCGCGCGGAACCAGCAGGAACCACACGGGCAGAACGGAAGCCAGGAAGCCGTAACCGGCAATGGCCAGGGCCACGGTGTTGCGGTTCCAGTCAAAGGCCCAGCCGAGCACATCCTTCTGCATGAGGTCATGGCCGCTCAGGATGCCGACAACCAGCAGCACCAGACCCACAAGGCTGGCCAGCAATACGCTGTTCTGCTTGAAGCGCATGATCAAACCCATGATCATGGCGATAGGCATGGTGATGACCACGATAAACAGCGACCAGGGCGCGTTGTGCATGGCGCTGATGCAGGCCAGCGAAAGACCGGCCAGCGTCAGAATAAGAATGCACAGAACGGCGATGCCCGCCACGGTACCCGTAACGGGGCCCACTTCGCGCTGGGCGATGGACGAAAGGCTCTGCCCCTTGTGGCGCACAGAGGCAAACAGCACCACCATATCGTGCACGGCGCCGCCGAGCACGCAACCGATCAAAATCCACAGAGCGCCGGGCAGGTAGCCAAACTGCGCGGCGAGCACGGGACCCACCAGCGGGCCGGCGGCGGCGATGGCGGCAAAATGGTGGCCGTAAAGCACAAATTCGTTGGTTTTAACGTAGTCGTGGCCGTCAGCAAAACGCACGGCCGGTGTAATGCGGCCAGCATCCAGTTTAAGTACCTTGTTTGCCAAAAAGATGCCGTACACGCGGTAGGCGATGGCAAATATGCACAATGCCGCAAATACAAGCGTCAGGGCATTAATGTGCTCCAAACTTTCCATCGTTTTTCTCCCTGTTTTGTTCTTCGGGCCGCAGCCAGACAGCCCGTTCCAGAGTCACTCAGCTGCTGCCTCCGACAAATTCTGCTGAATTTAGTAGGACGACGCACAGTCTGCTTCCTCCTTGCCAATGCGTCGCGAGTAACAAAGGCGACCGACCAGCAACCCCCTGTTTACTGGTCAACATTGCTAATCATAGGTTTTCCTGCTTCTCGACCTACCTCGAATGCACCCCAGTGTCCATACAAATGTCCCCACGAGGGTCACGTCGCGTTTTCTGTAAAATAGCAATCCGTAAAAATTCTGCGTGGTTTACACAAATGCAGTTCTACCCGAGCGCCATGATGCAGTGTAATCCGCAACTATCGAAGATAGCCGACATTCATTCGCTGCCCCCCAGCAGCGATGTGAAAATTTTCACTCTTTTCGTGAATTCACGCAAGTGTTTTTGTTGTGTGTGCGCACAACCGGCAATCCGTTTTTTTGCACACAAAATCGCGGGGCACGGCTCCGTTTTACTTGCATTCCTTTAGGACAGGGCCTAGTCTAAAAAAACCGGCTGGGGGAGCCTTCAAAGGCTGAGAAAGGGTGAAAGCGCCCTGACCCCTAGGATCGCACAGAAAAATGCGATTCTGCACCTGACGCGGATAGTACCGACGAAGGGAAGCTGGCCAACCTGCTTTGTTGCAGGATTGTGCTCGCCCGCAGCCGTAATGGTTTTGCGGGTATTTTTTTGCCGTTCGGCATCCCCGCAAATCCATTACAACCTCAAACTTGGAAAACACCCCTTGCGGTGTTTTCTTCTGGAGGCGCGTATGGAAGTCACAATCAACGGGGAAACAGAATCCTTTGCCAAGCCGTGCAGCGTGGCCGACATGCTGGCCGCGCGCGGGCATGACGCCCAAAGGGTTGTCGTCGAGCGCAACGGCAGCATTCTGCCACGCGAGCTTTTTTCCCAAACCGTGCTCTGCCAGGGCGACAGCCTGGAAATAGTGCACTTTGTGGGCGGCGGTTAACCGCGCCCCACACGTGACGGCGCACCATTTATTATCAGCACATTCCAGATGGAGAGCACAATGAACGATTCTTTCATTCTCGGCGGCGTTACCCTTGCGAGCCGTCTTTTTATCGGCACAGGCAAATACGGAACCGACAATCTTATCCCCGCCGTGGCTGAGGCCAGCGGCGCGGAAGTCATCACTGTGGCCATGCGCCGCGTGGACAAGCAGACCGGCGAACAGCAGACGGCCCAGGGCATCATGGGGCACATTCCGTCGCATATGCGCCTTTTGCCCAATACGTCGGGCGCACGAACGGCTGACGAAGCCGTGCGTCTGGCCCGTCTGGCCCGCGCTGCCGGTTGCGGCGACTGGATCAAGATTGAAGTCATTTCCGATACCCGCCACCTGCTGCCCGACGGCTACGAAACCGCCAAGGCGACGGAAATTCTGGTCAAAGAAGGTTTTACCGTGCTGCCCTACATCAACCCCGACCTGTACGTGGCGCGCGCCTGCGCGGCGGCTGGCGCAGCCGCGATCATGCCGCTTGGCGCGCCCATAGGCACCAACCGGGGCCTGCGCACCAAGGAGATGGTAGGTATCCTGATTGAAGAGATCGAGCTGCCCATTATAGTAGACGCAGGCATTGGCCGTCCCTCGCAGGCCTGCGAGGCCATGGAAATGGGCGCGGCCGCCTGCCTTGTCAACACGGCCATCGCTTCGTCCAGCGACCCGGTTGCCATGGCCCGCGCCTTTGGCGCTGCGGTACGGGCCGGACGCGATGCATGGCTTGCCGGGCCGGGCGCGGTACGGGCGCAGACCCAGGGGGCCGAGGCATCCTCGCCGCTGACGGGGTTTCTCCGTTAATGTTCGCAATACATAATAGCCATGTTGACAGCCAGCCTTGCCACTGGCAGCCGACCGCTTATTTATAAGGATTACACATGGAAACTTTTCAGGAATATCTGCAGGCCTGGCCGTCAGCCCGCAGGGCCGAGGGAGCCGCGCGCGCCACTGAGGACGACGTGCTGGCCGTGCTGCAAAAAGAACTTCTGCAGCCCGCCGATTTGCTCACCCTGCTCTCGCCGGCTGCAGCGCCGCACCTTGAGGACATGGCCCGCCGCGCGCGCGATCTGACCCTGCGTTTTTTTGGCAGGGCGGTGAACATCTTCACGCCGCTCTATATCTCCGATGTCTGCACCAACCAGTGCCGTTACTGCGGCTTTAACGCCAAAAACAAGCAACCCCGCCGCCATCTGAGCATCGACGAGGCCGCCGCCGAGGCCGATGCCATTGCGGACAAGGGCTTTCAGCACATCCTGCTGCTCACTGGCGACGCGCGGCATTTGTCCTCGCCGCAATATATCGCCGACGCGGCTCGCCGCATCAAGCCCCGCTTTGCCTCGGTGGGCGTTGAGGTGTATTCCCTCACTACCGAAGAATATCAGCTACTTGTAAAGTCCGGCGTTGACAGCATGACCATGTTTCAGGAGACCTACAACCCGGACCTCTACGCATGGCTGCACCCGGTCGGCCCCAAGCACGACTACGGTTTCAGGCTCAACGCGCCGCAGCGTGCGGCAGAAGGCGGCATACGCTCCATCGGCGTGGGTGCGCTGCTTGGGCTTGAATCGTTCGAGCAGGATGCCTTTGCCACCGGCCTGCACGCATGGTGGCTGCAAAGACGCTACCCCGGCGTGGACATAAGCGTTTCCATACCGCGCATCTGTCCGCACGAGGGCAATTTTGACGTGCAGCACGCCGTGGATGACCGCCATCTGGTGCAATACGTGACAGCCATGCGCTGCTTTTTGCCGCGTGCGGGCATCACCTGTTCCAGCCGCGAAAGCGCGTTCATGCGTGACCATCTCGTCCCCATCGGCGTGACAAGGGTTTCCGCAGGGGTTTCCACGGCCGTGGGCGGCCGCGCCACGCAGGACATGCACAACCCCGGCCAGTTTGAAATCACCGACCACCGCAGCCTGGAAGAGATGACGGCGTCCCTGACGGGCATCGGCTATCAGGCCGTACTCAAGGACTGGGAACACCCGGTAGCCGTTTAGCCTGTCCCCCCGCCACGCGGCCGCCGGAGCAAACCCGGCCCGCCGCGTGGCGGGGGCTGGCACGTCCGCAACAGCGGCTATACAAAGGTATCCGTATGCAAAACGCACTTCATACCGGGCTTGCCCGCTACCTCAGCCCAGCCCAGCTGGAGACGCTGCACGCCGCGCGCATCGGCGTTGCCGGCGCAGGCGGTCTTGGCTCCAATGCAGCGTTGATGCTTGCCCGCTGCGGCATCGGCAACCTGCTGCTGGTGGACGACGACGTGGTGGACGCCTCGAACCTCAACCGCCAGCAATACTGGCCCCGGCATGTGGGCCGTCCCAAGGTCGAAGCCCTTGCCGAACTGCTGCTGGAACTCAACCCCGATATGACTGTCGAAACCCGTCGCATGCGCCTTGACCAGCACAACATACCCACGGTGCTCTCTACGTGCCCCATCTGGGTAGAGGCATTTGACGGCCCGGACGACAAAACCCTGCTGGTTGAGGCCGCCCTGCTTGGGGGCTACCGCATCGCCAGTGCTTCGGGCCTGGGCGGATGGGGCGGCAAGGCCATGAGCAAACGTCAGCTTGGCAACCTTGTGCTTGTGGGCGACTTCAGCACTGATGTACTGCTGGCCCCGCCTCTCGCCCCCCGCGTTACCGAGGCTGCGGCCCTGCTGGCCGACGCCGTTCTTGAAATGGTACTTGGCGCGCAAGATATGGGTTGAGCAGCGCATTGCCGCACAAACCCACAAACAGTTCCGGCCTGACAGGACGCTGGCTGCGCCGCCGTCAGGCCGGAACTGTTTGTGCGGATGCCCGCAACCGCGCTACACTTTCAGTTGCGCGGTCAGATCTTCAAGCTTGCCGGTCAGCTCCTGCAGTTTGCCGGTTTCCATGTTGGCCTGACCCATGGATTCGGCGGCATCAGCCACCATGCTGTTGACCTGATCAATAGTGTGGGTAATCTCCTCGCTGGCGGCGGACTGCTCATCGCTGGCGGCGGCAATGGCCTTGACCTGCCCCACGGTATCTTTCACCGTGCCCACAATATCCTCGAGGGCTTCGCCCGACTGCTTGGCGTAATCGGTAGCCTGCACCACCTGCTGCACGGCATTGTCCATGGAAGACATGCTTTTGGCGGCGCTTTGCTGGATGGCGTCGATGGCGCGTCCCACATCGGTGGTGGAGGCCATGGTCTTTTCGGCCAGCTTGCGCACCTCGTCGGCCACCACGGCAAAACCCCGACCGGCCTCGCCAGCGCGGGCCGCTTCAATGGCGGCATTGAGGGCCAGCAGGTTGGTCTGGTCGGCAATATCCGAAATGACGTTCATGATTTCAGTAATGGCGCGGGCGTGCGATTCGAGCTGGGCCATGTCCTGACGCAGGTCGAGAGAGACCTTGTGTACGTTTTCGATGCCGTGCAGGGCGTTTTGCACCACTTCCGCACCGGTGGTAGCCTTGGTCATGGTATGGGCGGAGGCTCCGGCGGCCTTGTCGGCGCTGATGGCCACTTCCTGCACCCTGGCGTTCATGTGCCCCATGGCCGAGGCCGCCTCGCCCAGCTGGCCAGCTGCCAGCGCGGCATTTTTGTCAGACTGCCGGATGCTGCCGGTAAGGGCCTCAACAATTTTGGCCGCTCGTCCATGGTGTCTTCCAGCGCCTGAGCCACACCGGCCATGCGCTGGTTTTTTTCGGTAATTTCGCGCTGGGCGTTGTTAAGGGCGGTCATGTCCACATACACGCACATGCCGCCGATGCATTCACCCTCGGAGTTGTAGATGGGAAACACATTGGCCAGCACATTGACCTTGCCGCCCTTGTGCCCGCCGATGGTCACTTCGAGGTTTTTAAAACACTCGCCCGTGGACATGCTTTTGCCCACAGCGGTTTTGCGGGTGGGGTCATTGTAAAACAGTTCGGCCAGGGTTTTGCCAAGACAGGACCCAATGCTGCCGTCTATTTCAAGCATAGTGAGGCATTCCCTGTTGGTGCTGAGCGCGCGCTCCTTGGTGTCCACCAGCAGAAAGGGCATGGGCAGGCCGCGCAGGATGCCCTGTTTGTACTCCTTGTCGTATTTGTAGACCTGCCGCAGGTCGTCAAGGCTTGCAAACAGGGGGGCAAGGACCGGATCAACCGATTGCACTGCGCTGCCCGGTTTGGCAGCAATGGCGCATGCGGCGTCAATCGATTCGCGCACCGCTCCGCTCCAGAGCACGCGCCCGGCGGCAAAAGCCCCCAGAGCTGCTGCGAGGCCGCATACCGCCAGGCCCAACACCAGCAAACCGCTTAACTGCGCTGCGCCAAAACCCAAACACGCGGCAAGCAGCGCCGCCAGGCAACAGTACAAAAGAAACTTGAGATTCACAGAACTACCTCTCTTTCAAACATATTCAAGCCGTGCACGCAGGCGGCCCTGCGGCCTGCCTGCCAACATCTGCAAAACCGACGCAACAGGCAGGTGAAAAAGCTGCGTCAACATTACTGTCTTAATCTGTACTTCGGCAATTTTTATAAAAAAATTAGCTTTTCGAAAAAAATTGCGTCTTTTTTGTCATTTTACGATATCAATACTCCATCAATCAAGCTGCGACAACGCACCCTTGCCATATATTACCCGCATCGCACAAACATCTTGACAATTTTTTTTGACCAAGATAATGAAACCCATTCAAAGCAGTTGGCGTTCGCGCCGCTGCTACATCCTGATGCGGAACGCAGTTCCAGCGGGGTGGCCTGAATGGGCCCCCTTTTTTTTGTCCTTACGACAGGGCGAACCCGCCAGGTAAGCGCACCTGAAGCGCAAAGGAATGCTCTAAGAAACGAATGACCGACGACGCACTCAAAGAAACCATCGCTCACCTCGCCGAACCAGTGGCAACCTCACTGGGTCTGGTTATCTGGGGGGTGGAAATTGTCCGCGCCGGGCGCACCTTGGTCCGGCTTTTTGTGGACGTGCCGTTCAGCACTGCGCCTGACCAGCAGGCCGACACCGCCCTCCGCGCGAACGACGACACCGATGCGCCCGCCCTGGTCGCGCTTTCCGCCACGCTTGACCAGTGCGAAGAAATTTCGCGTCATATTGGTCTTGCCCTTGAGGTGGAAGACACCATTCCTGAAGCATATGTGCTGGAGGTTTCCACCCCCGGCCTCACGCGCCTTTTTTTCAGCCTTGACCAGATGCGCCACTACATGGGCGATGTTGTTGAAGCCCGCCTGCTCAGGGCGGTGGCCATCAACGAGGGCTCGCCGGAAGGTCCCAACCCCTCGCACGGCGGCCCCCGCCGTCTGTGGCGGGGCGAACTGCTTGCCGTGGAAGACGCGTCGTTTACCCTGGCCCCTGCCATCATCTCAGCGGAGGGCGAGGTAACCCCCGAAGCCCTACCCCCGGTGTGCATTCCCTGGGACGCGGTACGCAGGGCCAGCCGCATGTATATTTTCAGGCAGCCGCAAAAACCGGGCAAGAGCCGCGCCAACACCCCTGCAAACAAGGGCAAGGCTGCAGACAAACCCGGCAAGACAAAAAAATCAAAATCCAGTGGTTCTGAAGAGAACCCGTAAAACCTGACGCAACTGCACGCTCGCTCGATGAGGCCAGAGGCCCTGACACCCGCGAAAAGCAGAAACCAGAGATATTTACGCCGCAGCGCCAGCAGCCGGAGGCACCCATGAATCTTGAACTCAAAAAGGCCATTGACCAGATCAGCAAAGACAAGGGCCTTGACCGCAATATGCTCATCGACACGCTCGAAGACGCAGTGCGCACCTCGGTGCTGCGCCGCTTCAGCGAAGATATGGACGTTGAAGTAACCTACAATGACGAAACAGGCGACATTGAGGTCTATCAGTTCAAAATCGTCATGGACGACGACGACGTTGCCAACCCCGACACCCAGATCGAGTATTCCGAAGCGATCAAGCACGATCCTTCCGTGCAGGTCGACGACGAAATGGGCTTCCGCGTCAAGGTCGAAGACCTGGGCCGCATTGCCGCCCAGTCGGCCAAGCAGGTGATCATCCAGCGCATGCGCGATGCAGAGCAGGAGATCATCTATACCGAATACAAAGACCGCGTGGGCGAGATCGTCTCCGGCATCGTGCAACGCCGCGACAAAGGCGGCTGGGTGGTGAACCTGGGCCGTACCGAAGCCATTTTGCCCCGCGAGGAACAGATCCCCCGCGAGCACTACAAGCGCGGCGACCGCGTGCAGGCCCTCATCATTGAGGTGCGCCAGGAAGGGCGCGGCCCGCAGGTCGTCGTCTCCCGCTCGCACCGCGACTACATGGCGGCGCTTTTCCGCCGCGAGGTGCCCGAAGTGGACGACGGCGTGGTGCAGATCATGGGCGTCGCCCGCGACCCCGGCTCCCGCGCCAAGGTCGCCGTACTCTCGCGCGAGCGCGATGTGGACCCCGTGGGCGCGTGCGTCGGCGTGCGCGGCTCGCGCATCCAAAATATTGTGCAGGAGCTGCACGGCGAGCGCATCGACATCGTTGTCTGGAGCCCCGACATAGCCACCTATGCCCGCAACGCCCTGGCCCCGGCTCTGGTTTCGCGCATTGTGGTGGATGAAGAAGAAAACCTTCTGGAAGTCATCGTGCCGGATGACCAGCTTACCAACGCCATTGGCCGCAAGGGCCAAAACGTCAAACTGGCCGCCCGTCTGCTGGGCTGGAAGGTCGATATATTTACCGAGACCCGCTACAACGAGGCCAATGCCATCGGTCACGGCCTTGAGCAGGTGGCCAGCGTGGCGGAAGTTTCCATCGAGGCGCTTCTGGCCGCGGGCTACAGCTCGCTGGACAATCTGCGCGAGGCCACGGACCAGGAACTCTCCGACAAGCTCACCATCAGTGCGGCCCGCATTGCCGACCTGCGCTCAGCCATCAACTTCCTGGCCCCGATTGTAGAAAGCACGCCCGAATCCTCGGCGGTGGAGCTGGCTAAGCCCGCCGCGACGGAAAGCGGAGATGCAAAAGAATAACGCTGCGCCCGTTGAAGGCGGGGAGCAGGCCTGTGATGGGCCGGAGCGAATGTGCGTCATCTGCCGCCGCCGCTTTCCCAAGGCCGACCTCGACCGTCATGTGCTGGCGGAGCAGGGAATTTTGACTTTAGACGCAGAAAAAACCAGACCGGGCAGAGGCTGGTATGTATGTTCCGATCCTGTATGCGCGGCAAAGTTCGCCAAATTCAGACCCGGAACACGGCGCAAGGGGGGAAAACATGTCTGATGATAAGATAAAAATTAAGGATCTTTGCGGGAATATCTCGCAGGACTCCAAGGATGTACTGCGTGCCGCGCGTGAGCTCGGCCTGCCGGTAAAATCCACTACCGGTTCCGTCACCTCAGAGGAGGCCACTCGCTTGCGCGACTACTTTGCCGAACAAAAACAGGTTGATGCGGAGCGCACCGGTTCGCACCCCAGCGTTATCGTGCGCCGCCGCCGCAAGGACTCCCCGCAGGAAGCGGAATCCGCAGCGCAGGTAGCCCCCGCTGCCGCGCCGGTCAAGCCTGACGCCCCCAAGGAAAATGCCTCCGTGGCAGAGCCCGTGGCCGAAGCCGCCCCCGCAGCTCAGGTGGAAAAACCCGCTGAGCCCAAGACGCAGGCTGCAGAAGCACAGGCCGCACCCGCTGCCGAGCCCAAGGCGCGCATCGTCAAGCCTGCCAAGGTTATCTCGCCCGCCCGCGTCATCAGCCGGCCCAGCGACCGAGTAGAAGCCGAGGCCGAAGCCCCGGCCGCTCCCGCCGCGCCAGCGGCCCCGGTTGTCGAAGCCCCTGTGGCTGCACCGGCCGCCGTTGCGGAAACCCCGGTGGAAAAGCCCCAGGCCGACAAGGCTGAACAGCAGGACAAGGCCGCCAAAGCCGCCCGCGTGGCGCGCCCCGACGCCTCGGCCATGCCTGAAGGTTCCTCCGCGCCCACGCTGCCGCAGCGCGGCCCCGAGTCCCGCGCTACCGAATCGGGCGACGGCGACGACAGCACGGCTGTCCGTCGCGCACCGCGCGGCGAGGCACCCTCGGCCCCGCAGGTTCGCATCATTTCCCGCCCTGTGCCCGGCGCCGCTCCCCAGCAGGATGCCCGCCCCGCACGCACGGGCGACAGCCGCCCTGGCGGCTATGGCGCGCCCAGAGACGGCGCAGGCAGACCGCCCCGGCCCGGCGGCCCCCGTCCTGGCGGAGATGGACGCCCCGGCGGCGCTCCGCGCCCCGCTGGCGGCCCTCGCCCCGGTGGTCCTGCTGGCGGCTTTGGGCAGCAGGCAGCGCCTGCCTCGCCCTCTGATACCCGCGACGGACAGAGCAAAAAGAAGCGCCTCAAGGGTCGCCGCACCGTTGATTTTCAGCAGGGTGATTTTGGTCGCCGCACCGACGACGACGACAGCGGTCGTTTGAACAGGGGCAAGGGACGTCGCAAGCCCGGCCGTTCGGCGGTCGTGCCGCAGTCCACCCAGCCCCTCAAGGCGGCCAAGCGCAAGATCCGCATTACCGAAGCCATCCGTGTCGCCGACATGGCCCACCAGATGGGCCTCAAGGCCAACGAGATCATCAAGGTTCTGTTTGGTCTCGGCATCATGGCCACCATCAACCAGACCCTGGATATCGACACCGCCACGCTTGTGGCCGCCGAGTTTGGGTACGAAGTTGAAAAAATCGGCTTTTCTGAAGACGATTATCTGGTGCCCAAGGAAGTGGACGCGCCCGAAAGCCTCAAACCGCGTCCGCCTGTGGTCACCATCATGGGTCACGTTGACCACGGCAAAACCTCGCTGCTCGACGCCATACGCAAGTCCAACGTCACCAGCGGCGAAGCTGGCGGCATCACCCAGCACATCGGCGCATACCACGTAAAGACCAAGCGCGGCGAAATCGTGTTTCTTGACACGCCCGGCCACGAAGCCTTTACGGCCATGCGCGCCCGTGGCGCTCAGGTGACAGACCTTGTTATTCTTGTGGTTGCCGCCGACGACGGCGTCATGGAGCAGACCCGCGAAGCCATCAACCACTCCCGCGCCGCCAATGTGCCTATCATGGTGGCCGTGAACAAAATGGACAAACCCGGCGCCGACCCTGACCGCGTGCTGCGCGAGCTGGCCGAGCTGGGCCTGCAGGCCGAAGAATGGGGCGGCGATACCATTGTGGCCAAGGTTTCGGCCAAGAGCCGCATGGGTCTTGACGAGCTGCTCGAAATGGTTGCCCTGCAGTCCGAAATCATGGAACTCAAGGCAAACCCCGACAAGCCCGCCCGTGGCCACATTGTGGAAGCCAAGCTCGACAAGGGCCGGGGCCCCATCGCCACGGTGCTCATTCAGGAAGGTACGTTGCGCCAGGGCGACAGCTTTGTGTGCGGCACCTTCTCCGGCCGCGTGCGCGCGCTCATGAGCGACCAGGGCAAAAAGGTCAAGGATGCCGGGCCCTCGCTGCCTGTTGAAGTGCAGGGTTTTGAAGGCGTGCCTGAAGCCGGTGAGGAATTCTTTGTGGTCGCCGACGAAAAGGTCGCCCGCCGCATCGCCGATTCGCGCGCCGTCAAGCAGCGCGAACGCGACCTTGCCTCCGAGTCGCGCGTCACCCTTGAGACCTTCCTGTCGCAGCGCAAGTCCGATCAGGAGACCCTGACCCTCAACCTTGTGGTCAAGGCCGACGTGCAGGGCAGTCTCGAAGCCATTACCGAGGCCCTCAACAAGCAGAGCACCGACAAGGTGCGCATCAACGTGGTGCACGGTGGCACGGGCGCTATCACGGAATCCGACATTCTGCTGGCCTCCGCATCGCAGGCCATCATCATCGGCTTCAACGTGCGGCCCACCTCCAAGATCAAGGACGTGGCCGACCACGAAAATGTGGATATCCGCTTTTACGAGATCATTTACAAGCTCGTGGACGATATCAAAAGCGCCATGGCAGGCATGCTTGCCCCCGTGCAGCGCGAGGTGTACCTGGGTCAGGCCGAAGTGCGCGATACCTTCAGCGTGCCCAAAGTGGGGCTTATCGCCGGCTCGTATGTGGCCGACGGCAAAATCGCCCGCAATGCCGGTGTACGCCTGCTGCGCGACGGCGTGGTTGTCTACACGGGCAAGATATCGTCGCTCAAGCGCTTCAAGGATGACGCCAAGGAAATCGTCAAGGGCAACGAATGCGGCGTGGGGCTTGAGAACTTTAACGACGTCAAGATCGGCGACATCATCGAAGCCTTTGAAACTGTCGAAGAGGCCGCCACTCTCTAACACCGAGATATACGGAAGGGGGGCCGCAACTCCGGCCTCCCTTCCTCTTTTGGCAGCCTGCCCGCCGGCAGCGTCAGGCATGGCCCAAGTATCCGCATCAGGCCGCGCTCGGCTTACGGTTTCAGGGCACTGTCGCCGCCCTCCCTCCTACAGCGCGGCAATCCTGCAAACACCTGCCGCCCGGCGGGAATCCAGCCTATGACCATGTTTATGGCGGTTCTTACCGTAGAATTCAGCCTGAACGGCAACGACAACCTCAAGGCTAAACGCCGCGTTGCCAACAGCCTGAAACAAAAAACAAGAAACAAATTTAATGTCGCCATTGCCGAAGCGGGGACAGAAGACAGCCTTACCCTGCTGCGCTTGGCGGTGGTGTCCATTTCAAACAGCGAAACGCATCTGCGCAGCCGCATGGACAAGTGCGCATTAATGATGGAAGCGGTTTGCCCCGAAGAAATGGTTGACAGCCAGGTGGAGATATATGCAGCCGACTGAACTTATCCCCCAGTGCTTCCGCCAGGGAGCGGAGCGCATAGCCAGGGCTTTTGGCGAACTGGATCAGGTCATTGTGGCCGCCCATGTGAATCCCGACGGCGACGCCGCCGGGGCCATGGCGGCTGCATGCCATGTGCTGCGCTCCATGGGCAAGGAAATAATGGCCTACGCGCAGCCCGGACTGCCCGGCTACCTCGACTTTTTTCCCATGCCCGTCGTGGTGCACACCACGCTGGAGCACCCGCCCTTCACGCCCCGCTGCGCCGTGCTGCTTGACTGTGGCGAGCCCGACCGACTTGGGCGCGAGCTGGCGGCGCAACTGCCTGGGCTTGTGACCGTAAACATCGACCACCACCTCGGCGGCGACGGCATGGGCAGCGCGGCCAACTGGGTTGAACCCCGCGCGGCGGCAACGGCCCAGCTTATGGCCTACGTGGCCCTGGCCGCCGGTCTGCCCCTCACGGGCGACCTGGCCACAGCGGTGGCGCTGGGCATCATTACCGACACCGGCGGGTTTTGCCACGGCAACACCAGCGCCGACGTACTTTACCTTACGGCCCACATGGTTGAACACGGCTGCGATATCGCCCTGCTGCGCGAACGCCTTGAAAACACCTGGAGCCGAGGCCGCCTGACTCTTTGGGGGCAGCTGCTGCAACGGGCGCGCCTTGAGCGCGGCGGCAGCGTGTGCTTTTGCCCTGTGTATCTTGAAGACCTGCGCAAATGCGGGGCCCTCAAGGAAGACCTTGAAGGCTTTGTGGAGCAGCTGCGCCGCCTGCGCGGCGTGCATGTGGCGGCCGTTCTGCGCGAGGATTCGCCCGGCAGCTGCAAGTTCAGCCTGCGCTCATACGGCTCGGTGGATGTACGCGCGGCGGCGGCCCGGCTGGGCGGCGGCGGCCACCGCAACGCCGCTGGCGGCACGGTTCGCTCGCCCATGGATGCTGCAAGCGTGCAGCTGCTGGACTCCATTGCCGCCGAGCTGGACGAAGAAGGCGTGGCCTAACCAGCCGGATAACAGACAATTGCCCGCATGGCGTTTTTTGGGGCTGCCCAGAAAGCTTTGACGACGATATTTTTTTGACTTATGCCCGCTCTGCGGCTAAGGTAAGCACTTGCGTATGAGTATGACCAAAGCGGCTGTTGCCGCACCCAGCACCACAGACCGGCAGCCGGAAAAACGCTCCGGGGCGGCCCAGTTGCCCCAGCAGCACGGCATCCTGGTGTTGCGCAAGCCCTCCGGGCCCTCGTCGGCCCGCTGTCTCACCGCCATCAAACGCCTGGGACAAAAAAAAATAGGGCATGCGGGCACGCTCGACCCTTTGGCGTCGGGCGTACTGCTGGTTCTGCTTGGGCAGGCCACCAAGCTTTCCGGCCATTTGCTGGCCGGGGGCGGCAAGGTGTACAGCGGAACCCTGCGGTTGGGCCAGACCACCGACACCTGGGATATCGAGGGCAAGGTGGTGGCCGAAGCGCCGTGGCAGCATGTGAGCGAAGCTGACGTGCGCCGTGAGATAGCTGCATGGCTTGCGCTGACCGAACAGCCGGTGCCCCCGTATTCGGCGGCCAAGCATGAGGGTCAGCCGTTGTACAAACTGGCGCGCAAGGGCGTGGACGCCCCTGCCAAGGTCAAACGCATGGAAATTTCACTGGCGGAAACCCTCGATGTGAGGCTTCCGCTAGTGAGCTTTCGGGTCGCTTGTAGTTCTGGCACCTATATACGCTCCCTGGCCCACAGCTTGGGGACGCGCTTAGGGTGTGGAGCCGTGCTCACAGAACTGACCCGGGAGTATAGTCACCCCTTCGGCCTCGACGTGGCCCGCGACCCTGCGGACTTCACGGCTGACCCCACCCTGTTGCCAGGTTGCGTGCGCCCCATTGCAGAGGCGCTGCCCCACTGGCGCAAGGTTGAGCTCACGCCGGATGAAGCGGCTCGCGTGCGCAATGGCATTGCCGTGCCCTGCCGCCCCGATGCGCCCGCCAACGCGGATGCACCGGCGCAAGGCGCAACGGCTGCCAAGCCTGTGGAAGGCTTTGCGCTGCTGCTGGAACAGGGCACTGCCCTGGCCCTGGCGCAGCTCGAGGCTACGCCTGCGGGACCATGTTGGACCGTGTTGCGGGGACTTTGGAACTAACCCCGACTATCAAGGAGTACTGCTGTGGTAATGGATGCCAGCGACAAGAAAGCCGTTATTGATGCCCACGCCAAACACGAGGGCGATACCGGTTCTCCGGAAGTTCAGGTGGCCCTGCTCACCGCCCGTATTGAAGACCTTACCGGTCACTTCAAAGAACACAAAAAGGACTTCCACTCGCGCACCGGCCTGCTTAAGCTGGTTGGTCGCCGCCGTAACATTCTGAACTATCTTAAGAAAAAAGACGTTCAGCGTTACCGCGCTCTTATCGAAAAGCTCGGTCTGCGCAAGTAAGACTGTGTCGCGCAAGGGGGAGCCAGCGCTCCCCCTTGTTGCTTGAATCAACACCCCCAAAGGGTACAAACGCGAAGAAGGGGGGTCCGGGAAAATCAGGCAGAGGCCAAAGGCCGAGGATCTGCCCGCTTTTGCCGGAATCCCCTTCGCACTACGCAAAGGAATTTTTATGTATCAAGACATTTTTACTCCCACTAGGGTTACCGCCCAGGTCGGCGGCAAGGAAGTCATCCTTGAAACAGGCCGCATGGCCAACCAGGCCCACGGCGCAGTATGGATCCAGTGCGGCGGCACTGTGGTGCTGGTCACCGTATGCTCGCAGCCGCTCGAATTCGACAAGGGTTTCTTTCCCCTTACCGTTGAGTACACCGAAAAGATGTACGCCGCCGGTCGCATCCCCGGCAGCTTTTTTCGCCGCGAAATCGGCCGTCCCTCCGAGCGCGAGACCCTGGTTTCGCGTCTGATCGACCGCCCCCTCCGCCCGCTGTTCCCCAAAAAGGGCCTGAACGAAGATGTGCAGGTGCTGGCCAGCGTTATCTCCGCCGACCAGGAAAACGACTCGGACGTGCTGGCGCTTACGGGCGCTTCGGCAGCAGTCATGCTGTCGCCCCTGCCGTTTGACGGCCCGGTGGCCGGTGGCCGTATCGGCCGCGTCAACGGTCAGTTTGTGCTCAACCCCACCTTTGAGCAGCAGGCGCAGAGCGACCTCAACATCGTGTTTGCCGCCTCTGCCGACGCCCTCACCATGGTCGAAGGCGAAGCCACCTTTGTGCCCGAAGAAGTCATCATCGACGCGCTTGAATGGGGCCGCCAGCAGATTCAGCCTCTGGTCGCCGCCCAGCTCAAGCTGCGCGAACTGGCTGGCAAGCCCAAGATGGAATTTACGCCTCACGCCGAAGACCAGGTCTTGGCTGCCCGCGTAAAAGAGCTGGCCCTTGCCGCCGGTCTGGAAGATGCCCTGCGCGTGCCTGAAAAGATGGCCCGCAAGGACGCCCGCAAGGCCGTTAAAGAAAAGGTCATGGAAAACCTCAAGAACGACCCCGCCTGGGCCGAAAACGACGCAGCCCTCAAAAGCGTGGGCGACATGCTGGGCGACCTGGAAAAGAAGCTGGTGCGCGCCCGCATCGTCAACGAAGGCACGCGCATCGACGGCCGCGACACCACGACCGTGCGTCCCATCCAGATCCAGACCGGCCTGCTGCCCCGCGCCCACGGTTCGGCCCTGTTCCGCCGCGGCGAAACCAAGTCCATGGTGGTAACCACCCTTGGTTCGTCCACTGACGAGCAGCGCATGGATTCGCTGACCGGCGACGTGACCAAGCGCTTTATGCTGCACTACAACTTTCCGCCCTTCTCTGTGGGCGAGGTCAAGCCCGTGCGCGTTTCGCGCCGCGAAATCGGCCACGGCGCGCTGGCGGAAAAGTCGCTGCGCCCCGTGCTGCCCGCTGACGCCGCGTTTCCCTTTACGCTGCGCGTAGTGTCCGAAACCCTTGAGTCCAATGGTTCTTCATCCATGGCTGCCGTGTGCGGCGGTTCGCTGTCGCTCATGGACGCGGGCGTGCCCATCAGCGCTCCCGTGGCCGGCGTGGCCATGGGTCTGATCAAGGAAGGCGACAAGTTTATCGTGCTCACCGACATCCTCGGTGACGAAGACGCCCTCGGCGACATGGACTTCAAGATTGCCGGTACTGCGGAAGGCGTAACCGGCGTGCAGATGGACATCAAGATCACCGGCCTCACCACCGAGATCATGCGCGCCGCCATGAAGCAGGCCCACGAAGGCCGTCTGCATATTCTGGACGAAATGGCCAAGGCCATCGCCGAACCGCGCAAGGAGCTTTCGCGCTTTGCCCCGCAGCACGCCGAAGTGTTCGTGAACCCGGACATCATCCGCCTCATCATCGGCCCCGGCGGCAAGAACATCAAAGCCATCACCGCAGCCACGGGCGCCTCGGTGGACATCGAAGACTCCGGCCGCGTTTCCATCTTTGCCCCCACGGCAGAGGCTCTGGAAAAAGCCCGCGAAATGGTTTCGTACTACGACCAGCGTCCCGACCTGGGCAAAAACTATCTGGCCAAAGTGCGCAAGATCATGGAAATCGGCGCCATTGTGGAAGTGCTGCCCAATGTGGAAGCCCTTGTGCACGTTTCGCAGCTTGACATCAACCGCGTGGAACAGCCCGGCGACGTGGCTCGTCTTGGCGAAGACATGATGGTCAAGGTCATCGAAATCAACGGCGACCGCATCCGCGCCAGCCGCAAGGCCGTGCTGCTTGAAGAACAGGGCCACCCCTGGAACCCCGAAGAAACCGCCCGTCCCCCCCGCTCTGACCGGGGCGACCGCGGCGACAGAAACGGCCGTGGAGACCGTGGCGGACGTGACCGCCGCGACCGTGGCGACAGGCGCTAATATGTTTTGCATGCCGGTCGGAGGCTCTCCGGCCGGCATGCCGACCGCGCGATGAAAGGACTATTTCATGGCCAAAAAAGCTGAAAACAAAGTTCCAACCCCCGAACACGAATCCGAAGAGTGGGTTCGCGTGGACAGCAACGGCAACCCCCTGGCCGACCAGGCGCCTTCCGCCGAAGAGCTGGAGGCCCAGCTGGCCGGCGCCAACCGCGCCCACACCGAGACCCTCGGCGACGCCTGGGCTGTGCTTACGGGGCAAAACCCGGCCGCCATCATGGGGCAGATCGCCGCTACGGTCATGCACGAGGGCGGCACGCGTCCCGCGTGGCAGTGGAAGCGTGGCGGCAAGGACCACATCCTGCTGGCCTGGCCGCAGGAGCAGCCCGTGAGGGCTGGCGTGCTTGTGGCAGGCGTTGAGGGCGAAAAGCTCGCCCCCGTCACGGCCACCCCGCTGCTTGAGGGCCTGCCCAACGACCTTACTGTTGAAGAGGTGCACCCCTGGCAGACTGGCGTGGAAGCCAACGTGGCCGTCAGCATGCTTGAGGGCAAAAGACCCATGTGGTTTTACGACCCGCTCTACAGCCGCGACAAGGACGACCTTACCCCCGGCATCACGCATACGTTTTTGCTGGCCGGTCTGGCCTTTGGCCTGCGCAAGGCCCTGCTTGACGAGATCACCATCACCCAGGGGGCGCGCTACGAGGCCTACGCGGAAGCCTGGCTTGCCGACAACCCCGGCACGACGCGCCTGGACGTTCCACCCCTCAAGGTGGATGTGAGCAACCGCCACATGATTATGCCTGGCCGCAACTTTTGCGAATACCAGATGCGCGCCACCATTGAGGAAGTGCAGGACTGCCAGCTTGAAAAAATGCCGGTAAAAGTGCTGTACGTGAGTTTTCCGTTTGACGACCGCGAGCCATTGCGCCTGCCGGTGTACGTCTCCAAAATGGTTTTGGGCGATTATGAGCCTGAAGTCGGACACGAGGTCGATGCCTATGTGTGGCTGCAAGGCCGCATCATTGACATGGATCAGGGTCCGCAGCAATAATATCGAGAAGGGCCGCGCCCCCGCGCGGCCCTTCATCTTCTGCCGCCAGTCCGTCCTGCCGCCAGCATTTGCGGCGGCCTGCGGCAGAAAGCCCTACGGGGCAAACGGCACTGTTGTACAGGCAATAACCTTGCAGCTGCCACACAGGTTCAGGCCTGATCAATCTCTCCCCCCTCAGTCTGCACCCGCGCGTATCATCCGCCGTAATGTTTCAGCTTTGCCGCCTTGCCGGTCAGAGCGCGGTACTTAACGGCATTATCGTCCATATCTGGCAGCATCCGGCTGCATGCAGCTATGGACAAAGCCCGGCAACTTAGCAAAACTAGCGCCGTACCAACACCGCGTTGAGCAGAGGACATATGCAAGAAGCCCACTTTGCAGCGCCCTTCATGGGCACGGGGCAGTGCCTTGATACCCTTAACCGGGTCTTGGCCGCCCTATCGCCGGGCCATTCGTTTCACGATTCGTTGCGCGAACTGCTGGCGGCACTGGCTGAAGACATGCACTTTGACCGCCCCCACATCGTGGTGCAGGACCCGGAAAGCGGCGAGCTCAAACTCTCGCTCTCTTATGGCCCGGCGGACGCGCCCGAGGCGGCCTACGAGCCGGGTTCGGGCATTACGGGGCAGGTTTTTGCCGAGGGCAGACCCATTATTGTTTCCTGTATGCAGGGACGCCCCGACTTCCAAAACCGCCTGTTTGGCCGCAGTCAGGAAGAAATGTCGCGGCTGGCGTTTATCAGCGTGCCCGTGCGCGTTGAAAACGCCGACCAGAGCGAGGTTATCGGCACGCTGAGCGCCGACACCCCCACCGCGCCCGATACGGAGCTCGACCTGCGCTGTCGGTTTCTTGAAACCGTGGCAACCCTCGTGGGCCGTCAGGTGGCGCGCCTGCAGGAAGAAATGGCCCGACAGCACTTTTGCATGCTGCCCGACGAACCCCTCGTCAGCGGCATGCCCGCCTCGGTTATCGCCACTTCCAAAAGCCTGCGTCACGTGCTGCGCCGCCTCACTCAGGCCGGGGCCAGCCGGGCCACAGTACTTTTGCGCGGCGAGTCGGGCGTAGGCAAAGAGCTGATGGCCCAGGCCCTGCATTCCGCAAGCCCACGGCGCTCGCAGCCGCTGGTCATGCTCAACTGCGCCGCTCTGCCCTCCGAACTCATCGAAAGCGAGCTTTTTGGCTGGCGCAAGGGCGCATTTACCGGCGCGGTACAAAACCGTGCAGGGCTCTTCCGCCAGGCGGACAAGGGCACGCTGTTTCTGGATGAAATCGGCGACCTTTCCACAACAGCGCAGGCAAAGGTGCTGCGCGCCCTGCAGGAAGGCGAAATACAGCCTCTGGGCGATGAACGGCGCTACAAGGTGGACGTGCGCCTGGTCTGCGCCACCAACCGGCCGCTGGAAGAACTGGTGGAGCAGGGGTTGTTTCGCGAGGACCTGTACTATCGTATCAACGTCTTCCCCGTGTTTATTCCGCCGCTGCGCGAGCGGCCGGAGGACATTCTGCCCCTCACCGAGCATTTTTTGGGCATGTTCAGCAAGGAATACGACCGCCCGGTGCGGCGCATCTCCACGCCCGCCATCGACCTTTTGCTGCAGTACCACTGGCCCGGCAACGTGCGCGAGCTTAAAAACGTCATGGAACGCGCCGTGCTCATCTGCGAGGATGCCGTGCTGCGGGCTCACCACCTGCCAAGCACCCTGCAAAGCGCCGAGAGCAGCAGCACAGGCCCCACCGGCGGCGGTCTGGGCTTTAACGAAACCATTGCCCGCGTGGAACAGGAATTTATCGTGGACGCCCTCAAAAACGCCCGGGGCAACATCCATCAGGCGGCGCGTGACCTTGGCATAACATACCGTATTATTTATTATAAAATGAAAAAATACGGCATTGACCATCGCCGTTTCGCACCCTCCTCGCCAACCTAGCAATACACGGCCCGCGCCGGGCTATAGGCATTGTCCCCCAATATAAAGACCCCGGTCAGACAGCTGCAAACCTGTCTGGCCGGGGTCTTTTTTCTGTTGTTTTTAGCAGCAACGCCCGCAAATACCGCCTGCGGCAGAACAATTATACAAAATTGTTTTAAAAATGCGGCAGTTTTACAAAATTGTTTTATAGACGACCGGGGCCTGCAATTTTTAATAAATTATTATAGATAGTTATATATAAATGCCCTCTGGTACGGCTCTTGCTTATTTGTAAGTTGAAGCAAGTAGCGCGCGGCAACCATGGGGGTGCGCCGCGTGAAAGACAAATGACAGAACGGTCCAAGGAGGCTTTACATGTTCAAGAAAACACTGGCGGCGTTTGCTCTCATGCTCGTCACCCTGTGCGGCGCCGTACACGCCAAGGCAGCGGACGACACCATCAAGGTCGGCATCCTGCATTCGCTCTCCGGAACAATGGCCATCAGCGAAACCACGCTGAAAGACGTCATGCTCATGCTCATTGACGAGCAGAACAAAAAAGGCGGCCTGCTGGGCAAAAAGCTGGAGCCCGTGGTGGTGGACCCCGCCTCCAACTGGCCCCTGTTTGCCGAAAAAGCCCGCGAGCTGTTGAGCAAGGACAAGGTCGCCGCCGTTTTTGGCTGCTGGACCTCGGTTTCGCGTAAATCCGTGCTGCCTGTGTTTGAAGAACTCAACGGCCTCCTTTTTTACCCCGTGCAGTACGAGGGTGAGGAATCCTCGCGCAACGTCATCTACACCGGCGCGGCCCCGAACCAGCAGGCCATCCCCGCTGTGGACTACCTGATGAACGACCTCGGCGTTAAACGCTGGGTGCTGGCCGGTACGGACTACGTGTTCCCCCGCACCGCCAACAAGATCATCGAAGCCTACCTGATTTCCAAGGGCGTGAAAAAGGAAGACATCCTTATCAACTACACCCCCTTTGGCCATTCCGACTGGCAGTCCATCGTTGCTGAAATCAAAAAGTTCGGCAATGCGGGCAAAAAGACCGCCGTGGTCTCCACCCTCAACGGCGACGCCAACGTGCCTTTTTACAAGGAACTTGCCAACCAGGGCATCACTGCCGCCGACATCCCGGTCATGGCTTTCTCCGTGGGCGAAGAAGAACTCTCCGGCATAGACACCAAGCCCCTGGTGGGCCATCTGGCCGCCTAGAACTACTTCATGAGCGTGGACAACCCCGCCAACAAGGCCTTTATCAAAAAGTGGCACGACTTTACCAAAAACCCCAAGCGCACGACCAACGACCCCATGGAAGCCCACTACATTGGCTTTAACCTGTGGGTGAAGGCCGTGGAAAAGGCCCAGAGCACCGACGTGAACAAGGTTTTGAAGGCCATTGTGGGTCTTGAAACCCCCAACCTCACCGGCGGCATGGCCAAGGTTCTGCCCAACCACCACATCACCAAGCCCGTGCTGATTGGCGAAATCCAGGCCGACGGACAGTTCCAGGTTGTCTGGGAAACCCCCTCCGTGGTTCCTGGCGAAGCCTGGTCGCACTACCTGCCCGAATCCAAGGACCTGATCGGCGACTGGACCGACCCCATCAACTGCGGCAACTACAACACCAAGACCAAGAAGTGCGGCGGCGCTTCCAAATAGCCGCCACCGTCTGAACCTGTCGCGGGGGCCCGCGTGGCCCCCGCAATTCCCCCCACGGCAGGCCTTTCGGGTCAGCGGCAGCGACCCGGCAGACCAGAAAAAAAGGATATGCTCATGCGCACGGCGCTTTTGCTCTGCAGCCTCATACTGTTCAGCCTGCCTTCGGCAGTGCTGGCGTCCGGCCCGGAACCGGACGAGAATGCCGGGGGCGCGGTTTCGACTCCTTCCGCGTCCCCGGAGCAAATTTTATCATCCATCCTCCCTGCCGATCTGCTCAAGGTGCTGGTAAGCCCCAAGGTTCTGGACAGGGACGCGGCCATTGCCGCGCTGGAAAAGGATGACAGCAGTATTGCCGCGCCACTGCGCGAAAAACTGCTGGAGGCCCTGCTACGCAATACCCTACTGGCCGACGCCGCCGCCGGAACGCTCTTTGTGAGCGACGATGCCGGTCAGGCGCGCCAGCTTGACGCCACCGGCAACCTGGGCGCGGCCCGGCCTGCCGACAGCCTGCGCAAAGTGGGCACGAGCAACCGCCAGCGCCAGCGCATTACAGACATCCTCAACGCCCAGGCCCTTACCTCCACAGACACGGCCAAGCGCCGTCTGGCCTCTGCGGCCCTGATGGAGGGCGCAACCCCGCCGCTCAAGGCCGAGGCCCTGCACAAGCTGCTGGCTGCGGAAAAGGACGATGCCGTGCGCGCCAACCTTGAGGCGGCCCTGGCCCTCTACGTTGCTGCCGACCCCGCCGCCGTGCGCTCCGACCAGCTTGCAGCCGTAAACGCCCTGAACCGCAACGGCAGCCCCGCCGCCCTCAACGCCCTGCGCGGCCTTGCGGGCACGCCGGACAGCGCCGTGGCCAAGGCTGCGGACGACGCCCTGTATGCACAGCGCGTTTCCGCCCAGTGGGGGCAATTCTTTGAAATGCTCTTCTTCGGCATGAGCCTGGGGTCCATTCTTGTACTGGCGGCCATTGGCCTTGCCATCACCTTTGGCGTCATGGGCGTCATCAACATGGCGCACGGCGAGCTGATCATGCTTGGGGCCTACACGGCCTGGGGCGTGCAGCAGCTTTTGCCGGGGCAGCCGGGGCTTGCCCTTGTCCTTGCCGTGCCCGCCGCCTTTCTGGTGAGCGGCGGCACTGGCGTGCTGCTCGAAAAAACCGTCATCCGCTTTCTCTATGGCCGCCCGCTCGAAACACTGCTGGCCACCTTTGGCATCAGCCTTGTGCTGCAACAGGCAGTGCGCACGGTTTTCTCTCCCCTCAACCGCGCCGTGCAAAACCCCGACTTTATGAGCGGCGTGTGGCAGATCACCCAGCATTTCAGCCTGACCTGCAACCGCGTGTACATCATCCTGTTCTGTCTTGGCGTGTTTGCCCTCATCCACATGGCCATGCACCGCACGCGTCTGGGGCTTGAGGTGCGCGCCGTGTCGCAAAACAGGGCCATCGCCCGTTGCATGGGCGTACGCGCCTCGCGCGTGGACGCGCTGACATTTGGCCTTGGCTCGGGTGTCGCCGGCATGGCTGGCGTTGCCCTGAGCCAGGTTTCCAATGTGGGGCCCAACCTGGGCCAGACCTACATTGTGGATTCGTTCATGGTGGTGGTGTTTGGCGGCGTGGGCAACCTGTGGGGCACGCTTACCGGCGGTCTGGCGCTGGGCATCGCCAACAAGTTTCTGGAGCCAGCCAGCGGGGCCATGCTCTCCAAGATCATCATTCTGGTCTGCCTTATCCTGTTCATCCAAAAGCGCCCGCGCGGATTGTTTCCGCAAAAGGGCCGCGCGGTGGAGGCGTAAATGGCGACCGACATCTTTGAACGCGAAAGGCTGCTCAACGCGCCCACACGCAATTTTCTGGCTGTCACGGCGGTGCTCTCGCTGGCAATTGTTGCAGGCAGCCTGCTGCCCGCAACCAACGCCCTGCACGTACCCGGCTACATGGTAACCCTGCTGGGCAAGTACCTTACCTATGCCCTGCTGGCGCTTTCCGTTGATCTTGTCTGGGGTTTTATGGGCGTGCTCAGCCTTGGACACGGGGCCTTCTTTGCCCTGGGCGGCTACGGGTTTGGCATGTACCTCATGCGGCAGATCGGCGCGCGCGGCGTGTATGGCAACGCCAACTTACCGGACTTTATGGTGTTTTTAAACTGGAAGGAACTGCCGTGGTTCTGGCTGGGCAGCGAGCATTTTGTGGTGGCCCTGCTGCTGGTGGTTTTGCTGCCGGGGCTGCTGGCCTATGTTTTTGGCAGGCTGGCCTTTGGCTCGCGGGTTTCGGGCGTGTATTTTTCCATCATGAGCCAGGCCATGACCTACGCCCTCATGCTGGCCTTTTTTCGCAACGAAATGGGCTTTGGCGGCAACAACGGTCTTACGGATTTCAAGACCCTGCTGGGTTTTGAACTGCAGAACGACGGCATGCGCACGACGCTGTTTGCCTGCTCGGCCATCGCGCTCATGGCGGGCTACTGTCTGTGCCGGGCAGTGACGGCATCGCGCCTTGGCCGCGTGTGCGTGGCCCTGCGCGATGCGGAAAGCCGCGTGCGCTTTATCGGCTACCGGGTGGAGAGGTATCAGGTGGCGGTGTTCACGCTGTCGGCCATACTGGCGGGCATTGGCGGCGCTCTGTACGTGCCGCAGGTGGGCATCATCAACCCCGGCGAATTTTCACCCCTCAACTCCATTGAAATTGTGGTCTGCGTGGCCCTTGGCGGACGCGGGCGGCTGTATGGAGCAGTGCTTGGAGCGTTTGCGGTCAATGCCTTCAAAACCTGGTTTACGGCTGTGCTGCCCGAGGCCTGGCTGTTTGCCCTGGGCGGCATGTTTGTGCTGGTGACCATCTTTTTGCCGCAAGGGTTGGCCGGGCTGCCCGACCAGTGGCGCAACCGCGCCTCACGCACTGCCGCGCCAGATTCCCCAGCCGGTTCCGCAAACGAAGGAGGCGCGGCATGAAGACCCAGCAGGATATTTTGCATGGCCGCAGCCTTGAGGACGTAGCCGAAGCCGCGCGCGCCTATGAAGAATCGCACGCCCCCTTTGACAAGCGCCCCATGAAGATGCGCGCACGCCCACCGCGCAACATGATGTCCAAACCCGACATCGCGCTGTACCTCGAAAAAATCAGCGTGAGCTTTGACGGCTTCAAGGCGCTCAACGACCTGACATTCTATGTGGACAAGGGCGAACTGCGCTGCGTCATCGGCCCCAACGGGGCGGGCAAGACCACCATGATGGACGTCATCACCGGCAAAACCCGGCCCGATACCGGCTCAGCCTGGTTTGGCCGCACCTGCAACCTGCTGCAGATGGACGAGGTGTCCATTGCACAGGCGGGCATAGGACGCAAATTTCAAAAGCCATCGGTCTTCGAGGCGCTCAGCGTGCTGCAAAACCTTGAGCTGGCGCTGGCTGGCGACAAGCGGGTATGGCCCACCTTCCGCGCCAGGCTCTCTGGCGGCGACAAGACCTTTATAGAAGAAGTGCTGCAACGCATCCGTCTTGCGGAGCTGGCCCGCATGCAGGCGGGCAAACTCTCGCACGGGCAAAAGCAGTGGCTCGAAATCGGCATGCTGCTCATGCAGAAGCCCCAGTTGCTGCTGCTGGACGAACCCGTCGCGGGCATGACCCAGGAGGAAATGGACCGCACCATCGAACTGCTGCACGACCTTGAGGGCGAGCAGAGCATCATGGTAGTGGAGCACGACATGGAATTTGTGCGGGCCATTGCCCACAAGGTCACCGTGCTGCATCAGGGCAGCGTGCTGGCCGAGGGAACCATGGACGAAATGCAAAACCATCCCGCCGTGGTCGAGGCCTATCTGGGCGAACCCCTGGGCGCAGCCTAGCAACTGCCAGGCCGCTGGCAAAAGAGCCGCAAACAGCCAATTTTCGAGCCACATGCTCCAGGAGGAGCGTAATGCTGCAAATTACAGGTCTCAACCAGTTTTACGGCGAAAGCCATATCCTGCGCGACGTCAACCTTGAGGTAAAGGCCGGTTCGTGCGCCTGCCTCATGGGGCGCAACGGCGTGGGCAAAACCACGCTTTTGCAATGCATCATGGGCGTGCTGCCGTCGCGCTCGGGGCATATCTTTTTGGAAAAAACAGACTTGCTTCCGCTGCCTGTGGAGCAACGCGCGGCCCTGGGCGTGGGTTACGTCCCGCAGGGCCGCCAAATATTCCCCCTGCTGACCGTGCGTGAAAACATGGAGCTGTCGCTGCCCATGCGCAAGGATAAGGCCGGGGCAATCCCCTCATTCATCTTTGACTTTTTTCCCGTGCTGGGCGAAATGATGCATCGGAGGGGCGGTGATCTTTCGGGCGGGCAGCAGCAACAGCTGGCCATCGCCCGCGCCCTTGCGCTTGAGCCGCGTCTGCTCATCCTAGATGAGCCCACCGAGGGCATCCAGCCCAACATTGTGCGCGATATCGCCACAACTATCCGCAGGCTCAACGAAGAAATGGGCCTCACCGTACTGCTGGTGGAGCAAAAGGTTCCCTTTGCCCGCCGCATGGCCGATACCTATATGATCATGGATCGCGGGCATATCGCTTCGCAGGGCGACATGCACGGTCTGGACGACGCCACGGTCAAGGCTTTTTTGAGCGTCTAGCATACACCGCAGCCCAACGGGAAACAGCATGTCCAACGCCCCCGTCCACAACGCCGCTCAGGCTCTCCACGGCCACTGCTTTACGCCTGACCGGCGCTGGAGCGCGCGCATGGAGCTCGCCTTTGCGGTGCGGCAGGGGCGCACCACGCTTACAAAAATGCGGTTCAACGGGCCGCTGCGCGTGCAGCGGCCCTTCTACCCAGAGGCCGCGCCCACCAGCGCGCCGGGCAGGGGCGCACCATCCCAGCCCTGCCACTGTTGCCTGCTGCACCCGCCGGGTGGGCTTGTGAGCGGCGACGACCTGTGCCTTGACGTGCAACTGGAGCAGGGGACGCATGCCCTGCTCACCGCGCCCTCGGCCTCCAAATTTTACGCCGCCGATTCGTGCAACGTGGCCCAACGCCAGACCAATAACCTGCGGGTTGCGGGCGGCGTGCTTGAATGGCTGCCGCGCGAAACCATCATCTACGACGGTGCGCGGGCCGAAATGCGCACCACGGTTGACCTGGATGCCGCCAGCGCCTGTATCGGATGGGAAATGATCTGCCTGGGCCGCCCTGCAGCGGGTGAAACCTTTGCCGGGGGCAGCGTACGCCAGAGTCTCAACCTGAGCCGTCAGGGCGCGCCCCTGCTGCACGAGCTGCTGCGGCTTGATGGCGGCGACGCCCTGCAGAACGGGGCTTGCGGGCTGGGAGGGCAGCCGGTATCGGCCACGCTGTTTGCCGTCGGGCGCGGGGCGGATGCCGACGGCTCCACAGAGCAGGCCGGGCGCGATCTTGAGGCGCTCGAAGCCTGCTGCGCAACCCTGCAAGACATGCTTTCGCCCAACCGTGATTTTGACGACACGCCTGAGGGACAACCCCCCGCCGCGAGTGCAGCTTCTGACCATGCGGCAGTTGGCCTGCCCGCCCACATGGGGCAGCGCGCCGGGGCTACCGTGCGCGGCGGCGTGCTCCTGGTGCGCTATCTCGGGCCGGATATGGAAGAAGCCCGCAACCTGCTGCTGACAGCCTGGGGCCTGCTGCGCCCTACCCTTGTTGGCTGCCCCCCGCACATGCCGCGCATCTGGTACGGTGCTTTTTAAGGGTATTTGCGCAGCCATGGATCTTTGCAGCCAAGCTGTAACCATAGTGTTTTAAGGAAATATTGCGGCATACCGCACACACTGGAGGCATCATGGAACTTTTGCCCAGAGAAAAAGACAAACTGCTGCTTTTTACCGCCGGCCTGCTGGCCGAGCGGCGCAAGGCGCGCGGCCTCAAGCTCAATTATCCCGAGGCCGTGGCCTACATCAGTCTGGCGGTTCTGGAAGGCGCACGCGACGGGCAGACCGTGGCCGAGCTCATGGGGTCGTGCCGCAACCTGCTCACGCGCGAGGACGTTATGGATGGCGTGCCAGAGATGGTTCATGAGGTACAGGTTGAGGCGACATTTCCCGACGGCACAAAGCTTGTGACCGTTCACGACCCCATCCTGTAGCCCGCGCTGGACGCGGACACCCCACACTTGGCAACCGTTGCGCAAACGCAAGGGGGACGCATGATTCCCGGTGAATATCACATCGCGGAGGGCGACATAGCCCTCAACGCGCTTTCTGAAGGGCAAGAAGTGGTGCTGGAAGTTTCCAACACGGGCGACAGGCCCATCCAGGTGGGCTCGCACTACCATTTTTATGAAGTAAACCCCGCCCTGACCTTTGCCCGCGAATCCGCACGCGGCATGCGCCTGGACATACCAGCCGGAACCGCCGTGCGCTTTGAACCGGGGCAAAAACGCGAAGTGCGCCTTGTGCCCTACGTAGGCTCGCGCCGCGTGTTCGGCTTTCGCGGTCAGATCATGGGCCCGCTGGACGCCAGCGCCCCAAGGGAGGAAAAAGCATGATCCGCATTCCCAGAAGCCAGTATGCCGAGCTTTACGGCCCCACCACGGGCGACCGCATCCGTCTTGCCGACACGGAGCTGTGGATTGAGATCGAACGCGACCACACCGTCTACGGCGACGAGGTCTGCTTTGGCGGCGGCAAGGTCATCCGCGACGGCATGGGCCAGAGCCAGATCAGCAACGCCGACGGCGCCATGGATACGGTCATCACCAATGCCGTCATCATGGATGCGGCGCTCGGCATCATCAAGGCCGACCTTGGCATCCGCGACGGGCGCATTGCCGCCATCGGCAAGGCCGGCAACCCCGACGTGCAGCCCGATGTGGACGTGATCATCGGCCCCGGCACAGAAATTATCGCGGGCGAGGGCAGCCTGCTTACCGCTGGCGGCATGGATTCGCACATCCATTTTATCTGCCCGCAGCAGGTGGAGGAGGCCCTTGCCAGCGGCATCACCACCATGCTTGGCGGCGGCACCGGCCCGGCCACGGGTACCAACGCCACCACCTGCACCCCTGGCCCCTGGCATCTGGAGCGCATGCTGGCGGCAACCGACTCCCTACCCATGAATTTTGGCTTTTTGGGCAAGGGCAACGCCGCCATGCCCGACGCCCTGCGCGAGCAGCTCGAGGCCGGGGCCTGCGGCCTTAAACTGCACGAAGACTGGGGCACCATTCCGGCCGCCATTGATACCTGCCTGAGCGTTGCGGACGAATACGACGTGCAGGTGGCCATCCATACAGACACGCTCAACGAGGGCGGCTTTGTGGAAGACACTCTGGCCGCCTTCCGGGGCCGCACCATCCACACATACCACACCGAAGGCGCTGGCGGCGGCCATGCCCCCGACATTCTGCGGGCCTGCTCCCTGCCCAACGTGCTGCCCTCGTCGACCAACCCCACCCGGCCCTACACGGTCAACACCGTGGACGAGCATCTGGACATGCTCATGGTCTGCCACCACCTCAACCCCTCCCTGCCCGAGGACGCGGCCTTTGCCGACTCGCGCATCCGGCGTGAAACCATCGCCGCAGAGGATATTTTGCAGGACATGGGCGTTATTTCCATGATTTCGTCCGACTCGCAGGCCATGGGCCGAGTGGGCGAGGTCATTATCCGCGCATGGCAGACCGCCCACAAGATGAAGGTGCAGCGCGGCCCCCTGCCCGAAGATCGGGGACACGGCAACGACAACTTCCGCGTGCGGCGCTACCTGGCCAAGTACACCTGCAACCCTGCGGTCACGCACGGTCTTTCTCACGCCATCGGCGCTGTGGCTCCCGGCCTTTTGGCCGACCTTGTACTGTGGAAGCCCGCCTTTTTTGGCGTCAAGCCTTCGCTGGTCATCAAGGGCGGACAGATTGCCGCCGCCCCCATGGGCGACGCCAACGCCTCCATCCCCACGCCCCAGCCCATGCACTACCGGCCCATGTTCGGCGCGCTGGGTCAGGCGGCTGCGGCGGCCAGCCTGAGCTTTGTCTCCCGCGCCTTCATGGAAAACGGCGGCGAGGGACGCCTGCGCGAGCTGGGCCTGCTGCGGGGGCTCTCGTCCTGCCGGGGCACGCGCACCCTGTGCAAGGGAGACCTGCTGCTCAACAGCGCAACACCGGCCATTTCCGTAAATCCGCAAACGTACGAGGTTCGCGCCGACGGCGAAATTCTTACCTGCGCCCCGGCGGAGGTGCTGCCGCTGGCGCAGCGGTACTTTCTCTTTTAGGCAAAACCCAAGGAGCGGCCATGCTGGAATTTACCGAAAACATGGGACAGCGCATTAATCTGGAGCCTGCGGCCACCCTCACCCTCACATGGGAGCAGCGCGGCAAATGCCGCCAGCGGTTGCGCCTGGATAACGGCGAAGAGGCCGGGCTGTTTCTCACACGCGGGCAGGTTCTGCACGACGGCGACATTCTGCGGGCTGGCGACGTGCTGGCCGTGGTGCGCAACGGCGCGGAACCCGTGGTAACGGGCATTGCCCCCAACTGGGAGACCCTGGCCCGCGCCTGCTACCATCTTGGCAACCGGCATGCCGCCCTGCAGCTGGGGCATAAGTGGCTGCGCTTCATGCCCGACCACGTGCTTGAAGAACTGGCGGAGAACCTTGGCCTGCGACTGCGCCGCGAAACCCTGCCCTTTGAGCCCGAAGGCGGAGCCTATGGCGGGCACGGGCACAGCCATGGCTGAACAGCAAGAGGCTTCAGCAGAGGCCCCGGCAGCCTGTCCCGCGCGGATGCAAACGGACAGAGCCTGTTTTGTCGAGGCAGCCGCAACCTTGCAGCCCGAGGGCCGCGCCTGCAGCGCCAGCTCATGGCACGGGCCTGACTTTGGCCTGACGGCCCTGATCTATCTTGCTGGGCAATCACTGCCGGTAGGCGGTTTTGCCTGGTCGCAGGGGCTGGCTGCCGCTGTGGAACGCGGGCACGCGGGCACAGCCGAAGGCGTGCGGTGCTGGCTGTGGGGCGTGCTGCGGCTGGGGCTTGCCCGCAATGATCTGCCTCTCCTGTTGCGCATGCACGCTGCGGCTAGTAGCGCCGATACCGAGGCGCTGACCCGCTGGAACGCCCTGATGCTGGCCGGGCGCGAGAGCCGCGAGCTGTGGCAGGAAGAACTGCAGATGGGCCGCGCCCTGCGCCGCATTTTGCAGGATCAGAACATGCTGCCCGCCTGGCCGCTGCCGCAGGACGCGGGCTACACGGCCTGCTTTGCGGTTGCCGCCGTCATGCTTGACCAGCACGCCCGCAGCATGCAGCCCTTTTGCGACCCTGCCGCCCAACTGCGCGCCGGGGCGGATACGGCCTGCGCCTATGTGTGGAGCTGGCTGCAAAACCAGGTGGCCGTGGCTTGCAAAACCGTGCCTCTGGGGCAGACTGCGGCGCAAAAACTGCTGCTTGAATTTATGCCCGCCGTGCCGCAGATTGTGGCGCAGGCGGCGGCCCTGCCCGATGACGAAGTGGGCTCAAGCCTGCCGGGCCTGGCCCTGTGCAGCGCAGGGCACGAACGGCAATATACCCGACTTTTCAGGAGTTGAAGTCATGACCAACAGACCCTGCCTGCGAGTGGGCGTCGGCGGCCCTGTGGGCTCCGGCAAAACGGCCCTCTTGCGCCACCTGTGCATGCGCCTGCGCAAGCACTACAACATGGCCGTCGTCACCAACGACATTTACACCCGCGAAGATGCGGAATTTTTACTGCGGCACAACGCCCTTGAGGCCGACCGCATCATCGGTGTGGAGACGGGCGGCTGCCCGCACACCGCCATACGCGAAGACGCCTCCATGAACATACAGGCCATCGAGGAGCTTCAGGCCCGCCATCCCGGCCTTGAACTGGTGCTGGTGGAGAGCGGCGGCGACAACCTTTCCGCCACGTTCAGCCCGGAGCTGGCCGACCTGACCATCTACGTCATCGACGTGAGCGGCGGCGACAAGATTCCGCGCAAGGGCGGCCCCGGCATCACCAAGTCTGATCTGCTCATCATCAACAAGGTTGACCTTGCGCCCATGGTGCACGCCTCGCTGGACGTGATGGAGCGCGATACCCGCCGCATGCGCGGCGAGCGGCCCTATGTGCTCACCGAGATGCTTTCGGGCGCTGGCATCGAGGCCGTCATTGCCTTTATCATCCGCGAGGGCATGCTGCGCCAGCCGGAAAAAACCGCGTAGCAACGCTTACGGCGCGGCTGGGCCGACTGGACCGGCGGCCGACGCAAAAAGCCCGCATGAAATTGTCATGCGGGCTTTTTTACTGATGTATACTTTTATGCAGGCTGCTAGTCTGTGGCCTGGGCCTTGAGGGCATCCGCCTGGGCGGCGGTGCTCAGCGCCACCACCAGAGACTCGATTTCGCCTTCCATGATGCGGTCCAGAGAATACAGGGTCAGGTTAATGCGGTGATCCGTGCAGCGCCCCTGTGGAAAATTGTAGGTGCGGATGCGCTCGGAGCGGTCGCCCGAACCCACCTGCGACTTGCGGTCAGCTGATATTACGGAATCGTGCCGTTCGCGCTCTGCGGCCAGGATGCGCGAGGCCAGCACCTTCATGGCGCGGGCCTTGTTTTTGTGCTGCGAGCGTTCGTCCTGACAGGTCACCACGGTGTTGGTGGGCAGGTGCGTGATGCGCACGGCCGATTCCGTTTTGTTGACGTGCTGGCCGCCAGCGCCGGAAGCGCGGTAAATATCGATGCGCAGGTCTTCGGGGCGTATCTCCACGTCCACTTCTTCCGCCTCGGGCATAACGGCCACGGTGGCGGCGGAGGTGTGGATGCGGCCCTGCGCCTCGGTGGCGGGCACACGCTGCACGCGGTGCGTGCCTGCCTCAAACTTGAGGTGGCTGTACACCCGGTTGCCGCTGATAAGGCAGATGACTTCCTTGAGGCCGCCCGATTCGGAGGTCGACTCGCTCAACACTTCCACCTTCCAGCCCTTAATTTCAGCATAGCGCGTATACATGCGGAAAAGGTCGGCGGCAAACAGGGCCGCTTCTTCACCGCCGGTGCCAGCGCGAATTTCAAGGATGGTGTTTTTTTCGTCCAGTGGGTCCTTGGGCAGCAGCATGAGCTTGAGCTCCTGCTCAACCTCCGGCAGTTCGGCTTCGATACGGCGCAGATCTTCCTGCGCCAGTTCGCGCATTTCGGGGTCTTCGTCGCGCAGCAGCAGCTTGTTTTCGGCCTGCTCCTGCATCAATGCCCGGTGGCGGCGAAACATTTCCACTATTTCACGCAGATCGGCATGGGCCTTGGTGAGCTTGCGGTAGTGTTCCTGATCGTTGAACACATCCGGCTCGGCCAGAGCGTGCTCCAGCTCCATGAACTTTTTTTCCAGACCTTCCAATTTGGCGAACATATGGTGTCTCCAACACGCTGTGGACGGAAAACGAAAAAAGACGCGTCGCTGTCAGCCCAAAAGGCCGCCCAACGTGGCCGCACTGCCGCAAGCAGCGCCGCCGGGAGCCTCAGGACGGCTGCGCTATTGCGCGGTGTAGGCTACGGTGTGCACCCTTGCGCCGTCGTCGGGGCCAAGGGCCTCGCGCAGGGCCACTACCGCCACCTCAAGCTGGCTTTCGTCAGGCTCGTAGGTGGTCAGCCGTTGCAGGGCAAGCCCGGGCGCACGCAAAATGGTCGCCCAAAAACCCTCGCGCAGCCTGGCCGCATAGCGGATAAGCTCGTAGGCCAGCGCGCTGATGGGCACCATCAGCAGCAGCTTGACCGCAATGGTCAGGGCGTGCTTGGCCACCTCGCCCTGCGGCGTGTAGAGGTGCAGCATCAGGGGAACCAGCACCGCGTGCAGCAATATGGAAATGCTGATCACAAACAGCAAAAACGTGGTTCCGCAACGCGGGTGCAGGCGGCTTTTGCCCATGGCATTTGCGGCATCCACATCACCACCGGCCTCATAGGCATGGATGGTTTTGTGCTCTGCCCCATGGTACTGAAAAACACGGCGGATATCAGGCACATACGAGATAGCCTTGATATACCCCATGAAGATGCAGCACTTGAAAAAGCCGTCCCAGAGATGGAACGAAAGCCCTTCCACATCTCCGCCAACTCTCAGCCACATCATGCCCAGCGAAAGCATATGCGGCACGACGACAAAAAGTCCCACCGCCATCAGCAGGGCCATGACCAGCGTCAGCACCAGATGCCAGCCGGAGATTTCCTCCTGCTCGCTCTGGGCCGCCGCCTCAACCGAGCGGTTGAGCGCCTTGATGCCGTTGACGAGGGTTTCGAGCAGCACAGGAAACCCGCGCAAAAAAGGTCTTTTGAGCAGCGGGTTGTTCGTGAGCGAAAACCACGGGCAACGCATGGCGCGAATGCCGCCGTCGGCCTGGCGCACTGCCAGCCCGTAGACGTCCCCGTGGCGCATCATCACGCCTTCCATGACGGCCTGACCACCCACCGGGGCGCACTCCGCAGTCAAAAGAGCGAGGGCAAGCCGCAGCACACCGCTGGCGCACATGGTGCGCGGTGCGATTTTCCGCAAGCCTGCCCGCCGCGAACTTTCGGGCGTCATGCCAGAGCTGGAATCCCGGTAAAGGCCCGACCCTTGCTTACTTCTGGTCAAACTTAGCGTACTTCTTGCGGAAGCGGTCGATACGACCAGCGGTATCAAGAAAACGCTGCTTGCCGGTGAAGAAAGGATGGCAAGCGGAGCAAACTTCCACGTTGACCTGTTCGCCCTTGGTGGAGAGCACGTGCTCTTCGTTGCCGCAAGCGCAGGTAATGGTGGCGTTGAACACTTTGGGATGGATATCATTTTTCATGGCAGCTACCTCGTGAACGCGGCATAATCCGGCTTATTGAGCATTTCGGACGCCCGCGCGTTTTACCCTTGGCGCGGCATAGTGCCGCACAAGGGCAAGCTATATAGCGCTCTTTTACTTCTTTGGCAAGTGCGGCGCACAGGCTTGGGCATAAAACGCCCTTGCGGGCTTGCCGCAATTTTTTTGCGGCCCCGTCGCACCCCCCTGCGGGACGTCTCACCATACCCTTCTTGTGGTTGCGCCGCCAAGCAGATATAAGACCTCCATGCCAAAATCACCCAGACAACGCGCCGACCAGCTCGTCTTTGAGCAGGGTCTTGCCGAAAGCCGCGAGCAGGCCCGCCGCCTTATCATGGCGGGCAAAATCATTCTTGAGCAAACCGTGCCCGGCGCGCCGCCGCAGGTTGTTCCCAAGCCTGGGCATCCTTTTGCCGCCGACACGGTTTTTGCCCTGCTGGAGCCGGAGCGCTACGTGAGCCGGGGAGCCTACAAGCTTTTGACCATCCTTGAACACTTCAGGCTGGATGTGACCGGCTTTGTGTGCCTCGACGCCGGGGCCTCCACCGGGGGCTTTACCGACTGTCTGCTGCAAAGGGGCGCTGCACGGGTCTACGCTGTGGACGTGGGCAAAAACCAGCTGCACGAACGCCTGCGCGCCGACGGGCGGGTGATCAACCTTGAGGGTGTCAACCTGTGCCACGCGGACCAAAGCCTCATACCCGAGATGGTCGATCTGGTGGTTGCGGATGTTTCCTTTATTTCGCTCACCCTGGTGCTGCCCTCGTGCATGCCCTGGCTCAAGCCCGGCGGCATGCTGGCCACGCTCATCAAACCGCAGTTCGAGCTTGGGCCCGGCGAGACCGTCAAGGGCGTTGTGCGCGACGAGGCCGCCCGGCAGCGCGCGGTGGACAAGATACTGCTGTTTACCCAGGCCAATCTGGGCCTTGCCTGTCAGGGAGTGCTGCCCGCAGCCATCAAGGGCCCCAAGGGCAATCAGGAATACATGGCCCTGTTTGCGCGGCAGGGCTAGCGCAGGGAAGCGACTCCCCGCTCGCAGGGCAGCTTACTCATTGCCCGTCAGAGGGTCGCTGTCTGACGCGGGGCCGTCCTCTTCATCAGGCTGGACGGGCGTGGCGACGCTTTTTTTTACCGCAGGCGTAAACAGCCGCCCGCGCTGCACGGCCTTGCTGCCAAACCTGCCGCGCAAATCGTCCAGGGCCGCGTCCAGCTTTTGCCGCCGGGCTTCAACCTGCGGGTCCAGCCCCTGCGTGGCGGGCTTGACCGCGCCCGGCAAAAGCAGCTGGGCCACCGGCGCGTCAAAGCCGGAAACCCCAAGCCCGATGAGCCGCACCGGCTGGGGCAGCTGCAGCTCGCGCAGCAGTGCGCAACCAACATCAAAGATGGTTTCCGTGGCGTTTATGCCTTCCGGCAGGCTACGCGAGCGGGTGATCTGCCTGAAATCCGCAAACTTGACCTTGAGCGTCACCGTGCGCCCCCTATACCCGTGCCGCCGCAGCGAGGCCCCCACACGTTCGGCATGCGCCAGCAGCATGCGCTGCAAAAACTTGCGGTCGCGCGTGTCCTCCGTAAAGGTGCACTCCGCGCTTTCGCTCTTGGCGGTCCGCTCCGTCTCCACCCCGCGCGGATCCCGCCCGTGCACGCGTTCATACAGCACCCCGCCCCACTTGCCGTATTTGCGCACCATAAAATCCTGACTGTAGCGGCGCAGCTGCCCCACAGTACGCACGCCCAGCCCTTGCAGGCTCTGCACCATGCGCTTGCCCACGCCGGGAATTTTGCCCACCGGCAGAGTAAACAAAAAATCGTCCACATCCTCCTGCCGCAAAATATACACGCCGTCGGGCTTGTTGATGTCCGAGCATATCTTGGCCAGAAACTTTACCGGGGCCACCCCGGCGGAGCAGGTCAGCCCGCCCGTGACCTCGCGCACGCGAGCCTTCATGCGCAAAACAAGCTCCTCCAGCGAGCCAAAAAGGCGCTCAAGCCCTTGGCCGTCCACATAGGCCTCGTCCACGCTGGCCTGCTCCACAAGAGGTGAAAACTCCCCCAGTGCCGCCATGATGGCCCGCGAGAGCTCTGCATAGCGCCCATAACGGCCACGCACCACGATGGCCTGCGGGCAGAGCCTGCGGGCCGTGGCCATGGGCATGGCCGAGTGTACGCCAAAGACCCGCGCCTCGTACGAACAGGTGGAAACCACGCCCCGCTGCTCACCCCCCACAATCACGGGCTTGCCGCGCAGGGCGGGGTCGTCCATCTGCTCTACCGATGCAAAAAAGGCATCCATGTCTATGTGGATGATCATGGCAATATTCCAGGGCTGGCTTCACTGCGAGGTAAGGCGAGCTTTTGCAGGCTACTTTTTTATTTCGTCAATACAGGTTTAAAAGATGGATTTTGCCCTCCGGCAAGGGAAAGGCCCGTTTCAGGACAGCAACCCGCAATGATGGCAGTCGCAGCTCACCTAAGAGAGATTTTGCCCTCCGGCAAGGAAGAACTGTTTTTTACGCAATGAATGTACTCGCGTTAGTCGTTGCGCCGCAGGAAGCTACGAATAAAGACAGCAACGATTTATGGTACACTCCTGCGCAAAACACCGTTCTGACGCAGCCGGAGAACAAAAGAGCCTTATGTGAACCGCGACTAGTCGAGCTTTTCGCGCACGCGTGCCAACTCAGACTGCACATAAACCTCAGGCGCGCCCGCCGTGCGCAGCAAGTGTTCCGCCATGGCCAGCGCCACCTCGCGCTCGCCGCTGAACACGGCGTCCACGCCCTGCCCGCGCAGGGAGCGGGCTTCGCTCACAAAGGCCGTGTGCGCCAGAATACGCGCATGCGGATTCACCGCGCGCGCTATGGGCGTCACTTCGCCTGCGGGTATACTGGAGGATGTCAGCAGCAGGGCTTCGGCCTTTTCCAGACCAGCCTCGCGCAGCACTTCGCCCTGCATGGCATCGCCGTGCACCACGGGCACCCCTTCGCTGCGCAAAAGTCGCACCGTGTCGATATTCATCTCCACAACCACGGGCAGCATGCTGCTGTCCTGCAAGATGCGGCAGCAACTGCGCCCAACGGGGCCGTAGCCCACCACGACCACCCGCGCTCGGTTGCCTTCGTCCGGCACGATCAGGCAGGCCGCTGGTTCGGCAGCGTTGCCGCGCTTGCGCTTCTCCCACCACAGGGCCACGTCCTTGGCCTTGCGGTACAGCATGGGGTTGAACGTGATGGAAATGATGGCCGCAGGAATAAGCGCATTGTTGACCCTCTGGTCAAAAACCCCAAGGCTGATGCCAAGGCCCGCAAGAATAAAAGTAAATTCACCCACCTGCGACAGGGAGGCGGCCACGGGCAGTCCCAGCTTGAGAGGCTTGCGGAACAAACTTGTCATCAGCAGCGCCGCAAGGGGCTTCACAATCATGATGACAAAGAGGGTCGCCAGCATGAGGGGCCAGTCCTGCGCCAGCGAGGCGGGATCAAAGAGCATGCCCACAGACACAAAAAACAGCACGGCAAAGGCATCGCGCAGGGGCAGGGCTTCGGCGGCGGCACGGGCGCTGAACTCGGACTGCCCCACAACCATGCCAGCCAAAAAAGCGCCAAGCGCCATGGACGCCCCAAAAAACTCCGCCGCCGCCACGGCAATGCCAAGGGCCAGAGCCAGCACCGCAAGGGTAAACAGATCGCGGGTGCCCGTGCGGGCCACGTAGCCCAGAAACAACGGGATAAGCTTTTGCCCGGCCACAAGCGTAAACACGGAGAGCGCCGCCAGTTTGAGCAGGGTCATGCCCAGGGCGCTCCAGAATTCGCCGCCCGGAGAAAGAACCGAAGGCAGGAGCACAAGCAGCAGGATGGTAAAGATATCTTCCACCACCAGCCAGCCCAGGGCCACATGCCCGGTGGTATTGTGCAGGTCATGGTTATCGGCAAGTACACGGGTAAGCACCACGGTGCTGGCAACAGAAATAGCCATGCCATAGACCGCGCCGGACAACAGATCAAAGCCGAAAAAATGCAACAGCCCCATGCTTGCCAGCGTTGCCAGCGATATCTGCGCCGCTGCGCCGCCAGTGGCAATGGCCCCCACGGCCAGCAGATCCTTGAGGTGAAAATGCAGGCCCACGCCAAACATCAGCAGGATAACGCCGATCTCCGCGCACTGGGCCGCCGTGGACGCATCGGCCACAAAGCCGGGGGAGTGCGGGCCTACGATGATGCCTGCGAGCAGATAGCCCACAAGCGGGGAAAGGCGCAGTTTCTGCGTGATAAAACCAAGAACCAGGGCGGCGGAAAGCCCCCCGGCAAGCGTAAGAATAAGATCTACGTCATGGGGCATGGATTGTGCTCCTTTGAGGCCATGAAAAGGCAGGCCGCAAACAGCTGAATGCCCGCTCTAGAGCTGTTAACGAATGGAATGAGTTAACTGCTCCGCAAGGATTTTCCTGAAAAATCCTTGCCACGAAATGCTCTAGTCGTCGGACTTCAGCCATTGCAGCCACAGGTTGCGTCGGCGGGGGCCGTCGCCCTCGCACAGGTAAACAGATTGCCAGGTGCCAAGGCACAGCTCGCCCTTCTCCACAATCAGCAGGAGGGATGGCCCATGCAGGGTGGTTTTTATGTGGGCATCACTGTTGCCCTCAGCGTGGCGGTAATCGCCATGCTCCGGGGCAAGGCGGCTGAAAAAGGCCAGCATGTCGCACCGCACGTCAGGGTCTGCGCCTTCGTTGACCGTGAGGCCGCAGGTGGTGTGCGGGCAAAACAGAGCCAGAGCGCCGCTCTGCCAGCGGCCATCTGCGGCCTTGCGACGCACCAGCGAGCGTAGCTCCGCCGTGATGTCGACCATCTCGCAACGGCTGCGGGTGCTTATTTCAAGAGTTTCCACGGCTGCCTCAACTTGTGAATTCCAGCAGGTCGGAGCGGGCTATGCGGTCCAGCTCTTCACGCTGGTTTTCCGGCGTTTCGGTAAAGAGAAAACCAAACAGCCCGTAGCGCGTGAAATCGCTTTTGCGCACATGCAGCACACGGGCAAAGCCCCGGCTCAATGCCTCGTAATCAAAGTTGCGCACGGGCGGGCAGTTTTCCGGCTTGTTCAGCACAATGAGGGTGTAGAGCTTGCCTTCGCGCCCTGCCAGAGCCTTGTCCCAATCGGGCCGCCGCCCTTCCAGAAAGCAGCCGTAGGTGTGGAAGCCCCAGGAAAACAGGGTGACGTCCGTGCAGCACCAGCCCGCAAAACGCAGGGCATTGAATTCTATGGGCCGTATACGTCCCTGGGCATCACGCCGCAGCTCCACATGGGTGGGAAAATTCCGCAGACCCAGCAAGGAGTTAACCTTGTTGAACCATGCCTCGAACTCCACAAGGTGTGAGCATACCACAGAAGCGCCCGTGTAGTACAGGCGGTCGCTCACGTCCGAAGCGGAAGCAAATTCGTGCCGCAGGATGTTGCAGATCACGGCCTGCCCCTGTGCGTCAAAGTACACATACACGGCGTATTCATCGCCGTCAATGTATTCCTCGATGAGCCAGTCCTCGCTGTCCACCACGCTGTCTGGATACTGCTCGCGCCAGTGCGTTGCTTCCTGCTCAATGGCGGCAAGGGCGGCCTGCCAGTCTTCGCGGGTGCGCACAATGCGCACGCCCAGGCTGAAAAAGCCCACAGAAGGCTTGACCACGCAGGGCAGGCGCAGTTCTTCAAAAGGCAGGTGGCGCAGGGCATCAAGGCTGAGTCTGCGGTAAAAATAGTCGTCGTAAAGAGGCCGCAGCAGCTCGCGGGTCAGGGCTTTGTTCTTGAGTTTTTCGATGCTGCCCACAAGCTGGGGGTTGTCCACATGGGCGCTGACCCAGGCCAGTGAATTTTCTGAGCAGGTGTAGATGCGCGGGGGCGCGCCGCCCGCTGCGTCCGCCCGGCACAGTGCGGCAAAGTCGGCCTCCGCAACCAGCTTCAGGGGCGCGGCCCCTGAAAGAGCGCGGGCGCGGGACAAGTCCCGCGCCACGGCATTGTCGAGCACCGGTTCCCGCCGGGCTGCCGCGTATTCCTGCAGCTCCGGCGAGACATATGGTTCGTCAAAAATTATCATGCGCCTCCCAACACGCGGAAGTACACCGCGGATTCTTTGAGCAGCCCCGCGTCCATGGTGCGCTGCAGGGCGTCGCTCATGGCGCGGGCCGTCGTTTCGTGGGTCATGAAGACCAGGGGCACGCCGTTGCCCTCGTCGCTCTTCTGGATAACCTGGGCCATGCTGATGCCCTCTGCGGCCATGCAGCCCGAGAGATCGCGCAACACGCCGGGGGNGTCCTGCACCATGACGCGCACGTAGTAGCACGAGCGCCATTCTTCGGGCGGCACAATGGAGGCCTTGGGCAGCTCCTTGCAGACAAAGCCGGTGTTGTTGGGCCGCTCGTCGCGGGCAACGGCCAGCAGGTCGCCCAGCACGGCCCCTGCGGTGGGCAGGTCGCCCGCNCCGCGCCCGTGGAAAAACAGCGGGCCGGAGGCGTTGGCGTCCACACGTACGGCGTTGTACACGCCGCCCACGCGGGCCAGCAAAAACTTGTGGTACACAAGGGCGGGGAACACCCCGGCCTCAAGCCGGATATTGCCCTCGCCGCAGCTGTCGTCGCCCTGTTTGCCCTCGGGGCAGGGCACTTCGCGTACCTGGCCAATGAGCTTGATGCGGTAGCCAAACTCGCGCGCAAGGCGGATATCCATGCCGGAAAGCCCGCGAATGCCGCGCACCGAGAGCGCCGTATAGGGATAATGCACCCCATAGGCCAGACGGATGAGCAAAATAAGCTTGTGGGCGGCGTCGTGGCCGTCGATGTCCAGCGTGGGGTCGGCCTCGGCATAGCCCAGCTGTTGGGCCTGCTTGAGCGCAACGTCAAAATCCATGGCGTTGCTGGTCATTTCAGACAAAATATAGTTGCTCGTGCCGTTCAAAATACCCATGAGCGACTCGATACGGTTGCCCGTGAGGCTTTCTTTCAGCGTTTCGACAATGGGGATGGCCCCGGCCACGCTGGCCTCGTAGCGCAGGATGCGCTTTTTGCGGTCGGCCTTCTGGAACAGGGCAAGGCCTTCTTCGGCCAGCAGGGCCTTGTTGGCGGTGACAATGTGTTTGCCCTGGTCAAGAGCGCGGTCGATGATGGTGCGGGCGTTGTCGATGCCGCCGATAAGCTCCACCAGCACGTCGATTTCGGGGTCGTCCGTAAGGGCGCGATAGTCGGTGGTCAGCTCGGTTCCTGCGGGCAGCTGGGCGCTGCGGGCCTTGGTGGCGTTGCGCACCAGAACCTTTTTGAGCACGATGCCGCGCCCGCAGCGGCGGCGGATAAGATCGGCATTTTCGTCAAGCAGCCGCACAAGGCCGCCGCCAACGGTACCAAAGCCCGCAAGGCCTACTACCAGGGGTTTGTCGCTGTTCTTTGTCATGTCGTCTCCCAATCTGCTGCCTAACCCCGGTTTGTCCGCCGCGGGCCTGCGCGGTTGTTGGCCATGTGCGGCCTTATGGTTGCGGCGGCGGGGCCGGAACTAGTCCCGACCCCGCCGATTTCAGTTATTCTGGCCTCGTTTCATCCCGTCCGAAAAACGGTTTTTGAAAGCGAGCTTTTGTTCCCTGGCAAGAAAACGGCCCGTTTCAGGCCAAGGATAGTACAGCTGGTACATACCTGGACTGAAACGGGCCGTTGACGCTGTCCAGGGGGCAAAAGATGCTTGCAAAACCTGCTTTCCATCCTGCGGATTTTTGCTTTCCGGCAAGGGCGGCGGGCTTTTTATGCAGGAAGTGCACTCTTGGTACTCGACCGGAATAAAAAGACCGCCTGACGCCGCCGGAAGCAAAAAGGCGCGGAGGCTAGTCGGAGACGCCCGACAACAGCCGCCGCATGCTGCTGATAGCCTGCCGCGTGCGGTGCTCGTTTTCAATCAGGGCAAAACGCACAAATTCGTCACCGTACGAGCCAAAGCCCAGACCCGGCGACACAGCCACGTGGGCCTCCTGCAGCAGCAACTTGGAAAATTCCACGGAGCCCATCTTGCGGAAGGGTTCGGGAATATGCGCCCACACAAACATGGTTGCCTTGGGCGAGGGGGTTTCCCAGCCGATGCGGTTCAGGCCTTCAATGAGGCGGTCGCGCCGTTCCTGGTACACGTCGCGGATGTGGTGCACGCAGTCTTCCGGGCCGTTGAGGGCCACGGTAGAGGCGATCTGGATGGGCTGGAACATGCCGTAGTCAAGGTAGCTCTTGATGCGGGCAAGGGCGTGGATAAGGTTCTTGTTGCCCACGCCAAAACCCACGCGCCAGCCGGGCATGGAGTAGCTCTTGGACAGGGAGTAAAATTCCACGCCCACTTCCTTGGCGCCCTTGGCCTGCAAAAAGCTGGGGGCCTTGTAGCCGTCAAAGACCAGATCGGCGTAAGCCAGATCGTGCACGACCCAGATTTTGTTTTCTTTGGCAAACTCGACGATCCTCTGGAAAAATTCCAGATCCGTCACTTCCGTGGTGGGGTTGTGCGGATAGCAGAGAAACAGAACCTTGGGTTTGGGCCATGCCTGACGCATGGCTGCCTCGAGGTCTTCAAAAAAGTTGCGGCCATGACCGATGGGCACGCTGCGCACATCTGCGCCAGCAATGATAGGCGCATACTTATGGATGGGGTAGGTCGGGTCGGGGGCAAGCACCACGTCGCCGGGCTCAAGAATAGCCAGCGAAAGGTGGGCGAGGCCTTCCTTGGAACCCAGGGTCACAATAGCTTCGCTGTCGGGGTCGAGCTGCACGCCGTAGTGGCGGGCATAGCGATCACATATGGCTTTGCGCAGGTTCGGAATACCGCGCGAAAGCGAGTAGCGGTGGTTCACCGGCTTTTGTGCTGCCTCAACAAGCTTGTCGACGATGGGTGCGGGCGTTGCTATGTCCGGATTGCCCATGCTGAAGTCCACGATGTCGATATTCTGCCGACGCAGCCGCATTTTCAGGTCTCCCACCACCGCAAAAACGTAGGGGGGGAGGCGGCGAATCCGCGAAAACTCTTCCATGTCTGATAGCTCCTCATTTGATCGACATGCAGTCTTTCCTGCAGTGCCGCGACAAGGTCACGCCCGCACCGTGCGGGCATGGACTCCGCCCTGCCGCGCAGCCTCACAGGAAGCCAGTGCGCCTTCAACGCGCTCACAACACGTTGAAGACGATTTTGTCATACCATAGCATAGCCAGCCGCGCGCATGTTTGTAAAGCATTGCGGGGCATCGAACTCCTTGGCGCGGCATGTTTTTTGTGCCGATATCGGCGCAAGGGCGCTTGTCGCGCTTTGCCTTCATGGCGTACTCGTGTATCTTCGAAAAATACATTGCACTTATGCGGAGGAACCCCATGGAAGACCACATTCGCTTTGATAGGCAAAATNTCGCGCTGCACCTGCTTGACCAGCGCCTCTTGCCGGAACAAGAAGCGGACGTGGTTTGCCGCAGCACAGACGACATCGTGCACGCGCTGCAAACCATGGTTGTGCGCGGAGCGCCCGCCATAGGCGTCACCGCCGCCTGGGGCTGCGCGCTGGCCCTCAACGAAACCAGCGGGCCAGACTGGGCCACCCAGCTTGAGGAACTCCTCGACCGACTGGCAAACGCCCGGCCCACCGCCGTAAACCTGCGCTGGGCCGTGGACCGCATGCGCAAATGTTGGTGGAAGGCCATGAACAACGGCGGCGGCAACCGCGAATCGCTGCTGACGGTTTTTCTTGACGAGGCGGCCAGAATGCAGGCCGAAGACGTGGAAGCCTGCAAAACTCTGGGCCGCTTTGGCGCGGACTGCCTCAAGGACGGCGACACCGTGCTTACCCACTGCAACGCCGGGGCTCTGGCCACGGCGGGCTACGGCACGGCGCTGGGCGTTATCCGCGGGGCCGTCGAGCAGGGCAAACGCATCAAGGTGATTGCCGATGAAACGCGGCCCTTTTTGCAGGGCGCCCGCCTGACCGCCTGGGAACTGCACAAGGACAACATCCCCGTTACCGTGGCCTGCGACAACGCCTGCGCCCTGCTGATGAGCAAGGGCCTTGTGCAGCGCGTGGTGGTGGGCGCGGACCGCATTGCCGCCAACGGCGACGTGGCGAACAAAATCGGTACCTATGGCGTGGCTCTGCTGGCCAGGCATTTCAATATTCCTTTTTACGTGGCCGCGCCGCTCTCCACCATCGACCCAAGCACCCCTGACGGCAGCGGCATCCCCATCGAGCAGCGCCCCGAGCGCGAGGTTACCCATGTGGGCGACAAGCGCCTTACCCCTGTGGATGTGCCCGTGTACAATTTTGCCTTTGACGTGACCCCTGCGGCGCTCATCACCGGCATCATCACCGAAAAAGGCGTGCTGCAGCCGCCCTACGGCCTTGCCATCTGGGCGGCCCTCAACGAGGCCAGCGCAGCGTCCGAAGCCGAAGACTCCGCAACTGCGGAGCATTAGGGGACCTGTATGAAGGAGCTTGTTCTTGTCATAGGCCCGGCCCTGCCCGAAGCTGCGCGAGCCCTGTGCTCCGCGCCCGGTTACGGGCCCGGCGGCAAGCCGGAATCCGCAACCGGCGGCCCCCTGCCCGAGCGCGTCGTCGCCCACTGGGACGGCTGGGAGGCTCCTGCGGGCGAAATTTCGCTTTCGGCCCGACTGCGCGACGAGCTCAAGGCCATCCGCGCCGAGCATGTGACCTGGGCTCACGATATGGGCCGCCTGCCCATCGCGGGACGCGAAGTGCAACACTGGCTCCGGGGCGGCGAAAGGCTTTCCATGTGGTGGTGCTCGCTCCTGTACGAGCGTCACCCCAAGATGACCCCCGGCCTCTACACTGTTTACAAACTGCGCGCTCTTGAACGCCTGATGGATGAAGGCGGTTTTGCGTCCCTGCGGGTTTTTGGCGGAGACGACGCCCTCAGACGTGCGCTGGCGCAGATGTGCCGCACCGGCCACCGCCTGTACGCGCAAAGCTGCGACGCCCCCACGCCGCCAGCCCCGGCCAAAAGCCTGTTGCGCAGGCTCTACGACGCCACGCCCCCGCCCCTGCGCGCGCTGGCCCGCTACGCCCACTGGTGGTGGACAGTACGCCGCCTCCTGCCGCAGACGGCTACCCGGCAGGCGCTGCCGCCCGTTACAGGGCAGGCGGCCACCATTGTGACCTACTTTCCCAATGTGGACATGAAGGCGGCGGAAAATGGCCGCTACCGCAGCCGCTACTGGGAGAGTCTGCACGACGCCCTCAACCAGACCGCACAGGCGGAAGCTGGGGCCCGGAGTGGCGGCGGGCATTTTGTGCGCTGGCTTTTTATACGCTTTCCCGCGCCGCAGCTCAGCCTGCCCCAGTGCATTGCCCTGCGCGACCGTTTTCGGCACGAAGGCAAGGACGGCGCAAGCTTTCATTACCTTGAAGAATTTTTGACCACAGGCGATCTTGTCGCCGCGCTGTTCCGGTACGCGCGTCTGAGCCTGACCAGCCTGCGCATCGAAAAGCAGGCCCGCGCGGGTTTTCACTTTTCCGGTTCGCATCTTGATTTCTGGCCGTATCTTGGCCCCTACTGGGCGGAATCGTTCCGTGGCTGGCGCTGCCTTGAGCGCTGCCTGCAGCAACAGGCCTTCAAGCGCTATGAGGCGCTGGCCGGGCCGCAGCGCTGGACGCTGTTTCCTCTGGAAAACTGCCCCTGGGAGCGCATGCTCACCCAGGCCGTCCACGCGGCGGGCAACGGCCCGGTCATCGGGGCCCAGCACTCTACCATACGGCCCACGGACTTTCGCTTTTTTGACGATCCGCGCACCTTTACGGGCGAGCTGGCGGCCTTTCAGCCCGATGCCGTGCGCGGCAACGGCGAGTCGGCCTGCGTGCAGTGGCGCGAGGCAGGGGTTCCTGCCGACAGGCTGGACGGGGTCGAGGCCCTGCGCTACCTCTACCTTGTGGACAACAGCGCGCAACCGCCGCAAGCCAGCGACGCCGCGCACCGGCAACTGCTGGTTGTGACCAGTTTTTTTGCGGACGAAACCGATGCCCATCTGGCCCTGCTTGCCCGCTCGCTGCACGCAGGCCTGCTTGATGGCTGGAGCATCCGGGTCAAGCCGCACCCGTATCTGCCAGTGCAGGAGCGGCTTAACGCCCTGCTGGGCCGCCGCGCAAGCGCGGTACGGGTTGTGGACGGCCCCATTGCCGACCAGCTCGTGCCGGGCGTGGTGGTGTGGGCCTCCAACTCCACCACGGTCACGCTGGAGGCTGCCATCAAGGGGCTGCCCGTTATTGCCATGCTGCCCACAGACGACTTTGATCTTTGCCCCCTGCAAGACGTAGACAGCCTGCCGCGCACCGGCGGCGTGGACGATGTGGCCCGCGCCCTGCAGACAGCAGCGCCGCTGCGCCTTGCGCCAGCATATTTGGACCTGGACGTTGATCTGCCCAAATGGAAAACACTTTTGCACCTGAGAGACAAGTAATGAATACGCACGACAGAATGGCCGCCCTTGTGCGCCACTATTACTGGGACAGGGATCTCAACTGCGCGCGCACCACGCTGCGCTGCCTTGAAAGCATGCTGCAGGAACCTCTGCACCCGCAGGTGTACGCCGCCACTGTGGGCTGCCACGGCGCTGGCGGCACGGGCGGCCAGTGCGGCCTGATGGAAGGCGGCTTGCTGCTGATCGGGCTGCGCGGTGCAGAGCTTGGCAAGGATGAAGGGGATATCGTTGATCTGTGCGCCCGCTACGCGGCCCTTTTTACCGAGCGTTTTTCCAGCCTTGCCTGCAAGGATCTGCGCCCCGGCGGCATCCACCCCAACGACCCGCCCCACCTTTGCGAATCCATTTCTGTAGACGCCATATGTCTTTTGCATGACTTTCTTGACGCAATGACGCTCTCGGCTGAGCCCAATCGCAAAATTTCGGCTTCTGAAGCCGGTGGCGGAGAATAAGTGGGGCATAATGCCCCACTTTGACAAGACCGCCCGTAACGAATAGTTTGCGCCCAGGCATGGCTCGCAACAGCCGTGCCCATGCAACACGCCTGCCGCCTGGCGGGCGTTCACCCTCAACCCTAGTGGAAGGAGCATCCTTCATGTCGTCCGACAGTTGCCACAGTTCCCCTTCGGAACCTGACAGTTTACGTCGCACCACCCTTTCCACGCCCGCCCGTTCCCGCCGCTGATAATCTTCCTGCGGGCAACGCAGCGTGCGTGCCCCAGGAGATTTTATGGTTCTGCGCTCTTTTTTGCCGCATGGCATGACCGCGCCGTTTGGCCGGTTTTTTTCCTCCCGCAAAGGGCACGGCGTCGCTTCGCCGTCTGCCGCGGATCTTGTGCGCCAGGCCGCAGTCCGCATGCTTGACGCCGCACGTGTTGATCCCGACGAGGCGCTGCAGTCGTTCAGTTCTACGCCTGACGGGCTCTCGCGGCATCAGGTGCATGGCATGCGCCAGCAGTTCGGCGCCAACATTATCGCCTCCAAGGGCAAGGACAGCCTGCCCAAGCGCCTGGTTACCTCGTTTATCAACCCCTTCAGCGTTGTACTGCTGCTGTTGGCCTGCATTTCGTTTTTTACCGATTACCTGCTGGTCGCCGCGGATGAAAAAGACCTCACCGCCGTCATCATTGTGGCGGTCATGGTCTGCATCAGCGGCGTACTGCATTTTGTGCAGGAATCCCGCTCAGGCAACGCCGTGGCCCGCCTTGAATCGCTGGTCAAGACAACCATCGAGGTCGTGCGCGAGGGCGAGGGCAAGGAACTGCCCATCACCTCGCTGGTGGTGGGCGACGTGGTGCGCCTGGCCGCAGGCGATATGATACCTGCCGACATGCGCATTTTGCGGGCCAAAGACCTTTTTGTCAGCCAGTCGTCACTCACGGGCGAGAGCGAACCGGTGGAAAAATTTCCCCACGCCCTGCCTGCCGACGTGTCGGCAACTTCGCCGCTGGACTGCAACAACCTGGCCTTCATGGGCAGCAACGTGGTCAGCGGCGCAGCTTACGGTCTCGTGCTGGCTGTGGGCGGCGCAACGCTTTTTGGCTCGCTGGCCCGCCAGATCGCCGCCACCTCCGCGCCCACCAGCTTTGAAAAAGGGGTCAACTCCGTTTCGTGGCTGCTGCTGCGCTTTATGGCCTGCATGACTCCGGTGGTTCTGTTCGTCAACGGCTTTTCCAAGGGCGACTGGGTGGAGGCGGGGCTTTTTGCCCTTTCCGTGGCTGTGGGGCTGACCCCCGAAATGCTGCCCACGGTGGTCTCGGCCAATCTGGTGCGCGGCGCCGTGTTTATGGCCCGCAAAAAGGTCATTGCCCGCAGGCTTAACGCCATCCAGAATCTGGGCGCCATGGACGTGCTGTGCACCGACAAGACGGGCACGCTCACCCAGGACAGGATTGTGCTCGAATATTCGCTCGACATCCACGGCACGGAAGACGCCCGCGTGCTGCGCCACGCCTTTTTGAACAGCTGGTTTCAGACCGGCCTCAAAAACCTGCTGGACGCAGCCATTGTCAATCACGCCGACGAGCTGAGCATGCAGCCCCTGCGCAAGGAATACCGACTGGTGGACGAAATACCCTTTGATTTCAGCCGCCGCCGCATGAGCGTGGTCGTGGCCGACACCACGGGTAAAACCCAGATCATCACCAAGGGCGCGCTGGAAGAAATGCTGACCGTCTGCGCCTATGCCGAGTACCACGGGCAGGTGGAGCCGCTCACCCCTGAACTGCAGGCCGAAATCCTGGAGCGCGTGCGCCGCTACAACAGCGACGGACTGCGCGTGGTGGGCGTGGCGCACAAAACCATGTCCGCGCCGGGCGGCGTTTTTTCTGTAGCGGACGAAAAAGACATGGTGCTGCTGGGCTATCTGGCTTTTCTTGATCCGCCCAAGGATTCTGCCCCAAGGGCTCTGGCCGCCCTCAGCGAGCACGGCGTACGCGTCAAGGTGCTCACGGGCGACAACGACGCCGTGACCCGCAGCGTGTGCCGTCAGGTGGGCCTGCCCGGCAAAAACATTCTGCTGGGGGCTGACATTGAGGGCATGGACGATGCGGCGCTCAAGGAAGCGGTGGAAAAAGCCGACATCTTCGCCAAACTGAGCCCGCGCCAGAAGGCCCGCATAGTGACCTGCCTGCGCGGCAACGGTCATGTGGTGGGATTCATGGGCGACGGCATCAACGACGCCCCGGCCATGAAAAACGCTGACGTGGGTATTTCGGTCGATTCCGCCGTGGACGTGGCTCGCGAGTCCGCCGGGGTCATTTTGCTGGAAAAAGACCTCACCGTTCTTGAGGCCGGGGTTATGGAAGGTCGCCGCACCTATGCCAATATTATAAAATACATAAAAATTACTGTTAGCTCAAACTTCGGCAACATGTTTTCGGTGCTGGCGGCCAGCGTATTCTTGCCGTTTTTGCCCATGACGCCGCTGCAGATTCTGGTGCTCAACCTGCTGTACGATGTTTCGTGCACGGCCATGCCCTGGGACAACGTGGACGAGGCCTTTTTGCGCAGCCCCCGCACATGGGACACGGACAGCATACGGCGCTTCATGTTCTGGCTGGGACCCACCAGTTCGATCTTTGACCTCGCAACCTTTGCCCTGCTGTTCTGGGTTATCTGCCCGGCGGGGATTGCCATGCCCGCAGGCGGCTGGCACGCCATGAGCGGAGCCGATCAGGCCAGCTTTGCCGCCCTGTTTCAGGCGGGCTGGTTTGTGGAATCACTGTGGACGCAGACCATGGTCATCCACATGCTGCGCACGCCCGGCATCCCCCTGCTGCAAAGCCGCGCCGCCTGGCAGGTAACCCTGCTCACGGGCCTTGGCGTTGCGGTGGGTACGGCCATTCCCTTTACCAGGCTGGGTCAGGGGCTGGATATGGGCGCGCTGCCCGCCGCCTATTTTCCCTGGCTGGCCGCCGTGCTGGCGGGCTACCTGGCCCTTGCCACGCTGGTCAAGCGACTGTTTATGCGCCGCTACAACACATGGCTTTAGAAGCGCTGGCGGTCAGGGGCAACACCCCCTGACCGCCCGTTGCGAAAACCTGTCCGCCAAGTTCGCTACGCCCGTTCACCGGCCATATCCGCCTGATGCAGGCGGCTGCGGCCATGAAACAAACACACCTGTCAGCGCACGCTGTCAAAAAAATCCTTCTGGTCCCGCACTCCGTAAAGAAACGCGCCCCGGTGGTCAGCGGCGTCGCCAGCATACACGGCCTCGGCCTTGGCGCCCCCGGCAGCCTCGGTGTAGCCCACTGCAAGCGTAGACACATAGGGCGGCATGACCTCATCCACCTTGCCGTAATAATAGCGGCAGGGCGTGACCGAACGCCACATGAAGGCCTGATTGTCGCGCAATCTGCTGAAAAACGCGTTCACGCCCGCCGATGACTGGGCCAAGACATCCTTTTGCACCAGGTCGACGATTTTGGCGGGTATCTGCGCCTGCAATTGCTGCCAGCCGATCTTGTTCTCGTAAAAATTGCGGCAGGCGGCCTCGTATTCCGGCTTGATGACGGTTTGAGGCAGGCCGTGCATATCATAGTAATAAGCGTACGAGTAGGTAAACAGGATGACGCTGCCCGCAAGCCACGTAGCGTCAAGCGGCGTGGGTTTGTTTATCCAGCGGGTCAGCAACAGATAGAGGTCGGCGGGCGTGGCGGCGGTGGAGGCGGCCTTGACCGGGATGTTGAGCGTCTCCAGCCTATGCCGCAACTGCTGGGTGCTCCAGCTGCCCTGCGACCAGCCACTGAGATAGAGCCCGTCCTCCTCAATGCCCAGATCAGCCAGCACTGCGCGCGCGGCAAACAGCATGTCCACGCAGGCCTGCACCGTGGCCTCGCGCACCATGTAACTGTCTGGTTCCGTTGAATCGCCTTTGCCGATATAGTCTGCGGCGATAACTACATAGCCGTTACCGGCCAGGCGGGCGGCGACAATGCGTGTTTCGTCCGATTCTTCTGGCCGCGAGGGCACGGCCGTGCGCGTAAATACCGTGCCGTGCTGGTACGAAACCACCGGCAGTTTTTTTTGCACCGTTTCCGGTACGACCACCAGACCGGAGGCCAGCGTGGGTCTGTTGCCCTGCTCGGGAATCACGGTTAAATACTGCACCTTATAAAGGCGCACGCCGTTTTTTGCCTTGGGGTACTGCACCGCAAAATTGCTGAAAGCCGCTACCTCCGCCGACAAAATTTTATCCAGCCGGTCAGCGCTGTAATCGCCAATGTGCGTGTAGCGCACGCCCGAAGCGACCGCCTTGTAGTCCGCCGCATTGGCGTTGAAGGCCAGCAATATGAACAAAATGACAATACTTGTGGTCTGCCGCATGGAGCCTCCGGGTTTGGTGGTTCTTTGCTCCACCCTACCTGTGCGGCCGACATTTGCAAGCCCGCCCCTGCAGCGCAGACCGGGCGGCTACAAAAAAAAGGACCCCGCCAAAAGGAGGGGTCCTGAACAGGAGCAGCGATGCCGGGCTTAGCGCCCGGACTTCATACTGGCGATCAGCCCGCGCAGCACCTGCGCCTGCTGGGCCATTTCGGCAACTGCCGCAGCGGAATGCTGCATGGCCGAGCTTGTCTCGAGCGAAATGCGGTTAACGTCCTCAATAGAGTGGTTGATCTCTTCGCTGGTGGCGGACTGTTCCTCCGCTGCCGTGGCGATGGACTGCACCTGCTGGGCCGTGGCGTCCACCAGCTGCACAATTTCGCGCAGCGCCTCGCCCGATGTGCCCGCAAGGTTTGTGGTGCTGTCGATCATGTCCACCACCTGATCCACATTGCCCACATTGTTGCGGGTTCCATTCTGGATATCGCGGATGGCGTCGCCCACTTCCTTGGTAGCGGTCATGGTTTTTTCCGCCAGTTTGCGCACCTCGTCGGCAACCACGGCAAAACCGCGCCCGGCCTCGCCCGCACGTGCGGCTTCAATGGCCGCATTGAGCGCCAGCAGGTTGGTCTGGTCGGCAATGTCCGAAATAACGCCCAAAATCTGCCCCGTACTCTCGGCCTGCTGGCCCAGTGAGGTCATCTCTTTTTTCAGTTCCATGGCCTGAGCCTGGATGCGGCTGATGTCCGCAACCACACGCTCCACAACTTCCGCGCCGCTCTCGGCCTTGCCCTTGGCGTTTTTGGCCGAGTCCGCTGCCTGCCCGGCATTGCGCGCCACCTCAAGCACGGTGGCGTTCATTTCTTCCATGGCGGTGGCGGTTTCGCCCACGCGGGTCGTCTGCCGCTCAGAGCCGCGACTGGCCTGCTCCACCTGGGTGGAGAGCTCCTCAGACGCGGTGGTGACGGCTTCAACCACGCCCTCAAGCTGGGTGGCGGCGTGCAGCATGCCCTCCGCCTTGGCGTTTTCGGCGGCCAGGCGTGCGGCCTCCGCCTCTTCCTTTGCCTTGGCCGCGCGCGCGGATTCTTCCTGAGCGTGCACGCTCTTTTCGTCCGCTTCGGCTATTTTAGCCTTGAGGCTGCCGACCATCACCCGCAGGCTTTCGGCCAGATTGCCTATTTCATTACGCAGACTGATGGAAAGGATGGAATCAAGATGGCCGCCCGCCACGCCTGAGGCAAAATTCTGCAGTTGCCGCAAGGGGCTGACCACAACTCGCTCCAGGGCAAACAGGCAAATGCCCACCAGCGCCAGAATAGTCACCAGGCCGACCAGCAGCATGGCGTTGCGCTGCTCAATGGCTGGGGCCTCAATTTCGTCGCGGCCAACACTGACGCCCACGCGCCAGTTCCAGTGCGGGGCCACATCCCAGGCGAGCATGCGTTTTTCGCCAGCGCGCGAAAATTCCACGCCGCTGCCAGCCGGCGCCTTGACCATGTCGCGGATGCCCGCCTCGCCCGACATGTCCTTGAGGATAAATTCGCTGTTCTCATGGCTGATGACGACGCCCTGGGGCGAAACAACCGTGACGCGCCCCGTTCTGCCGAGGGTGATGCCCTTCAGGTTGTTTGTCAGGCTGTCGATGTCGTAGGACATGCCCACGCCGCCCACGGCCCTGCCCGCGTCGTCAAAAATTGGGGCGGTGACGCTGACGATAAGTTTGCCCGTGGCGATGCTCTTGGTCGGCGCTGAGCTGAAGCCTGGCTTACCTGCCAGGGCGGCCTTGATGTACTCCCGGTCGGAAAGATCGCTGAGTTTGCCGGCCTTGCCCTGCGCGCAGGTGATAAGCTGCTTGCCCGAGGAGTCAAAGAGGTACATCGTGTTTATCTCAGCGCCTGCCTGCGACATGGCGGCAAGAAAAACCTCCGCGCCTTTTTTGTCCTCGCCGGTAAGCAAAAACTCGCGCAGGCGTGGCGGTTTGGTAACACCGTTGACAAACATGCTGAGCTGGGCTCCAAAATCGCCCAGCGACTTGGCCACCGTGTCGGCGGTGAGGTCCATCTCATGAGTGCGCGCGACAAGGTTGGCCTCATCCCCCATGCGCGTTACCACCACGACAAGCGCAGACTGCACCGCAAGCACCACAAGGCTGATTACGAGCAACATTGCTGTTCTGATACTGCGAAAGACCATATAGCGTCCCTTCCGTAAAAAAGCCCTCAATCAGAAAAACGTCTCAACCAGCATTGGCTGGCTTGGCAGATTGTGCTCCCTTACGGGAGATCAATAGCCAACAACGCCTGCCGGGGCAGGTGCAGCATCCGCAATATATATGAGCCGATGCGCGAATTTTTGGCCTGGAGCGGCATTGCCAAAGCAAAAACAGTGACGGCGGCGCAACAGACTTGCGCCGCCGCCACTCATATTATCGGCTAATGGAAGAGTAACTTTATTTCTTTTGCAAAGAAAGTCTCTCAACAACGGCATCCGCGCCCATGCGGGCAAACTCGGCCACCTCGCGCCCCTTGCGGGCGCTTTCGGGCAGCAGCAGCTCCGGCTTGTTGGCCAGGCTTTTGTCCGGCGCAACGCCGTATTCGGGCGGGAATGAATCGTTGAAATACATATCCTGAAACCCTGCAAACTTGAGCGCATGGGCTGTGGCGTCGAGCACCGCGTGCTCCTTGGCGCTGATGAGGCCAAGAGCTTTGGCGTTCAAAAGGCCCGCAAGGCATTCGCCGCCCTGGGTGCAGGCAATGTGGCCGTGACGGTTGGCTATGATCATGGCGTCCATGATCTGCTGCTCGGTCACGCGCACAACCTGAAAGGCCCCCTCGCCGCCCTTTTCGATGAACATTTCCGCCAGCTTGCGCACGCGCGGGAAGGACACCGGGTTGCCGATCATGGCGGCCTGCGCAACGCTGGGCGTTACGGTGACGGGTTGCCAGTGGCGGGCGTCCCTGGGAGCGTCGTAGTAGCGCCACACGGGGTCGGCATGTTCGGATTGCACGCCAAACACGCGCGGCAACGAGCTGATGATGCCAAGCTCAAGCATTTTCAAAAAGCCGCACATGATGGCCGTAATGTTGCCCGCGTTGCCGATGGGCACAAAGAGGCACAGGTCTGTCATGTCCCAGCCGTACCACTGGGCGGTCTCGTAGGCATAAGATTCCTGCCCGAGGATGCGCCAGCTGTTTTTGGAGTTGAGCAGGGCCACGCGATAGTTTTCGGCCAGCAGTTCCACCACCTTCATGCAGTCGTCAAACACGCCGGGCAGCTCAAGGACGGTGGCTCCGCTGCCCAGAGGCTGTGAAAGCTGCTGGGGCGTCACCTTGCCGTGGGGCAGCAGCACCACGCTCTTGAGGGGCGCGCCCACATACGAGGCATACAGGGCCGCAGCGGCAGAGGTATCACCCGTAGAGGCGCACACGGTGAGCACTTCGTCCCACTTGTTGCGGCGGCACAGCCACTTGAGATAGCTGAAGGCGCAGGCCATGCCGCGATCCTTGAAGGAGGCGCTGGGGTTCTGGCCGTCGTTCTTGTAGGCAAAGGGCACGCCCACGCGGTCACGCAAGGCCGGGGCGGCCTCAATGATGGGCGTGATGCCCTCGCCCAGATAGACGATGTCGTCCTCGTCCAGCAGAGGCGCAAGCAGCTCGTAAAAACGGAAGATCCCCCGAAGCGCGGTGCTACGGCTGGCGGAGCGGGCATCGAACAGTTCGCGCCACTCAGCGCCGCTGCGCTCTTTCAGTTTGTCAAAATCGAGGTTTTCCAGCAAAAACACGCCGCCGCACTGGGGGCAGGTATACAGCAGGCTGTCGCCGGGGTGACGAGCGCCGCAGTCAAGACAAACATACTCCATGCGGCCGCGATAGGCCGGAAAATCCGCATGCGCCATGAGAGAAACTCCTTGATAAGTGCGTCAGGCAAACAACCGTTGCCAACGGCGTGTTGCCCTGCCCCCGGATTGCAAGTCACTGTGCTGCAGGGGGGCACATTCTGGCAGGTGCGACGGCAACAGTCCTGCTGCCGCCAAATTACCAAAGGGCGCCGAAGCTAACCCTTGTCTTCCTGTTTATCCGCGTGCTTGCCCTTGAGCCAGCTTTTTTCAGTGCCCGCGCGCAGGCGGGCGATGTTTTCCTTGTGCTTCCACACCACCACGGCGCACACGCAGAGCGCAAGGGGCAGCCACGTCCACAGACTTGTAACCGCCAGGGACACCGCCAGGGCCGTTACCAGGGTCAGCGAGCCAAGAGAAACAAAACCGCTGCGCCAGATAACCAGGCAGCACAAGGCCGAAGCCGCCAGCAGCTGCCAGAAGGCCAGGGGAATAAACACGCCGATGCTTGTGGCTACGGCCTTGCCGCCCTTGAACTTCATAAAGCAGGAAAAAACATGCCCCAGCACGCAGGCCAGGCCCACGGCGCTGACAAAGACCGGCGAGGCATTGATGCGAAACGCCAGCCAGACCGGCACAGCCCCCTTGCACACATCGCAGGCCAGCGTCGCCACACCCCAGCCAAAACCGCACAGGCGGGCCACGTTGGTGGCCCCGGTGTTGCGGCTGCCGCTCTCACGCGGGTCTATGCGGCAAAAGGTTTTGGCAATCACCAGGCCCCACGGCACGGACCCCAGCACATAGGCCAGAGCAATCCACAATACTTCCAGCATATTCGTCTCCGCTGCAAGCCCTATAATATTCCGGACATCCTGCTGTCCGTCACCTCAAAAACACCCGGGCCCTCATTGCGCGTGGCCGTGTCGCCCACGCGCTGCAGCAGGCCAGCATCAACCGGCTCAGGCATGACCGCGCGCAGGCGCGCGCGGCGCTACTCGGCCGGGACAGCTTCCAAAATCATTATTTCGTTGTACAGCGGCTGCACCTTGCCTATGCGCACGTCCACCGCAAGACCGGGATGCGCCCGCTCATCAAACAGCCTCCGCTTGCCGCGCACAAACATGCCCTGATCGGGCAGGCTCACGGTTACAAAGGCGTCGTTTTCTTCTGTGATAACGCCGTGCCACCAGGCCTTGTCGCCCTTCTGGCGGAAAAACAGCAGCTTCCAGTACCGGGGGCGGAAGCGTTGCACCTGCCCCGCCGCATCCAGCGCGGGCGAAAGCACGTTGAGCAGGTCGGTCAGTTCGGCCTCTGTCCAGCGCGGCTGCCCGGTACGAAAATAATGCACCAGCTGCTCTTCGTTCACCAGATCAGGATACCGCCTGAGCGGCGAGGTCACGGGCGTATACCGCGCAAGCCCCAAGGCCGCATGCGGACGGGCCTGCACCTCAAGCCCCGATGGGGTCAACGCGCGCATGATGCGCGTCATGTCCTGAGGCGTTGTCCATACGCCGGCGTATTCTTTGGGCAAGGCGACGTCCTGCACCCGGTGCAGCATGGCAATGCCCCGGTCCGCAGCCCACTGGGCCACAGCGGCGCTGGCAAGAATCATCATTTCCGCCACCAGCATCTGCGCGTCCGGAGCCTGATAATCCAGCCCCACTTCCACGCGCACGTCCGCGCCTTCGCCTTCAAGGTGAATAACCGGGTCAGGGCGGTCCATAATCACAGCCCCATCGGCAATACGGGCGGTCTGCCGTTGCCGGGCCAGGGCAAGGCCCAGGCGCAGCTGCTCCGCGTAGGGAGCCGACGCATTCTGCGGCAAGGGGTCGCCTGCGGCCAGAGCGTCCAGCACAGCCTGGCTGTCGCTGTAAGTCAGGTTGGCGGCCAGCCGCGACTGCACCACAGAGACCTCGCAGTCGCCCAGTCCGCCGTCAGCCGCCACGTGCACCAGCACCTTCAGGGCCGGGCGCGCCTGTCCGGCCAGCAGCGAGTACGCCTCCGTGCCCAGCGCTTCGGGCAGCATGTGGCAGTCGCCTTCCGGCAGGTAAATGCTTGTGCCCCTGTGCAGCACCAGTTTGTCCAGCGGCCCGCCAAAATTCCAGAACAGCGCCGGGCAGGCCAGCATGAGCGTCACCGCCCAGCCCTCGCCCTCGGCCTGCACGTTAAAGGCGTCGTCCACGTCACGCGTGGTTGCACTGTCTATGCTGATGCAGGGCTGGTCGCAGTTTTCAAAAACGCCTTCCAGACCCCGCCGGGCAAAGGCGTCAAGCGGCTCGCGGCCAGCTGCTGCCAGGGCATGGACCTCGTCGGCGCACTCGCTCCACCATGTATCGCCCGAAGCGTAGCCCGCACGGTCCAGCCAAAAATTGTAGTGGGCAGGCACCTTGCCCCAGGCGACCAGCAGCTGCAGGGGCAGATGCGGCACATCTGGCAGACCTTTGCACAGGGTGCGCCAGATGGTTTCGTACTCCTGACTTTCAGGATCAACCATGCGGGAAAAAAGAACTTCTGCAAGCTGATCGGCCACTTCCTGCGAGGGCCACTCGCCAAGCGTCGCGCCCTCTCGCGGGGGCTGCGGCAGCTCGCGCTTGCGGCAGGCAACCTCCCACAGCAGACGCAAAAAGGCGGCCCCACCGGCGATGAGCGATTCGCGCTCAAGGCGGGCTTTTTCTTCCACCAGGCGTTTTTCAACCATATCGGCTGCAAAAACCTGAAAATCCGGGGGCTGAAAGCGAAAATGGCTTTTGCAGGCCAGCAGGGCGCGGCCATAGGCGGAGATGTGATCGGCGCCGGGGTCGCTTTCAAAAAGCTCGGCAAACCAGCTGGCGGGGGCTATTTCCACCTCGCCCTGGGCCAGTTCCCACGCGTCCATGACGGGCACCTGGGCGGCCAGGTCCTCGCGCGATTTTTTGTGCGCCTCAAGCAGGCGCACGGCGTCTTCACGCCCCAGATCCGACCCGTGCAACGGCCCAAGCCAGGGCAGCAGACGCGAAGAATTAAGGCGGGTCTCCCGCCTGTTTGGCAAGAGCAGCCGCAAGCGCCCGCCGGCCTCTTCAGTGACCAGGGCAATCTGTACGGCATTGCCTTCCATATATTCCACAACGCAACCCGGCGCAGGGTAGCGCACACAATCAGACATGCCCGCTCCTTCAGAAAAAAGCGCGTCCGTTCCCCTATAGACCGCCGCGCTCTTGCAACAAAGGACAATCCTTTATTTTTGGCCTTCTGGCAAGTACCGCCGGGGACGGGGAGCTGCGCATACTGGACGCAGGGGCTGTAACCCGCTATATTAGCCGCTTACGGCAACAATCTTTACCGCGCGCATCGCGCGAGCAGGGCGGACACCCGATGAGCAACATTATTCACCAAACTGGAGGCAGCCGTACCCTGGCCATGCAGGAGCCGGAAAAACCGCAGCTCTACCGTGAGCTTTTCCCCTACACCAGCATTTGCCGCACCTCTTTTGACGAGGTACTGCTGTCGCCCAGACCGGCAGAGCAGATGTGCATCACCGACACGACCTTTCGCGACGGCCAGCAAGCCCGCCCCCCCTATACGGTCAAGCAAGTCGCCAAAATGTTCGACTTTCTGCACAGACTGGGCGGAAAAACCGGACTGATCACGGCTTCGGAATTTTTTCTGTACTCGGCCAAAGACCGCAAGTGCATCGATGTCTGCCGCGCCAGAGGCTACCGTTTTCCGCGTGTGACCGCCTGGATACGCGCCACCAAGGACGATCTCAAACTCGCCCGCGATATGGAATTTGACGAAACCGGCATGCTCACCAGCGTGTCAGACTATCATATTTTTCTCAAACTGGGCAAAACCCGCCAGCAGGCCATGGACATGTACGTGGGCATGGCCGAACAGGCGCTGGAGTGGGGCATCATACCCCGCTGCCACTTTGAAGACGTAACCAGAGCCGACATTTACGGTTTTTGCCTGCCCCTGGCCCAGCGTCTCATGGACCTCTCGCGCCAGAGCGGCATGCCGGTCAAAATACGCCTCTGCGATACCATGGGCTATGGCGTTCCTTACCCTGGCGCGGCGCTGCCCCGCTCGGTGCAGCGCATCGTGCGCTGCTTCACCGACGAGGCTGGCGTTCCCGGTCAGTGGCTTGAGTGGCACGGGCATAACGACTTTCACAAGGTGCTGGTCAACGGCGTTACCGCATGGCTCTACGGCTGCGGCGCGGTCAACGGCACGCTGTTTGGTTTTGGCGAGCGCACGGGCAACACGCCGCTGGAGGCCCTGCTCGTCGAGTACATTTCGCTCACGGGCGACGATGCCGCCGCCGACACCACCATTTTGAGCGAAGTTGCCGAATTTTTTGAAAAAGAACTGCACTACCGCATCCCCAACAACTATCCCTTTGTGGGCCGCGACTTCAACGCCACCAGCGCGGGAGTGCACGCCGACGGACTGGCCAAGAACGAAGAAATTTACAACATCTTCGACACCAACCATCTGCTTGGCCGCCCCGTGCCCATCATCATTACCGACAAGACCGGCCGCGCGGGCGTCGCCTACTGGATCAACGCCAACCTTAGCCTGCGCAGCGACCAGCTGGTCTCCAAAAAACACCCCGCGGTGGGGCAGATCTACGACGCCATCATGTCCGTGTACGAAGAAACGGGCCGCACGACGAGCTTCTCGCACGAAGAGATGGAAGCCCTGGTGCAGCGCTTTATGCCCGAGCTCTTCGCCTCCGAATACGACCACATGAAGCAGCTGGCTGGCGAGCTCTCGGCCAACATCATCATCCGCCTTGCCCGCAGCAAGGACCTGCTGGACTTCAGCAAGCATGCCTGCGGACGGCTGGACGAGTTTGTGCGCGAGTATCCCTTTATCCAGTACTGCTATCTTACTGACGACCAGGGCAAGCTGCGCTGCTCGGCCATCACCGACCCCGTTTACCGCGAAACCTACGAGGCCCTGCCCATCGGCTACGATTTTTCGGAGCGCGAATGGTTCAAGATGCCCATGAAAACCGGCGACCTGCACATCATGGACGTGTACCAGTCGCACTTTACGAGCAAGCTCATCATTACCGTTTCATGCGCGGTTACTGATGAAAAAGACAACATCGTGGGCGTCATTGGCGTGGATATCCAGCTTGAACAACTCCTCAAACGCGCACGCGCTCTCCAGCAGGAAGTGGCGGCAGCAGACGACAGCGACAACGATTAAGGTAAGGAAATTTCATGAACAAGAGAATCTACTGGATCGAAGGCGACGGCATCGGCCCCGAAATCTGGAAGGCCGCGCGCCCTGTCATTGAAGCTGCCCTGGCCGCGGAACATACCGGCATAAATCTGGAATGGACCGAGCTGCTGGCTGGCGACAAGGCCGTCAGGGAAACCGGCTCTCCCCTGCCCGAGGCAACACTGCAGACCCTGCGCACCGCCGAGCTGGCCATGAAGGGCCCCCTGGGCACCCCCGTGGGCACGGGCATACGCAGCCTCAACGTGGCCCTGCGCCAGGGGCTTGACCTCTACGCCTGCATCCGCCCGGTGCGCCACTTTGAAGGGCTTGAAACCCCGGTCAAGCACCCCGAGCGGGTCAACATGGTCATCTTTCGCGAGAACACCGAGGACGTCTACGCCGGTGTGGAATTTGCCGCCGGAACCCCCGAAGCCCGCAAGCTTATCACCTTTTTGCGTGAAGAGCTCGGCGTAAACAAGGTGGACGAAACCGCTGCCGTGGGCATCAAGCCCATGACCGAGGCCGGTTCCAAACGTCTGGTGCGCCGCGCCCTGCGCTTTGCCCTTGACCAAAAGCAGCAGAGTCTCACCCTGGTGCACAAGGGCAATATCATGAAGTTTACCGAAGGCGCCTTTCGCCAGTGGGGCTACGACGTGGCCGCGCAGGAATTTGGCGACCTCACCTGCACGGAAAAAGAACCCGTGGCCGGCCGCCTTGTGGTCAAGGACCGCATTGCCGACGCCATGTTTCAGGAGGCGCTGCTGCGCCCCGAGCAGTACCAGATACTCGCCACCCCCAACCTCAACGGCGACTATATCTCCGACGCCCTTGCGGCGCAGGTGGGCGGCCTTGGCCTGGCCCCAGGCGTAAACATGTCGGACACGCTGGCCTTTTACGAAGCCACCCACGGCACTGCCCCCACCATTGCGGGCAAGGACAAGGCCAACCCCGGCAGCGTCATCCTGTGCGGCGCACTCATGCTTGAGCACATCGGCGCGCCCAAGGCCGCCGAGCGCATCCGCAACGCCGTGGGCAAGGCCATTGCGGGCAAGGCGGTGACCGAAGATCTGGCCGCTCAGGTTCCCGGTTCGCGCACCGTGGGCTGCGTCGAATTTGGCGAAATCATCGGCGCAAACCTGTAGCACGCACAGCCCTGCGCCAGCCCGTTGCGGCAGCAAGGGCGCCCAAGACGCACGGCCCAGACGTGTTTGACTGTTTGCTGATCAGTTGCAGGAGCTGACGGAGAAAAGGAGTGTTATTACGGCACACTCCCGGCGGTCTCAAAGCGACCGCCGGGCGCAACCGCAAGACACTCCTTTTCTCCAGTCCGCCCAAGGCTGCAATGCGCGGCAGGGAGCTGCCCCGGCGATGCCGTTTGGCTTTTGCCTCAATGAAGGAATGTACCATGATCTCGCTGGAGACCCTGCTGCTGTTCATCCCGCTGGCAGCCATACTGGTTATGCTGCCGGGGCCGGATTTTGCGCTTATAGCAAAAATTTCACTCATGAATGGCCGCCCGCAGGGGCAGGCCGCCGCAGTGGGCGTGGCCCTTGGCAGCTGCGTGCACACCACTGCGGCCATGCTGGGCATTTCGGCCATTATCGCCCAGTCGGTGCTGTGGTTCAGCATTCTCAAATACGTGGGCGCGGCCTATCTGGTGTGGCTGGGCATCCAGGCCCTGCGCGCCGGGCAGAACGCCGGCCAGCCTGTGAGCGCGGCGGTGGTCAAAACGGCGCAGCCCGGTGTCGCCCGCCCCGCGCAACGCCTGGGCCTGCGCCAATGGTTGCACTTTTTTGGCCAGGGCTTTTTGACCAATGTGCTCAACCCCAAGGCCGTGCTGATTTTTTTGACGTTTCTCCCCCAGTTCATGGACCCGCAAGCGCCGCTTGCCCCGCAGTTTCTTACTCTGGGCAGCATCCTGTCGGGTCTGTGTCTGTTCTGGTATGTGCCGCTGGCCTACATGCTGGGCCGCATACGGCACATTTTTGAAAACAGCAGCTTCCAAAAGTGGATGCAGCGCGGTACGGGCCTCGTGTTTATTGCCTTTGGCCTCAAACTGGCCACGGCGCAAGCTGGAGCAGATTAACTTTGAGAATACGCATTCGCAAAGTTTAAAACACGCACGTCCGGCGCTTAACCGCGCAAACAAGTAGCGTTGCGGACTTCATCCGTAAGGCTCACAAGTTCGCCAACGGCGGAAGCTGCGTTACGCCTACACGGCGGGCGTCTGCTTACGCAGACGCCAGAGCATTTCAACCTTGAAAGACTCTTGCTAACCCGCGTCGCGCCAGCGACCCGCAAACCCCTGAAGGCCTGCCATGATCGAAATCGTAAACAATTCCGTTGTGATTGACGCCAACGGCATATCCATGGCCGAAGAAGCCCGCGCCAAGGGCGTGGACATTGAAGCCGCCCGCAAAAACAGTCTTTCCGCGCGCATTCTGGCCGCGCACAATACCGGCGACGATGCCGACGTGCTGCGCATCCGCTTTGACGCCATGGCCTCGCACGACATTACCTATGTGGGCATCATCCAGACGGCCCGCGCCAGCGGCCTCAAGGAATTTCCCGTCCCCTACGCGCTGACCAACTGTCACAACAGCCTGTGCGCCGTGGGCGGCACCATCAACGAGGACGACCACCTCTTCGGCCTTTCCGCCGCGCGCAAGTACGGCGGCATTTTTGTGCCCCCGCATCTGGCGGTCATCCACCAGTACGTGCGCGAAATGATGACCCGGTGCGGCGGCATGATCCTCGGCTCCGACAGCCATACCCGCTACGGCGCGCTGGGCGTCATGGCCATAGGCGAAGGCGGGCCCGAGCTGGTCAAGCAGCTGCTGGGCAAAACCTACGATGTGACCAATCCGCAAAAGGTTGTGGTGTGGCTCGAGGGTACGCCCCGCCCCGGCGTCGGCCCGCAGGACGTGGCCCTGGCCATCATCGGCGCTGTGTTCAAAAACGGCTTTGTCAAAAACAAGGTTATGGAATTCATGGGGCCCGGCGTGGCGGGTCTTTCTGTCGAATACCGCTGCGGCATCGACGTCATGACCACCGAAACCACCTGTCTGTCCTCCATCTGGACCACGGACGAAAAGGTGCGCGACTACATGACCATGCATGGCCGTGCAAACGACTACGCCGAGCTGCGCCTTGAAGGCCCCGCCTGCTACGACGGGCTTATCCGTGTTGACCTGAGCCGCATCGTGCCCATGATCGCCCTGCCCTTCCACCCCAGCAACGTGTACCCCGTGGCCGAAGTGGCCAAACACGGGGCAGAGCTGCTGGCCGAGGTGGAGGCCGAGGCCCAACGCCAGTTTGGCGACGCGGCCAAAGGTCTGAACATGCGCGCCAAGGTGCGCGACGGCGGCGTGTGGGTTGACCAGGGCATCATTGCCGGCTGCGCGGGCGGCAACTTTGAAAACATCGCTCTTGCCGCCGCCATCCTTGACGGCAAAACCACGGGCAATCAGGCCTTCAACCTGGCCGTCTACCCCGCCAGCGAGCCGCAGGGCCTGGCGCTGGTCAAAAACGGCGCAGCCGCCAAGCTCATGCTGGCTGGCGCAGTGATGAAAACCGCCTTCTGCGGCCCCTGCTTCGGCGCTGGCGACACTCCGGCGCACGGCGCACTCTCCATCCGGCATACCACCCGCAACTTCCCCAACCGCGAGGGCTCCAAGCCTTCCAACGGACAGGTCTCCACCGTGGCGCTCATGGACGCCCGCTCCATCGCGGCCACGGCCGCCAACGGCGGCCGCCTTACCCCAGCCACCGAGCTTGACTGGTCCGCGCCCGCGCTGGCCCATGCCGACCTTTCGTACAGCTTTGAGCCGCTCATCTACCACAGCCGCGTGTACAACGGCTTTGGCAAGGCAGAACCGCAGGCCGAGCTCGTGCGCGGCCCCAACATCGCCGACTGGCCGAGCATGAGCCCCCTGCCCGAGCACCTGCTGCTGCAGGTGGTGAGCGTCATCACCGACCCTGTCACCACCACGGACGAGCTGATCCCCTCGGGCGAGACCTCGTCCCTGCGCTCCAACCCGCTCAAACTGGCGGAATACACGCTTTCGCGCAAAGACCCCGGTTACGTGGGCCGCGCCAAGGCCGTGCACGCTCTGGAAACCGCCCGCCTGGCCAACCCCGGCGACGCCGACCTGCTGGCCAAGGCGCGCGGCCTCTTTGCCGTGTGCGGGCTGGATACGCTGCAGGGTGCCGCCGACCTCAGACACGTGGGCATGGGTTCCACCATCTTTGCCGTAAAACCCGGCGACGGCTCTGCCCGCGAGCAGGCGGCCTCGTGCCAGAAGGTGCTGGGCGGCTGGGCCAACATGGCCGTGGAATACGCCACCAAGCGCTACCGCTCCAACCTCATCAACTGGGGCATGCTGCCCTTTATCGTTGACCCCTCGCTGGCCGAAACCCTCAAGGTTGGCGACTGGCTCGTGGTGCCCAACGTGCGCAGCGCCGTGCAGAACGCCGACCCCAGCTTTACCGGCTACGTGGCGGGCGAAGACGGACAGGCAAAGAAGATCAGCCTTGCCCTCAAGGAACTGACCAGCGACGAACGCAAGATCATCCTCGACGGCTGCCTGATCAACTTCTACAATAGCTAGGCTAGGGGTTTGCGGGGGAGGGACCTTTTTGAAGCCACCCGAAGGGCGCACCGGAGGGGCGTTTTTCTTGGCCGCGTAGCGGGCTAGAAAAATGGACAGCAGAGCTAAAGGTCTCCTCCCTCGCGCCCCACCCCAAAAAACTTTATTCTGTTTTTTTGTAATTGCAGAAATCCTGCGCGAAACGAACGGAAACCTCGAATATCAACGGCCTCTGTGGAACTGCTCCACAGAGGCCGTTTTTAATTAAGAATACGCTGGCAAAGAGTGTTTACTTAGCGGGTTTCTTGTCTGCCTTTTTGTCAGCTTTCTTGTCCGCCTTGTCGTCCGTTTTGGCGGTCGCGGGCTGCGCTTCTTCCGCCACGGGGTTTTTCTCCAGCTCCTGCTGTATGGCCGCCTTCAGCTCCGGGTTTGCCGTCGCGTCATGGAGGCCGGCGCGTAGATGCTCCACCCCGCGCTTGGCGTCGTTGAGAAAATAGATATACAGCACGCCAAGGCTGTAGCGCACGGAGGCCTCGTCCTTGATGACCAGCACCTTTTCAAGCGCCTCGGCGGCTTCCTTGTGCCTGCCCTGGCTGTGCTGGATAATGCCAAGCAGATATAGCGGCTTGGGGTTGCTCACATCCATGGTTACCGCGCGCTGGGCAAAGGTCTCTGCCGCGTCCCAGTTCTGGGCGGTCACCAGATGCTCGATAAGATGGATAAGAGCGCCGAGATCCTGCGGATTTTCGGCCACCTGCCGCATAAGTTTGCCCACGGTCTGGGCATCCTCGCCAGCCTCGCCCCCGGCCATTGCCTGCTGGGGGCGGGCCGCTACGGTAATGTGCGGGTTTTGAAACCGCGCCTTGAGCGAGGTAAAAAGCATGAGAGCAAGGGCCAGAGCCAGCAGAATAATAAGCATGCGGGCGGCCAGCCCGCCCTTATAGGTCTCAGTCATGATTGAGCATCTCCATCTGGGCAAGACGGGCGGCCAGCGAGCGCTGACGCGCAGCCAAAAAGGCCATGTACGCGCCTATGCCTAGCCATACGGCGGCATTGGCCATGATAACCCAGGTCAGTGTATCCATTGTTCCTCCAGCTGGAGCGAATATTTTTTGCAAAGGCCGGGCAAAATCAGGCGTCAAGCCTGTTTTGCGCAAGGGCGTCAAGGCGGTCCCTGAGGTCGAGCTGGCGTTTGCGCAGCCACACCAGCGCCGCCCACAGCAGACCAAAACAGGCCACGCAGGCCATAACGGTGACGCGCATTTCCGGCTCCAGACCGCCGCCCTTGCTGCCGAACACAGCAGGGTGGATGGAGCGCCAGATACGCGCCGACATAAAGACCAGCGGCACATCCAAAAAGGCCACCACGCCCACCACGGCGCACACCGTGTTGCGGCGCTGCGGCGGCAGGTCAAGCCCGCGCAAGACCAGATAACCGGCGTAGACAAACCACATGATCAGGGTCGTAGTCAGGCGCGGATCCCACGTCCACCACACGCCCCACGAGCGGCGCGCCCACAGCATGCCTGTCACCAGCGCAAGGCCGCCCAGCAGCACGCCCACCTCGGCGGCAGCCGCAGCCAGACGGTCCGCCGCAGGGTTGCGACGCCACAGATAGGCCACGGAAGCCCCAAAAACTACCAAAAAGCTCACCAGCGCCCACCACGACATGGGCAGGTGGATGTAAAATATCTTTTGCGCCAGCCCCAGGGTAACTTCCTCAGGAGCGTAGGCAAACACCAGCCACTGACAGGCGGCAAAGGCCACGCCGCCAAGCAGGGCCAGAATTTGCGGCAGCGCCGAACACTTGGGCATTACTCGTCCCCCGCGTAGATGTATCCAAACAGCAACAGCCCAGCGCCCAGAAACACGGCGTCAAAGGCGGCGGCAACACCAAGCCAGGCTCCCGGCCCGTCTGGATTAGCCGCACCAAGGGCCTGCGCCCCCACGCTGATGCCCGCCAGCAACAGCGGCGTCAGCAGCGGAAACAGCACAATGCTCAGCAACGATTCGCGGGCGGCCTGCCCCTGCGCCAGCGCCCCCAGCAAGGAACCAAGGGCGCACATGCCAATATCGGTCAGCAGCAGAGCCAGCAGGGCTTCGGGCAGCGGGCCGCTGAGATCCTGCCCCAAAAAAACCACGGCGGCGGGCAAAAAGACAAGCTGCGCCAGCAGCAACAGCGCCAGCCCGGCGCACCCCTTGCCAAGCCACACGGCCTGCACGGGCGCGGGGCACAGCAAAAGCCCTAGGCGTGAATTGTTGACCTCTTCCAGCGCGTACAGCTGATTAAAAATAAGCACCTGACAAAACGCGGAGCTTATCCAGAACACCGCCGCAGCGCCCTGCGGGGCCATGCGCTCGCCAATGCCCTGCGAGAGGCTGAACACAAACAGCAGCAGCAGACCCAGCAGCAGGGCCTGCACCAGACCACTGCCCCGCGCCAGCGTAAGGGCCAGATCCTTGCGGGCCATGGCAAACATCAGGCGCAGCATGCGGGGCCTCCCTGAGTATGGGCCGTTGCGCCTGCGGCGTCGCCCTCCAGCGTTTTTGTCAGGCCAAAGCCGCCAAATCCAGCCGGGATGCCGTCGTAGGCCAGCTTGCGGTGTTCCAGCGCCAGCAGCCGGTCGGCCAGCGGCGCATCGCCCGCCAGATCATGGCTGATGAGCACCACGCAAGCCCCGCGCTGCCGGGCGGCGACAACCTCGCGCCGCAACAGGGCCAGCGAGGCCGCATCAAGGCCTGTGCCCGGCTCGTCCAGCAAGAGCACGTCGGGGGCCTGCATGAGCACCCGCGCCAGATTGAGGCGCTGGGCCATGCCGCGTGAAAACACGCCCGCCCGCTCGTGGGCGTGGGCCTCAAGCCCCACGCGGGCGAGCCCGGCCATAAGGTCGTCGTGTGTCAGTTTGAGGCCGTATGCGTCGCGCCAGAAGGCCAAATTTTCCACCGCGCTGAGGCCAGGGTACAAAAAGGTGGCGTGCCCGAGATAGCCCACGCGCGCATGGTCGGCCACCCTGGCAGCGCCAGCGCTGGGGCGCGAAAGCCCGGCCATGATGCGCATGAGGGTGCTTTTGCCCGCGCCGTTGCCGCCCACCAGCAGCGAGACGCTGCCCGCAGCAAACGCGCAGCTGACGTCTTTAAAGACGACCTTGACGCCATAGACCTTGGCGACGCGCACAAGTTCCAGCAAGAGGGGCCCCCTGCGGCTAGGCCGCGCTGTTGTCGTCCGACTCCGGCGCGGAATTTTTGCGGCGACGCAGACCGGCCAGCGGCACCAGGCACATGATCGTGCCGCCGATCCACAGCCAGTTGACCAGCGGCTCTACGCTGATCTTGACCACAACCCTGGAATTTTCGTCCAGCCCCAGCAGCGAAGCATAGATTTCGTTGCCAAGACCGGGAATCACGTCCACTTCCGAAAACTGCATGCTGCCAAACTTGTCGTACAGGCGTCGTTCCGGCGCTACAATGCCCAGCGGCTTGCCGTCCTTGAAGACCTGCAGCCGCGCGGCGATATATTCGTGGTCGGCGCGGCGGCCCTCGCCCAGCTCAAGCAGGGTGGCCGTATAGCTGCCCACAGTGCCGGTTTCGCCCTTGGCGAGCAACATTTCGCGGTCTGTAGTGTACGGGCCGGAAAAGGCAATGCCAATGGCCACCAGAGCCATGCCCATATGCGCACCCAGGGCGCCCACGGTAACGGGATGAGAGCGGTTGGCCTTGTCGGCCAGCAGCATGACGGCCCCAAGCAGAATGCCCACGGCGGCGGAAGCGCCCACCAGCGCCGTAGGCTGGCGGTAGCCCAACGCCCAGATGACCCCGGCGCTGACCACAAAGCCGCCGATCACAACAAAAAAGCCCTTTTTGTTGCGCAGGCCGCCACCCCAGCCAAGCCACGGACAGGCGGCCATCATGACCACCAACAGCGCGCCCAGGGGCAGACACACGCGGTTGTAAAAACGGGCGTCAAGGCCGCGCGGCGCGGTGGACCACAGCTTGCTGATGACAGGCCACATGGTGGCCACCAGAATAATTAGGGCCAGCGCCAGTAAAACCCAGGCCACAAGGGTAAGAAAACCCTCGCGGCTTTCAAGCCCGGCAAGGGGCTTGCCCGTCTTGGGCGCGGCAAAGGGAACCCACAGGGCAATGACAAGCCCGCTGAGCACAAAGATGGTCAGGGGCGTGCCCACGCTGCCGTCGCCAAAGGCGTGCACCGAATCAATAACGCCGCTGCGCACCAGATAGGTGGCAAAAAAGGCCGAAACCGTGGTAAGCGCCATCATGGTGACGTTGACGCGCCCGAGCTTGCCCCGGCGGTCTTCAACAATCAGGGTATGCAGCGAGGCCGTGCCGATGAGCCACGGAACCAGCGAGGCGTTTTCCACCGGGTCCCATGCCCAGTAGCCGCCCCAGCCCAGCTCCATGTAGGCCCACCACGCGCCCAGCACTATGCCTGCGGTAAGAAACAGCCATGCCAGAATGATAAAGGGCCGCGAAAGGCGAAACCACGCCCCCTCGCTGCTGCCCTGCCCCGAAAGGCTCTGCGCCAGCGCGAGACAGGCGGGCACGGCAAAACCGCCGTAACCGAGGAACAGCAGCGGCGGGTGAAAAATCATACCGGGGTTTTGCAGCAGGGGGTTCAGGCCGTTGCCGTCTGCGGGCACGGGCGTCTGCAGCACAAAGGGGTTGCTCCAGCTGGTGAGGATAAGGGCAAAAAAGCCCATGATGACGTAAAAAAAGCTCCAGTACCAAAGGCGAGTGGGACGGCTGAGGCTTTTGTAGGCCCGCGTGAGGGCAAAGGCGCTGCCGCTCAGGCCCACGGCCAGCCCCCAGAAGAGCATGGAGCCGGGCTGCCCGGCCCAGAAGGCCGTAAGGCGGTAAAACACCGGTAAAACGCGGTCGGTATAGCTGGCCACGTATGCAAGGCTGAAGTCATTCCAAAACAGGGCGTGCAGCAGCAGGGCCGAGGCCAGCAGCAGCGCGCCGCTGATGACAAGGTGGGCTTTTTCCACCACGGGCAGGGAGTCTTCCCGGTTTTGCCACAATTGCAGAAGGGCCAGACCGCCGCCGCCAAGCGCGGCCAGCAGGGCTATGAGTTGAAGAGCAAAGGCAAAAACGTACATAGGACTCCTTATCCCGCTAGGGGGCGGCCCGCCGCTGGGCGGGGAGTGGCTGTCGTGTATGCATCAAACTGCCGCTTGCGCCCATCGGCTCGGGGCCAAACAGGCGGACAGGTCAACCGGGAAAACAAAAGCCGCAATCACCGCCCGCAACCGATGGCAGGGCGAAAGGCCAGAGGCCGGTCGCTCCCGGCTGACGGCAACCCGGCCTCAACGGCTAGCTGCGATTCTCTTTCTGGTATTTGGAGGGGCACTTGGTCATGAGCGTCTTGGCCTGAAAACGGCCCTCCGCACCCATGCCGCCTTCAACAATAACTTCCGCCCCGGCCTTGAAGGTATCCGGCACAGCTCCGGAATAGCTTATTTCAATAGTCTGGCTGGCGTTGTCCTTGTCTTCAAGGCGAAAGCTCACACCGGGCGCGCCCCGGTGTTTTTCAATGCCCTCTTCGGCAACAGTGCCAAACAGCCGCGCGGCCACGAGCTTTTCGGGCGTAGAGGCCTTGGCTTCCGACACATTCAGAAAGTACACGCTGTTTTCAGAAAAGCCGGAATATGCAAGATAGCCCACCCCGCCCAAAAAGAGCAGCAGCGCGGCTATGTAGATGCCTGTGTTTTTTTTACGGGCCATGCGTTTCTCCTGAAACATTGGGCCATGTTTGTGTTGCCCGAAAGGGGCCATGGCCTGCGGCCAGCCCTGCCGCTTCGGGCAGAAAAACCGCGTCTGCCGGGCTGGGGCGTTTGCCCTGGCTATCCGGCTTTGATTTGCTCAAAACCCTACGCCATTTTGTACCCGCTGACAAGATAGGAATTATTTTTAATAGAACATTCAGCCATTGAAAATGGCTGTCTGCCCGGCCAAGTTTTTTGCAAAAGTGCGCGTCAAACGCCTGCGCGGCGGGCATGCTCCGGTTGCGCAAACATGCTGGATAAAATTCTTTTAAACAGTACTCCAGCATGGGGCGGGGCTGCTGTGACTGCAGTCACATTACGGGCAGAATTTGTGCGCAGGGGCACGGCGCAGTTGTGGCCGGGGCAGCCGGGTTGCAGGGCGGATGCCGCAACTGACGCCCGGCCCGCCTGTATGCTGGCCCGCCTGTATGCTGGCGCGGCGTGCGCATGGGGCGGCACTGGTCTGGCGCTGGCCCCTGGCCCCGCTGGAGGCTGTTGGGCGAGGGCCAGACCTGAGCCAGAGACGCGACCGCACCAGTGACCCAATTGGGGCCACGTCGTATCATACTACTCTAATAAGATTAGCACCACAAGGTCAAAAAAATTATTCAGCATCTGCTGGCGCGTCGCGGCGTACTGCGGAGCTGCGCTTACCCCTGACGGCCAGCGCTCACCTCGCGCCGCCGCTGGCGGGCCAGGGCGCGCAGGTCGTCCACATTGTCGCTTTCATCCACAATTTCGCTGCCGAGTATTTCTTCGAGCACGTCTTCAAGCGAGACCACGCCCGCAAGGCCCCCGTATTCGTCCAGCACCACAAAAAGGTGCACCCTGGCCTTGAGCAGATCGTGCAACAGCACGTCAAGAGTTTGATTTTCAAGGATAAAATGTGCAGGGCGCATAATCTTGCCCAAGGCTACATCCTTGCGCCCCTCGTTGACGCAGCGGCCAAGGGTGCGCCGCTCCACCACGCCCACGATGTCTTCGTTGTTGCCGCCGTAGACGGGTATGCGGCTGAAGTGCCATGTGCGCTGATCGGTGTAGGCCTGCTCGACCGTCATGTCGTCCGCCAGCTCAAACACCACGGTGCGGGGGGTCATTATTTCGCGCACGCGCTTTTGGTCCAGAGCCAGCACATTGCGGATAAAGGCTTCTTCGTAGGGTTTAATGCGGCCCGCCTGACGGGAAAGGCTGGTGACGGCGCGGATGTCGTCTTCTGAAATAACCGGCCCGGCGGGCGCCGGGGCCACAAGCCGCGTGATCATGCTGGTGACCCACAGCAGGGGCGTCATCACCTTGACCATGATGGCAAGGGGGCGGGCCAGCAGCACGGCAATGGGTTCCGCCTTGGATACGCCGAGGTTTTTGGGCAAAATTTCGCCCATGGTGAGGATAAGCACCGTAAAGCCCACGGCAAAAACAGACATGTATTCTGCCCCATACACGGACAAAAAAGCCGCGCCCGCCACGGTGGCCCCGGCGGTGTTGGCAATGGTGTTGAGGGTAAGGATTGCGGCTATGGGTTTGTCCACCTGCGTGCGCAGGCTGTACAGCAGCTCGCCTGCCTTGCTGCCTGATTTGCGCAACCGCTCGATGGTGGACCACGAAAGGGAATAGAGCACCGTTTCAAGCAGCGAACAGGTAAAGGAAACGGCAACGGCAATAACAACAGCCAGAACAAGGGTGAGCATGGCGAAACATCCGAAAGATTAGGTGCGCGTGCCGCCGTGCAAAACGCAAGGCGGCGCTGACTGCCGAAGTTTAGCCTCGCCCGCCCATGTTTGCAATTGGTGCGCAGGGGCAAGGGTATGAGGTATGGGCCGGGCACAGGTTGCAACCCGGACGATACGGCTGGACGGGGAGATAATCAGGGACCGCAGCCAGGGGGTTCAAACCGGGACTGGATGAATGCGCGCGCACGGCGGCTATCGTCAAACGTAATCCCGGTAAAAAACCGCCGCAAACAAAATGGAATCCTATAAATCAGCGAAGTTACGACGCAAAAATACCTGCCAAAACGCCATGCCGACACATTTTTTTTGAATATTGATAAAAAAATTCATATGCCGCGTATTTACTGCAAATAAGATTAAGCGTACTATATATTACAGCATATTATATTGGTGCTGGTCATGAAAAAAACTGTCCAGCCAGCGTGTACGCGCAGATGGCAAAAATACGCTGCGCGGGCAAAAATAATTTCATTATTTACAAACGGCGCAAAACAGCGCCCATGGCTGATTTACGGCAAGGATGCACAGATATGAACGTTGCTGCCATAAAGAATTTTACAAATTTTCTTGACAGTCAGAGGCACAGCGTTTACATATCTGTTCTCGCAGCGAGAAACGCTGCACGTGTCGCGGGGTGGAGCAGCTCGGTAGCTCGTCGGGCTCATAACCCGAAGGTCGTAGGTTCAAATCCTGCCCCCGCAACCAGAATGAAATGAGGCACTTAGGCTAAAACCTGAGTGCCTTTTTCTTTGCCTAATTTTCGTTTTGTGCCACCTGTGTGCCACTTAAAAATATTTTACTTCGTGAAAGGTCGTGAATCTGGCATGGTGGGGTCAGAGGTTCACAGCATGAAAAAACCACTCCTTTCTCTTGCCCTGCTCTTTCTGCTCCTGCTCCCTTCCCTTGCATTCGCCGCTGGCAATTCAACCAACGATAGTTTTGCCCAGGCAAAGAAAATGCTCGGTCAGGTCTACGCCGACCACCGCGTTACCTTTTACTGCGGGGCAGAGTATGACGCACAGGGCAATGTGACGCTGCCGGACGGGTTCACCACGCCCAAGCATGAAAAGCGGGCTGATAAGATCGAATGGGAGCATTCACTTCCTGCCGAGAACTTCGGCCAGACCTTTGCAGAATGGCGCGAGGGTTCGCCGGAATGTGTGGACAATAAGGGCAAAGCGTTCAAGGGGAGAAAGTGCGCGGAGAAGATCAGCCCGGAATACAGGCTCATGCAGGCCGATATGTACAATCTCTATCCGGCAATAGGCGCGGTCAACGCCATGCGCTCAAATTTCAACTACGCCATGCTTGCCGGGGAGCCGTCCACCTTTGGCACTTGTGAAATGAAGATTGCGGATAGGAAGGCAGAACCGCCCGTCCGTGCAAGGGGGCAAATAGCCCGCACATACTTCTACATGCAGGATGCCTACGGGCCGCGCTACCACATGAGCCGCCAGCAAGATCAGCTCATGCAGGCATGGGACAAACAATATCCAGTGGACAAGTGGGAATGCACCAGGGCAAAGCGCATCGAGGCCTTGCAGGGGAATGAGAACAAGTTCGTAAAAGAGCCGTGCGTTGCAGCCGGGCTATGGTAGCTTTGTCTCTCGTTTTCTGATCAACTAAGATTAAATGAACTCTTGATGTCATTCAATCTTAACTGGCATTGAGATTGCGCGTGTAAATGTATAAATGATTTTGGCATATATTTTTAAAATTTTGATTGGAGAGATATTATGAGGCCCGTGCTTTATGATAAACGCATCAAAGGACAAATATTTGAAGAAATCATTTCATGTATTTCAAATATAGAATGCTCACACTATTTTAATAGTCATTTAGAAAAGTGTCAGTCTGATCAAAAAAAAGTTGTTGATGAGTTTCAAAGCTATGCTTGCTCTATGCTGTTAGAGAACATTCAAGAAGTTGAGTGGTCCGTTGAACATAAACCACACGAAATAAATAAAGATTCAATTGATATTTTTGGAAAAGGACACAATTTTGTGGTTGTAATTGAACTTGATAAATACAGGGCTGATCAAGTTGCAAAAAAATTTGTTTCTAGAATGGCTATTTTACAATCCGAAGTAGTACTTTTCATATCATTATGTTACGCTGGAACAGAAAGAATGAATAAATCCGAGTGTAAAAAATATTTTGGCTACTGCGCAACGCTAGCTTGCCGTATGGGTAGCCATTATGCAGGCTTCATAATCGAATGAAACTCGCGCCAAAAAAATCCCGGCCCATGTACTGAGTCGGGATTTTCGTTTTAGGCGGTCAGGCGGCTACTGTGGGCTATTTTCTGGCCTGCTCAAGCTCATTCTGGCACTGCTCCACATAATTGCCCAAGGTGTGCGCGGCATGGGCCATGAGATTCAGCCCGGCAAATAATGACTGTTCGGCGGTTTCGTCACCAGACTTCAAGCCGTGGTCGAGGTAGGTTGCCCGCAATCCTCGCGCCATGAGTTCAATGGATTCAGACAGCGAGATTGCATTAACGTGGTCATGGTTGGTCAAGGGGGTGCTATTCATGGTCAGCCCCCTTGCGTCCATTTTGACGCACTGGAGTCTGTCCGATTGCATCAATGGTCAGGTGCGACAAGTGCGCGAGGATCCGTTTCAAGCCCAAGCGCCCGCAGTCGGAGAACGTCAAAGGGGTATCCAAACGGTCTTCCATGTTCACGACTTCGGCAAGGAAGGTCGAAAGTTCGTGAGCTTCCCAGAGCAGGGTTTGCAAATCGGGGTCAGATTCTTTGGAGAAGGCGTGCTTGCTGATAGTTTCGGAAGGGGATAAGGATTCCATAGCTGTGAACCTCCTGGGGTTCATGGTTAGGCCCGGTTGGGAACTGCCATTTCCCTGCCGGGCTGCTTTAGTTGTCTGCCTTTTCCAAGTACTCGTTAAGCGCGGCGATTGTAACGCGCCATTGACGGCCCACCTTCTTTGCTTTGACCTCTCCGCTTGTGAGGAGTTTCAACATGGTGGAGCGTCCGACCTTTAGGAACTCCGCAGCCTCCAGAAGATCAAGGGGGCGCTGCGCCTTTTCGCTTTCGGTTAATGGGGTCACTGTCTTCCTCCTTTTGGAAAAATCTAGTTGACCTATCGTTCATTGTCAACTATTAAAATCTATCATCGTCAAATTAAATCTATCAAAGTTTACATATCACCTCTTATGAGACATAGCCCAAAAGTAAAAGTTCAATGATTATCAGTGTTTCACAAAACAGACCATGCGCACATATTTTTTAGTGCGGCAATCGTGCTACTCATTTTTCTGTGAAACAATTTGCCGGGCAGGAGAAAGGCTTGTCCACCAGATGCCCACCAATTGCACCCAATGGCTAGCAGATGCCAGCAATTGCTTGCTTTTGGTTGCCCATCGGTTGCCCACTTCATGCGCGGCCTGTTGGGCTTCTGGGGTGATGGAGGCCACCTTTATGGCGCGGTGAACATCGTCACGGTCAAGGCCAAGTTGGCGGGCGGCTTCTGATTCTCCTCCCTTGTTTCCACGTCCAGCGCCGACCTTAGAAAATTGCGCAAGTTGCGCAATTTTATCTTCCCTCCCCACCAGCCTGCACCATTCCGCCACCAGCTTGTCACGCTCCACCTGCGGCAACATACTGAAATTATTCAGACCAAGAATTTAAAGCATGGTTGTATGTGTGCATGAAGTGCGTAACTAGCTGTAATTATTCAGACCAACGATTTTAAGGGGGGTCACATCCGTTGTGATTCCCAAAGGGGGGTGCGCGGTCTTTGCTGTTTTTGAGCTGGTAGGGGGTCTATTCTGTCCAGCCCCCCCCCAAGGATGTGCATGCGTTGCACCTCCTCCACTATCTGCACCATATGCCCACGGCATCCAGATGGTATCCAGATGGTATCCATAGGGTATCCCTACGGTATGTGCCGCTCATATTTCGATTCTAGGGCTGTTTATTTTACAATCCGGCCTATGTGCCACAAGCGCGGCCTTCGTGTATCAGGCGGCGAATGTGGGGCAATTTGCGGCACTCTCCCCAAACTGGCCCAATATTCACGCGCTGGAATGAAAAAAGCCCCCTTGGATTGCTCCTTGGGGGCCTTATCTATCTGCCGGGCCTGCTACTGGACGGGCGGCGCATCGAAGGACGTTTTCACGCCGTACCGCCTCAGCATATCCGCATAGCTTTCATTGCTCTGCACGGCAGCGGGCGATTGCTGGCGAAGTGCATATTCAGGGTCGAGCACACTTTCCAGAGGCGTTGCCGCTGCACCACCGGGGGCAACCTGCCCAAGCCCTGCACCCACAAGGGGGGCAATCTCGGTTGTGAGCGCCCTTGAAACAACGCCCTGTGGCCCTGCCAGCCCGTTTATTAGACGGGGGGAGGTCGTGGCCCGTGCAAGCCCCCACGGCACGCCTATGGCTGCGGCTGCGGCAGGAACGTGGCCAGTGTAAGCCCCGCCGCCTGCAAGCATGGCCTGCAAGCCCTTAACCAGCCCCATAGTATGCCCCGCCTGAGCCGTGCGGCTTGTGTTGGCCGATCTCTCGATATTGGCAAGCCCCTGCGCCATCAGCCGGGGGTCGTTTACATCAGCCCCAAATAGCGCGGCCTGGGCTTCTGGCGAATATGCCCCTTTGCCATTGCCAAGCCTGCGGGATACCTCAAGGGCCGAAGCCTGACCTTCTGGCAGCCCGGCAGCAGCCGAAGGCCTCCCAAGCTGGCGAATGATACCCCCGCGAAGGGCGGCAAAATCGGCAGGCAGCATTACTTGCTCAAGCATCTGCGCCGTGTCTGGGGTCAAATCGGCGCGTAACAGGGCTTCTCCAAGCCGCTGCGGGTCTTCCTTACCCAGAAGGCTATCAAGGCGGTCACGCATTCCCTTTTGCGCGGCATACCACTGATTATGCGCGTCCAGCTTCGCCAGGTCTTCGGGGTCAGTGATTGCGGCCCTGTAATCGGCCTTCAAGGCTCCTCGCAGGTATTTCAACTGGCCCGCGTCCATGTCGGCGGTGTTAAATGTGCCGGGGTTGCCGATCATGTTGTTAAGCTTATTCCTGGCGTTCTGGATGCCCCGCAGGGTAAGCAGTCCATAGTTGTTGTCGGTCATTTCATTTTGCAGCAGGCCCACAAGCCGCTGTCGCATGGCGTTGCTGGTGTTGGTGGGCTGGCCGTTGTACATGAGCTGCGATTCCAGATCATCCAGGGCTTGCATAGTGTTGGTCAGCCGGGCCTTTTGCCCGCCCCACTTGCTGGAAAGGTCTCTGAATACTTCGTCAGCTCTTTTCTTGAATGCCTCCCGTGAACGTGCAGCGGCTTTCTGTGCCAGGTCGCCAAGCTCATACGGGGTCGCGGCGGCGGTGTCACCAGCCACACGAGCGGCCACAGTATCAAGGGCATCTTGCAAACTGGCTGCCCCGGCCTGCCGTGCGCCTTCCATGCGCCCCGTTGCCCCAAGCATACCGCCCAAGGCGTTTTCAAAGATTGCACCGCCCTTACCACCTGTGGCAGCGGCAATAGAGGGGATTTGCTGCCCCATGTTGCGCCATGCCTGCACTATTTCCTGTTTCATGGGGTTCAGGGCTGCGCCAGCGGCACGACCAAGCCCGCCAAGGGCCATGCCGCCAACAGTGCCAAGGCCCGTTTCCATGCCAAACTCTTGCGCTGCGTCCAGGGGGCTTTGCATGGGGCTAGGCTGCACCCCGCGCTTCTCTGCCGCCATCCGGGCAAGTTTAGCTGCGCCTGCGTCCATAAGTTGCCCCATTCCTGCACCAGCAGCAGAGGCCGCAAGGGAGCCTGCAGCAAGACTGCCCACGCCACCACCGGCAATGCCGCCCGCAATCGCCGCAGGGATACCGGCAGCAGCAGAGGCGATTTCACGGCCAGCCCCGAACAAGTCCCCAAAGTCCATTCCTTCGGGGTTTACAAGGGTGCGCTGGCCCGTTTGGGGGTGAATGAAGCTTATCCCGCCGTCTGACTCCTGCCGCACGCCATCCCCGAAAAAGTCCCGCGCCCGTTGCAGCTTCATAGAGTCGTCAGCCGCGCTACCAATGGCGAACCGGGCCGCATAGGGTGCGCCGGTGGACTTGTCTACTTCCTGCCCGGCAGAGGGAAAATCCGTGGGGCTGTACGGGTAAACCTGATCGCCCACAATGACGCGCATTTCACCTGTGGAGCCGTTGCGCTGCACGCGGGCAGGCACAAAGTTACCGTCCCCAAGATCGGCGCGGTATTCGCCGGTGTTGCTGTTTTTCTGCACTCGCATGGCTAAATATCCTCCCATCCGTCAGAAGTCGCCGGGGCTGCGTTGGCTGCGGGGGCCGTTGTGGGGGAATAGCTGCCGCCCCGCCCCTTGTTCCTCTGGATTTCCTGGGCGATTTGCTGAATTTCGCTGTAGATTTTCTTATGCGCCAGAATACTTGCCCGAAGCTGGTCTGGTGTCTGGCTGGTTTCAAGGCTGCCAAACACGCCGCTCATCATCATGGCCTCAAGCTGCGTAATTCGCATACCAAGTGCGCCGTTGGTGTTCTGCTTTTTAAGCTGGTCGATCATTTCCATCATGGAAACGGTTTTCATGGGTTTCATGGCTTCTTCCAGGTTGTCCATGCCCTGAGCAAGCCCCAAGCTGCGGCCCCATGTGCCATCTTTGAGCCATTCCCGTGCAAGGCTGCCGGTTGCCATGCGTCCGTAATTGTCGAGAAGTTTCAAGCTTTGGTCAGCAGAGCGTATGGCAGAGTTTGCCAGCATCAGGGAATTGTTCTGTTTTTCCATGTTCGCTTGGTCTGTCTGGGCCTGTTTCTGCTGCGATTCCCACGCCTTTACATCAAGCTTATACTTGTTATCGGCGGCTGCGTCCCGCTCCTTGAGGGTTTCAAACACAGCCTTGCCCCCTGGATACATGGCGAGCTGCGGCGGGAAGTTTGCCACGGTAAAGCCGTTAATATTGGCAGGTTCCGGCCTTTTCGGCTGCTCAAGCATGGCAGGGGTCGAAGGGTCAGCGTTTGCGCCCATGCCACTATCTGCCGGGGCAGCGGCGGGGGTATCAAGCTGCACACCCAAGGCCGGGGCGAGTCCGGCAAGCATGCGCTGTGCTTCTGTTCTCTGCTCAAGGGGAATACCGAGGCTTTGTTTCATGCCGTTCACCACAAGGGACATGGTAGCGTCCTTGTCGGCTGCGCTGCCAGGTGTCGGGGTATGGCTGGATATGAGGGGCCACAAGCCGGAACGCTGCGCAAGGTCAACCATTGTGGGTTGCGGCTTTGATGGCTGGAATCCGGCCTGCCCAAAAAGCTCCGCATTGGCTGGCTGATTGGTGTCAAACGCCGGGGCGCTATCATGGACACCAACAGCACCGGGCAGGAACATAGTTGCATCAGACTGCCCACTCATTGCACCGGGGGTGTAGCTGGGCGAAAGCACATCATCACGCAGGGAGTTTACAATCTGGTCAAGGCCGGGGTTCCCCGCCCCCATGCCGCCGCTGCCCGCTCCTGTCCCATTGGGTGCTACGCCTGCGCCGGGGTTTCTGAACAGGTCGTTAATCCGCTCACGGGCTGCCCTTTCTTCGGAAAGCTTGCTCATGGCAATGCCAAGCTGCTGGCGGTGCAGTGCCATTGTATCGTTGTGCATCTGCAAGCGTTGAGCGAGTTCTTCTTTGCTTCTGGCATCAACGGCGGCCAGCTGTTTATCCTGCCGTGCATTGGCATCAGCAAGGCGCTGGTTCTGCATATTCATTTCAGCCATGCGCCAAGCGTTGTTGTTCTGCATCTGGCCCATTGCCAGCATGCTTTTGAGGAAATTGTCCGTTGTCTGCTGCACGGAATTGCCGAAGGTGTCCCATCCGTTGGGCTGGCGCTGTATCTGTACCACTGTGGCCATAATTTGATCTTCCTTTCCCCAAGGGGGAGGATTTTACCCGCCCCCTCGGTAGCGTTGGTGTGTTAGTTGGTGGAAGCCTGGACTTCGTAGCCCTTCACGATCTGCACAAGACGCTGGACAACCAGAATGTCTTCAAGGTCTGCATCAAGCTGCGCCTGCTGTTCCCTGATGCGGGCCAGCCGTCCGAAAATGTCCATTTCCATTTTGCTGCGGGTTTCGGGGTTCAGGGCAAGGGTAATAATCTGTTCTGCGCTCATCATGGTATTTGCTCCTTTGTGGTTAATGTTCGGTAGTTTCGGCATCACGGGCCGCATAATCGGCATCAATCGAATCAATGAGGGCCAGCAGGGTCAGCAGCTTGTGGCGGCGTTTTTGTGCGCCAGACAGTCCCAAGGCTGCGCCTACTATTTCGGCCTGTACTCGCGTCCTCAATTCTGCGAGGCACTCTCGCGTTTCTAGGAGGTGTTGCTTCTGTCCTTCCATTTCAATTCCCCTATTTACTTAATATTGTTGATTATCTTCAAGTCATCTTCTGACAGCGGCCCATCAAAAACCGCCTGCACTATCCGCTTGCCCTCCGGGTGCTGCGTCCCTCCTGCATCAAGGAACCACAAGGCAGCGGCGCGAATCTGGGCGGCATGCTCCGGCCCTGCCTGCTCTGCCCGGTCGGCAAACATTCGCCGGACAAGGGCCACACGTTCATCACCTCCCATCCGGCTAATGCGCTCCACCATCCCGGCTTGGTGGCGCTTTACCAGTGCCGCGATGCGGCTGCGCAGGTTCATTTCCCACCCTTTACCCGGCCAGAGTCGGCAAGCATCTGCGCCTCTAGTGCCGCCAAACGGTCTTCAAGCTCTGCAAGCTCAATTGCCTTGCCGTGGCTGCCCACAAGCGAGGCCAGGGCGTTTGCTTCGCCGGGGGTCAGATCGCCACGGGAAACGGCTTCAAGCACGGCGGCGGTTAGCTTAGGCAGTGATTGGGCATCGGTAACGGCGGGCAGGTGGATTTGCGGAAGAACCTTTTCCTTGCAGGGAGGAACAAGCCTTTCCAGTACCAGCCGAATTGCCGCCAGATCGCCCCCTAGAGCCGCATCAATGAGGGTCTGGGTAATCTGTCCCAATTGTCCTTCCATCAGTGCCAGGGCCGCTTCTGTGGCCTTATTTCGGCTGCCGGGTGTGCGTCCCTTCGGGTTGTGAACATGCCCTTTGGCAAACTGTCCCTTTTCGTTGCGCCCCATCTCCTGCTGGGCTTCAATAGGTTTGTCATTGCTCATGCTGCTTCGCCTCCTTCCTGTTCTCCATGTGCCCGAACCAGCGCAGCCAGCCGGGTTTGTTGTTCCTTTAAAAACTTCGCTAGCAGGCTGTGAACCATGTACTCACCACCTTCACGGCTCCCGCACCAGTGAACATGCAGGCCGTAGCGAACAGACCACGCGGCCAGAGTTTGCAGCAGGCTTTGCGGGGTCATTGCGCTGCGGTAGTTATGGCGGCGTACATCGTCCATGCTGGCCTCGATCACCAGCCCGAAGTATTCCAGCCCCCGGCCCCTCTCGCATTCGCGCTTAAACCGTTCCCGTCCTGCCGTGAGCGTTCCGCACAGGTCTGAAAGGCTCTTTCGCTCAAGGGCAATCCGATCAGTCAGGCCGTGCAAGGAATAGTCACCAGTTTGCAGCGTACCTACCTCTACAACTGTTCCCGCATACCGAGGGGCATTGAAGGCGTAGGGAGCCTGTTCGCGTGAATCCTGAATAATCTTCATTATGCGGCCTCCTTCATGCCGGACGTGGTGCAGTAGTCGGGTTGCGTGTTTTCGTGGCTCATAGGGCCAGTGTGGGCCATTTTTGTGGGTATTGCAGATAGAACAGCCGTCAGCCATTCGCCTGTGGTGGGTATGGCGTAATCCAAAGGCCACGCATGAGCGGCGGCGTGCTGTTCGCCCAGGTCTTTGCCGTGCAGAACCGGGGCAAAGTGGGCATGGCGATAGGTGGCAGACCACCGCGCCCACGCCTTTTCACCCGCATCATCACGATCAGGCGCAGCCAGCAGCAACGGGGCTTGTTTGATAAATTGATCTGTGTCGGCATCGGCGGGTTTGGTGCTTCCCATAAAGGCCACAGCGGCCAGTTTCCCGAAAGATTCTTGCCAGACCAGCGCGGCATCCAGCGCACTCTCCACCAGAACAACAGGAAGCCCGGCACGGCCAGCGATAAACGGCACGTTGCTGCTTCCCTGCACCTGCCAATATTTGGGGCGGCTTTCGGGGCGATCAGCAGCACAGCGCACGGTTAGGGCTACGGTTCCGGCCTTCTGGCGTGTGGCAATGACAAGGCCACGGGGCAAGAGCAGTTTGTCGCGCTTGCCGCCGTCTGCCAGCTCAACAATGGGCAAGCCCCACGATTCACGCAGGATATACCGATCAGCAGGGTTCCAGCCTATGCCGCATTGCACAGCAGTGTATGGGGTCAGGAAGCGCCCACAGACCGCAAGCAAGGCTTCAGGGGAAGTTTCAAGGTCGCGCTGGCAGTCAGCCAGGAATACGGCGGCGCTACTCATCCATTCAGGGCAGGGGAGAACAGCGGGCTCCGGTGTAGGTGGTACAGGCGGTACTTTTACGCCGTGTGCCGGTTGTGCCGCCCTGTGTGGTGTGTGTCGGGAAGGGGTGAAAGTGGAGGTCGTGCCATGTCTCGGCTCAAGGGACAATGCTTCACATGCCTCGCGGTAGCTCAGGCCGTCCCGCTGCATCAGGAAGGCAATGCCGTCACCGCTGGCCCCGCATTTACGACACAGGAAGGCCCCACCATGCGGGCGGTCAGGCCAGACAATGAAGCCGTCCTTCGTGGCCCCGCCACACAGGGGGCAGGGCCCGGCGTATTCGTGGGCGCTTTTTGCCTTGAAGAACTCGGCAGGAACAAAGGCCAGAATATTTTTATTCATATTCCGGCCCCTCACTAGACGGCACATACGGCACACTCCTAAAGGAGTGTGTGCCGGTTGTGCCGGTATCTGTGTGATTTGGGGTGCGGCACAAAGATAGCTGTTGTGCCGGTTTTGTGCCGGTTGTGCCGGTATGCCCTGGAATCGAATACATATCGTCCAAGACTGTGACCCTGCCTAAGCTGGCTAGGTCTTTCCGAACACGGAGGAAGGCCGTCTTCTTGGCGTGGGTGTTGTCCGCAGTGGACTTGGCATAGTAGTGTTTGCGCCATGCCTCCACATGGACAGAATCCCCCCCATCTTCAAGTAACGCGGCTTCAAGCGATTCCAGGGCATATTTCAGGGACGGGGTAAGGGGCTTCTCTTCCTCCTGCACGGGTGTGTTGTCTTCCTCGACCACGCAAGAGGTTATAGGCTCCCCGTCTGCGTCATAGCCCAAGCCCACAGACTTAAGACGGAAGCCACGGCGTATCCCGTCCCGGCCTTCCTTGGATTTTGCTAGCCGCCAATACCGAGAGTCACCATTGCGGCCCACTTCAATGACGGCATCCATTGCAGCATACAGCGAAGAATGCCCACGCAGGCCCTTAGAGGCATCCTTGCCGCTGTGGTGGACAATAACCACCAGCCCCCCAGTAATCTGTTGCAGCTTTTTGGCAGCTTCCAGAATCAGGCCCATGTCCCGACTTGAGTTTTCATCCAGACCGGGGGAGGCGGCGTTCAATGTGTCGATGAAAATCACCGCACCTTCTGGAATGTCGGCAGCCAAGGATTCAACATCCTCAAGAATGTGAAATGGCTCGGTTACAAACCTCACATTGTCGGGAATGTCGCGCTTTTTATCGGTCTGTAAGGCATCAAGGCGCGTCCTCATACTGCCTTCAAGGTTTATGTAAACCACGAATTTGCTTTGCCCCTTGAAGCCAAAGAATACCAAGCCGTGACCCAAAACATAGGCCATGTAGAGGGCCAGAAAGCTTTTGCCGCTGCCGGAGGGGCCATAGATAACCACAATGCCACTGGACGGGATAACTCCCTTTATCGCGTCTGCCTGCTGTGGTGCGTTTATAATGGCAGCCGCAAGCGCGAGGAGGAACCGTTTGGCCTGTTTTGCCGCTTGTTCCGACTGCTCGGCCTGTGATGGGCATAGGGTGTGCCGCTCTGCCATCTTCTGAAGCACGGCGGCTGTGTAATCGCGACCGCAGGGGTCAGCAGAATTAAGCGTCATGCCGCACCTCCAAGGCCGTTTGGCCAGAGAGAGCAAGCCGGGCTATCGGGGCGAATGCTCTTGCCCTGCACGGTGCAAAAACAGACCGCCCCCCGCCCATGTCCGATGGAACGCAGGCCGTTACAGTCAAAGCAAATCTGTTGACGTGAGTGTGTGACTTGAGGCAAGATTAGGACGTTGGACGCCTCACCAGTTGCCAATTTTTGTAAAGCCCCACCGCCGCCAAGCTTGGGGCTTTTTCGTTTCAGGGCTGCCATCTACGCGGCCCTACCTTCGCTTACCCTTCCAGGCTTTTGGGATTGAATGCGACCAGAAAGCCACCGCAGAAAGGTTTCCCTTTCATAGCAAACACACCGTCCAATGCGCACCGACTCCGGGCCTTCGCCACGCGAATCAAGGTTTGCTAGCGTGCCTTGGGAAAGAATGCCTTGCAGATGAGACGCGGCCACAGACCTGCTAAAAGTCACTGGCAGGGCTTTTGAAAGTGATTCGATAAACGTAGTCATGTGTAAAACCCCGGTTTGTGGTGTTTTGTTAAACATGACTGCATTTTAGATTTGCCAATATGGAATGTCTGCGAAAGGTCGCAAAAAATCCCCCAAGATAACACCTGTAATTTTATGGTGTTACAATCTTGAGGGAAATTATTTTTGAAAAGTTCTGTAAATTTTATCTGTTCGGCAACGGGGGCAATTCTGGAAATAACGCTAGGAGCCTAGGAATATCCTCTTTAAGCGCTTTTCCCCCATCCTGGTCAGGGCGTGTGCGACTCTTTTTCGTCTCAAGGTGCAAAGTTGAGGCGGACTCTCCATCAATCTTCTGAAGCAAGACAATAACCCGGTCTACCAGTGCATCATCGTGACGTTTTTTATGACTCTTTGAATACTCATCTAACGCTTGTTTATACATGGCAAAAATGGCTAATATCGGCATCTCTGTGGTTTTCTCCACCTGCTCCCTATTAAGGGGAAGCCCTTCGGCCTCAACGATTTGCCGCTCTCCTGCTAGGCGCATAAACTCGCGCAGATCTTTCTTGGAAATGAAAGCTGAAAGTATTTTGTAGTATCCTCGGTTGATTTCACCGCGCAGGGTGCTTTCCTTTTGCTCTGATAACGTGGTCAGGGTCGGTATTTCGTCAAGCACAGCTTTCAACTTACCAACAATATACCTTTTTTCGCTGTCTGGGATAAGGCTCTGTGCTGAAGGGTCTTTCCCTCTGTAAATAGCATTCTCAAGATAAATGGAGCAAAGCAGCGATACCCGCTTGCAAGTGATTCCATAAGCCTTAACGGCAACAAACAGTGGTACTGCATGAATATATGGCAGGCTGTGTTCCAGCATATCTTCTACCAAAACAGATACCAGTTGATCTTCTAGGGGAATATCTGAGGTGTCTGAACATATTTGCGGCATATTTACTACAGGTTCAAAACTCCATTGCCCTTTGGCCTCAGCTTCTTTTCTGGACTGAAGCAGCCGCTCATTTAGCGAGGGCTTCAGTTCTCCAACGTGAAAGCGCTGTAGCAATTCCTTGTAGCTTTCTGGTGTGCGATCAGCTACCAACCCCATTCTTACTGCCAAATCTTTCAGGGTGCGAGATTTAGCCATCTCCACACGTGAGAATCGCAGACGATTCAAAAGGCTATCAGTCATGATTCTAGTCAACATGGAGGACATGTTGTCGTATTTGCCGCCTTCAGCATCGATACTCATATCTATAGAACACCCCAAGGCAGGCTCAATACGGTAGAGGTCAAAGATGCTTGCCCGCTCGGCTAGCTCCAGCACTTCGCCAGTTTCGTAGGGCCTGGCAATGTACAAGTTGATCTCTTCGCAGGCAAAAATACGAATCAGAATCGTCAGCGCCCCAGAAAAGGTTTTAATAGCTTCCCCGTTCACTGGTTGGATGCAGATTTGCTGTAGGCTTAAGGCTTCGTATGGAAAGAGCGTAGGGCTTGGCGCGGTCATATCCCCTCCCTTGGGGCTTCCCTGAAAGAATCCCACGGCAGGCGGTAGGGTTCCGCTTTTCAATATGGTTCATGAGGCCATATCTAGCCGTGGGAAATTTATACCCTCAAGCTTTCTTAAACTTTGTCACCTTTGCACCAGCAGGCCGGGCCGGTTCGGCGTTGGCTGCAAGGTCAAGGCATTCATCAATGACAGATGCCGCACGCTTCATGGCTTCATCTGCAAGATGGGCATATCTCTGCGTCATTTGTGGGCTGCCGTGCGTCATCAGCTTTTGCAGGGTGAACAAGTCCACCTTGCCGCTACTGGCAAGCCATGAGGCATAAGTGTGGCGCAGGCCATGTAGGGGGCGAAAGTCAGCAGGAAGCCCCGCCTCTTTGCGCAGGGCGTTAAGAAAGCGGCGAAGTTCAACGCGCTTGCCTCCATCTTTGCCGGGGAACACATACGGGCTAGCCGTGCGCTCTATGCCTTCCAGAATACCCCTTGCCGCTGTGGTCATGGGGATTTGCGAGGTCTTGCCGCTCTTGGCAGATTCGCCCCGCAAGGTAATATGCCCGGTGCGGAAATCCAGATCACCCCATTGCAGGGCCAGCAACGCACCTCGGCGCATACCCGTTGCCAAAGCCAAGCGCACCAGTGAAGCAAGATTTTGATCTTTGGCAGCGTCCAGGGCATCAATCAGGGCGCGGCCTTGCTCTGGGGTAAGACATTCTGTTTTTTGGTTGTCCACCTTGGGCATGGTGAAGCGAAGGCCAGCGGGCTTAATGAAAAGCTCCTGTTTGGCCCCAAAGTTGATAAGACGGCGCAGAAGCTCAAGCGCATTTCTGATCGTCTGCGGGGCTTTTCCCTCAGCCTCAAGGCGCTTTGCGACCGCTGCTACTTCATGGGTTTTAATGCCCTCAGGTTGGCGGCTATGCAGTTCCGCAAAGTGCTGGAAATTGCCCCGGTCGGTGGGGTAATTGGCATAAGTCCCTTTGGCTTCTTGGTAGATCACCCACAGCTTTGCAACTGTTGGCTTTGCCTGTTCGGACTCCCGCGCTACTTTCGCTTGCGCTCTCTTTTCCTGCAAGGTGGCGGGGCCATTGCCCGTTCTGGCTGCCTCTTTCAACTTGGCAAGCTCTGCACGGGCCTTTGCAAGCGTCCAGCCCTCAGAAGCCCAGCCCAACGCCTCTTGTTTCTTTTGCCCGTCCACAGTGAAGCGAAGTACAAAATAGAGATCCGGCTTAACGCCATGCTTGCGGGTAGGGTGTACTCTGGCCCTAATACCTTCATCCAACTTTTGCCATTCACTTGCCATATTGTGCCACCTTAATTTGTGCCACCGCTGTGCCACCAAAAGGACATGAAAGAAGCCTTGAAGTCGTGAAAGTTTGTGAAGCTAAAATAGTTGTAAATTGGCTTGTAGTCAATATTTTAAGGCGCAGTAGTTATTGTTCGTGAAACATGGTGAAATAGTCCTTCTTCGGTCTCATAACCCGAAGGTCGTAGGTTCAAATCCTGCCCCCGCAACCAGATAATTCAAGCCCTTACGTTGAACAAACGTAAGGGCTTTTTTGTTTGTCTTACCCTATTCCTACCCGTCTTATTTTTACCCACAAACCAGAATTTTGAAGTCAGTTAGCCAAGAGGAATACCATGAGCGTCTTTCAAACCCGCGAACCATATATTGATGAAAATATTACTCTAAGAACGCCACAAATTGAAGCATATGAGGCTCTGGTTAAGTTTAGCTCGTCCAATAGCAAAGAGCGGGAAGTTGGCATAATCCTTCCTGTCGGTTGCGGTAAGTCGGGCTGTATAACGCTCACCCCTTTCGCGTTTAAATCTAAGAGGACTCTGGTTGTCGCTCCGGGGTTAAATATTGCAGATCAACTTGATGATGACTTTAACCCTACAAAACCCGCTATGTTCTATCAAAAATGCAATGTTCTATCGTCTGGACCATACCCTGAACCAGTAAAAATCCGAGGAACTACTACAAATAGATCTGACCTAGAAGAAGCAGACGTTGTCATAACAAACATACAGCAACTTCAGGGAGGAGAAAACAACAAGTGGTTAGTTGCTCTTCCATCAGATTTTTTTGATTTAATAATATTTGATGAAGGACACCATGGCGTTGCTGCAAGCTGGACAACGCTGAAACAACAGTTCCCTGATGCGCAAATAGTTAACTATAGCGCAACCCCTTTGCGGGCCGATGGACAAAAGATGGCTGGAGAAGTCATATACTCATATCCTATTTTTAGAGCAATTGAGTCTGGATACGTTAAAGGACTTAAAGCCATCCAGTTAAATCCCAGAACGCTACGATATGTGCGAAGAGAAGACGGGCAAGAAATAGAGGTATGCCTTGACGAAGTTCGTAGACTTGGTGAAGAAGACGCAGATTTTCGTCGTAGCATTGTAACATCTACTGAAACGCTGAATACAATTGTCGATGCCTCGCTGCAAGAGCTAAAAAAATTGCGAGATGAATCTGGAGAATCACGCATCAAAATTATAGCTTCTGCACTCAACTATGAGCACTGCATTCAAATAGTTGCTGCCTATCGCGCTCGTGGTATGCGTGCTGATTATGTTCACTCTAGAATCGATAGCGCAACAAATAGAAAAATTCTAAGACAGCTAGCGGCGCATGAGTTGGATGTCGTTGTTCAGGTTCGAAAGCTAGGAGAGGGCTTTGATCATAAATATTTGTCAGTAGCCGCTGTTTTCAGCGTGTTCAGCAATCTTTCCCCGTTTGTACAGTTTGTGGGCCGCATTATGCGCGTTATAAAGCAAAACGCTCCGAATGATATTCTGAACAGGGGCGTTGTTGTTTTCCATGCGGGTGCTAACATTGCCCGGCGTTGGAGTGATTTTCAATCGTATAGTGAAGCTGATCAAAACTATTTTGATCAGCTTCTTCCACTCGAAGGCCTTGAGCCTTCAGATCCACGCAAACAGTGCGAAGTCGCCCCCTTACTGCACAGGGAGCCACAGGTTGAGGTAAAAAAGCAGAGCGAAATAGAGGTAGAGGAAATTCCATTACTCCCTGATGATGAACTAGATGCAATACGTCTTCTCCAAGAGCGCGGCAGGATTGCTGGAGATCTTGACCCGACACGAGTGGTCTTACTCCAGCAAGTTCCGACAACAAAGGCCTATGAGCGGCAGGCAAAACGGGCCGCACTTGATGAAAAAATAAAAAATAAAGTTGGTCGAATCCTGAGGGATGAGGGACTTAATCCTGGTCACTATAACCTTGGCAAAGGACCTGACCGCCGCCAAAATTTTGTGGTCCTGAAAACAGCGATTGACCGAAAAGTAAACGCAAGTCTTGGACGTAGTGCAGGCGAAAGACACGATTTTTCTAGGTCAGAGATTGACAATATTGAAGCCAACTTAGATTCTTTAGTAAATGCAGTAAGACAGGAATTATTCAATGGGAAGAACTAAATCACTAGTAACACAAGTATCGGTTGACTATGCTGTCAAATCACACAATTGCCAAGCAAACTCTGCCCATCGCATAAATAAAGGAGATAAAAGACTAAAAGTTAAAAATGGTATGGGGTGGAATTACTATTGTTGGGATTGCGCATTAAAGATACTCTCTAATGATATTAAAAAACTAGTAGATTTAAAATCAACAGAATAGAAGTATAAAATTTTTCTGCCCACAACTATCATACTATACATGCACGACGGCGGCCTTCCACTTGCGCCTGGCGCATATTTTTTCTCATCTTGATCTCACCCTTCTGACCTTACCCCACTGCACCTAGACACCTCCCCCCACGGCTGGGAGCTTGCCGGGCATAGCTGTATAGCTTACGCATGATACCCTGCGCCCGTTGTATTCTGCTGAATCTGTATCACATTCTTGTGGACGGCCTGTTTGATACCGTGCCTTTTGTGTTGTCCTTTATGGCGCTGGCCTACGGCAGCGGCGAAACCGACGTGGGGCTTGTTGTTTCGCTGGGCACGGCCCTGAGCACCGTGGCCGGGCTGGGCACTGGCTGGGTATCGCGTCGGTTTGGTTTTTCCGGCTCTGTGGCCCTGCTCACCGGTATTGCCGGGGTGGGGTTTGCGGGTGCGGCGCTGTCAGCGCCATACGCGGCAGAGATGGCATGGCCCCCAAGTTTCAGGCGGCAAAACACTCCGCGCCAGCCAGCACAAACAAAACGCCGCCCAGCAGGCTCAACCGACTCCAGTAGGCCAACCAATCCTTGCCGGGTGGTCTGATGCCGCAAAAATCAAGGGCTGCAATCATGCCGCAGCGGTAATGCCCCCTGCGTCGCACAGGGCTTTGAGCGCGGGCCTGTTCAGCATGCGTATGGTCTGGGCGGCAGATGCCCCGCCCAGCTGGCAGGGGGTTCTACCCTGCTGCTGGCGTTGCTGCGGGATAAAAACTTTCAGCTTCGGTCGTGGTGACATCCATAAGGTCAGCCTGCAGCAGCGGTGGCGGCGCATGGACGGTCAAGGGAGGTCAGGGCAGCATAAAACCGCCAGGGCGCTAGGTTGGCATATCGCCTGTTATATCAAAATATACACAACCGGGCAGAGTAAGCGCGGACGCAACTGACAAGCATTCGCCCAGCCACTGCCGCACCCTATTGTTTTTCTCTGCGCGTCCGTTTAGAACTGAGTAGAATGTTGGCATACTTTTATACCAATGCAGGGAGCGCGACGATGCTTAAAAATATCTCTGTTGCCAGAAAGTTTGTCATCCTTATCGTTTTAGTATTCGTTGGCATGACTGGGCTTTTCTCCATCTCAACATATACGATAACAAAATCATCAATTGGATCTGCCACATATCAGTCTATAGACCGCAGCAAGGATCTGCTCGCAGATATTTTGCCGCCGCCGCTCTATGTAATAGAAACATATCTTGATGCTCTGCAACTCATCAGCACCCATGACGCGGCTGTTCAGGAAAAGCTGTACGGCTCCATTGCCCAGCACAAAAAAGACTTTTTACAGCAGTACAACCGCTGGCATGCCAGTGACATTGATCCGCAGATCAAACAGATTCTTGATCAGGAGCTCTACCCCACCGGCAGCGCCGTATTTGAGATCATTGAGAGCAAAGTCAAACCCGCTGTTAAGGGCAACAACAGGTTAGAGGCCGAAACCGTCACTGACAGCCAGCTTACCCCTGCCTACCATAAACACCGCGAGGTCGTGGTCAAACTGGCAACCCTGCTTGACGTCTATTCCCATAAAGTAGCCGAGGAAGGCCGCAACGTTGTGGAAGCAGGACGCATTTTATTTACCTCCATATTTATCTTTGGCCTGGCGATCATCACGCTCATCTCGCTGGGTATTGCCATGGGCGTTATCAAACCGCTCAGAGAATGCATAAAATTTGCAAAAGACATTACCAGAGGTGAGCTCGACTCTCAGATATCGCTGCAACGCAGAGACGACTTTGGCACGCTGGCAAACAGCCTCAGCGCCATGCTGGCCGAACTGAAGCTCAAAATTTCGCTGGCCGAAGAAAAAAACCAGCTTGCAGCACAAGAGGTCGCCAGGGCCACCCATGCCATGCAGGCCGCGCAAGAAGCGCGCGAAAAGGCAGATGCCAACCGCAACAAGATCATTCAGGCGGTACAGAGCCTTGAAGCTGTGGTAGATGTGGTAGCCACGGCGTCTGAAGAACTCTCAAGTCAGGTAGAGCAATCAAGCCGTGGCGCGGACGAACAGTCTGGCCGGGTGCGCGAAACCGCAACCGCCATGGAAGAAATGAACGCCACCGTACTTGAGGTGGCCAGAAACTCCCAACGGGCAGCCGATGCCTCAAGCCACACCAGAGGGCAAGCGCAGGAAGGAGCGTCTATCGTTGATAGCGCGGTAAAGGGCATCGAAAGCGTACGGGCGCAGTCGCTTGCCATAAGCGAAGACATGGCCGTTCTGGGCAAACAGGCCGATGCCATCGGCGAGGTTATGGGCATTATTGCCGACATCGCCGACCAGACCAACCTGCTGGCGCTCAATGCCGCCATTGAGGCAGCACGGGCGGGCGACGCGGGGCGCGGTTTTGCCGTTGTGGCCGATGAGGTGCGCAAGCTGGCAGAAAAAACCATGACCGCCACGCAGGACGTGGGACGTGCAGTTTGCGAAATTCAGGAGGGAACCAGAAAAAACATCTCCAGTGTGGAAACCGTGGTCGCCGCCGTTGAAAAGGCTGCGTCCCTTTCCATACACTCTGGCGAATCGCTGAAGAACATCCTTGAATTTGTCGATCAGGTGAACGATCAGGTGCAGTCCATTGCCACGGCCAGCGAGCAGCAATCAGCCACCAGCGAAGAAATAAACAAGTCTGTAGAACAGATTGCAACCATTTCTGCCGAAACAGCGCAGGCCATGGAGCACGCCGCCAAGTCGGTGACGGATCTCATACAGCAAACCCATGTGCTGCATGACCTTATACAGGATATGAAGACCCAGAGCCAGGCGGGCTAGATACTGCCGCCGCGCGCTGCATGACCTGACACGCACGCGGTTGCCGGGCTTGTGGCTGGACGCAGACTCTCCCTAACGGTATAGCTTGCGCATGATACCCCGCGCCCGCTATATCATGCTGAATCTGTATCACATTCTTGTGGACGGCCTGTTTGACACCGTGCCTGTGGTATTGTCCTTTATGGCGCTGGCCTACGGCAGCGGCGAGACCGACGTGGGGCTGGTTGTTTCGCTGGGCACGGCCCTGAGCACTGCGGCCGGGCTGGGCACTGGCTGGGTATCGCGCCGGTTTGGTTTTTCCGGCTCTGTGGCCCTGCTCACGGGTATTGCCGGGGTTGGTTTTGCGGGTGCGGCGCTGGCGGGCGGCATGGTTGCCGCCGGGGCATGCCTCATGCTGCCCATGGCGGGTTTTGCCACCTTTCACAATCTTTCCTTTTCGTACCTGACGTCCAATACTGAGCGGCGCCGCCTTGGCCGGGTTATGAGCGACTTTACCGCTCTGGGCGATGTGGGGCGCATCCCGCTGGTGTCGTTTGCGGCCTTTGCGGCGGCCTATTCCCTTGGGTCGCTGCCGGGCTGGCGGGCCGTTTGCCTGGCCTACGCCGCCCTTGCCCTGTGCGCCGCCCTGTGGCTCTTTTGCGCAAAGAGCACCTTTGACGCGCCCGCCGCCCCCGCTGCGGATGCGAGCGGCCCGGCCCCCAACGCAGATGCCGCACAGGCCGAGCCATCCCCCGCCGCGCAACAGGCCGCCGAACAACAGGCCGCCGAACAACAGGCCGCCGAACAACGGCCCACAAGGCGCAACCCCTTTGCCGCCTTTGCCATACTGAAAAACCGCGCGGTTTTTCTGGCCATGCTGGCAAGCATGCTCAATGCCTTCAGCAATGACAGAATATTTACCTTTCTGCCCCTGCTGCTGGTAGCCAAGGGCATAGACGCCAAAACCATAGGCTCGTTTGCGCTGGGTTTTACCCTTGGCTCCTTTGCGGGCAAGATGGCCTGCGGCCGTCTTATTGATATTTTTGGCACGCGAAAAATATTCATCTTCGCCGGGCTTACCCTCACCCTGCTGCTCGGCGCGCTGCTCCACTCAGACAATCTGGCGCTGACCATACTGGCGGCGCTGGCCATCGGCATTGTCACCAAGGGCACTGTGCCCGTCATCCAGACCATCATCACAGAGCCAGTACAGGGGGCGCAGGCCTACGAAGCCATCTTTTCGGTCAATTCCTTTGGCCGGGGCGTCACCAACATCCTTACCCCGACGTTGTTTGGCGGCATGGCCTCCCTGTGGGGCATGGATGCGGTGTACATGCTGATGGCGGCGGTCGCGGCGCTCAGCATTGTGCCCGTCATGCTCATGGGCAGGCCGGGCAGAACCGAGGCCGACGCGCCCTAACGCCGCTGCCCGCGCCACCAGCAGAGCAACCAGCCGCACTGCGGCAGGCTCGGCAACCGGCCACGCGGCAATACCGGCCCCCGGCCCCGCCGCCCATTCCATTGCATGCTGGCCGCAGCACACGGGCCGCTGCGGCTCGCAAGATACAAACCGCCACACACGCATCGCCACCACACCCCGGCACACAACGCGCTGCACCATACTCACGGCACGCTACTCACGGCACGCTACTCACGGCACGCAAAAAGCGCCCATGATAACCATGGGCGCTTTGCGGTAACGTAAGGCGGCAGTGCCGCAGTTGCACGGTCTAGAACTGGTACACAAAGGTAACGGCTGTGTTCCAGGCGTCGGCGCTGCGGTCGCTCTTGCCGTTCATGAGGCTGTTGCCCCACACGGAGGAGCTTTTGTCGAGGAACAGGGCGTCATAGTTGGCTTCGATGTACACGGTGAAGTTGTCGTACATCTTGTACTTGGTGCTCAGACCAAATTCCACCAGGCTGTCGTTGCGGGTCAGATACAGACCTTCGCGCCCTGCGACGGTGTTGTCGTTGGGGGCCATCCATCTACCGGTGGCGTTATTGAGCTTTTTCAGTATCGCGGGATCGTTGGTGCCGCCGATGTAGTTGATGCGGAAGGTATGGCTGAGGTTGTCCACAAAGCTCATGTCCTTAAGCCGCACGCCAATGCCCCAGGTACCGGTCATGGATTTGCCCACAATGCTGTCGCGTCCCACGATGGGGTCGCCGTGGAAGGCAAATTCCGAAAAATCGTTGGGGTTGTTGGGGTGGATATTGGGCATGCGCTCCGACCCGTTGCCGAGGTTGTCGTCGTCGCCCGAGGTATACCAGCCGTACAGGCCGGGGGTGCTCCAGTCGAGCTTGTATTCGAGCAGCAGCGTAGCCAGCCAGCCGGAGCGGTTCATGGCCGAATCGTCGTACTGCACCGAGCCGTACACCACGTCCCACGCAATGCGGAAGGGGTCAAACAGTGTGATCTGACCGGGCAGCCCCACCCAGCCGGCATTGCCGTATTCCGTCAGCTTGCTCTTGTGAAAGCCGCCGTACAGGGGCAGCATACCGGCCCTGGGGCCGCCTGCCGAGGCAGAGCTTACGTAGGTGGTTATCTGGGAATTGTTGACGTTGTTGTAGTTGAGGGCGGGGCCAATACCGGCGTACATGCCCCAGGGCGTAAGGTTAACGCCGTTAAACGTCAGGGGCAGGGTCAGGCCCACGGCGTCAAAGTTGTCCATGTAGCCGGGGTTGCGGCTGTTGGCGGCCGTGGAGTTGTCGTTAAACAGACGCGCCCAGAAGGCCGTTACGCCCACGTTTTCGTTAAAGGCGTAAGAAGCGGTGATGCCTGCCACATCGTCGGCGAGCACCTGGCTGTTGTTGATGTAGTCGGGCAGCTGCATGGGCTGAATACCCATGCGCACCTTGAGGTCGGTCTGCGGCACGGTCCAGTCAAGAAAGGAGTTTTTAACCTTTATCCAGGTGCCGTCAGCGCCCAGGGCCGAGCCGTTGCCGCTGGCGCCCCAGTACTGCATCATGCCGCGGTTGTAGCCGCCGATTTCAAAGTGCACCGTGCCGGAAAGATTTTCAGAAGCCCTGGCTTCCAGCTGCAGACGTATCTGCTGGGCGGCTTCAAATTCGTCTTCAGTGGCGCTGTACCCCGTTCTGCCCCCACCCTCGGTAAAATTGCCGTGCTGACCGTAGCTGAAGTTGTATGCCCAGCGGCCCTTGGCCGAAAAATCAATGGCGCTTGCACTTCCTGAAAGTGCGCACAACATCCCGGCCGCCAGAACTAACACTGCAATTTTTTTCATCCCCGGCTCCATCTTCGTTTCCTGGTTCAGTACCCAATAACCAACACAACACGGTTTTTCACTTTTTACGCATACAGGGGGGTCGTCTTTCCTAACTCCATATGTGATATTTTTCCACCTTCTTTTTGCGTTATCCGTGGTTCTTGCGGCCCAAAAAGGCTCTGGGGCGCGGGGTTACGAAAATTTGCGTTCACGGGGCGCTGTTTGCGGCTTGCCCAAAACAGGCGCACAGGCAAGGTCACGTGAGGGCTGCGGTCATTTGCGGGCCATGGGCGCACCTGCTACACTGGGGCGTACACTCACAGGCGCGCACCCCAGCACGGGCCGCCGCCGCAATCCGGTCTGCCCGCCAGCACGACCGCCGCACCGATCCGCCATGCTGCAAGCACTTAAAAACTCCAGCCTGTTCGTCAAACTCGTCATCATGGTCAGCCTGGCGCTCTGCCCGCCCATGCTGTTCAGCCATCTGGCGGAATCGTACTTTATCAGCAAATATGGTTACGAAGAGGCGGAAAAAACCGTTTCAAACGTGGCCCGCCTGTCGGCGGAATCGTCCACCGTCATCGAGGGCATGCGCTCGGACAAACCCGAGGCCCGCAAACAGATGACAGACTTTGTAGAGATGCTTACCCATGTTTCCAACGTAAAGTTTATTGTGCTCATCGACATGCAGGGCATACGCCTCTACCACCCCGAAGCATGGAAGATCGGCGGGCACATCGAGGGCGGCGACGAGGGCGAATCGCTGCATGGGCACGCCTACATTTCGTCCGCGCGCGGTTCCTTCGGCTTTTCGCTACGGGCGTTTCGGCCCATTTACGACGAGCAGGGCAAGCAGCTGGGCGCTGTGGCCGTAGGCATCATGTCCAAGGATATCGAGGCCAACATGGCCCGGCTCAACGGCCCGCTTTCATGGCTGTTTGCGCTTTCGCTGGCCATAGGTATCGGGCTGGCGGTGCTGCTTTCGCGCACCATAAAAAAAATTCTTTTCGGGCTCGAGCCGCACCAGATCGCGCGCATGCTTGAAGAACGCAACGCCATCCTGCGCACCGTGCGCGAGGGCATTATTGCCGTCAACAAAGAGGGCACCCTGGTGCTCGTCAACGAAATGGCCGAAAAAATACTGCGCTCGGCAGGCGTAACCGGCCCGCTGGAGGGCCAGCCCGTACAGGACACGGTCCCCGCTACCCGTCTGGACGCCATAATCAAGGAGGGCAAGCCCGAATACGATATGGAGCAGAACATTAACGGCAGCATCATCATGACCAACCGCGCGCCCATCACCCTTCAGGGCAAGGTTATCGGCGCGGTGGCGACCTTTCGCGACATGACCGAAGTACGCGTTCAGGCCGAGCGGCTCACGGGCCTCAGCAATTATGCCGAGGCGCTGCGCTCGCGCTCGCACGAATACCTCAACAAGATGCACGTTATCTCCGGCCTGCTGCGCAACAAGCGTTATGGCGAACTTGAGGAATACCTTGAGCACATCATCGGCAGCAAAAAACGCGAGACGTCCTCCATAGCCGCCCTGGTCAAAGACCCCATCGTGGCGGGCTTTCTTGAGAGCAAATACAGCCGCGCCCACGAGCTGGGCGTCACCCTGCATATTGAGGGCGCAGGCGAGCTGCCGCAGCTGTCGTCCAAGGGGTCGCACGCCCTGGTGACCATTGTGGGCAATCTTATAGACAACGCCTTTGACGCGGTTACCTATGCGGGCGAAAAGCGCATCACCCTGCATATCGAAAGCGATTTTGCCAGCGCTGGGGGCAACGGCCAGCTTGTTATCAGCGTGGCCGACACCGGGCGCGGCATCGCCGAGGAGCATCAGGAAAAAATCTTTACCAAGGGCTTTTCCACCAAGGGTTCCAACCGGGGCATCGGCCTGTACATGCTGCTGCTCACGCTGGACGAAGTGGACGGATCGGTGGAGATTGATTCACGGCTTGGACACGGCTCGACCTTTACCGTCCGCTTTCCTGCAACTACTCTGGCTGAAGGAGCAAACCCATGATTCGCGTCATCATCATTGAAGACGACCCCATGGTGGCAGATCTCGCTGCCGGATACCTGGACGGCATAGACGGGTTCAGGCTTGAGCACACGGCCCACTCCGGCGAGGAAGGGCTTGAGCTGCTGCGCTCGAACCATGTTGATCTGGTGCTGCTGGACGTGTTCATGCCCGGCATGGACGGCATGGAGCTGCTGCGCATCATCAAGGCGCAGTTTTTCCACACGGACGTCATCATGATAACCGCCGCGCAAAACAGCGACGACATCCTCAACGCCCTGCGCATGGGCGTGGCGGACTACATCGTCAAGCCCTTCACCTTTGAGCGCTTTCGCGAATCTCTGCTCCAGTTTCGCGAAAAGCGCCAGCTGCTCATCTCGCCCGAGGTGCACATCACCCAGGAGATGCTCGACCGGCGCATATTCATAAAAAAAGAGCGCCCCGCGCCGGAATCGGGCACGCCCAAGGGCATTGACGCGCGCACGCTCAAAACCGTCATGCAGGTGCTGCAGCAGTACGAAGGGCCGTTCAGCCTCAAGGATATTGAACCGCTGACGGGGATTTCGCGCATTTCGCTAAAAAAATATTTTGACTATCTCATAGATACAGGCAGGCTTGGCAGCGTCAAGGACTACGGCGGCCCTGGCCGCCCCGTGACCCTGTATAACTGGATTGCCTGAGGCTGACCGCACGCGATACGGCCCCCCTGCAAAGGGGCGTTGCGCGCTCAGCTCATGGCGTGGCCGCGCAGCAGCCGCACAAAAACGCTCACGGCCAAAATATCTGCGCAGCCGCCGGGGCTCAGCCCTCTGCGGGCAAAATCGGCGCTCATGCGGCGTAGAGCGGCCCGCCCCGCTTCTGTACGCAACCCGCCTTCATCCAGAGCCGCCCGCGAGGCAATGGCCGCATGCCGCAGCCCCTGCAGCCCGCCGCGCCACAGCAGGTTGGTGTCGTCCATGGCCTGCATCAGCTCCAGCAGACAGTGCGCCATGGCCGTGTTGAGATCATGCCCCGCGCCGTGCGCCTCCAGCGCCCGCAGGGCCAGCCCCACATGCGGAAAGCCCCGCTCGGCCTCGCCCCTGATGCCCGTAATGCCGTAGAGCAAAAACATGACTTCGCCCGCGCTGAGCCTACGCCCCAGCCGCGCCTCCAGCTCTGGCCGCGCGTCGCGGGGGCTGAGGCTGTCGGCAATGCCGCAGCGCAGCGACTCCCTCAGGGCCGCCAGCGGGGCAAAGTCCTGCGCGACGCCGCCCGCCAATGAGGCCGCCTCCTGCCGCAACGCTGCAGCGGACGCGGTCTGTCCGCTCAGCCGCCCTGCGGCCGCGCAAAACAGCCCCATGGAAAATATAAGACCTTTGTGGGTATTTACGCCGCCTGTAGCCCGCAGCATGCGCTGCTCCGCCCCTATGCCCAGAGGGCGCAAATGTGCAAACACCCGCTGCGGCGCATTCCCGAGCAGGGCTTCGCCCAGGGCGTGAGCCTCGGCAAAATAGGGGCGCAGGGTCCGGGCGCTGCGGACAAAAAGGGGATAATCCATATCGCTGTGCGCGCCGTTGCCGTCAATGCACACCAGCCCCGGCTTGGGGCTGACGGCGGCCTCAAGTATGGCCGCACGCGTGGCAAGCTCCGCCACTCGCTCAGAGGACAGACACAGCGGCAGGCAATCCTGCCCCGCCTGCCGCAGGTTTGCGGCGCACTGTTGCCCGTCGGTCATGGCAATTACGGCCGACATGCGCGACCCTGCTTTGCAGACTGCTCCGAAGCCCGTTCCGCAAGTCGCAGCAAGGCGCGCACGGCAGCGAGCAGGTCTTCCAGGCTGTGCCTTTGCTCGCGACGGCACAGGCTGGCGGGTTGGGAACACAAAAAACACCGGCGCGGCGCATACCCGCTCTGACCATGCCCACGGCCCTGACTGTCCGGGCTGTCAGGGCTGTCCTTGCCCGGCAATATTTCCCTCGCCCCGTCCCCCGCAGCCAGATGGGCGCGGTTAACGGGCTGCCCCTGCGCATCCATGACGTCCGCGTCGGCCAGCCTGCCCAGCACGTGACTTTCTTCCACGGCAACCGCCGCTCTTTTGAGGTCACGGGCGTCCATACGCACGGCGGCCACCCAGCCGGGGCCGTCAGGGCCGGAAAGTCTGCATTCGTCGACCAGGCTTCCCCCGGCATTTTCCACCGCGCAGCACAGGGCCGTGCGCAACTGGCTCAGGGCGGCGTCAGCGCCGGGCAGATTTTTGCTCGGCCCGGGGATGTTGAGCGTCAGCGAGAGCACCGGGCAGTTGTACATGCCAGCCAGGGACAAGCGTTTGTTCCAACGGCGTTCGCGTTCGGCAAGCAGCTGGCAAAGGTCCATCACAGATTCTCCCGTGTACGGCGCGGCGAAGGGGCAGGCCCCCTTCGCCGCGCTTGCGTGCGCCGCTTATTTTGTGGCGTATATCTTATCTACAATGGCGCCGTCGCGGTACTCCACAAGGCCCACGACCTTTTCGCCGTGCTCGAAGGTCAGTGGTTTGCCGGTCATCTTCATGGCGGCCTCGTGCAGCTCGGCAATGTCGCACACGGGCAGCCGGGCGTCGCGCAGACGGTCGGCCAGCTCCCTGCGGGCAGGGTTTACGGCAATGCCGCGCTCGGTCACCAGCACGTCCACGGTTTCGCCCCTGGTGGTGAGGGTTGTGCACTTGTCCACCACGATGGGCAGACGCGCCCGCACCAGCGGGGCCACAATGATGGTCAGCTTGGCCCCGGCTGCGGCATCGTTGTGCCCGCCCGAACCGCCGATGATGTTGCCGTTGGAGTCGGTGGTGACGTTGACGTTAAAGTTGAGGTCCACCTCGGTGGCTCCCAGCAGCGCGGCATCCAGATAATCCACGCAGGCGCTCTTGCTGGCAGGGTTGGCGTAGGTGTCCGCCGATATTTCCACATGGCGCGGGTTCTGCGCAATGGACTGCACGCTGCTGAGGTCAAAGCACTGCACGTCAAACACGTTGTCGAACAGGCCTTCCTCCAGCATTTCGACCATGTACCTGGTGATGCCCCCCAGCAGAAAACCGCCGTGCAGCTTGAGGGCGCGCATGTCCTCCTGCAAAAATATGGAGGCCGCCAGCGAAGCGCCGCCAGCGCCAGTCTGGTAGTTGAAGCCGTTTTTAAGCAGCCCCGACGCGCGGATGACGGCCTGCGCGCTGCGGGCGATGGCCAGGGCCACGGGGTCGCGGGTCAGGCTGATGGAGCCGGAAACAATGCCCGAGGGGTCGCCGATCTTGTCCACCACAACCACGTGGTCCACCTGATCGTGGGGTATGCTCACGCGGCCAAGGCCGCCCTGCACCAGATGGTCGGTAACGGCAATGACATGCGCGGCGCGTCTGGCGTCGGGCATGGCGTAGCCCAGCGAGCCGCAGGCCGACGGGCCTTCGGTGCCGTTGATGTTGCCCAGAGCGTCCACCGCCGGTGCGGCAATGACGGCGATGTCGATCTTGAGCGAACCTTCGCCGATGGCGCGGGGCCTGCCTCCGTGCGAGCGAAACATGACCGGCGTGGGCAGCAGGCCGTCGGTAACGGCGCGGGCCAGCGGGCCGCTCATGTAATCGGTATCAATGCCGGTGATGACGCCGCTTTTGACGTACTGCACAAGGTGTTCGTGCACGGGAAACAGCGACGAACAGGCCAGGGTGATGTTTTTGACGCCCAGCGAAGCCACGGCATCCATGGTCATGTTGACCACATGGTCGCCGTTGCGCAGGTGGTGGTGGAACGACAGCGTCATGCCGTCGGCAAGGCCGCACTGGCGCAAGGCATCAGCTATTGTTGCAATAAACTTGTTTTTCATGGCTGCGCCCCCTTTAGACATCGGCCAAAAGCAGTATGCGTTCCGCCCGTTTGATAATGGGCAGGTCAATCATCATGCCATCCAGTGAAACCGCGCCCTTGCCTTCGGCCTCGGCCAGCTTTGCCGCCGCCATGACGCGCCTGGCCCAGTTGATTTTTTCCTGCGCGGGCACAAAGGCGTGGTTTACCCGGTGCACATGCTGGGGCGATATGACGGCCTTGCCGTCAAAACCGAGCTGCACGGCCAGAGCCGCGTCTTTTTCCAGCCCTGCAAGGTCGGATACAAAGGGAAAGGGCGTATCAATGGCCAGCACGCCCGCAGCCTTGCAGGCCGTGAGCAGGCGGGAGCGGGCATAGGCTATTTCTGCCCCTTCGGCGGTGCGCTGCGCGCCCATGGCCGCCGTAAAATCTTCCGCGCCCAGCAGTATGCCCCGCAGCACTGGGCTTGCAGAGGCAATGGCGTACACGTTTTCAAGCCCTAGAGGCGTTTCGACAATAACCAGGGCCTGCACCTCCTCGCTCACGCCAAACTTGCGGCGGGCAGCCTCGATGGCTTGCGCTATCTGCAGCACTTCTTCGGCGCGCTCGATTTTGGGAACCATCACAAAGTTGGTGCGCGCTTCGACAACGGCTTCCATATCCGCCTGCCAGAAGGGCGTATCCAGCCCGTTGATGCGCACGGTTATGCCCACGCCCTGCGGCCGCAGCTCCTTGAGCGCGTGGCTCACAAGGTTGCGCGCCGCGTCTTTTTCCTGCCGGGCCACGGCGTCTTCAAGGTCAAAAATAACCACATCCGCGCCCAGGCACTGAGCGCTGGCAAGCATGCCCGGGTTGTTGCCGGGCATGAAAAGAAACGTGCGGTTGCGCATCACATTTTCTCCTTGTAGCGAGCGATGGCCGTTTCCATGCGGGCCTTGATGGTGCATTCCAACGCCCCCTTGTCCTGAGCGGTCACCTCCACGCCCGAAAGCCCCGACGAAGTCAGGCACTGGTCAATAACAGCCCGGATGGCCGGCCCAAACTGGTTGATGACAATGCTTGACAGGCTGACGCTGTTGGCGGCGCCGTCAACGCTGCTGATGGTGATAAGAATGTCGTTTGATTCCAGTGTACCTGCCAGGGCGCTTATGCGTGCGCTCATATATCGTCTCCTCCGGCGGCATGGCCGCCTGCATGAAATCAAAACCGGACAAATTGCCCCAAACCGTGCTGCCGCCCTCTCAGTGGCGACCCTCATAACTGGTCAGCCGACGCCGCAGCTCGACCCCTTGCCCGGACCGCAAAAAATTATAGGTGACCGGGGGCAGCAGGGTCTGGAGTTCACGCCAGTCATCCTCGCTGGCCCAGCCGTGCAGCAGGGCGCGCACGCGTGAGGCGCTTACCGCCGCTCCGGCTGATTCCAGACGGGGCACCTCCCGCAGGGTCAGCCCGCTGCGGGCAAACTGCTGCGTCATCACGGCGTTGTACTGACGGGTTACGGGGTCGTAGGGCTCTGTGCCCACAAAACGGATGGAGATGCCCAGATCGGGCGCGATGCGGGTGGCAAAAATGGCGCAGTCAAGGCCCGCGTGCACGCTGCCGCGCGTTGCATCGGCAGTGAAATAGGCGGGAAAACTGACGCGCGAAACCATGTACGGACCAGACGGCAGCACCAGCACGTTGGGCAAATGGGCCAGCCCCTCGCGCACAAGGTTAAAGCGCACGTCAAAGGGCACTACAGAAACGTCTTCCTCCACCACAAAAACCAGCAGCCGGTGGCATGCCGCTGCTGCCGTGCGTGCCAGATATTCGTGCCCCCGGGTAAAGGGGTTGGCGTTCATGACAATGGCCCCAAGGTTCGGGGCCGTCTGCCCGGAACGGGCATTTGCGGCAGGCGTCGCATCGGGGGCTGCGCCAGCGCCGGACCCCGCCGCCGCAAATACCGCCACCTGACTGCGCGTTGCTGCCAGCCAATGCGCATAGTCGGGCTGGCCCTGCTCCAGCAGGGCCGCCTGCCCGCTGCTGGCAACCAGCGTAAACCCGGCTGCCGCAAACTTTTCCGCTTCGCTGGCCTTGGTGAAAATAAAAAAGTGGCTCAGGCCGCGCTCTTTGCCGTGCAGCACCAGGCGGCTCAAAATAGCCGTGGAAACTCCGCCGCCCTGCGCCTGAGGCGCTACGCAAAAACCGCACAGTACCGCGCCCGCCAAAAAACCGCAGGCGACCATGACCCCGTCTTCGTAATATCCAAGGCCATAGTCGCACCCGGCGGGCATGCCCAGCCCGGCGGAGGCCAGCAGCCTTTCGGCCTCGGCCAGTTCCGTGTCGATCAGTATTTCGCGGTACTCCTGCATGCGCTTTCCCCATGGGCATGCGCCCGGTCGGTGCTGCTGTTCAGGACAGGCAGTCCCCGAAAGGCGCAAGCGCGCCTTTCGGGGAAGCCTGATCGCGTGCGCTGTTAGCCAGCGTAAAATACGCGCATGAGGATAACGGCAATAACCACCATGGATGCGCCGCCGATACGCGTGGATATCTGCGCAAAAGGCATGAGCTCCATGCGGGACGAGGCCGACAGGATGGCCACGTCGCCAGTGCCGCCAAGGCCGCTGTGGCAGGCGGTAACCAGGGCCGCCTCAACGGGGTACATGTTCAGGAAGCGGGCGGTAAGAAAACCGCACGAAATCATGGAAAGTACGGTCGCCATGACGGTGATGACATAGCTGGGCTGGATAACGGCCACCACATCCTGCCAGGGGGTGTAGCACACGCCGATGCCCACCAGCAGGGCCCAGGTGAGGTTTTTGGAAACAAACAGGTAAAACTGCTTGGCGCTTTTTTCGACAATGGCCGGCATGATGCCCAGAGCCTTAACGATGGCGGCTGACAAAATCATGATGATGGGCGCGGGGATGGGAATGATCATGTTGACCAGCATGCCGAACAGGTAAAAACAACAGGCGGTAAGCAGCCCCATGCCCAGAATGGTCACGTCGATGACTTCTTTTTCCTCGGTGGGCAGCAGGGTGTCGTCGCCCATGCGCACCAGCTTGCCGTTGCCGGTGCTTTCAGGGTGTTTGATGGCGTAGCGGCGCAGCATGCCCGCGCAGATGATGGCGGTTACGTTGCCAAGCATGGCAGCCGGGGCCACCATGGCAATAAACTTGCCAGGGTCGACGCCCTGAATTTCGGCATATCCGGCGGAGAGGGGCAATATGCCCTCGCCTACGCCGCCCGAAATGATGGGAATAACAATGTAGAAAAAGCTTTCAAACACGCCGTGCCCCAGCAGCGTGCCCACGCCGGTACCCACGATGCAGCTGGCCAGCGTGCCCAGAATGAGCGGCACAAACATGCGCAAAAAGCCCTGGATGAGCACCTGCCGGAGCATGCCCAGGATGCTGCCCGTCACCAGGCTGGCGATGTAAAAATACAAAAAGTTCGCGCCGCCGCCCTTGCCGCCGGTAAAGTGAAAAATGGCGTCTTTGGCAGGGCCGTCCAGGATGCCGTAAAAAACCAGCACGGAAGGCACAAAAATGGAAAGGATGGCTGGCCCGCCAATATCTTTGAGCACGGGCAGCCGCAAGCCCATGTCGCCCAGCAGGATACCCAGAATCAGCATCATGGCGAAACCGCCAATCATGTCCTTGGGCAGCTTGCCGTAATGTGCGGCCAAAAAAACCACCGCGGCAAAGAACACGTAGACCGGCAGCGGCACTGTACCGATCTTGAAATTGAGCAGCTTGTCCCAAAGCCCTTCGGAACCGGCTTCAAAATGCTTGTTTTCTGCGGTTTGCATGACATTGACCCTCCGTGGAGTATTTGATCTTTGTCTATGCCGCCGCCGCAGATAAATCTTTTTATGTAAGTTATAAAAAAGTTTCGTAAGTTATGTAACTTTGCCGTGGTTTTTTATGCCGTCCAGACGGATGCCGGGCGTGGCGCGACAGCCCCGCAGGGCCTTGCCCGGCCAGCGCCTGGCCCAGTGCCTAGCCCAGTGCCCGCCATGCTATGAATACACCTATGGCCATGCACAGCCCGCTGACCATGCGCTTGAGCAGTCGCACCGGCACGCGGTGGGCTATGTGAGCGCCCACGCCGATGCCCACAAGCTCGCAGGCCGTAATCCACCAGACCATGGAGTAGGCAATAAAACCGTTGCCCATATTGCTTGCCGAGCCGGAAACGGAAATGACCATCTGCAAAACCTGGCTGGTGGCAATGCACTGCAGCGGCGCGTAGCTGAAAAGCAGCATCACCGGCACGGAAACAATGCCCCCGCCAGCACCGGTCATGCCGCACAAAAAGCCCGTAAACAGCCCGATGCCAAAGAGCAGCAGCGTATTGCCCCTGGGGCTGAGCCGCTGGGCGAGCCCCGTGCCCTGCCCTGCAGGCAGCATGGAATACAGGCTGGAAAAAACGATCAGTGCGGCCAGCACCATATTGAGCGCCCGCGCCGGAATATACGCCCCCACATGCGCGCCCGCGTAGCCGGACAAAAAACTGCCCGCCACAACCGGCAAAGTGACGCGCCAGTCGATGGTGCCGTAACGTTGATAGCTTGCCGTGGCCACTATGCCCGCAAACAGAAAGCTGAACAGTGCCGTGGCCATGGCCTCGTGCGTACCAAGCCCGCCAAAATACATGATGGCCGGTATAAGCAGCACGCCGCCGACGCCTGTTGCGCCAATAAGCGTACCCACGAGAAAGGACGAAACAGCAAGTGCCGCCAGCATGAAAAACTCCTTCCGGCGGCTGCGGCATGCGGCAGCGTGCCGGGCTGAGGGTTTGCCCGGCACGCACTCGCCGTGTCCGGGCGGGTCGCCCTTCTCCGCCGCTTGCAGACAAAACGCCGCCCCGCTGTATGAGTCAGGGCGGCGCAAGACTGAAAAGGGCGGGGTCCGGCATAAGACCCCGCCCAGGGGAGGAGGGTGTTTCAGCCCTAAAGCAACTAAACCGCCGCGTCGGTCACAGTGGCGGCGGCGGCATCATTCGCGACGGCCGCCTTGCTGGCCGTGGCGGGCTTCAGCAGGTCGGTACGTTCACGCAGGGTTCCGAGCCAGATGGTCGAAATCGTGCTGAGAATGCCCGCCGCCAGCAGATAGCCGCACAGGTACCAGGGCTGCGAGCCGTTGGCCTGCACCAGCATGGTGGCGATCATGGGCGTGAGGCCCGAGGCAAAGATGCCCGAGAACTGGTACACAAACGAGATGCTCGAGTAACGCACAGTGGGGTCAAAACTGTCGGAGAACAGGCTGGCCATGCTGGCGTAGGCAGCGGCGTACACAATGCCGAAGGGCACGATGATGGCAAGATAGACAAAAAACAGGTTGGTTGTGGCGTAGTTGTGCAGCACCCAGAACACGGGGAAGGACGTAACGCCAAGCAGCAGAGCGGCAGTGCCGAAAATACGGCCCTTGCTGGTGCGGTCGGCCATGGCGCCCCAGACGGGAATAAACACGGCCATCACAGCCGAGGCCACAACCACGGCCATCAGGGCTACCGTACGGTTAACGCCGCAGGTATTGGTAAGATAGGTGAGAGAAAACACGCCAAACACGTTAAAGGCAATACCTTCAACAACACGCGCGCCCACGCAGGCCAGCAGTGTTTTGGGGTAACGCTTGAAGGCGTCGAGTATGGGGTAGCGGATTTTTTCCACATGCTCTTTGTGCGAGGCAAAATCCTGGGTTTCCTGCACTGAAGTACGGATGTACGCGCCAACCAGCACCAGCACGGCGCTCAGCACAAAAGCCAGCCGCCAACCCCAGGCGATGAAGGCCTCGTCGGGCAGCAGCCACGAGAGCATGCCGATCACGCCAGATGCCAGCATAAGCCCGATCGAGAGGCCTATCTGAGGCAGGCTGCCGTAAAAGGCGCGCTTGTGGGCCGGGGCCGATTCAAAGGCCATCAGCACCGCGCCGCCCCATTCGCCGCCAAGGCCTATGCCCTGGGCAAGGCGGCAGGCCACCAGCAGTATGGGCGCCCAGATGCCGATGCTGTCGTAAGAGGGGATGCAGCCGATAAGCACTGTGGCCACACCCATGATCTCAAGGGTGAGGATAAGCATTTTTTTGCGGCCGATCTTGTCGCCAAAATGGCCAAAAACAAAACCGCCAAGCGGGCGGGCCACAAAGCCCACGGCAAAGGTGGCAAAGGCCAGAATGGTGCCTACGCCGGGCGAAAACGAAGGGAAGAACAGCTTGTTGAACACAAGCCCGGCCACCACGCCATAAAGGAAAAAGTCATACCATTCGATGACCGCGCCCATCAGCGAGGAAATAACCACGCGGCGCAGGTTTGCCTTGGCATGTGCGTCATTAACGGCGTTCATGTGTTTTCTCCTTATGACAGGCCCAGCACGCGGCGGGCGTTTTCATACATGACCTTGCGGCGGGCTTCTTCAGAAAGATCAAAGTGTTTGTAGGCGTCAAGGGCGTCGGCCAGTTCCACAAAGGGGTGGGCGCTGGCAAAAAGGACCTTGTCGGGAATAAGATCGTTCATGGCGCGTACATACACGTCGACCATGGGCGCGCGCTCATATTCCGAAATATCCATGTACACGTTGGCGTTGCGCAGGCATGTGTAGATGGCCTCGTTTACAAATGGGTACCCGCCGTGGCTCATGATGATGGTCAGCTCGGGAAAATCCCTGGCAACCTTGTCCACGTCGCGCGGATCCGCGTATTCCAGGATGGCTCCCGGTACCTGCGGCGGCGGGGCCATGGTGATGAAGACCGGGATATTCAGCTCGCAGCACTTGGCGTACAGCGGGTAAAACCGTGCCTCCGAAGCGGGGATGTGCGCAAGGTACGGGTCAATGGCAATGCCCTTCATGCCGTAATCGGCCACCACGCGCTCAATCTCGCGCACCGCGTCCATTTTTTTGTGCGGATCAATGCCCCAAAACCCCACAAACTTTTCGGGATAAGCCCGGCAAAACTCCAGCACGCTGTTGTTGTTGGCCGGAAACCCGTACGTGGTTTCGCAGTCACGACCGGTAATGACCCCAAGTTCCACGCCAAGATTGTTCAGGTCGGCCACAATCTCGTCAAGGGGCTGCGGCTTGCGGGCGTCAAAGCCTATGGCCTTGCAAGCGGCCTTGAACATGGAGCTGTTCTTGATGCCGTTGATAATCTCTGGCGTATTTGGGCGAAAGCGAAAATCAATCACGTTCATAATGCGGTTCTCCTGAACCCGCTTGGGGGGTTGTGCGGCGCTGGCGGCAAATTCTTTTGCCAGATCCGCGCGGGCTGCCGTGCCGGGCCGCCCGTGCGGGAAACAAACGGTTTCCCATCTCTCTTCTCCAGGCGTTGCTATTTGTAAGCCGTTTAGGTCGCCTCCAACCCGCACGGCTTGTGATTTTTTTCATTTTGCATGATGTGTGCCAGCTCACAAACCACATTTTTTCGTTTCGTCTATTATAAAAATGAATAATTTTAGATAGATATATATTTTAATTACCTAGCAACAAAGTATGCTTATACGCTACGTCGCAAATTTGCAACAAGCAGGAACGGTTGTCCACTAAGGCAAAACAGCGCTTTGTGAAAATAAAAACATGATGGTTTTGCTCATGTTAGGGGAGGGTCGCCGCAGCCCCAAACGGGTGGTGTCGCAAACTTGCGTCGCAATAAATGCCCCTTTTACTGCAAGCCGCTCCTGAGTGGTGCAAATTTGCGACCAGGGCTTGTCCAAAAGCGCACTGCCGGCGAAAAATCGAAACTTTTTTTATAAAAATATAATAATATCATATAATTATAAATTATGGCATATCGCATGCAGAGGGGCAGAACAACCGAGGATTGCCACACCCTTTCGGCGTTCTCCGTGCGGCGGCAACGCGATTGTCCCGCATGCCCCATATTCATATTTCAGGAGTATCGTGATGAGCACCACCACTTGCGAATGCCGCTCCCCTCAGGAACAGCGTTTGTACGACAAGATCGAGGGCAAGGAAGACAAGTTCCGCAAAACCCACACCCGCGTTTTCAAGTTGCTGGAGCGTTTTGAAGGTCAGAAGCCGCGCATCGACATTGAGCGCGCCCTGTACTTCACCCAATCCATGCAGGAAACCGACGGCCAGCCGCTGGTGCTGCGCTGGGCCAAGGCCCTCATGCACATTGCGAAAAACATGACCGTCTACGTGCAGGATGACCAGCTGCTGCTGGGCCGCGCAGGCTGCGACGGCCGTTATGGCATCCTGTACCCCGAGCTGGACGGAGACTTTCTTGATATCGCGGTGCGCGACCTGCCCACTCGCAAGACCTCGCCCGCCACAATCACGCCCGAAGACGCCAAACGCGTTGTTGAAGAGATTGCCCCCTACTGGAAGGGCAAGACCTACCACGAGGCGCTCAACGCCGCGTTGCCCCCCGAGATCCACAAACTTACCTATGATGACCCCATGGGGCTCATCTCGCGCTTTATCGTCAACGAAACCTCGTCCTTCCGCTCATCCATCCAATGGGTGCACGACTACGAAAAAATTCTTAAGCGCGGCTTTAACAGCATCAAGCAGGAAGCCCAGGAAAAGCTGGACGCCCTTGATCCCATGAGCTGCAAGGACACCTGCGAAAAGCGCCCCTTCCTCGAAGCCGTTGTCATTGTGTGCGACGCCATCGTGCTGTGGGCCAAGCGGCACGCCGTGCTTGCCCGCGAAATGGCCGCCAAGGAGACCAACCCCACCCGCAAGGCCGAGCTGCTGCGCATGGCCGACAACGCCGACCATGTGCCCGGCGAGCCCGCACGCGACTTTTGGGAGGCCTGCCAGAGCCAGTGGTTTACCCAGATGTTCTCGCGCATCGAGCAAAAGACCGGCACCACCATTTCCAACGGCCGCATGGACCAGTATTTCTTCCCCTTCTACGCCAAGGACCGCGCCGAAGGTAAGATTACCGACGCTCAGGCCACCGAGCTGCTGGAATGCATGTGGGTGGGCATGGCCGAATTTATCGACATGTACATCTCGCCCACCGGCGGCGCGTTCAACGAAGGTTACGCCCACTGGGAGGCCGTGACCGTGGGCGGCCAGACCACCGACGGACGCGACGCCAGCAACGCGCTGACCTACCTTATCCTCAAGTCCAAGCGCGAGTTTCCGCTGCACTACCCCGACCTTGCGGCCCGCATCCACTCCCGCGCGCCCGAGCGCTATCTGTGGGACGTAGCCGAAACCATCAAGTACGGCTCCGGCTTTCCCAAACTTATCAATGACGAAGAAATTGTGCCGCTGTATGTTTCCAAGGGCGCTACCTTTGAGGAGGCCCTGGACTACGCGGTTTCGGGCTGCACCGAGGCCCGCATGCCCAACCGCGACACCTACACCTCGGGCGGCGCGTATATCAACTTTGCCGCCGCCGTGGAAATGGTGCTGCGCAATGGCCGCATGAAGAAATACGGCGACCAGCAGCTGGGCGTCGAAACCGGCGATCCGCGCAACTTCAAAACCTGGGACGAATTCTGGAACGCTTACGTGCAGCAGCACCTGCTGTTCCTCAAGGCGGCCTTTACCCAGCAGTACATCATCAACAAGCTGCGCGCCCAGCACTTTGCCCAGCCCATGGGTTCGGCCATGCACGACCTGTGCATGAAGCACTGCATCGATCTGCATCAGGAGCAGATCCCCGAAGGCATCAACCTGGGCTACTTTGAATACATGGGCCTTGGCACGGTGGTGGACTCCCTGGCCGCCGTGAAAAAGCTGGTGTTTGAAGAAAAAAAGCTGAGCATGGACAAGCTGCTTGCGGCCATAAACGCAAACTTTGAAGGCTATGACGATGTGCGCGCCATGCTGCGCTCCGCCCCCTGCTACGGCAACAACGACGAGTACGCCGACGCCATTGGCCGCGAGATCGACAAGATTTCCGTGGAATACGGCGGCAAGTACTCCATGAAGGATCTGGGCATCCACAACGACGTGCGCTACGTGCCGTTTACCTCGCACGTGCCCTTTGGCAAGGTGGTTTCGGCCACGCCCAACGGCCGCACCGACGGGTTCCCGCTTTCAGACGGCTCCTCCGCTTCGCACGGCGCCGACGTCAACGGCCCCACGGCGGTTCTGCTCTCCAACTACCACACCAAGAACATGGGCATGCGCGACCGCGCCGCCCGCATGCTCAACATCAAGTTCACGCCCAAGTGCGTCGAAGGCGAGCAGGGCACCGAAAAGCTGGTGTCCTTTATCCGCACCTTCTGCGACCTCAAGCTGTGGCATGTGCAGTTCAACGTGGTCAACAAGCAGACCCTGCTGGCCGCGCAAAAAGACCCGCAGAAGTACCGCAACCTTATCGTGCGCATTGCCGGTTACAGCGCCTACTTTGTGGACCTGTCGCCCGACCTGCAGAACGACCTGATTGCCCGTACCGAACACGACGTGATGTAACAGCCCCGGACGCGGCTGGCCAACCGGCCGGCCGCGTCCGCTTTTTATGAAAGGATGGTCTTATGTGTCTGGATGACTGCCAACGCCAAGGCATGGTTTTTAACATACAGAAGTATTCGGTTCATGACGGCCCCGGCATAAGAACCATTGTATTTTTGAAAGGTTGCGCACTTTCATGTCGCTGGTGCAGCAACCCGGAATCGCAGCGCCGCGAGCCGGAGCTGGCCTTTAACGCCGGTCGCTGCCTGGGCGTCTCCAAGTGCGGCCACTGCATTGTGGCCTGTCCCTACGGCTCCATCACCCTGGGCGACGACGACAGGCTGAACATAAACCGCAACCACTGCGCCGCGTGCCACATGCCCTGTGCGGCGGCCTGCCCGGCCCAGGGTTTGCTGGTTTACGGCAAAGAGCGTACAGTAGATGATGTATTGAATGTGGTGGAACAGGACATGGCCTTTTATGCCCGTTCGGGCGGCGGCCTGACGCTCTCGGGCGGCGAACCCCTGCTGCAGGGCGAATTTGCCCTGGCGCTGCTGCGCGAGGCGCGGGCGCGGCGCATCAAGACCGCAGTGGAAACCTGCGGCATGGTCTCCTCTGAAACCATCCGCGCGGCTGCGGAATACCTGAACTATGTGCTCTTTGACATCAAGCACATGGACAGCGCCGCGCACGAAGCGCAGACAGGTCTGCCCAATACGCGCATCCTCGAAAACTTTCGCATTCTGGCGGAGGGGTTTCCCGATCTGCCCATTCTGGCGCGCACGCCGGTCATCCCCGGCTTTAACGACAGCGAAGAAACCGTGGCGGCCATTGCCAATTTTCTCAAGCCGTTTGAACGCGTAGAATACGAAATGCTGCCCTATCACCGGCTGGGCACGCAAAAATACCAGTTTCTCGACAGACCTGTGCCCATGGGCGAGGTAAAACTGGCAGCGGAACACATGAACAGACTCCAGGCAGTGGCGCAGAGCATTCTGGGCCAGAGGGTTCGTATTCCGCACTAACACTTCTACCCCCCCCCAGCAGAACTATGGCATGCAGATCTTCCGAGCTTCTTTCAAAACATGTGGAACGCATACTCGACGCCCTGCCCGAAGGCGTTTTTATCAGTGACGCCGCAGGCACAAGCCTGCGCGTCAACCGCATGTACGAGCAGCTTACAGGCCTCACCCAGGAGCAGATACGCGGCAAAAATGTGCGGGATCTGGTTCAGGAAGGCACGTTTGACTGCATCCTGAACCCGGAAATCGTGCGCACGGGCAGGCCCACCACCCATGTGCAGCAGCTCAAAGACGGCAAAAAACTGGTGCTCACGGGCTTTCCTGTTTTTGACGGCAAGGGCGATCTGTGCCTGGTGGTGACCTTTGCGCGCGATGTAACCCTGCTGGCGCAGCTGCAGGACCAGGTCGCCGGACAGTGCAAGCTCATCGACCAGATCAACGACCAGCTGGCCTACATCGCGCAGGGCGCCGCCAAATCGCGCGAGCCGGTGTACGCCAGCAGAGCCATGGGCGACGTGATCTCGCTGCTGGGGCGGTTTGCCCACACCGACGCCACGGTGCTCATCCTTGGCGAGACTGGCGCGGGCAAGGACGTCTTTGCCCGCTACACCCACTCGCAGTCGGCCCGCAGCGATAAAATTCTGCTCAAGGTGGACTGCGGCGGCATATCCGAATCGCTCACCGAGTCGGAGCTGTTCGGCTACATGCCGGGGGCGTTTACCGGGGCCTCCAGCAAGGGCAAGGCAGGCTACTTTGAAATAGCCGACGGCAGCACCATTTTTCTGGACGAAGTGGGCGAGCTGCCGCTCTCCATGCAGACGCGCCTGCTGCGCGTGCTGCAGGACGGAGAGATCATGCGGGTTGGGGCCTCCAGCCCCCGCAAGGTGGACGTGCGCATTATCGCCGCCACCAACCGCGACCTGGCCCAAAGCGTGGAGCAGGAACCTTCCGCCGCGACCTGTATTACCGCCTCAACGTGGCTACCGTGCGCATACCGCCCCTGCGCGAGAGGCAAGAAGACGTGCGCCCCCTGGCGGAGCACTACCTTGCCCAGTACACCGCCAAGTACCACAAGGCCATGGCCTTTATGGACGTGACCCTCGACATCATGTCGGCCTACGCATGGCCGGGCAACGTACGCGAGCTGCAAAATCTTGTGCACAGCCTGGTCATCACGCTCACCGGCCCGCTCATTTCGCCGCGCGACCTGCCCCCGCAGATATCGGGGGCAACCCGCGAACCCTCGTGCTATTCCGAAGACATCCTCGCCGCCCGCCGCCCCCTGCGCGACATCATGGCCGAGATGGAACGGGATTTTCTGCTCAAGGCCCTGGAGGTGCACGGCTCGGTGCAGCGCGTGGCTGAACTTTTTCAGATCAACCGCAGCACGGTGTTCCGCAAGTTGCAGGGCGCAAGGCGGCAGGACTGATGCGGCCGGGCGACATGACTGGCGGGATTGCTGACGACCCTGCTGGTCGCGCCGTGGTTTCGCCCTGGCTTGTGGCTGTGCTTACAACGCTGGTCATGACGCTTTTTGCCGCCAACTCCCTGCTGTGCCGCTTTGCCCTTGCTCAGGGGGCGACCTCACAACCGCTTGATCCTGCAGTATATACTGGGCTCCGTGTCCTTTCCGGGGCCGGTATGCTCTGGCTGCTTCAACGGCGGCGCGGCGGCAATGCGCTACGCGCGGGCAGCTGGGGCGCAGCGCTGGCGCTGTTTGGCTATATGGCGTGTTTTTCGTGGGCCTATGTGCGGCTTTCTGCCGGCGCCGGGGCGCTGATCATAGCGGTTGCGGTGCAGGCGGGCATGCTTGCCGCAGGGCTGCTGCTGGGGCAACGGCCCGGCAGGGCGCAGAGCCTGGGCATTGCCATTGCCATGGCGGGCCTTGTCTATCTGCTGCTGCCGGGGCTGGACGCCCCCCCGGCGGGTGCGGCCACGGTCATATTCTGCTCCGGCCTGTGCTGGGCGGTCTATACCATCTGCGGCAGGGGGGGCAACGACGCGACAGCGGCCACTGCGGGCAATTTTATCCGCTGCGCGCCGCTGGCCCTTGCACTGCTTGCCTGGGGAGCCTTTTTCAATACCTTGGGCGCGCCCGCAGCCTGGTCTGGCGCGGGGGTTGCCTGCGCGCTGGCCGCTGGTGCGCTGGCCTCGGCCCTTGGCTATGTGCTGTGGTATGCGGTGCTGCACTGGCTCAGCGTGCCCTCCGCCGCAGTGGTGCAGCTGAGCGTGCCGCTCATTACCGCCGTCGGCGGCGCGCTGCTTATGGACGAGGGCCTGAGCCTGCGCCTACTGGTGAGCGCCCTGGCCATACTTGGCGGCATTTTTTGCGCCACCGTCCTGCCCCAGCTGCGGCGCAGACGGTAGAAGCCCCTGCCATGTTCAAACCTGGGCGCGGGCGGCGAAGGGGAAAACGGCATGAAACCGGGAGCCCCGCACTGCGTTAACGCGTGCTATTTTGACGACGCTGCGGCCAGATTGGTCATGATCGTCTCAAGCACCCGATAAAAACTCTCGATCTCGGCGTCAGTGATGCCGAGCAGGGCTACCGCGCGCAGGTTCGCACCTATGCGCATGATATCGCTTATGACGCCATCGGCCGTGGCGGTAAGACACACACGCCGCGCGCGGCGGTCTCCCTCCACACCCAGACGCTGCACAAGGCCCAGACGCTCAAGACCGTCGAGCACGCGCACGAGGGTCGGACCCTCCACCCCCACAGAGGCGGCAAGCTCCTTTTGCGGCGCTTCGCCGCCCATGCGCGAAAGGTGCATCAGCACCAGCCAGCGTGCCTGGGTCAACCCCAGCGGCGACAGGCGCTCGTCAAGCTTGTTTCGCCACATGCGGGCCGTGCGGCCAAGGGTCATACCGACTATTTCTCTCGTGGAAGCGCTCATGCTGCCCTCATAGGTGTATAGCTAAACAGTAGTTAGTTATCTATTTGCCAATCGATAAAATATCTGTGTATGAAGCAAAATATCCAGCGGTGCAGCCCCTGCTGGCCCTAAATACTTACATCATGTAAGTATTTACACGCATGCTGCATACAAATTGAGGATGCCCGGCGTTTGGCCTGCGTGTTCATGTGGGCCGGCAGGCTCCTCTCAGCAGGTGCATCCGAGCGCCGCGCAACCAGATGCGCAAAACTTACGAAGTATATTGTCGAAAGACAATGCAGAAAGTGCCCAAGGGACCGCAAAAGCCCCTTTGCCGCCAAGGCCAGGGGCTAAAAAAGACAGTCCAGAAAAATACGCTCGCCCACGCCCTGAATGTATGCCTCGATATGCACCAGGGCCAGACGCCGCTCGAGGGCCGAACGCTCATGCCGGCAGCCGCAAAGCATGTCCTCAAGCTCCACCACGTCGCGCACGCCAAAATAGTCGCCGAACAGCCGAATGTCGACAATAATGCCCTCGCGCACGTCCATATGCACTTCAAGCACGCCGCCCGGCGTTTTTGCACTGCGCTCAAAGGCATAATTGGGCGAATAGCCAAAATTCCAGTACCATGAGCGGTAACGTTCTTCGGCCAGGGCCTCGATGGCCGATATTTCGTCCGGCCGCAGACAGGTGCCACTGGCCTGGCCGCCAGCAACAAATCGCATGAGATAGTCGATGAACTCCTCAATGGGCATGGGCTGGGGCAAAAAATCCACGATATTGCGCACGCGGCCTCGCACGCTTTTGACAGACTTGTCGGTGTATTTGGCCGGGCTGGGCCTGAGCGCGGAGGAGACGGAATCAAGGTTGGCGGAATACAGCAGGGTGCCGTGGTGCAACAGGCGGTCGCGGTGCGAATGCTGCGCATTGCCCGAAATTTTGCTCTCTCCCACCACCATATCGTTGCGCCCGTTAAACTTGCAGGGGACCCCAAGAGAATTCAGCGCCTCGATGATGGGCCCCGCAAACCGCCTGAAGTCAAGCAACCCCGCCTGGTTGTTGAGGCTGATAAAGGTAAAGTTGATGTTGCCCAGATCGTGAAAAACCGCCCCGCCGCCCGTAAGCCTGCGCACCACGGGGATATGGTTTTCGCGCACGTAGTCCTCGTTGATTTCGGAATACGTGTTCTGGTTGCGGCCGACGACAACAGCTGAGGCATTGCGCCACAACATAAAGACGTCGGCATCAGAGTTATGCAGCAGCCAGTCTTCTGCTGCAAGATTGAAAGGCGCGTCTGTACACGTGTTATAGATAATGCGCATTGAACCCCCGCAATTTGCATTGATAGGGAATATCGTATTTTCTACACATTTCCAAGTAATCAGTTCATCCTTTCGCAATGGGCCTGTGTACTCGTGATGCAGTCTATAAATTTTTACCCCGTTTCGTGTCTCCTATTATCTAAGAACAAATACAAAGGCTTTGGATGCTGGCAGCGCTATATGCGCAGCCAGCATCCAAAGCCTTGAAGTTTCTGGCAAAATAACCGCGCTAGCCCTACGCGCGGCCCTGAAGCTTGGGCAGGGTATTGGCCCCGTGCGGCAGCAGCGTTGCGCGCAGCTCGCGGCCTCCATTACATTTTTTTGCAAGCTCCAGAGCTTCATCCAGCGTTTTGGTGATGTGAATTTTTGTTTTGGCAAAGTCAGCGGGGTCCATGGCGCTGACCATGATCAGGTTGTGCTTTTCGGCCGATTCCGCAAACAAAAAGCCCACGTAGCTGCCTATGGAAAAGTTTTCGCGCAGGTCTTTTTCGCGCGCCTGCATGTTGTCAAAATTGCAGATCTGGCGCTGCGTGTCCGGGCTGCCAAAGCCTTCAGTACAGGCGGAAAGTATGATGATGGTGCCGCCAGGGCTTACCACGGCAAGGGCATTGGCCAGCGTTTTAATGGTCTGATAAAAATTGATGTCCTTGGGCGCGCCGCCAGCGCTGGCGATAACCATGGGCGTACGCTCGCTTACGTCAACGCCGTCAATGGCGTCGACAAGCCCGCAGGCCTCGCGGTGAGCCTGCACCATATCGCCCGCCACGGCCTTTATGATGTTGTAGTTGTCGTCCACCACCACGTTGAGCAGGAAGCTGGGCTTGGCCAGCAGGGCCGCCTCTTCCAGATCGGCATGAAAAACATTGCTGTTTTCCATATTTGCGCTGCGCACGGCTGCGTTGGTTCCACTGCCAAAGCCGTTGTTCAGGGCCAGGTTATGGTGCCGCTGGATGGTCTCGTAACTGGCTATGCCCGGCAGCAGATACTTGGGACCGCCGCCGTACCCGGCCAAAAAATGGTACACCACCCCGCCGGTGAGGATAATATGGTCGCTCTCCATGGCGACGCGGTTAAACCACACCTCGGTTCCCCGGCTGGTCACGCCAGCCTTGACCATGTCGGCCGATTCCCGGCACTTGTGGTCGATGACCGTAATGCGGTTGTAAATATCCTCGGACACGATGGCGATGTGCTCCTCGCGCGACATGGACCGGTGTGTACCGGTGGCCGTAAGAATACGGATATCCGCATCGCGTATGCCGCACTTGTTCAGTCGGGCGACGACCGCAGGCACGTAGACGCTGGGCGACTGCCACAACCGTGTAGAATCGGGCACCACAAGGCATACGGTCTGGCCGGGCTTGAGCATTTCCTCCAGCCGGGGACTGCCGATGGGGTTGTCCAGGGCCTCGTTGATATGTTCAAGGGCGCTTTTGCGGGGCAGGGCAACCATGTTTGAATGCAGTTCCGCTGCGATAAGACCATTACCGAGCTGCACGGAAAATTCCTTGTCGCCGTATTTCATGTAATGCTGTGCCATGGATTGTGTCCCTGTTTTTTTGCTGTGCCGCAATGCAGCGTCTTGACGTTGTGCTGCGGGTACCTGCGCCGCGCACTTCTTCAAGGGTCTGTTATGCCTCATACGAACTTTTGTGAAGGGGGCGCAATTTGCCCGATTTTGCTTGCTACCGAGCCAGGCAAAACAGCGCGTTGCCAGTCATGGCAAGGCCCGCGCAGGCCAGCATCAGGTCAATAAGCAGGCGAAATGTAGCCTCGGACATGCCAAGTACAAAGCGCTTGCCCGCAAACGTGCCCAGCGCCAGCGCGGCCCCGACCACAAGGCCGTTGCACAGCACGGACAGAGGCAGCCCCCCCACAGCCCCAAAGGCGAGCGCCTTGGCCAGGTACACGGCAATGGAAGCCGCCGCCTCTGTGGCGAGCAGCGCCCCCTTGGCCAGGCCAAAAGCGGCAAAAATGGGGATGGTCAGCGGCCCGGTGGAATAGACGACGCCCGTAAGGTAACCCACAATCCCGCCAGCCAGCGCCATCTGCCGTGGGCCAAGCCGCATGGCGCGTGTGCGGCTGGCCCGGCGCAAAACGATGAGCACAAAAAAGAACAGGCCGATACACAGGTTGGAAACGTCCGGGGGCATGATCCATAGCGTACGCACGCCCAGCACCGCCGCAGGCACAGCGGCGACCGTATACCAGGCAAAAGCCCTTACGTTGATCTGTCGCCGCCAGGCCAGCACGCGCGACGCATTGCCCGCTATGGAGGCCACGGCCATAATGGGGATGGCCGCCTTGGGGCCAAAGGCCAGGCTCAGCACCGGCAGCAGGATGATGGACGAGCCCGTGCCCACAACGCCGCTTATGGCGCCGGCCGCAATGCCGCAAAGGCCTATGAGTATGTATATCACCCGCTCTCCCGATCAACCCGTCGCTACAGCGGCTCCATATGATCCACCTGATGGTGAAACACGTAGGGATCGGCCACCAGCTCAAAGCGCTCGTCGTCCGGATAGTGCACCGCCAGCTGGTAATCCTCGCCCGCGAAGGCTTTTACAGCCTCAAGCGATGTCCACCATGTGGCAAAGAAAAAATGCTCCCAGCCCCGAAAATTCATGCGTCTGACGGCCACTCCCAGGTTGCCCGGCACGCTTTTGGCGTGGTCCTCGCCTGTTTTGCGCAGGTGCTCGGCAAAAGCCGCGCCGCGCGCCTCGGGAACGCAGCCGTGCCATGTGCGAACAATCATGTTTTCTCCTTTTTTTGTTTCGAATCCAGCCTTGGCGGGCGTGTTGTAAACCCCAATGCCCTGTGTTACCCAACCGCCATTCAAAATCCATCTTAGTGAATGTTTTGGCTCGCAGGCGGCCCAACGCCTGCGCGTTTTTTTATTGTTGGGCAAACACATTGGCATCAGCACATCGCTCCACTCCGGCCTGCAGATACGCCAGTCCTGTCCGCCTTTCAGAACGATTTATGCCAGCATGCGGAGTACGCACATGATAGGGCCCCTTGTGGACAGTGGAGGTCTGTTTGTCGGCGGCATTATCGGCGTCGTCTTTGCCGATATTTTTCCTGAGCGGCTGAAAAAGGCCCTGCCCTCCATCTTTGGCGTAATAACCCTGTGCCTCGGCACATCCCTTGTGGGCAAGGCGCAGGCGTTGCCCGCAGTTACGGTGGCGCTTATCCTCGGCACCATGCTGGGCGAAATACTCTATGCCGAAGCGCTGCTGCAAAAAGCCCTGCGGGCCATATTCGGCCTGCTGAAAAGCAAACGCCTGGGCGACGAAAATTTTTTTCTGATGGTCATAACCCTGGTGGCCGCCTTCTGTTTTGGCAGCATGGGCTTTTTGGGCGCTTTTCATGAAGGTTTGACCGGCAAGCCCGACATCCTGCTGACCAAGGCGGCTCTGGACATGTTTTCGGGCGTCGTCTTCGGCTCCATCCTGGGGTTTTCCGTCAGCCTTATCGCCCTGCCGCAGTTTGCCATTCTGGCGCTCATCTACATGGGGGCCACAACCATCGCCCCGCTCATGACCCCGGCCATGCTCAACGACTTTACGGCCTGCGGCGGCGTCATCTTTGTGGCCACGGGCCTGCGCATGTGCGACATCAAGATATTTCCGGTTATCAACATGCTGCCCGCGCTGGGCATCATTCTGCCGCTCTCGCGCCTGTGGGAGCTGTACTTTCCCTTTAAATAACCTGCCCCCGGCAGCCCGCCTCGCAGGCCGCCGCCATGACGGGCTGCCAACGGCGATGCTGGCGACAAAACCAGCCGCAACAACTGCTGCGGCTAGCACATGCCCCGCAGCTGGGCCAGCAGGTCGTCGGGCAGGTCAATGCTGTTGCTCTGCCGTGCAGACTGGCTCAGACCAATGCGGCGGTCGCCGGGCAGGCGCGCGCCCGGCTGCCCGGTTATAAAGGCAAGCAGGTGCTCCACGCGGTCCACAAAGTTTGCCCCTGCCGTGGCTGCCGGGTCCATTATCACAAAGCTCTGCCCAAGACGCGGCGGGGGGCCGTCTGGCGTAAACAGCGATGAGGATTCGATGGACAGCGACGCGCCGGTAAGCCCGGCCGACATGATCTCAACCATCAGCGCCAGTGCGTAGCCCTTGGGGCCGCCAAAGGGCAACAACGCTCCTTCAAAAGCCTTGACCGGGTCGCGCGTGGGATTGCCCTGCGCGTCCACTGCCGCGCCCTCGGGGATAAGCTCTCCCTTTTTGGCCGCCTGCAAAATTTTGCCCCGCGCCAGCAGCCCCATGGAAAGGTCTATGACCAGCGGCGGCGCGTCCTTGCGGGGGCAGGCCATGGCCAGGGGATTGGTGCCAAAGGTCACCGCTGTGCCGCCGTAGGGCGCGAGCGACGCCGGGCTGTTGGCAAAACCCAGAGCTACCAGACCCTGCTCCGCCAGATCCGCCACAGGGAACCCCAACACCCCGGCATGGTGCGAATTGCGCACGGCAAGCAGGGCCACGCCCTCTTCTTTTGCAGCCTGGGCCGCCACGGGCAGACCGTCTGCAAACGCGCTGAAGGCAAATCCGCAGCAGGCGTCCACAGTGACCACGCCGGGTTTTGGCCTTTGCACAACGGGTACGGCGTGACCGTCAACCTTGCCGGCGGCCGACTGCGCGGCATAATACGGGATGCGCGAAAACCCGTGCGAGGGCAGGCCTTCCATCTCAGCCCGAAGCAGCGAGGCGATGGTCAGCTCGGCGTTGCGCTGCCCTACATTGTGCGCTTTCAGAATATTTTCGCCCAGACTTTGTGCTTCTGTAAGTGAAACGGCAGACATATTATCTCCAATTCTGGCTGTTTTTACGTACGGTTGCTTGCATTGCACCAGCACTTTTTGCATACCAGCATAGGGGGCTGAGGCAAAGGAAATTTAGTGCTCCAGATTCCGGGCTTTTCTATGCAAGATCTATATGGTATTGTTTAAAAGGCACGCTGGCTCCTGCCAGACCGGCACTGCCTGTTGAGGCCCGTTGCCCGCGATCATGAATGGCAGTCTTGACCTGCGCAACGGGAAACAATACGCCCTTTATGGGGAATGCGGGCATCTTTTTCCTTTATGCGGGAAATTGCTGCTTGACGGCGCGGCCTAGTAGCCATAAGCAAGCTCGCGAAAGGCATTGCTGCCGACGCTCCACAGGAATACGGCAATCAGGGCTGCCGCCCCCATGGGAAATGCTGCCTCACGCAATGCACCACAAGGAAGGACAATGACGAGCTTCCACGACTTTCTCCGCAGGCTTTTTCCCATATGCCGCAGCATAACGGGCGACGGGGTGCGGCAGACGTTGCGCATACTGCAGGAAGAATTGCCCAATTTGCGCACATTTGAAGTGCCCTCAGGCTCCAAGGTTTTTGACTGGACTGTTCCGGACGAATGGAACATCGCCGGAGCGCGCCTCACCGGCCCGTCGGGCGAAGTCATCGCAGACTTTGCCGACAGCAATCTGCATGTCATGGGTTATTCCGAACCGGTGGACTGCACGATTTCGCTTGACGATCTGCAAAACCACCTGCATTCGCTGCCCGAAATGCCCAAGGCCATCCCCTACGTCACATCGTACTACGCCCGGCGCTGGGGGTTCTGCATCTCCCACGAGCAGCGGCAAAAGCTTGCCCCCGGCATGTATCGCGCGGTTATCGATTCCACGCTTGCACCTGGGCACCTGACCTACGGCGAGCTTGTCATCCCCGGCCAGTGCGAAAAAGAAATTTTTCTTTCCACCTACATCTGCCATCCCTCCATGGCCAACAACGAGCTTTCCGGCCCGGTGGTGGCCACGGCTCTGGCCCAGTGGGCGGCGCAGCAGCCCCGTCGCTACACGTACCGCTTTGTCTTTGTGCCCGAGACCATCGGCTCCATCACCTACCTGAGCCGCAATTACGAGGCCCTGCGCCGCAATGTGGCGGCGGGCTTCAACCTTACCTGTATGGGCGACGAGCGCGCGTATTCGTACCTGCCCAGCCGCCGAGGCGACACGCTGGCAGACAGAGCGGCCCTGCACGTGCTGCGACATTTTGCGCCCGATTTCAAAAGCTACACGTTTTTGAACCGCGAGAGCGACGAGCGCCAGTACTGCTCGCCCGGCATTGATCTGCCCCTGTGCAGCGTCATGCGCAGCAAGTACCACGCCTACCCCGAGTACCACACCTCGCTGGACGACTGCTCGCTGGTAACGCAAAAAGGCCTTGAGGGCAGCGTAAACATCATGACCCGCATACTTGAGGCGCTGGAAGAAAACGTCACCTACGAGCCGCGCGTGCTGTGCGAGCCGCAGCTTGGCAAACGGGGCCTCTACCCCACGCTGAGCACCAAGTCGTCCTGTACCGAGCAGGTTGATCTGATGATGGATCTGCTTGCCTACGCCGACGGCAACACCTCTCTGCTCGAAGAGGCCGACATCGTGGGGCGGGATATCTTTCGCTGTGCGGAAACCATGCGCAAGCTGGTTGAAAAGGACGTGCTGGCGGTCAAAAAATGCTGATCCGCTAAAGCGGCAAATGCCGCGCGGCAGGGGTTCAGGCTTCTGCCGCGCTTTTGTTTTGGCGCATCTGCCATGTCGCGTCCATCTGGGCGGGCCCCGTGGCGGTTTCTACAGATCCCACCCCTGGGTCACTTCCCTGCCCTTCTTGTAGCGGAAGTCGCACACCTTGCCGCCGCTGGCCAGCGTGAAGAACAGAACTCGCGACGGGTAAACCGGGCGGTGCGGCGCAGGGCGGCTCCTTTGGCGCAAGGGGCGCGGTTACGGCTTAGGGTATGATCTGCTTACAGCGGCAGCCGCAAGGGCTGTCCACGTGGACGACTGCGACGAGGGCGGTTTTGTGGCCATGCAAAATAATTTGCAATTTTATTAGGTTATATATAAAATATAACTAGTGTTTGTTAATTCAGCAAGATAGCCAATACAGCTTTACTATCATACTAGCATACCATGTTGACACTTTTCCATAACTGGTTCATGCAGTTCTGCTGAGATGCGTGATACAGGTAATGCAGTGACCGATGCAAGGCCATTATTACCTGTTGCCCTTATGATAAGCCCGCCGAGGAACAATCATGCCAGTGCCCTTTGCTGTCACGGTGCTGCAGTACCAACAAGTGCGCCTTGTTGGCGTGAGTATACGCACGACCCTGCACAAAGCCCCCGTTGACTGTCCCCGTTTGTGGAGCGATGTTTTTGCCCACCGCATGCCGGAGTTGAGCGGCAAGGCCCAGAACGCATATCAGGGGCCATCGTACGGGGTTTCTGTCTTTACCGACCACAAGGGGCTGGCCTTCAACTATTGGGCGGCCATGGAAGCACCGGACATTGCCGAGCCGCCCATGGGCATGAGCGAAGTTATTCTGCCGGGGGGCTTGTACGCCTGCTGCCGCATACCGGCTCCGGGCATGCTCCGCGAGGCCTATGACTATATGTATGATGTATGGCCGCAAACGGCCGAGGGCTTTCCCGTACAGGTCGACAAGCCCTGCTTTGAACGCTACGACAGCCGCTTTTTCCAGTCTGGCACGCACGATGTGTACGTACCCATTCTGCCCCGCTGAGCTTGCCTCTGGTTTTCGCATAATCATTTCTCGACCCGCCGTCTGACCAGCACGGCGGACAGGCCTGCCGTGGCCAGCAATCCGCGCCCTGCCTGCAGGGAAAACTGAACCTGCGCTTCTGTGGCAGCGTGTTTTGCGGCAAAATAACGGCGCACAATGGCCCGGCATACAAAGGCGAAACCCTGGCCGCAGTGCGGGACTGGGGCCATACGGAATAGCGGCTTTTTCGCCCCCGCCAGCCTTGCGCCATGCGCCCGCCTTTGCGCGGCACTTGGCCTCGCCGCCGATTGACGCTAGACTTGCAGTACGGTTGCGTATCAGCATAAGCGCAGCCGTCGCTACCCCACCAGCAAGCGAGGCGACCCATGATCATGCCCGCATTTTACATCCCCCACGGCGGCGGCCCCTGCTTTTTTATGGACTGGTCACCGCCGGACACATGGAAGGCCCTTGGCGACTGGATGCGTAGCATCCCCGCCGCGCTGCCCGCCCAGCCCAAGGCGCTGCTTGTTTTTTCCGCCCACTGGGAGCAGCCGCAGTTTACGCTGCTCTCCACGCGCGATCCCGCGCTGTATTATGATTATTACGACTTTCCGCCGCATACCTATGAATTGCAGTGGCCAGCGCCGCCAGCGCCGGAGTTTTTTGACCGGGTGCGGCAGTGCGTGCGGGCAGCGGGCATGACGCTGGCAGAGGACAGCACCCGCGACTTTGACCACGGCGTATTTGTGCCCGGCCTGCTCATGTACCCGCAGGCGCAGATGCCCACGCTGCAGATCTCGCTGCGGCGCGGGCTAGACCCGCAGGAGCATCTGGCCCTTGGACGCGCGCTGGCCCCACTGCGCAGCGAGGGGGTGCTGTTTGTGGGCAGCGGCATGAGCTTTCACAATATGGGGGCCTTCCACTACAGAGACAACACGTCTATTGAGGGCGCGACGATTTTTGACGACTGGCTGACAAAAACCGTGTGTACCCCGGACGCCGCCTTGCGCAACGCCGCCCTTGCGGAGTGGCAAAAAGCCCCCGGCGCACACTTTGCCCACCCGCGCGAGGAGCACCTTATCCCCCTGATGGTGATTGCCGGGGCCGCAGGTGCGGCGCAGGGCAAGCTTGCCTGGCACGGCAGGGCCATGGGTGCGCCGCTCTCCGCATTTTCTTTTGACTAAGTGCAATAAATACTTGCGCCTCGCAGCCAAAAGGTATAACTGATTTCTCCTCATGGGGCTGTAGCTCAGTTGGGAGAGCGCTTGAATGGCATTCAAGAGGTCAAGAGTTCAATTCTCTTCAGCTCCACCAGATATTTAAAGGGCTTACGATGAAAATCGTAAGCCCTTTTTCTATTGCCCTACGCTTTTGTGCCATCTCTGTGCCATATTTTTCAGTGAAGCAACGTGACCATCTCTGATTGATTGGGAACATTGCACTCTCTTCCCCGTCTCAATACCCCTGCATAAATCTGCGCCTCAAGGATTCAATAATCCTCCTCCGCATCACGCACTCCAAAACAGTGCTTCCCCTAAGCATGCACATGCTTTCATTTTCACGAATTTTAAGGTCAATTTAAATGAATAAAGCTAGTTATCACAAAAGTTGACCCATTCTGTCACTAGAAAAGCAACACACTTTTCCTCTATCTGTGACCGTAGAACGATTTTGAGGAGAGATGTATGGACGCTCACCCTGATGACCATAACCTAGACGACATCCTTATCGAAGCAGCAATCACGGGCCTCCAAGCCTCAATGCCCGCTGTATTCGCTCGCCGGGAAATCCCCAAGTATGTCGGCGGCTCGTTAACCGTCGGCACCCTTGCCAACCTCGGCAAGGATGGTCCGCCCTACTTCTTGGTCAACAAGCATGCGACCTACGAAAAAAGCTCGTTCTTGAAATGGTATCGCTCACAGATCAGGAAGGCAAGATGATTACTGATCGGCCTTTTGCCAATGAGCTAACCTTTTAACCACGTCTTGAAAAAGGCGTGCCACCACATGAGGTTGATATGTCTTGTGAAACCCCAAAAACAATGCAGGGAGCCAATCAAATGAAACCAGAAAATCAGAACGGAACAATTATGTCCAAGGATACTTTTGCAGCAGTCACGGCCATCCAGCAGGAAATCCACGCCATGTTGCAGCTTCCCGCAGAAGATCTGAGCAAGCTTTCTCATTTTGAGTTGCAGCTGGATTGGAAGCCCGTCCTGTCTGTAAACCTTTATCCCAAGAACTCCTAATCATAAGCGGATGGGCAGGAATACCTGCCCATCCGCTTATGGAGGATATATGTTCGATTACAAAAAATTATTGCACAAGGCTGTGAGCTCGGGCAAGCCAGTCTCAGAATCTAGCCCGTTGTTTGTGGATGCTGATGTGGCAGACGCCGTTTCCAGCATGACCATTGACACTGTTGCCCAATATGCGCCTTCTTCTCCTTACAAGAAGCAGCAACTGGCACCTAGCGGCGATCACACTCCACCTTCTTGCAAAGCTCATACATCTGCCGCATTGCAGCGCATTGCTTCAACGTGGTCCTATGGGCAGAAGCCATCAATGCCCAAGGGCTGTCTGAAGCTGGCTGGAAAGATGACTTTTTCTCCTGCCTTTCAGGCCGCACTTGGCACAGCGAATGTCACCGATATTCATGGGCTTGAAAACATGCTGACCCTTGAGGATGTTTTTGAAGCTCTTCTCGAACGCGAAGCATCCCATCAGTTTTGCGCTGGCAGAAATAGCTCTCTTCAAGCGCTCATGGGCATAAAAGACCATGGCTTAATGGTTTCTGGTTCTGTTGGGAATGACGGTACGCTGCACTGGCACCTGAACCATGGTAAAACCACGGGGTCGTCATGGACTGCTTTGGTGGGCAGCGTTTTGAACCTGTCCAGAATGGATTCTCTGGCCACCCTTGCGAGTATCCTCAATATGAACTTTGACAATCTCCATCAGCTTTCCAGCGCAAAACATGCCGCAGAGCTGCATACGGGTTTACGCCCGGTTGATGAGGTACCTGCACTACTCCATCTGCGGAGTCTTCCGGCTGGAGATGCCTGTGCCGAACTGGTGGAAAAGGTGTATAGCTACGGGCATGCGGGGCAGGTAATCGGTGCCATTCTGCGTTACCGTTTGAACGGCAAGTACTTCTGTCTGCCCGCCACCGTTGGACGGAATGTTCTCTGCGTTGGCAAATTCAAGGCCACAGCCCATTGGCTTGATCAGCACCTCATGGACACGCAGCCTTACGCCACCCTAGCGCTCTGTCAGGACATGCGCACCGCCCTGGCTTTCAGACACATGATGCTGGAAACACGCGGGGATAACCCCACAGGAATCATCGTCACGGCCCACCTGGGCAGTGATCTTTCCATTTTGCCCTCAAATTATCTGCATGGGCGTCATGTGGTATTCGTGCCTGCCCCGACCAAATCCGATTTGGCTATGGTCAAGCTGTACGAGGATATGGCCGCTCAGGTCAACGCACTGAGTTTCAAGGTATATAAAGGTTTTTTGCTACACTCAGCCCTTCAATGCACTTCACCCGAAGAAGTGGCGGGCATCAGTGAGCTGGAATCACAACTGTTGGACGCTTCTATTGTTCTTGAGGACTGGGAGCGGCCTTCGTTGCTGGTCAAATACATCATGGAGCGTTCTGTTCCGTATGCCGAGTTCAAAGCATGGGGCCAACGATTGGGGCTCTTCAAAACTACAGAGCAGGATTCCAGCGGAACGACTACTTCTGCTAATAGCCTTGTATTATTTCAGCCCCAATCCAGCTCTGGCGCACAGCAATCTGCCCACATCACGGACGTTGGCACTTCGCAGATTTTTGCACCGAGTGGCATTGTTCTGCTGCACGGTTTGAAAGATGCAGGAAAAAGCATGTTCTGCTTTGCTGCAGCCAAGGCGCTCATCACCGGGGAAAAACTGTTTGGCCTTTTCCGTTCCGATGAGACTGACAAACTTGTGTATGTGGACAGCGAAACGCCACAATCTCTTCTTACGGAACGACTGAATCAGTTTGGACTTGCTGCGGAAGTGGGGCAGCGTTTGTTCCTACTCTCGAAGTTTGATCATGCAGCCCCGGACTATGCCTTTTCTCTCACTGACCATGTGTTCCGTGACAAGCTGGAAAACACCTTGCTTGAGCGTGGCTGCCGTTACCTTTTGCTGGACAACCTCACTTCGCTGATGGATGAAGGCAGGGTCTACCAAAGTAGTGTGGTCAGTGTATTTTTTCAATGGGTTGAAAAACTTCAACAGCAACATGGTATTTGCACCATTTTGGTCCATCATACTCAGGACGATGCCAATGCAGGCACGGGATCAGCCAAGACGCGTGGCAGCCAGGAATTTTCCATCCGTGCTCATACGGAAGTTGTTTTGATCCGGGCTACGGAAATCCTTGAAAAAAAACTCGGCACTGAGGCAGTGCTGCAGACAGCAGAGCGTGATGGCCTGACGCTCGGGGTTTGCTTTAAAGTCTGCAAAGCGGCCTGCGTACTGCAGAAAAAGACATTCTGGTTGCATTTGCCGTTGGGTGCTTCCAAATGTCGTTTTCTGGGGGTAACCGGGGCAGACGGGCAAGAGGTTGCTTGTACTCCTACCGCTGTGAAGAGTAACGATCTCTCGCCTGCGACATCCGTGGGGCCTGACAGCGAAGAGGATGATCTGGCTGGCCTGGATCTGTCTCAGGATGAACAAAGGGTGTACACATATATTACGGAGCGTAGAACGGCTCAGACCAGAGCCATCGGCATTCTTTTGCAGTGCCAGGACACAAAGGCCAGGTCCATTTTGAAACGGCTTGAAGCTGTTGGCCTTATTGAAGCCTTCGGTAAGGGGCCAACAGCTGGCTACAAACTTTCCACCTGTTATGTGCAACGCACACCGCACTAATTCCTTTTTGACAGTGCTTCATAAAGTGGCGTGGGGAGAGGATCCCCATGCCACTTTTGGGCTGTAGCATCTACGTTTTATTCCTCGCTGTCCCTCGCATAACCCCTCGTTGGGGCTGCCATACCCCTCGAAAATCCCTCGCATAACCATCGTTTTATCACACTTTTATCCCCCGCGAGGGTTATCAAAAATGCTTACAATCAATAATTTCAGTATGTTAATCTAGTCAGCTTTTCCTGTGCCGGGTAAAAAATCGTTATTCTTCAAGCATAGCTTCGGCAGTCGTTGATGCCAAATGCCCCTGTCCCCTTAGTGGGGGGCCTTTCAACATTCGTTTGAACCAGAGACCCATGTGTCAGAGGAGCAGTACCTGCGGGGGCAGCTTCGCTAGTCTTCGGCATGCCTGCAAAACAACTACACCGATGAAACAGCATCTACCGACATCGAACTCATGGGGCCATCCAATCTCATTACTCCGCACCCAATGATATGCAGAAGCTAATCCCCTCAAACTCACATATCAGATTAAGCTTGTTTGGCTTGAGGTTTTTGGCATAACCAGCTTGATTATCTGCAACAACAGCAAAGGTATGATTGTAGTACTTATATAAGACTATATAAGAATAAGAACATAGGAGCATAAGAAACATAAGCACTACTAAAGTAAGAACTATAAGTATTACAACTATGCCACAACAAGTGGCATAGATAGAAATACAAACATGAGAACGATATAGATATGCAAACACAAAACAGTAAGCAAGAAGAAACACAGACAGGATATTCAAATGAACAACATAGACTTTAGACCTATGATGCACGATGATGACCATAGCCTGTATAGACCAACTATACGTGACAATCTAGCAACACTCCTTACGGAGTACGCAACGTTACATAGCAAAACAATGGTTATTCGGTTTGATGTAACCTACCCCAAAGGATTCAAGGCTATCGAAGACAATAGCGACATATCAGCTCTCATGAAGTTGTTGATTCAACAGTGTTCGCGTAAAGGGGTATCACCTGCGTATTTTTGGGTGAGAGAGCAATCCCTTAGAAGCAACAACCAACACTATCACTGCATGCTTTTGCTCGATGGTAACAAGACTTGCAGGTACTACCCCTACCTTGAAGCAGCAGAAGAAATATGGAGGCGGATGCTCAATGTGGATAAGAAAGGGCTGATCCACTATTGTGACAAAGACTCTGACGGCAACAGGCAAGATAATGGCATCATCCTGCGCAGTGATGACCCCAACTACGAAGACAAGATTGATACCGTTATCCGGCAGGCTATGTACTTGGCTAAAGACCACACCAAAGGAATTTACAACGATGGGGTTCGTGATTTCGGTATGACACGTTTGTCGAACATTTCACGCCGTAGATCTCGTAGTACAAGACGCGAACAGGGCCGTGCAGATAGCTTAAGTTGAGCATAATCGGAGACGGCTAAGCTACAGGAGGCTCTAATACTATGCATTCCTTGCATTGCCGTTAACAGCCCACAGCACATCCCCAAGAGGTACCCATGCAGCAAAAATTCCCACACATTGATTCAGCATTTGCTCAAGGCTTCGTTACGGAAGACTTTTTCAAAACCCTTGAACGCGAACTGCCCCCTATGGTCTCTCGGGCAGAAGCGTCACGCGCCACAGGCGGGCTTATCTCTGCCAAAACTCTCAGCAACAACGATGCCCTTCATATAGGCCCATGCGGAAAGATACGGGTTGGTTCCAAGGTTGGCTATACACGAGCGTCGTTTATCGCCTATCTGAGAAGCAAACTGAAAACATATACACTGCAATAACACCCAGAGGGGTATCGCCCCACAGCGATACCCCTCTACTAAGCGCACTCAATGTACATACGGAAAGGACCCCACAATGAGCAGCACTAACAAACCACCCAAAGCTTCCACAAAAATGTTATCCTACGTGTTCAGCCTGGCTGTACAGCATGGCGTTGACGCGGAAGCATTATCATCTATGCATTTCAGCAAAGACTTGGCTGATCTGTCTGAGATCGAAGCAGGTGCCCTTATTGAAATAATCAAGAGCGACGATGCGATCTACAGTGCAGATGAGGCCCATTGCTGCGCCTATGACTTGCCTTAAGTAAGCATCCTCAAATGGGTGGCTTCGTATTTCATTTTGGGCCTGTATAATCATAACCCCAGTAACGTTGCCACGGCCCGCCATGCGGCACCCCTGAAATAACAACGCAACTTTCTGGCTGGTTCACTGCTCGGCAGAACCCCTCGCTGATTTCCGGGGGCATGACCGCGTCCGTGCGGCTGCTTAAATGTCGCTGGGGCAAGTGCCGCAACGATGAAGCCACCGTTTTAGGGTTTAATGATTCTGCAAGCTGGCTCACGCCCTGTAGGTCTGCCCATGCCTCAGTATCAAGGTTGCCCGCAACCGTCCCCAGAAAGGCCACATCCTGCCTCATGGCAGCAAGTAGTGCCGCAGCCCCGCCACCGCCAGAAAACCCGACCAGAAGGATCTGCTCTGCCCCGCATGCAGCCTTGGCCTAGGTAATGGCCGCATCAAGGCTGTTAAGTACCTCCGGCCCAAGCCGCGCTGACGTCCAGTAGCGCTTTGAACACCTGCCGCCTGTCTTCGCCCTGAACATATTGGCATGGTCGCGCCAGATAAAGCACGGGGTGCGGCCCCGGATCACTCATAGCCAGTCGCAGGACCACAGGATTGCGCGGCGTGGGGTCTGTAGATGGCCGGGTGCGAGACTCCTAGGCATGTCCGTCGCCTTCAATATACACGCGCAAAATTTTGGAGTGAGCCGCTAATCCGGGACGAAACAAGCCGTACAAGTAAACGGTTGCGTTGAGAAGAGGCGCTCGGCAATTCCGTGTTCTTGCGCATGAGCACTAGCTTTTTGCCGGGGGGGGAGGAAGCGCAGGCGTACAAAAGCACTGGGCAACGCCGAGAGCAAAGCACAGCCATATCCCAATAATCAGCTCTTCGGTGAATATGCTTCGTTTCATTCTTGTGCTCCTATGTCAGGAACACTGACGTTTCAATGGCAAACTTTGGGGGGGAGGGGCAACTGCAACCTACGTTTCACAGCTTTGAGGGCGTCCATGAAATCCTTCATAGTCACCTTGATGCCTTTAACAGCTCTAGAAGAAATGCTTTTTGTCTGCTGAAGCAGATCCTCCAACGAAAGTACCTTTCTTAAGGCATTCATGGCAGCCGCACGCACCAGCAGGGCTATTTCTGCCCCGGTAAATCCTTCCAACTGTGCGGCCAATGCTGAAAAATCAACATCTGCCGCAAGGGGCAATTTTGCCGCATGAATTGCCAGAATGCTTTTACAGCCTTCACTATCTGGCTTGGGAATAGTAATGACTAGATCAAACCGTCCTGGCCGTATGAGTGCTGGGTCCAACAGATCTATGCGGTTCGTGGCAGCCAGAATAAAAACCATACCCATGTCGTAGATGCCATCCATGAGAGTTAGCAATTGCGTTGTAAACTTTGAATCAAGGCGAAGGCTTTCTGAAGCGGAACGAGATTGCGCAATAGCGTCAATTTCGTCAAAAAAAATGATGGCTGGTTGTTTTTCCAGGGCTTTCTGGAAGACTTCGCGCAATCGCTCCTCGGATTCGCCGTACCACTTCGTTACAAGCTCTGGGCCACTCACGGGGATGAAGGTCGCCCTGCTTTCAGTGGCTACGGCTCTTGCCAAAAGTGTCTTTCCACATCCGGGTGGCCCGCACAGAATACATCCACGTTGGGGTGAAATTCCCAAATACTTAAACACTTCCGGGTGTTTAAGTGGGAGTTCAATGGCCTCTCTAAGGGCCAGAACCACTTCATCAAGCCCCCCAATTTCAGAATACTTAGCTGGCCGGATTTTTTGTGCTGGCTCAGTTTGTTGCTGTGTAGCGCCGCTTGGGAGCATCATTGACGGCTCCTTTTCAACCCATTTTTCAGACAGTGCTGAGGCTGAACGAAAATATTGTTCGACCTTTTCTTCAACGAGCTCTTGATGAAAATGACGGCAAACCTGGAGCCAGCCGCGTTCGGCAATACCGGCCAGCTTCTGCTTCAATGCTTGAGGAGTTAGAAGCTTACCATTCTCTAGGGGCTTGATGTGGGCTAAAAATACGCAGCCCCAATCCCCCCCCTGACGTGGGATACAAGATAAATTCGATGTATATGTTTCGCCGCATGCGTAGACGCGCCAGACGGACTTCAATTCCTCCAATGTAACGGGGGTTCCATCCAAAGACATGGAAGCCCCCACCCTGGTCTTAACATCTTCCCATAACTCGCAAATGGCATCCTGGCAAAGGCTGGCTTCAGAAAAGGGAAGATGTATGCGACATGTTCCCTGCGCAAATGCGCCAAGATCAAATCCTTCTATCGTTTTAGCAAGGCTGAGGGATGTGTCTTGGTTTAAAAACACTGGGAACTCTAGCAGGAAGAACTGTGCACTTTTCACGGCATCCTCTAAGCTGGGGTTATTCGTTAGCCCCAGTGATCCCGAATTCAATCGGTATTTTCATGTAGAAAATTTGCATCTTTTCTTCCTCTATCCTTGAAAAAAGACGCTCACATTCTTCCACTTTTACAGCCAGTTGTATCTCCAATGGTTGCTCGCCCACTTCAAAGAAATGCGCAGAATGGTACACGCCATCGCGGCCATACCCACTTTGGGCAACATTTACTGTTGCCCCTTTTATGCCAAGTTCTTTTGCCTCGTTAAGCAGCCAGTCAGAAATTGAAAGCACGCCATGACTACGTCCCTGCTGGGTAAAAAATGACAGTTTAAACCCGTTCATAGACCACTCCATTATTTTGCAATCATCTTGATTAGAGCGAACGTTCCTATTCCTAAGAAGGTCATGCACAAAGCACCTACGTTGTGTATGGCAATTGAGGAAAGGGCAACAAAGATCCGACCTCTTTGCAGAAGCGTTGCGACTTCTGCTGAATAAGTTGAAAATGTTGTCAGTGCGCCCAAAAATCCGGTGATTATTAGCAACCGCCACTCAGGGCTAAGTGAAGGAAACGTTCCAAACACACCAATTGCAAGCCCCATGCAGTACCCGCCAAGCATATTGGCAACCAATGTGCCAAGGGGAATCAGGGAAAACATCGAGTTCAATGTGAGCCCAAGGCCCCAGCGCACTGCTGCCCCTACTGATGCTCCGGCACTGATGACAAGAAGCGACTTGATCATTCTTAAGCCCTCGTCGTAATAAACGCTTTCGCCCCTGCGTACGCAGCTGTTTCACCAAGGCTCCGCTCAATCCGCATCAATTGGTTATATTTTTCTACCCGTTCGCCACGGCAGGGCGCACCGGTTTTTAAGTGACCAGTGCCAAGGCCAACTGTCATATCGGCAATAAAGGTGTCAGTTGTTTCGCCGCTTCTATGGGAAACAAAGGCTCCCCATGCATTGCGCTGGCACAGGCGCACGGCATCAATGGTTTCGCTGACAGTGCCAATCTGATTCAGCTTGATCAACGCCGCATTGGCTAGCTTTTCATCAATACCGCGCCTGATATACTGGATATTGGTCACAAACAGGTCGTCGCCAACAATTTCTATTTTGTTGCCTAATCTGTCTTGCAGCAGCGCCCACCCCGACCAGTCATCTTCGGCCAGGCCGTCTTCCAGCAGCACAACCGGAAATTCGTCAATAAGGGCCGCGTAATACTCGGTCATTTCTGCGGAGGTCAGTTCACGTCCTTCTGTGCGCAGGTGATAGCGACCGTCCTTGTAAAATTCGCTCGAAGCGGGGTCCATGCAGATGGCAACATCTTTACCTGGGGTGTACCCAGCTTTTTGAATGGCTTGAACAATAAGTTCGAGCGGTTGGCGGTTAGAAGAAACTGCGGGAGCAAACCCGCCCTCATCGCCAACACCAGCCGAGAGCCCCTTTTCAAGCAATACTGCCCGCAGAGCGTGGTACACTTCGCTGCCCCAGCGCACGGCCTCGCTGATATTAGAAGCGCCCTGCGGAGCAATCATGAATTCCTGAAAATCGGCACCTTGCCAGCGGGCATGCACGCCACCGTTGATGATGTTCATGCACGGAACAGGAAGCAGTGTGGCTGATGCGCCCCCAATATATGCGTAAAGCGGCAGATCGGCGGCATTGGCAGCTAGGCGGCATGCAGCCATGGACACGCCCAAAATGGCGTTTGCACCAAGCTTAGCTTTGTTTGGTGTGCCGTCCAGGCTGATGAGCGTGTTGTCTATCAGCCGTTGGTTTCTGCAATCTAACCCGGTGACGGCGTGTTGAATATCGTTGTTGACGTGGTTGATTGCCTGCAAAACACCCTTGCCGCCAAACCGTGCAGTGTCTTTATCCCTCAGTTCCACTGCTTCTCTGGTGCCTGTACTTGCCCCAGAGGGAACAGAAGCTAACGCCCTCATGCCGCTGTTGGTCGTAATTTCCACCTCAAGAGTGGGATTGCCCCGTGAATCAAGAATTTCTGACGCTTGCACCGTTTTAATGCCATAGTCCATGACAGGCCTCACAATGGTAACAGGACAAAAAAAAGGATAACCACCTGAGCGTGGTTATCCAAATACCTGCCAACGCTTTCAGTGTGGCAGGAGTTATCAGCGAATGCGGTTCAAGGGGAACTCCATCCCCTAATTTCTATTTTGTTCCAACCAACCCAAAAGTCAAGCGTGGATGCAATAGGGCTGGCCTCAGCATTGTTTTAGGCTTTATCAGCCCGCTCATAAGCAACTGTCGAAAACTGTTCAAAAACATCTTCGCATTTAGCAATTGCGGCGATGGCCTGTTCTTTTTCTGGTATTTCCACAACTTGGCGTTTCTGAATTTTCTTGAACCAGTTTTTCAGCTTTTCCAGCTCTTCCTCGTTTTCTTCAACCTCTGCAAAGATAAAGTTTTCAGCAGCGGTCTCCTTTTCTATTTCTTTCAGATAGTCTGAGCACTTATCTAAAAGCTCCGTATATTCAAGGCGCGAGGCCTCTCCCAAGTTGTCCAGAACACGGCCTTCGTCGGCCTCGTTCAAAAGCTTTCCTTCAAATACCAGGGATTCGCCCTCAAGAGAAATCACCAGTGCTGCCAGTTCTTCCAGCAATGGGATTCGCTCTTTGTTGAAAGGAATAACCCATAGCCCCCGGTAACTTATGGCCCCAGTTTTTTTCAATTGCCGCCAGACTTGGACTCGGCCTTTAGCCGCCTTGGTCGGCAGGGTGTACGAGAAGAAGAGAAAACGCATAGAGCTACCAGTATGTTAAATGTCGTTTTGCTCGAAGGCCGACATCGTTAAGCCGCGCTAGGCTTGGTTGTGGTCTTCTCACCGTGAATGCGGGCATACAGAGGAAGTGCCAGCAACTGTGCTGTTACCGAGCAAATAACCAGGCCGTGAGGGTTGAAATCGTAAAGCCACCCCATAAACCAGCTGCCCATAAACCAGCTGACCCCAAAGCAGGATTCAAAAAAACCAAAGCTGGCTGAGCGGTTTTCCTTAGAGGTCAAGCCCACAACAGCCGCCTTGAGAATTGATTCCTGCGCGCCCATGCCTATGCCCCAGAGCGTAACTCCAATGGCAATGCCCCAGAAGGAGCTTATGGAAAAAATGAACACGGCAGAAAAGGCCGAGATAATTCCCGACACAATCAGCGCTTTGAATTGAATTTTATCATAGAGCGCTCCAAACACCAAGGCTGCAAAGGCGTCCACTATCATCGCCCACGCGTACAGCAAAGGTAACGAGCTTACAGAAAAAATATTCTGCTTTGCGGCATGCATTGTGACGATGGGAAAATCAATGAACCCAAACGCAAACAGCGAAATCGCCACAAGGTAGAGGATAAAGGAGCTTTTTTTGCTCACTGCCTCATTGCCTGTTGTTTTTTCAAATAGCTCAGGGGTCGGGAAGCATTGCTTTGCCCAAAAAAGCCAGCACATGGTGGCTACCGCCGGAATCCCCAGAACCGCAAAACAAAGCGCATACGACTCAAGCGTGTTTTCACCTCCTTTGAACCAGAGCACACAAAAAAGCAGCACAGGCCCCAAAAATGCGCCCAGTTGGTCAAGGAATTCTTGCAGGGCAAAGGCCTTGCCCACGCCAACCTGAGTGGCGGCAAATGACAGAAGCGTATTTTTTGCCGGTTGACGTATGGCCTTGCCAGCCCTCTCGGACACAATCAGAATACAAGCTAGCATCCACCCATTTTCTGGAACCAGCGCCAGAAAGGGTATGGCGACAACATTGACGCCATACCCCAGCAGGGTCATGCCCCAATAGCATTTTGTCTTGTTGGCTATGATGCCCGTAAATAGCCGGAGCGAATAGCCAACAAGCTCGCCAAAGCCTGAGACAAAGCCGATTGCCGTAGCAGAAGCTCCAAGAAGGGGGAGGTAGGAGCCGTAAACACTTCTAGCTCCCTCATGGGTCATATCTGCAAACAGGCTGACGATCCCCATCAAGACAACAAAGGTCACGGCAGGCGTGGCTGTTTTTTTGCCCAAGAATTTAAGCACCATAACTTCCTCGTGTGTTCAGAGAGTCTACGTGGCTTAATGGATGCCCAAAACTGCGCTCAGCACTTTGTACAGGGCATACGAAACATTACCAGCCAGAGCGGGGGTAAAAAACCATGAAAAAACGATTTCAGCCAGTGCCTTTTTGTTCAGCGTCTTAAGACCGCGCGCGCCGCCAGCCCCTGCAACGCCACCGATGAGCGCTTGGTTCATGGACGTGGGGTATCCAAGCATTGCTGCTGTATGCGCTGTGAGGCTTTGCGCCATTTTTGCGGAAAGCCCTGTGGTTAAATCAAGGTGCAGAATACCCTTTCCAACTTTCTCAAGTATGGGCTTGCCCCAAGTCATAGCCCCTATGCCCATGGCGATGCCGCCAATAAAACCAGCTTTCATGGGGGTGGTAAGACCTAATCCGTAAAAAATGCCTACTGCATTGCCCGTATTGTTGGCCCCAAGCGTGTAGGCCGCATAACAGCATGCCGCAAGCAGAGCCGCACTCAGTAACTTATGTGTTGTCGGGGTAATGGTTTTAAAAACGGAATCGCCCATGCGGGTAAAAACGAATGCAAGTAGACAGCTAATAACAGGGGTACCAACCCAGGTCACAAACAAAAAGACAATGGTGGTTTGCCAAAAAATTGTTGCCCCCATGCCAACCCCCGCGCCAACAACGGCGAAGCACGCTAGCTGGGAAGTAGAAACTGGCCAGCGCATCCATGTGTTTGCAGCTGTCACAAGAGCGGCGGTCAACATCATTACCATGGCTCCAAGATCTGTGACCTGGCTTTTTTCCAGAATGCCTGTTCCCACAGTGTTTACCACATTGCCGCTCTCAAACGTAGCACCCATCAGCGCAAATGCCGCTACCAGAATACAGGCAAGCCGAGGGGACTTTATAACGCCAGCCCCATAAGCCATGCCAAGCGTGGCCCCGGTGTAGTGTGACCCAATGGTCCAGCCAAAAAACAAGCCGGACAAAACCGTGCAGGTTGTGAGAGCGTCTCCAGAAAAAACGTCTGAAAATACAGTTAAAATTTCCATACGAAACCTCCATATTTTTTCAGAACAATCCTTGTTATCTAAATAACACAAACATGCAATACATTCAACTACGATTTGTTACCCTAAAATAACACACTGCTTAACGGCGAGCCGACAAACGTGCTTTCAAGCGCAAGTTAGATAAGCACCTCTTCATCGAAAACTATGTTTATCAATATAGTTGACGTCTATATTACAAGCTTGAATACGGGATAATACCGTTGAAAAGTCTACTCACAGACTATCTCAGACGATATTGACAACAGATCTCAAAGAGAAAAAGGAGTTCTATGACTGCCTATCAATCCGAAAATATCACCGAGCTGGCCAAAGCACTGCTCAATGTGCAACAAACTGTTCAACCTGTTACAAAAGATGCTGAGAATCCATTCACCAAAAGTTGGTACGCAAGCCTCAAAAACGTCATGGACGCCTGCCGCGATGCTCTTATCGAAAATGGCATTTGGTTGTGCCAGTACCCTGTGCCTGTGGAGCAGCCCAATGCCATCGGCTTAGTCACCAAGCTGACTCACGCTGAGTCAGGTCAGTGGCAAAGCTCTCTTGCCGTGGTTCCTTTACCCAAGGCCGATCCGCAGGGCATGGGATCTGCAATAACGTACTCCCGTCGCTATGCTCTAACCGCCATGTTGGGCATGGTAACTGAAGATGACGATGGTGAAGGTGCAAAAAATGGCAAAAAAACGCCCACACGTCCAAAATTACCCGTAAACGGACCTGAATCGCAAAAAGCGCGACAACGCGACCCGTCCGCTGCAAACAACATTTCATCCCCCTCAAATCGACCGCCAGTAAGCCTTGAAAATCTCACACCGCTGGAGGGCATCACCTACCAGCAGGTTACCACTCAGGACGGACGACCTTGCATCATTGCCACTGGCAACACACAGGCAAAAAAGGAATTGCTTACCGGTTCGGGCTTCCGCTGGAACCCGCAGAGAAAATTGTGGTGGAAGTATGTCGATGCCGCATAACAAAAATCAAAATACCGCGTGAAAGGGCTGCCTGATGGCGGCCCTTTCACGTTTATGGAGGCTAAACCATGGAACAGAAGGACCGGACGGAAGGATTACGGGCTCTAATCAGGCAAGGCCTGCAAGCCGTTGCCCACAAAGACACACTTGCCCATCTGGGCGACCGTTCCAGCTACATCGGTATGAGTGACATTGGCCAGCACTGGGAATGCCCACGGGCTGCGCTGGCCAGAAAAGTAATGCACACTACAAACAGCCTGGATCGCCTGCTTACGCTGCAGCGTGGGCACTGGTTTGAATCTGGGGTTGGGCAGGCTCTTGTATCACTGGGCCTGCACGTACTGCCTCAGCTTGAGATCGACTGGCAACATAAAGGCGTGCCTATCAAGGCTCATCTTGATTTTGTGCTAGTCTGGGGCGCACCCGTCAATGCCATACGCATTCTAGAAGTGAAAAGCACAGACAAGTTGCCAGCTTCGCCTCATGATTCCCATCTGCTGCAACTACACGGACAAATCGGCCTTCTAACAAAAGCGTGGAGCAAGCCCGTCTTCAGCCTTCGTGCTGAGGACGGCACGCTTCTGCATGACAAAATAACCTTCCCTCAACTTTGCCGTGCTCAGTTTGGCCTTGAGATGCCCCCAACTGCTGCTGAGGCAAGTATGGAAGCATGGTTGCTCTGCCTCTCCATGAAGGAAGTAAAGGCGTTTGGCCCCTATGGCTTTAACCAGGCCATGCTTGATACGGCCCTTGACCATGCGGCGCAGCTTTGGGGCGAGCTTGCAGCATTTCGCGCCGGGCACATAACCCTGGCACAGGTGGATTGCGCTCAAGGTTTTTATCCCTTGTGCTCATACTGCGAGCATAACGGCGACTGCCCCAAATTCCCGCAGGGCGTGCAAATGCCCCAATGGGAACCAGCTCTGGAAAAGCTGGCGGCCCTCAAGGAGCAGCGCACCGCTTTAGACAGCGAAATAAAAGAGATGGAAACTGTGCTCAAGCTGGTTCACCGCCAGGCTGGTACACGGGATTGGGTAGACACGGGAAACTACCGATTCCGCATGTCAGTGGCAGCAGGGCGCACCACTTTGGACAAGGATGCTCTGCGGGAGGAGTTGACCGAGATTTTTAACTCTGAGCACATGGGCGGCATCGACGTGGACACCTTGCTGGCCCGTTGCGAGCGCACAGGCTCACCTTTCGAGAAATTGAGTATTTCGTCCATAAACTGAGAAGTGTGACGCTCATGACCATACCCACACTTTTTTCACGTTAGCCACAATAGCCCCGCCCTGAGGCTGTTTTCGTTTTAAGGAGCTAGGCATGAATAATATCGACGACCTTAGTAACCTGCAGCCCACCGACCTTGATGCCGGGCAGGTGTTCAGCGGCAAACCATCTGGTACCACGGTCAGGGGCTACGCCGTTCCTTCGGTCTACACTCCGGCCATTGACCACGCCTATATGTTCCATGAGTCCAGCCGTGATGTTGTGGTCTGGTTTCTCAACCCACAGGAACCGTTGTACGTATTCGGCCCTACAGGCTGCGGTAAAACGACATGTATCAAGCAGCTGGCAGCCAGGCTTAACTACCCTGTCTTTGAGGTTACCGGGCACGGGCGTCTGGAGTTTGCCGACCTTGTTGGTCACCTGGCCGTCAAAAACGGCAATATGACCTTTGAGTACGGCCCGCTTGCGTTTGCCATGCGGTATGGAGCGATTCTGCTGCTGAATGAGATCGACCTAACATCCCCAGAAATAGCCGCAGGCTTGAATAGCGTGCTGGACGGCTCCCCCCTGTGCATAGCGGAAAACGGCGGTGAATTAATTGTGCCGCACCCGATGTTCCGTCTGGTTGCCACGGCCAATACCAATGGCGGCGGTGATGACACGGGCCTCTACCAGGGAACCCAGCGGCAAAACCTCGCCTGGCTGGACCGCTTCACAATTTGTGAAGTTGGCTACCCATCTGCTGAGGTGGAAAAGAGTCTGCTCGCTAGACGCTTTCCATCACTGCCCGGATCTCTGTGCGCCACCATGGTGGATTATGCCAATGAAGTTCGCAAACTGTTCATGGGTGGAGCTTCCACCAGCAATCTGACCAACGCCATAGAAGTTACCTTCTCAACACGCAGCTTACTGCGCTGGGGGGATTTGACTGTGCGCTTTCAGCCGCTGGCCCATCAGGGCATACAGCCAGTCACCTACGCCCTCGACCGGGCGCTGGCCTACCGTGCAAGCCGTGAAACCCGCGCCATGTTGCACGAGCTGGCTCAGCGCATGTTCCCACAACAAATGGAAGCTGAAGATTCAAACGCTACCTCTACCAACAGTTCAATGTAGGAGGCTATAATGACACAACTTGTTTCTGACATTCGCATCTTGGACAATTTATTGGCCCTCAACCTCAACGTCAGCTTGTGGTCTGCACGTCGCAAGATGAGCCAAGAGGACTTGGGCGGCGCAGAGCTACCCCCTGAAGATTTGGCCTCGCTGGGCTCAAAGCGTATTGCTGACCCGGAAAACCTCAAGGTGTTCGGCACGCTCAAGGCTCGCGCCTTCAACTATCTCGATCGGCACGGGGTGCGGTTCATGTCCGGTTGGGCCATACCTGAAGAAAAGGCCGGCGAAATCGTGCAGGAGCTGCTCAACATCCGCGCCGAATTCCAGAAAGAAAAGGAAGCATTTCTAGCTGACTATGACCAAAATGTGCAGGCATGGATTGAGAAGCACCATCAGTGGGGCGAAATTATTCGTAATTCCCTTGTGGGGCCTGACTATGTACGAGCCCGCATGGATTTCCGCTGGCAGTTGTACAAAGTGGCCCCGCTTGAGCAGCACACGGACAACACCGCTGTGCTGGAAGCCGGTCTGGCGGAAGAGGTGCAGGGCCTCGGCGGCACCCTGTTTGATGAGGTGGCCAAGTCGGCTGACGATATATGGCGCAGGGTTTATCACGGCAAGACGGAAGTGACCCACAAGGCGCTCTCACCGTTGCGTACCCTGCATGCCAAACTCACGGGCTTGTCATTTGTAGAGCCGCATGTGGCCCCGGTGGCTGACATCGTTCAGGCTGCACTAATGCGCATGCCCAAGAAGGGCAACATCACAGGCACAGACCTGCTGCTGTTGCAGGGGCTGGTATGCCTGCTCAAGGACAGCGTGGCTCTTGTGGGGCACGCCCAAAAAGTTATTGAGGGGTATGGCCCGGCATTTGTGCTGGATGCCCTGTTGGCTGGTCCGGGAGTTATTGCTGAGCAAGACGGCAGCTCAATGCAGGTAGACTGTGCTGCTGATGGATATGATGACGTGCCTATTCTGCCCAACATACCTGTGGCTGATAGCGCTTTGCCGCATCCTGCCATACCCAGTCTGGGCCTGTGGTGACACCATGATACGCACAAAAGACGTTCTCAACTGCCTGCCCCTTTTGGCATCCATTCTGGGTGACCGCTATGGCGTGCAGGTGCGTATTGGCGGCAAGGAGGCCTGCACCAACGGTAAGGTGATTCACTTACCCTCATTGCCAATGGATTGTGAGCATGAATTGTTGGCACTGGCCAAGGGCTTCACAGACCATGAGGCGGCCCATATACGGCACACAGATTTCAGCGTGCTGAAAGCTGCAAGCCTTGATTCTGTGACCTTTAATTTGTTCAACTGCCTCGAAGATTGGCGTGTTGAAAAGAAGCTGTCGGGTATTTTCCCAGGTTGCCGGAGAAACCTGAACTGGTTGATACGACGATTCTTTGTAGAGCAAGCACCAGCAAGGGCCGGGGACGATTCCCCGGCCCTTGCTGTTTTGGACTATGTGCTGTTGACGGTGCGGGTCTGGGATGTGGATGAGGTGGTCCCGGCACGCCAACACGCGGCAAGCGTCGTGGAGAAGCACTTTCCCGGATTGAAAGATGCCCTGGATGCCATCTTGGTCAAGGTTTACATCCATTGTCCGGATACTGCGGCAGCAGTCGAATATGCTCGACAAATTGCCGTATGCGTCAGGCAGTGGGAACCTCCTCGACATGTTTCAACTAGCAAATGCGCGAGCACGAACGACCAGGGAGCTACACCTAGGGCGACAGGGAAGACCAACGATTCTGCTAAACAAATTGGCCAGCAATCTGAACCGGTCCAACCATCGAGTGCTTTATCACTCAAGGCCCTGTTTCATGCTGAGGCGCAGGACCTACCCCAGAACATCGGCGAAATCATGGCGATTGAGCTTACCAGTTGCAGCTCAAAATCAGCAGGAGATGCGCTGACCGTGGCCGTGGAAGGCACCCGTCTGGCAGCGCCCTTGCCAGCAGAGCATAAGCTGCAAGCGCTTCAGGCCAGCATTGCCCTGCGCACTCGCCTTCAGGGCTTTCTGCAGGCGCAAACGCAAAGGCGATGCAGTATTGGGCGCAGGGGCACACTGCACGCCAATTCGCTACACCGTCTGCAGGTTGGCAATGCTCGTGTTTTCCAAAAAGAGTCATTGCAACTGGGCCTCAATACGGCTGTCCATATCCTGCTGGACGTAAGCGGCAGCATGGCTGGCGCACCGATTAATCTTGCCAATCGAGCATGCTTTGCCGTGGCAACTGCGCTGAGCCATATTCGTGGCGTGAATCCGGCAGTGACGGCCTTTCCCGCAGTCTCAACCAATTCAGTATTCCCAATCATGCGGCATGGTCAGCCGTTGCCAGATATGTTCGACATTCGGGCTTCTGGCGGCACCCCCTTGGCAGGGGCACTATGGTGGGTTTTGCAAACCATGCTGCACCTCAAAGAGCAGCGCAAAATGATCCTGATTATCACTGACGGCATGCCGGACAACCAACTGGCTGCAAACAATGCCATAGGGGTGGCCCAAAAACTCGGCTTTGAAGTTTACGGCCTTGGCATCAGAGATGAGCACATCACTCGCCTGCTGCCACACACAAGTAAGGTGGTCAACGATCTGCCTGATCTGGTGCCTGCCATGTTTGCCATGCTGCAGGCTGCCTTGCTCAAGGGTGGTGAAGTATGATGGTGCCCCTCGATTTCAGCCCTTGGTACCGAACGGGGTTATTCCGTCTCTTTACGCTTAACAAAAGGCGGCGCATCCCGCGTTGCTAAAAACAATGGAGGGCATATGAACCCACTGGCTTGGATACCAGTAGCCATCGCCGTATTGCAGGTCATCAAAGATAACTGGGACGACTAGCCCACAAGGCTGGCATGCAGAGGGCGGGGCAAGCCCGCCTTCTGTCATTTCGTAAGAACAAAAGGAGTAAAAACATGAGCAATAAGTGGGCATTTATAGGCGGTATACTGGCTGGGATCGCAGGAGTATTCACTGCGGCGGCGATTTCTGTGGAGATGGAAGACCGAGGTGTCAGCAGCCGCGATACCGTGGGGGAACCGGAAAAGTTGGCCTTACCAGAGTAATCGCGTTTAATGAGGCACAAGCCAAAGGGCAGGCACTTAGAAGGGTGCCTGTCCTTTGGCACTATCTATATGAAGTAGTTATTTTTTCTTCTTTCTCTTGCCATCTTCAATGGGCAGGATTTCTCCAGCCGCAATACTTTTTTTCGTAACTTCATAGACACGATGCAACTCTCGCATTACCGAAGACTCATCATGCCCTTTGTAGTTGACAATGTCTGACGCACATAAAGTCTTAACCGCAGCTGTTTTTGCATTTTTTTGTTCAGTTAATGGGCTGTTACACTGATCCCAAATCCATAAGCCAGCTCGCCTTTTTAGTGTAGAATTAGAATAGAAAGATCCAGGAACAATGTTCTTCAATGCAGTTTTAGCTGCTGATGCCTCCAGCCTGTCAATTTGGCTACCAGCATTGGTCGCTTCCCGAAACTTCATAAGCCGCTTTCTATGTAGACTTTCCTCTTCAGGCAAAACATGCGGATTTGTATAGGGATCAAAATCAGAGGAATGAAAAAATGTTCTACATAGTGCGAGATCTTTTTCATCAATCATCGGTTTAATATCGATGCTAGGTGGACATGAACACAAATCGGTAATGAGCAGGCCATATCTGAGTGAAATTAATGTTAAATTTTTTATTATGGTTGTTATTTCAGGAGATTCCAATAGATTTTTACACAAGGCAGAATTGGCTATATACGGCTCAGCATCTCTTTGGGATAATCTGAAGTGATGATAAGCGACATACCATTGCAAGTCATCGATTGTCTGGCGTACATTTTGCGCTGAATACTCAAGCAAGTTATCTTTATAAATATCTATTTCAACAAAAATATGAGACAGTAAAATGCTACTTGTTACCAAGTTTATGACATTGTCATAAAGGACTAAAATACCATTGAAATCCATTTTCCTACAAGAAAAAGCGGTGCCAATATTCTCTTTCACATCTTCAGGATCGTTTTCGTCAAATAATACATTCTTGTCTGTAATGAATTTTCTCTTCCTATACTGAGCAAGAAAAAACTGCTTCTCCAGGATAAACTGCATGGAATTTTTTAGATCCTCATCGGTGGAGGCATCATATCTCGGCATAGCATCCTCTTTCAGACAATTTGTTTCTATTGTTATGGCATGTTACTGAAAATAGTCTCGTTCTTATCTGCTTCCCCGACATTGTCGCCTTTATTCTCCAGAATTTTTACGGCAGATCGCAACCCTTCAGGCGAAAGGTGGCTGTATCGTTGCGTCATAGAGAAGTCGGCATGTCCCATGAGCTCTTTTACTTCGTAGAGACTCACCCCCCCCTCTACGAGCCACGAAGCAAACGTATGGCGAAGTGTATGAAAACAGACACGTAAGCGTGGATCTTCAATGCCGGTATTGAACATTTCATCAGCAATGCGTCGAAATGTTTTGGACACTCTGTCAAGTCTGTTGCCTTTGGCATCAAGGAAAATCAGCCCGGAAGTTTTTTTGCCCTTGCGTTCCAGAACACTCTTGACTCTAGCGGTCATAAAGGCGAAACGGTTAGCTCTTGCCTTAGGATCGCGGATCAGCATCTGACCGCGTTCAAGATCACAGTCTTCCCAGCAAAGAGCCGCAACTTCACCAAACCGCAAACCACAATCCAGCGCGAATATAGACATATCGTAAGAAATAGGACTGCGCGCGGCAAGGGCTGTAAGGAGTTTATCCGACTCATCTTGAGTTAGATAGCGTTGTCGTCGATTGTCTTTCTTGGGAATCGCTACATGCCTTGTCGGGCAATCTCCTGAGACAATACCATCCCTATGTGCAGAAGTCCAAATTTGAGATATTATCGCTAGGGCGTATTTGACACTGCCAGGTGCCTTTCGATCTTCCAGCATCGCCCTCTTTATCTTTTCGACATCAAAAGCTGACAACGCAACTAGTGATGTATCGCCTATAACGGGTTCAATCCACTTGTTCCACAGCGCATTCTCAGCCATACGGCTGCCACTCGCTTTATAGGCTTGTGCAGGCCAATAGGTCTCTCGCCAGTATTCGGCTATCGTAATTCTCGCAGCCTTAGCAACCTGATCCGCGAGATCCTTCTCTTTTCGTTTCTGAGCCTCTTGCGCACGCCTTTCACGAAGCGAGCGTGCACCTTTACCGGTGCGTTTGGCTTCTCTAAGCCTGGCAAGCTCAAGGCGTGCCTTGTCAAGCGTAACACCTTCAGATGCCCACCCGAGGGCTTCTTGATGGGTTTTACCATCGACCGTGAAACGAAGAACAAAATACATGTCTGGCTTGACACCGTGCTTGCGGGTGGGATGCTTACGACAACGGATGCCGGATTCAATGCGCGACCAATCTGTATTTTTTGATTTGTCATACTCCATACACCCCTCCGGCATGCATCTAGGATTTCTTGAGACCTTTGTGCCATATTTGTGCCATATTTACAGGATAAAGGCAATGAGGCACTATGAAGGATAGTGAAATTAGCATGCTGAAAATACACAGAAAAAAATAGATTTAGCATTCAATACCTCTCCTGGAAATTCATAAGGGAATTGAATGGCATTCAAGAGGTCAAGAGTTCAATTCTCTTCAGCTCCACCAGATACGTAATCAAAACCCCCGATCATTGAAAAATGGTCGGGGGTTTTTGGCTTATATAAACATGAGTCCACAACTCAAGAAAAACTATGCGCTTTTCAAGTCCTGAATCAGATTCGTCAATTCTTGGGTCTGAACTGCCAAGTCAGAAACAGCCTTGGCGGCTTCTGACATGGCTTCAGCGATCTGCTGCCCCATATCATTAACTCGAACAATTGACTGATTGATTTCTTCACTTGCGGCTGATTGTTCTTCGCTGGCTGTAGCGATGGCATTAACTTGGTCTGCGGTAGTATCCACAGTAGTAACAATTTCCTGAAGAGCTTGACCTGACAGGCCCGCCAGTTCTGTAGCTTTGTTTACCTGATCCACAGCATGCTCCACACTGGTCATGCTTTTTTCAGTACTTTCTTGGATAGCCTTGATCGCAGTACTGACATCTGTTGTGGAAGCCATAGTTTTTTCCGCCAGCTTACGTACTTCATCCGCAACTACTGCAAACCCGCGTCCGGCTTCACCGGCCCGCGCTGCTTCAATAGCCGCGTTCAATGCCAACAGGTTGGTCTGATCTGCAATATCAGAAATAACGCCCATTATTCGCGTAATATTCTGGGCATGCTCATTGAGCAGAACCATATCATCTTTGAGTTGTTCAGAAACCTGGCGCACACCCTCAATGCTCTGCAATGACTGTGCAACAACATGGGCACCATATTGTGCCTTTTCCTTAGTGTTTGCAGCGGCACTGGAGGCCTCGCTAGCGCTTCGGGCAACTTCTTGCACCGTAGCGTTCATCTCATTCATGGCTGTGGCTGCTTCCGACAAGCGGTGGGCAGATTCTACTGCCCCTTTGTCAGACTGCTCAATCTGGGCAGCTAATTCTGTAGAAGCCGAAGAGATTATGTTTCCTGCATGCTCAAGCTTATCTGCCGCTATCAGCATGGCTTGAGTTTTTTTCTGTGCTTCTTGGCTGGACACTTCGGCCTGTGCCATGGCGGACTGCGCTTTCACAGACTGCTCGTTGGCATTTTCAGATTCACGCTTTGCATTGTCAATATGTTGCTTCAGAGCACTCACCATTTTTACTAGTGAACCGTAAACACCCTGCTTGGAACTGCCATCGTCAATATCGTAGTCTCCGTCCACGACTCGCAGGGCAATTCCATTCAATTCCCCTGGATCCTTGCCTAGTTGGCCTGACACATTGCGAACCAGCAACAAGGAGAGAAGAATGGATAGTACAAGAGAGCACACTGCAAGGATAATGCCTACCAGTCGAGAAAATTCATACGTGGCTAAGGCCGTTTCACTTAAGCGGTCAGCGCGCTGATTAATGAGTTCTTCCAAGTTATCTATGCTCGCGCTCATCTCTTTGTAGGCGCTTTGGGATTCGCCGAGCAGCAAGGTAACGGCCTTCTCCGTTTGATCTTCTCGTGATAATGTGAGTAGTTTTTTGGCGATATCCCTATATTTGGTTCTGCTACTGAGATAGGCTTGGAAGACTTCCTTGCCTTTAGCTGTAATGAGCAAGGTTTTGATCTGATCTATGTCTTTGGAGACGCGTTCAGACCATGATTGCATATTTTTTTCAAATTCAGACTTTCGTGTTGAATCTGTGGAATAAACATGAAGAATCTCGTTTATACGATATTCTGAGGCCGCTTTGTCTACTTCTCCCATTAGTTTCATAAGTGCAAGCTGCCGATAGCTGATTTCCCGAGAGAGATCGTTAACCCCAGCTAATTGCACAATGAAATACACTACTAATCCGACCATGAGCGCAGTCAAAAAACCCATGCAGGTAGAAACTTTTGCCGCTAATTTCATAATTANCTCCCTATAAGATCAACGTTGAAAGTCGTGTGAAAAACTTATCGGTAAATACTATCTTTACTTAAGAGCATTGACCAGCTCCATTTGGGTGCCCTGAAAAGTGGGTTCGTGACCAGCCCCTTTTTTTGTACTAGGTTAAATGTTAGTGGTAGATCCTTTGTGGTTCTGCTTCTGCCGCCTGTATGGCCGATAATTCTGGCGGAGGCGAAATAGGTCCTATTTCTCCTCTTTGGGGAGGGGTAAAAACTGTCAATGGGCAAGCCTATCGCTGAAGCCATGTCAGAAGCCGCCAAGGCTGTTTCTGACTTGGCAGTTCAGACCCAAGAATTGACGAATCTGATTCAGGACTTGAAAAGCGCATAGTTTTTCTTGAGTTGTGGACTCATGTTTATATAAGCCAAAAACCCCCGACCATTTTTCAATGATCGGGGGTTTTGATTACCTATCTGGTGGAGCTGAAGAGAATTGAACTCTTGACCTCTTGAATGCCATACTAAGGCATCATGCCCCAAGCCTTACACCGCCAATAAAATCAGGCTATTAAATGTATATTTTTCGTCCATTTTGATACATTTCGATACATTTTGTATATCCCAATCAGATTTCATGCGTAAGGATTTCAAGCACTTCCTTGTCCTCAATGCCCAGGTATCGCATGGTGACACTAGGGGATGAATGGTTGAACCTTTTGCAGATTAGCTCAAATCCCACACCAAATTTTGTCCTCTGAATATATCCGAAGGTTTTTCTAAGGGAATGTGCGCCATAATTGCCTTCAAGGTTTATGGTTTTGCACCACTCCTTAATCATGCGGTTTACGGTCATAATCGTAAGAGGCTTCTGGTGGCCTCTTCGGGATTGGAATAGGTAATCATCATCATAATGGTTAGATGCCTCCAGATGCCCTCTGAGGGCCTTGTAGACCTCCCTGTTTATATAAAGGGTGTTGGTCTTTCCGGTCTTGGATTCTCTGATTTGTATGGCTTGTCCGGGTTTGGCATATTTGACGTGTGAGATTTTGAGTTTAAGCAAATCGCCAGTTCNGATTCCGTTGTTGATGCCAAGCGTGAAAAGCAGCAAATCACGGGGCCGTGATGCAAGCAGCTTTTTAATGGATTGAATATGGGACAATTCTCTGATTGGTTGAACGAGTGTTGATGATCCGTTTTTGGGGTGATTTGGGTTATTCATGGCATTGCCTCAATGTTAAATTAATATGTAAAATAAGTATATTACTTAACATTGCATGTACACTGCCACTAAATGAAATGAATAATGCATTAAAATGATTAGATAAAATGACAGAAGTTAAGTTTTATAAAGAACTTATTCTTTAATTTCCGATAGTTATATGTAATTTTTCGATTCAGGGAACTTGAAAAAGTTAGCATTGGGAATGAGAAAATATCCACGCATTTGAATCTACATGTTGAATAAGTGATTGAATGTTCAATCAAANAACTAGCATGATTTAAAAAANGNANATTGGAAAAAAATTGAATTTATTTTGCAAATTTTTTNATTTTAAGTGATTTTGGAAACTGGTTTTCGATAAATTATATTCAAGAAAACGGATATATTTAAATTTGAATATGGACATATAAGAATAGAATGAAATTGTTTTATAGAAAATAATGGTAACTGAGAATTTGAAAAACTTGTTTTTCAAATTTGAAGTTAATCCCGAAGGGATTTAATGCAAATGAGAAATTGAATGGAAATATGAATTGAATGGATTAGATTCAGATTCGGATTTTGATTTGATGAATTTGTTTGATTAGAAATCCCGGAGCGGGATTTAACTTCGAAGTTGAAAAACAAGTTTTTCAAATTCTCAGTTGCAATTTTTATTTTGAAAAGACATTTTAAATGATTTTATATTATTTCATTCTTCTTAAAAAAGAATTATATACGATTTGTTGTATATAATTTATTGGAAACTGGTTTCCGAAATCATAGTTTTGAATAAAAAAGTGATATTTTTTTAAATTTATTTTTTATTATTAATTTTTAAAATTATTTTTATTTCGAAATTATTTTTTTAAAAATGATTTTAAATATAATTTGCGTGTCAGAATGACAGATTTGCATACAAAATTTCCCCAAATATATTTTAATAAAATATAAAAAATTACAAAAAATACGCATAAGCGTCATTGTGACATTCCCCAAGCCAGTCAAATAAAAAGGGGAGGCTTCATACCTCCCCAAAAATCTGAAAATTCCCTAACCACACCGACCTGACAATCTACTTCAGTATAGCAACAATAGCCCGGTAGATTTTTGCCAGTTCTTCATCTGAAATACCGTCAATTAATATATTGATTTTCTTAATTAAATTTTCGCGCGTATCTACATGACCAAAGTTCAACAACTCCGGCAGTTCTATCTGCAAGGCGTCAGCAAGCTTTGCCAAAACGACTACCGTGGCATTTGCCTCGCCGCGTTCAATCTCTCCGAGATATTTCCCGCTGATACCCGCAAGCTCAGCAGCTTGGTCTTGTGACATCCCACCTAGACGCCTCACCTGCTTAAGCCTCTGGCCCAATCGAATAGCAAAAGTCATAATTTGCCCCTTAAAGCCAATTATAGGTGACATTTTATGGCTATAAACCCACTAAAAGTGTTTACTTGGGCTAGAATGCCGTTTATAGGTTATTTTTATAAAGCCAATAATACCTATAACTGGCTTACAAATGGGAGGATTCTATGTTTAAGCGAATGGTATTTGCTATTGCTCTGATTTTTGCCCTCAGCGCACCAGCAATGGCAGAGGTTAATGGCGTTTATGGGGGGCTTAAATTCCTTGACTCGATCCAATCGACAGGAGCCACCTCACATTCCAAAAACTTCGACTACTTCGGCATTGATACCTATGGCCAGAATACCGTAGGTGGCGGCGTCTTTGCGGGTTACGACTTTTACCCCAAGTTCAATGCCCCATTTCGTGTCGAAGTCGAGTACGACATGAGGAGCAGCGCACGCACAGAATGGTCCGGCACGAAGAACACACGAACGGGTTCAATCGACGCCACATGGAATGTGAATACCCTTTTTGCAAATGCCTACTGGGATTTTCATAATAGCAGCAAGTTCACCCCCTATATTGGCGGTGGTCTCGGCATGGGCTTTATCAACAGCAATTATGACATTCATGGACGAAACGGCGAAAGCATGTCGGCATCGTCTATGAATACCGTCTTCGCATGGAATGTTGGCGCGGGCTGCTCATATGCGTTCACGGACAATGTTTCTGCGGATCTTGCCTACAGATACGTTGGTCTTGGCAAAAACAAAACATCGTACAATGACGACAGCATAACCACCAATCCGGCAATGAATGAAGTCAGTCTTGGACTTCGCCTTACATTCTAATTAGCTGTTATAAATTGAAAAAATGGGGATAGCTTTCATGCTATCCCCATTTTTTTGCCTGCACATTTTAATGGTCAAATGAAAACTCGTTAGGTCAAAGTTAGCTTAACAATCCAGATTTCTTAGTTCTTTTTTTAATCCTGTACTTTGTCACATATTCTGAAGGAATGTCCTCTAAAAAATATTTGGCACCTTTTTTAATATCTTTCTTTAATCTCTCAATATTAATCTCTTGTCTCAAAACATTAAGCGTCTTTCTCCATGTAAGTGCATTCCCCATATTCCCATTTAATATTCTACTAAAAGCCGATTTTGATAGCCCACATTTTTCAGCATATATTTTTTGCTCAACCACATCGTTTTTATAAAATGCAAAATATAATCTGCACCATGACAAAAATTCTAAATCCTTAGCTAGTGCAATTTTTGCTTCCTTAAGTGTCTGCTCTTTTTTCCCAACAATAGACTTTTTTAAATCTAACTTAACAGCGAGTTCTTTAATAGCCTCATTTTTATCAATATTTTTAAACTCTGTATAAAACTTGATTGCATTCCCATGCCAACCACAAGAAGCATTATGGCATTTGGCTAATTGCTCTGGATAAATTTTAAATGACCATGTGTTACAAAAAGGGCATTTTATATTGCCACTTTTTTCCGAAATATCACAATTTGCTTGTACGAGCACATCTTCAAACATCACAGTTTCATTCATTTAATCCTCACCTATATTGAGGTTACAAGTTTCTAACAAATTGTCCTACAACACTTTGTGCTTGACGAATTCACTTTTCATTAGATGAAGCTTTTACAGCATTCAAAAAATCGAAGCATGAAGTCATTATAAACTGTTTCTTTGGGTCTTTTTCAAATGTTGCTTTTCGTATAATTCAATCCATAAAATTCTTATTTGAATCCTCATCAATTAAGTATTTGTTTACTAATTCATTTTCCATATTTTTAAATCTCCATTTTTATAAATATTTATGTACATATTCAAGATGTTTGTGTACATATTTATACATATTTATATAAATGAGGCAAAAAAATGTGCGAATATTTAACCATTAAACAGGCAGCAGCATATTGTAGTTATAATGCTGCTTATTTCGGTAGAATCATGGAACAGTATAAAATACCAAAATATGGACCAAATAAAAACAGAATCAGAGTTCTTGACCTTGAGGCATGGATGAAAAATCCAGAAGTTTTTGCAAACATAGATGCAGAAATTCGTTCTGGATTTAGGAGGGTTGTTTAATGGCCGTCAGCCAAACCAAGTCTGGCAACTGGTATGTCCAATACCGGGTGCCAGGGCTTGTCAGCCCTAAGAAGGATTATTTCGGAAACGAGTCAGAAGCGCAAGAATTGGCCTTGAACAGAGAAATGGAAATCAAATCAGGGCATATATATACGGTTGCGGCCCTTTCAAATTCTCGGCAAATATACCTTGATGATTTAGGGCAATGCTACCTTGATTTTCTCAAGGTCAAAGACAAGACAACTTCTTGGATTGGCACACTCAAATTTTTGCTAAACGAGCATTTTCTGCCCTGCCTTTGCCATCTTCCTGTTGACCAAATATCCTTCAAGGACATTCTGGCTGTTGCAGCACGGTTCACAAATAAATCCCCAGCTACCCAAAACCGGTATATGGACAGCCTACATGCCATCTTCCGGTTTGGTATTCGACATGAGTTGACCACCAATGACCCCATGTCGAATTGGCAAAAGAAGCGTGAATTACGGCGTGACATGCGCCTAACGATCAAAGACCTCGCAAAAATTTATGCTGCTGCACCTGACCATCTCAGGTGGATCATCGAGGTTGAGTGGGAGCTTGGAATGCGGCCCGGCAACTCAGAGCTATTTTCATTGCTTTGGCAGGACATAGACTTCAACCAAGGCACAATTCACATACGGGGAACCAAAACGGCAGGGTCAGACAGAACGATTCCTATGACACCCAATTTCCGAGAAAGGCTGCTTTCAAAACGCCAACTTGCTCAATCACCATATGTGATTGAAAAAAATGGTCGAGGCATAAAGCAATGCCGAAAGTCATTTAAAAGCGCCCTCGAAAAGGCCAAGATTGACTATCCCGTAAGGCTCTATGACATTCGGCACCTTTTTGCCTCGACCATGCTTGCAAATGGAGGCGACCTCAAGGCCGTTTCCAAACTCCTAGGACATAGCTCCACCAGAATGACGGCGGATACATATTACCATGAACTCCAAGGAGAAAAGGAGCGGGCCTTGAGTGTTAAACCCCATCTATTTTAGTGGTTCTTCTGCCTCAATATCTTTAACTAATTTTATAAATGATTCATCAGGAAGCATTGATTCTTCATTTTTTGATTTAATATCAAGCTTTTTTGATGATTCAAAAAAGTCATTCACTTTAACACTGTTCTGAGACCATGGAATATAGCAAGAAAATTTCTTTCCATATATTTCTTTTGCCTCATTTGCAGAAGGCATATCAATACATCTCGCAGCTGAAATCCTTGATTTTTTGAAGGTATATGAGCCTTCTTTGCCATTAGTAAGTTTTTGAGTAAACATTACTGGACTAATAGCCTCACCCTTAAAATATACATTGTTAGACTTTAAGTATTGAATATACAAAGTGTAACTTTTATGCAGATCAGATGTTTTAACTTTTTTTGAAAATACAATATTAAGGCTTGGTGCAAGCCAGTCTAATTCAGCATTGTCATGTTCATCAGATGATAAATTATCAATCAAATCATATAGCCATCTATCAAACACATCCATGCCAAACTTGACATCCTCAAACAATGCTTTACTTACTGGAGGTGTGAGCACGTCGCGTTTGTCAAAGCTATATTCCTTCAAGAAGTTGAAGAAATGCACTACTTCTTTATCCTTCATTGCAGTATAAAGTTTTTCAAAATAGTTTTTGTCATTTTTATGTTTATTGCTTATTCTTAATGGAAAAAACCTTCTTTCATCATAGGAAGCAGGAACAGATCCTGTTTCATTGGTAAGAAAGATTACTCTAATATAGTTATCCTTGCTTACAGCATCGATGCATTTTTTTTCTATCATTATACTGCCGTCAGTAATCATAGATTTTAATTTGCCTTCTGCTTTTTTGTCTCCTGCCCACACTGCTTCATCAGCAGCGATGAGTAGCTTGGAAAACAAATGCCCATTAAAATTCCCTGTTAGATGATGTGCTGACGCTACATGAATGTACATATGCCCAAGGATTGATTTTGCCAGAATTTCGAGAAAAGTAGATTTGCCAGTTCCCTTTTCTCCTTTAATAGCAAGTGCAATACCTGGTTTTTCATCTGGATATTGAATTATATGAGCAAACCACTTTAAAATATATTCATAATATTCATCATCACCATCACACCAAACATTTTTTAAATGGTGCTCAATACATGGAAAGTCACCATTTGCGTTGTCTTTAATATAAAATCCACTCCATAAGTTATAGAACCTGCCATCGTCATAATTTGGCTTGAATATGATACCTTCATAGGATCGCTTTAGGTCGCTTTCCATCCAAAAAGACGCAATACCTTGCCAGCCTAGTTTATTTTTTTTATTTGGCCCATACACTTCACAATTGTTATACATTCTTAAAAAGTCTTTTTCAGGCAAATATTTTAACACAAAATTTCCATTTTCATCTGTAGTTTCAGTATATATAAGAGTTTTATTTCCTTCACAGCATATAAAATGTTGACTGTTAAATTTTTCTAATTTTTCCATTGTTTCATTAAATGCAGTAGATATTCCTACTGGATTCATTTTTGCTCGAATATTATCATTAGCCATACTTATCTCCTTGTATGTACAATTATATGCTTAATAATCTAAGCATATAATTGCTATTTTATTTTAGTTATATGTTAATTTAATATTTTTTACTCTACATCATATGGTTTATAATCATTATAATCACAATCTGTATCAATATCCTCCTCCCCATTTGTGGCTTTTTTAGCATCTTCCTCTTGCTTTATCCTTTGAAATTTTTCCACCAGCCTATACATTGCACGCAGTTCTTGGTTCATATAAATACTCCTATGTTAAAGGGTTAATAAAAAATGCTTATGAGCCATAAGCACACATGCCTACGCCGATTTTACGATGGTTTTTTGAATTGTTAACCTTCAACGAAATAAAGACGCAAAAAAGGCGGTCACAACGACCGCCTTTTTCTGGTAAAATAACTGTGTACTTCCCGATAACCCTGTATATTTTTTAAAAAAATCATACAGGAGCATGACTTATGATGGAGTCTTTTAAAATCGTTGGGGCAAAGATCGTGAACCTGCGGGAAGCAAAAAAGCTTACTCAGGAGCAACTTGCCGAGAAAGCAGAAGTCCCTCTTGTTGAACTCCGAAAAATCGAAGAGGGTTCCCCGGACGCAACCATCAATTTTTATGAAAAGATTGGGCAAGTTCTGAACTTCACTCCTGCCCAGATTTTTGCCAAGACTGACCGTGAGCACCGTCAACAAATCAACAAGATTAAAAAGCTGCTTCAAGCCGCTCCTGTTGACGTTCTTCGTGAGCTTGAAACGCAGATCAAGGCAAAGCTCAAAATCAAATGATTGCTTGTCAGGTCGGTGTGGTTAGGGAATTTTCAGATTTTTGGGGAGGTATGAAGCCTCCCCTTTTTATTTGACTGGCTTGGGGAATGTCACAATGACGCTTATGCGTATTTTTTGTAATTTTTTATATTTTATTAAAATATATTTGGGGAAATTTTGTATGCAAATCTGTCATTCTGACACGCAAATTATATTTAAAATCATTTTTAAAAAAATAATTTCGAAATAAAAATAATTTTAAAAATTAATAATAAAAAATAAATTTAAAAAAATATCACTTTTTTATTCAAAACTATGATTTCGGAAACCAGTTTCCAATAAATTATATACAACAAATCGTATATAATTCTTTTTTAAGAAGAATGAAATAATATAAAATCATTTAAAATGTCTTTTCAAAATAAAAATTGCAACTGAGAATTTGAAAAACTTGTTTTTCAACTTCGAAGTTAAATCCCGCTCCGGGATTTCTAATCAAATAAATTCATCAAATCAAAATCCGAATCTGAATCTAATCCATTCAATTCATATTTCCATTCAATTTCTCATTTGCATTAAATCCCTTCGGGATTAACTTCAAATTTGAAAAACAAGTTTTTCAAATTCTCAGTTANCATNATTTTCTANAAAACAATTTCATTCTATTCTTATATGTCCATATTCAAATTTAAATATATCCGTTTTCTTGAATATAATTTATCGAAAACCAGTTTCCAAAATCACTTAAAATNAAAAAATTTGCAAAATAAATTCAATTTTTTTCCAATNTNCNTTTTTTAAATCATGCTAGTTNTTTGATTGAACATTCAATCACTTATTCAACATGTAGATTCAAATGCGTGGATATTTTCTCATTCCCAATGCTAACTTTTTCAAGTTCCCTGAATCGAAAAANTACATATAACNATCGGAAATTACAGAATAAGTTCTTTATAAAACTTAACTTCTGTCATTTTATCTAATCATTTTAATGNATTATTCATTTCATTTAGTGGCAGTGTACATNCAATGTTAAGTAATATACTNATTTTACATATTAATTTAACATTGAGGCAATGCCATGAATAACCCCAATCACCCTAAAAATGGATCATCAACACTCGTTCAACCAATCAGAGAATTGTCCCATATTCAATCCATTAAAAAGCTGCTTGCATCACGGCCCCGTGATTTGCTGCTTTTCACGCTTGGCATCAACAACGGAATCAGAACTGGCGATTTGCTTAAACTCAAAATCTCACACGTCAAATATGCCAAACCCGGACAAGCCATACAAATCAGAGAATCCAAGACCGGAAAGACCAACACCCTTTATATAAATAGGGAGGTCTACAAGGCCCTCAGAGGGCATCTGGAGGCATCTAACCATTNTGATGATGATTACCTATTCCAATCCCGAAGAGGCCACCAGAAGCCTCTNACGATTATGACCGTAAACCGCATGATTAAGGAGTGGTGCAAAACCATAAACCTTGAAGGCAATTATGGCGCACATTCCCTTAGAAAAACCTTCGGATATATTCAGAGGACAAAATTTGGTGTGGGATTTGAGCTAATCTGCAAAAGGTTCAACCATTCATCCCCTAGTGTCACCATGCGATACCTGGGCATTGAGGACAAGGAAGTGCTTGAAATCCTTACCCATGAAATCTGATTGGGATATACAAAATGTATCGAAATGTATCAAAAAGGACGGAAAATATACATTTAATAGCCTGATTTTGTTGGCGGTGTAAGGTTTGGGGCATGATGCCTTAGTATGGCATTCAAGAGGTCAAGAGTTCAATTCTCTTCAGCTCCACCAGATAGATAATTAAAACCCCCGATCATTGAAAAATGGTCGGGGGTTTTGCGTTTATAAAGTTCTGTGGCAAGCTATGTTTTTTGGGTCTACACCAAAGACGGGGACAGCCATCTTTGGTGCGCTGGATATGTGCCTGAATTGACAGAGCAAGTTGCAATGTGAAATAATATCTTTTTTTCTAAATAGAAGGCATTTTTTAGGTGACATCCCCAGTTGGTAACATGCTTTGGAAGAGCTGTTTTGGCCATAAAGACAGCGAATAGTCAGGCAGACGACAGCACATAGCACTAAATACCTTCTGCACTTATGTCTTAAATTGCAGCTTGAAATAACATGTTCTTTAAATAAGCTTTTGTGGGCAGCTGGCACTTCCCATAAGAGCAAATGCGATAGCAAGAAGGGGGCAAAATGACTACTCAGTGCAACAAAATTTTTGCATGGGAAAAATACTTGCCAGCAACGATTGTAATACTTTTGGGGATTGGATTAGTCTTTAATATCATTTCTTGGGGCAGATATATATATTTTGACGGGCTTCAAGAAGTGCGCGAATTTGTTAACATTCAACTTGTTGAAAATATATGTAGCGGAACATATTTCTCAATGGAAAGCTTTCCGCAGAATTTATATCTTTATGGCCCGCTACAAGGGGCTATTTTGAGTCTTCTTCCACAAAGAACTATGCACATAAATAGAATTATTTCCTGTGTATCATTAGCGATTTGTATATTCCCAATTTTTATTATCACAAGGAACATACTGCATCATAAACCAAAGACATTAATATCGCAAGCAGCGACATCTGTAACTCTTTTTATTTATACAATTACATTGGATGATTTTTACAGAAATTCAGGAAGACCAGATCAGTTGGGATTATTTTTATCTTTCTGCGCAATGGCGTTAGTATTTACAAATTATTATAACTACCTGTCACCGAAATGGAGAGGACTTGTTGCAGTAATAATTACAGTGCTGGCCTTGCTTACCAAGCAATATTATGGAGTAGTGCTAATAGTATTTTTGCTACATGAATTTTTTCATGAAAAAAATGTATATTTTTTTATAACTTCGCTCACTGGAATTATTTTATTTTTCATATGCGCATACTTATATACGCCAATTTACTTTTTAAGTTATTTTCATCATGTCCGTGTTGCTAGCTACAGTTACTCGTATGCTCTGTATCAATTGGTCATATTTATAGTAAATGCAAATATTTTTTTTATCACATTATTTTATTTGCCATACGGTATTATTAAAAATACTATAATATTCTCCTTAAACACTAAGTTGTTTAGTGCATATTCTATGATAATATTTTGTTTGTTGATGTTTAAACTTGGTGGGCATGGAGGTAATTTTTTAGTCTATTACAATGAACTGCTGGCTCCATGTGTTTTGATCCTATTTTTGTTTGCATTAACTAAATTTTCAAATGAAACATGCTACAGAATTTTGGCGCTGTCTTTAATTATGTTTCTATCGATTAATATTTACCACTCGCGTGGTCGAGCTTATGCTACGCCAGAGCATGTCAAGACAGCTAGTTTTTCACAAAAAAGTTTTTTGTGCCCAACATCGTTCAGCAACGACCTCAAAAATATTCCGAATGCTTTAGATATAGACACTGGGCAGTTAGAATATATTGACACAATCAAGCCTTCCGATTGGCTGTCACACGCACTGCCAAAACTGCAACAAATAAAACCACAAATTAAAAAATATGATGATGCAATATTGAGTAACTTGGCTTTACAGAAATATGATGAGATCTATGTTGACCAATATTGTATCATGAAAAAGTTTAAACCTTCTGTTGATATGTATTATAAGACTGAAAGTGAAAGTGCCGCACTTACAAAATATGTAAAAAAGTAGACACGGTAATTGTTGGGCACGAAAAAATGAAAGTTTTTTAGTGCTATGTGCTGTCGTCTGCCTGACTATTCGCTGTCTTTATGGCCAAAACAGCTCTTCCAAAGCATGTTACCAACTGGGGATGTCACCTAAAAAATGCCTTCTATTTAGAAAAAAAGATATTATTTCACATTGCAACTTGCTCTGTCAATTCAGGCACATATCCAGCGCACCAAAGATGGCTGTCCCCGTCTTTGGTGTAGACCCAAAAAACATAGCTTGCCACAGAACTTTATAAACGCAAAACCCCCGACCATTTTTCAATGATCGGGGGTTTTAATTATCTATCTGGTGGAGCTGAAGAGAATTGAACTCTTGACCTCTTGAATGCCATTCAAGCGCTCTCCCAACTGAGCTACAGCCCCATGAGGAGAAATCAGTTATACCTTTTGGCTGCGAGGCGCAAGTATTTATTGCACTTAGTCAAAAGAAAATGCGGAGAGCGGCGCACCCATGGCCCTGCCGTGCCAGGCAAGCTTGCCCTGCGCCGCACCTGCGGCCCCGGCAATCACCATCAGGGGGATAAGGTGCTCCTCGCGCGGGTGGGCAAAGTGTGCGCCGGGGGCTTTTTGCCACTCCGCAAGGGCGGCGTTGCGCAAGTCGGCGTCCGGGGTACACACGGTTTTTGTCAGCCAGTCGTCAAAAATCGTCGCGCCCTCAATAGACGTGTTGTCTCTGTAGTGGAAGGCCCCCATATTGTGAAAGCTCATGCCGCTGCCCACAAACAGCACCCCCTCGCTGCGCAGTGGGGCCAGCGCGCGTCCAAGGGCCAGATGCTCCTGCGGGTCTAGCCCGCGCCGCAGCGAGATCTGCAGCGTGGGCATCTGCGCCTGCGGGTACATGAGCAGGCCGGGCACAAATACGCCGTGGTCAAAGTCGCGGGTGCTGTCCTCTGCCAGCGTCATGCCCGCTGCCCGCACGCACTGCCGCACCCGGTCAAAAAACTCCGGCGCTGGCGGCGCTGGCCACTGCAATTCATAGGTATGCGGCGGAAAGTCGTAATAATCATAATACAGCGCGGGATCGCGCGTGGAGAGCAGCGTAAACTGCGGCTGCTCCCAGTGGGCGGAAAAAACAAGCAGCGCCTTGGGCTGGGCGGGCAGCGCGGCGGGGATGCTACGCATCCAGTCGCCAAGGGCCTTCCATGTGTCCGGCGGTGACCAGTCCATAAAAAAACAGGGGCCGCCGCCGTGGGGGATGTAAAATGCGGGCATGATCATGGGTCGCCTCGCTTGCTGGTGGGGTAGCGACGGCTGCGCTTATGCTGATACGCAACCGTACTGCAAGTCTAGCGTCAATCGGCGGCGAGGCCAAGTGCCGCGCAAAGGCGGGCGCATGGCGCAAGGCTGGCGGGGGCGAAAAAGCCGCTATTCCGTATGGCCCCAGTCCCGCACTGCGGCCAGGGTTTCGCCTTTGTATGCCGGGCCATTGTGCGCCGTTATTTTGCCGCAAAACACGCTGCCACAGAAGCGCAGGTTCAGTTTTCCCTGCAGGCAGGGCGCGGATTGCTGGCCACGGCAGGCCTGTCCGCCGTGCTGGTCAGACGGCGGGTCGAGAAATGATTATGCGAAAACCAGAGGCAAGCTCAGCGGGGCAGAATGGGTACGTACACATCGTGCGTGCCAGACTGGAAAAAGCGGCTGTCGTAGCGTTCAAAGCAGGGCTTGTCGACCTGTACGGGAAAGCCCTCGGCCGTTTGCGGCCATACATCATACATATAGTCATAGGCCTCGCGGAGCATGCCCGGAGCCGGTATGCGGCAGCAGGCGTACAAGCCCCCCGGCAGAATAACTTCGCTCATGCCCATGGGCGGCTCGGCAATGTCCGGTGCTTCCATGGCCGCCCAATAGTTGAAGGCCAGCCCCTTGTGGTCGGTAAAGACAGAAACCCCGTACGATGGCCCCTGATATGCGTTCTGGGCCTTGCCGCTCAACTCCGGCATGCGGTGGGCAAAAACATCGCTCCACAAACGGGGACAGTCAACGGGGGCTTTGTGCAGGGTCGTGCGTATACTCACGCCAACAAGGCGCACTTGTTGGTACTGCAGCACCGTGACAGCAAAGGGCACTGGCATGATTGTTCCTCGGCGGGCTTATCATAAGGGCAACAGGTAATAATGGCCTTGCATCGGTCACTGCATTACCTGTATCACGCATCTCAGCAGAACTGCATGAACCAGTTATGGAAAAGTGTCAACATGGTATGCTAGTATGATAGTAAAGCTGTATTGGCTATCTTGCTGAATTAACAAACACTAGTTATATTTTATATATAACCTAATAAAATTGCAAATTATTTTGCATGGCCACAAAACCGCCCTCGTCGCAGTCGTCCACGTGGACAGCCCTTGCGGCTGCCGCTGTATGCAGATCATACCCTAAGCCGTAACCGCGCCCCTTGCGCCAAAGGAGCCGCCCTGCGCCGCACCGCCCGGTTTACCCGTCGCGAGTTCTGTTCTTCACGCTGGCCAGCGGCGGCAAGGTGTGCGACTTCCGCTACAAGAAGGGCAGGGAAGTGACCCAGGGGTGGGATCTGTAGAAACCGCCACGGGGCCCGCCCAGATGGACGCGACATGGCAGATGCGCCAAAACAAAAGCGCGGCAGAGGCCTGAACCCCTGCCGCGCTGCATTTGCCGCTTTAGCGGATCAGCATTTTTTGACCGCCAGCACGTCCTTTTCAACCAACTTGCGCATGGTTTCCGCACAGCGAAAGATATCCCGCCCCACGATGTCGGCCTCTTCGAGCAGAGAGGTGTTGCCGTCGGCGTAGGCAAGCAGATCCATCATCAGATCAACCTGCTCGGTACAGGACGACTTGGTGCTCAGCGTGGGGTAGAGGCCCCGTTTGCCAAGCTGCGGCTCGCACAGCACGCGCGGCTCGTAGGTGACGTTTTCTTCCAGCGCCTCAAGTATGCGGGTCATGATGTTTACGCTGCCCTCAAGGCCTTTTTGCGTTACCAGCGAGCAGTCGTCCAGCGAGGTGTGGTACTCGGGGTAGGCGTGGTACTTGCTGCGCATGACGCTGCACAGGGGCAGATCAATGCCGGGCGAGCAGTACTGGCGCTCGTCGCTCTCGCGGTTCAAAAACGTGTAGCTTTTGAAATCGGGCGCAAAATGTCGCAGCACGTGCAGGGCCGCTCTGTCTGCCAGCGTGTCGCCTCGGCGGCTGGGCAGGTACGAATACGCGCGCTCGTCGCCCATACAGGTAAGGTTGAAGCCCGCCGCCACATTGCGGCGCAGGGCCTCGTAATTGCGGCTCAGGTAGGTGATGGAGCCGATGGTCTCGGGCACAAAGACAAAGCGGTACGTGTAGCGACGGGGCTGCTGCGCCGCCCACTGGGCCAGAGCCGTGGCCACCACCGGGCCGGAAAGCTCGTTGTTGGCCATGGAGGGATGGCAGATGTAGGTGGAAAGAAAAATTTCTTTTTCGCACTGGCCGGGGATGACAAGCTCGCCGTAGGTCAGGTGCCCAGGTGCAAGCGTGGAATCGATAACCGCGCGATACATGCCGGGGGCAAGCTTTTGCCGCTGCTCGTGGGAGATGCAGAACCCCCAGCGCCGGGCGTAGTACGATGTGACGTAGGGGATGGCCTTGGGCATTTCGGGCAGCGAATGCAGGTGGTTTTGCAGATCGTCAAGCGAAATCGTGCAGTCCACCGGTTCGGAATAACCCATGACATGCAGATTGCTGTCGGCAAAGTCTGCGATGACTTCGCCCGACGGGCCGGTGAGGCGCGCTCCGGCGATGTTCCATTCGTCCGGAACAGTCCAGTCAAAAACCTTGGAGCCTGAGGGCACTTCAAATGTGCGCAAATTGGGCAATTCTTCCTGCAGTATGCGCAACGTCTGCCGCACCCCGTCGCCCGTTATGCTGCGGCATATGGGAAAAAGCCTGCGGAGAAAGTCGTGGAAGCTCGTCATTGTCCTTCCTTGTGGTGCATTGCGTGAGGCAGCATTTCCCATGGGGGCGGCAGCCCTGATTGCCGTATTCCTGTGGAGCGTCGGCAGCAATGCCTTTCGCGAGCTTGCTTATGGCTACTAGGCCGCGCCGTCAAGCAGCAATTTCCCGCATAAAGGAAAAAGATGCCCGCATTCCCCATAAAGGGCGTATTGTTTCCCGTTGCGCAGGTCAAGACTGCCATTCATGATCGCGGGCAACGGGCCTCAACAGGCAGTGCCGGTCTGGCAGGAGCCAGCGTGCCTTTTAAACAATACCATATAGATCTTGCATAGAAAAGCCCGGAATCTGGAGCACTAAATTTCCTTTGCCTCAGCCCCCTATGCTGGTATGCAAAAAGTGCTGGTGCAATGCAAGCAACCGTACGTAAAAACAGCCAGAATTGGAGATAATATGTCTGCCGTTTCACTTACAGAAGCACAAAGTCTGGGCGAAAATATTCTGAAAGCGCACAATGTAGGGCAGCGCAACGCCGAGCTGACCATCGCCTCGCTGCTTCGGGCTGAGATGGAAGGCCTGCCCTCGCACGGGTTTTCGCGCATCCCGTATTATGCCGCGCAGTCGGCCGCCGGCAAGGTTGACGGTCACGCCGTACCCGTTGTGCAAAGGCCAAAACCCGGCGTGGTCACTGTGGACGCCTGCTGCGGATTTGCCTTCAGCGCGTTTGCAGACGGTCTGCCCGTGGCGGCCCAGGCTGCAAAAGAAGAGGGCGTGGCCCTGCTTGCCGTGCGCAATTCGCACCATGCCGGGGTGTTGGGGTTCCCTGTGGCGGATCTGGCGGAGCAGGGTCTGGTAGCTCTGGGTTTTGCCAACAGCCCGGCGTCGCTCGCGCCCTACGGCGGCACAGCGGTGACCTTTGGCACCAATCCCCTGGCCATGGCCTGCCCCCGCAAGGACGCGCCGCCGCTGGTCATAGACCTTTCCATGGGGCTGCTGGCGCGGGGCAAAATTTTGCAGGCGGCCAAAAAGGGAGAGCTTATCCCCGAGGGCGCGGCAGTGGACGCGCAGGGCAATCCCACGCGCGACCCGGTCAAGGCTTTTGAAGGAGCGTTGTTGCCCTTTGGCGGCCCCAAGGGCTACGCACTGGCGCTGATGGTTGAGATCATGTCGGCCGGGCTTACCGGCGCGTCGCTGGCCATCGAATCCTCATCGCTGTTTACGCCAGACGGCCCCCCGCCGCGTCTTGGGCAGAGCTTTGTGATAATGGACCCGGCAGCCACGGCAGGGGCAAACTTTGTGGACCGCGTGGAGCACCTGCTTGCCTTTATAACCGGGCAGCCGGGCGCGCGCCTGCCCGGCGACCGCCGCATTGGTCTGAGCCAGTCTGCACGGCAGAGCGGCAGCATTGACCTGCCCGACGACCTGCTGGCCCAGCTGCGGGGCATGTGCTAGCCGCAGCAGTTGTTGCGGCTGGTTTTGTCGCCAGCATCGCCGTTGGCAGCCCGTCATGGCGGCGGCCTGCGAGGCGGGCTGCCGGGGGCAGGTTATTTAAAGGGAAAGTACAGCTCCCACAGGCGCGAGAGCGGCAGAATGATGCCCAGCGCGGGCAGCATGTTGATAACCGGAAATATCTTGATGTCGCACATGCGCAGGCCCGTGGCCACAAAGATGACGCCGCCGCAGGCCGTAAAGTCGTTGAGCATGGCCGGGGTCATGAGCGGGGCGATGGTTGTGGCCCCCATGTAGATGAGCGCCAGAATGGCAAACTGCGGCAGGGCGATAAGGCTGACGGAAAACCCCAGGATGGAGCCGAAGACGACGCCCGAAAACATGTCCAGAGCCGCCTTGGTCAGCAGGATGTCGGGCTTGCCGGTCAAACCTTCATGAAAAGCGCCCAAAAAGCCCATGCTGCCAAAACAGAAGGCGGCCACCAGGGTTATGACCATCAGAAAAAAATTTTCGTCGCCCAGGCGTTTGCTTTTCAGCAGGCCGAATATGGCCCGCAGGGCTTTTTGCAGCAGCGCTTCGGCATAGAGTATTTCGCCCAGCATGGTGCCGAGGATAAGCGCCACCGTAACTGCGGGCAACGCCTGCGCCTTGCCCACAAGGGATGTGCCGAGGCACAGGGTTATTACGCCAAAGATGGAGGGCAGGGCCTTTTTCAGCCGCTCAGGAAAAATATCGGCAAAGACGACGCCGATAATGCCGCCGACAAACAGACCTCCACTGTCCACAAGGGGCCCTATCATGTGCGTACTCCGCATGCTGGCATAAATCGTTCTGAAAGGCGGACAGGACTGGCGTATCTGCAGGCCGGAGTGGAGCGATGTGCTGATGCCAATGTGTTTGCCCAACAATAAAAAAACGCGCAGGCGTTGGGCCGCCTGCGAGCCAAAACATTCACTAAGATGGATTTTGAATGGCGGTTGGGTAACACAGGGCATTGGGGTTTACAACACGCCCGCCAAGGCTGGATTCGAAACAAAAAAAGGAGAAAACATGATTGTTCGCACATGGCACGGCTGCGTTCCCGAGGCGCGCGGCGCGGCTTTTGCCGAGCACCTGCGCAAAACAGGCGAGGACCACGCCAAAAGCGTGCCGGGCAACCTGGGAGTGGCCGTCAGACGCATGAATTTTCGGGGCTGGGAGCATTTTTTCTTTGCCACATGGTGGACATCGCTTGAGGCTGTAAAAGCCTTCGCGGGCGAGGATTACCAGCTGGCGGTGCACTATCCGGACGACGAGCGCTTTGAGCTGGTGGCCGATCCCTACGTGTTTCACCATCAGGTGGATCATATGGAGCCGCTGTAGCGACGGGTTGATCGGGAGAGCGGGTGATATACATACTCATAGGCCTTTGCGGCATTGCGGCCGGCGCCATAAGCGGCGTTGTGGGCACGGGCTCGTCCATCATCCTGCTGCCGGTGCTGAGCCTGGCCTTTGGCCCCAAGGCGGCCATCCCCATTATGGCCGTGGCCTCCATAGCGGGCAATGCGTCGCGCGTGCTGGCCTGGCGGCGACAGATCAACGTAAGGGCTTTTGCCTGGTATACGGTCGCCGCTGTGCCTGCGGCGGTGCTGGGCGTGCGTACGCTATGGATCATGCCCCCGGACGTTTCCAACCTGTGTATCGGCCTGTTCTTTTTTGTGCTCATCGTTTTGCGCCGGGCCAGCCGCACACGCGCCATGCGGCTTGGCCCACGGCAGATGGCGCTGGCTGGCGGGATTGTGGGTTACCTTACGGGCGTCGTCTATTCCACCGGGCCGCTGACCATCCCCATTTTTGCCGCTTTTGGCCTGGCCAAGGGGGCGCTGCTCGCCACAGAGGCGGCGGCTTCCATTGCCGTGTACCTGGCCAAGGCGCTCGCCTTTGGGGCTGTGGGGGGGCTGCCTCTGTCCGTGCTGTGCAACGGCCTTGTGGTCGGGGCCGCGCTGGCGCTGGGCACGTTTGCGGGCAAGCGCTTTGTACTTGGCATGTCCGAGGCTACATTTCGCCTGCTTATTGACCTGATGCTGGCCTGCGCGGGCCTTGCCATGACTGGCAACGCGCTGTTTTGCCTGGCTCGGTAGCAAGCAAAATCGGGCAAATTGCGCCCCCTTCACAAAAGTTCGTATGAGGCATAACAGACCCTTGAAGAAGTGCGCGGCGCAGGTACCCGCAGCACAACGTCAAGACGCTGCATTGCGGCACAGCAAAAAAACAGGGACACAATCCATGGCACAGCATTACATGAAATACGGCGACAAGGAATTTTCCGTGCAGCTCGGTAATGGTCTTATCGCAGCGGAACTGCATTCAAACATGGTTGCCCTGCCCCGCAAAAGCGCCCTTGAACATATCAACGAGGCCCTGGACAACCCCATCGGCAGTCCCCGGCTGGAGGAAATGCTCAAGCCCGGCCAGACCGTATGCCTTGTGGTGCCCGATTCTACACGGTTGTGGCAGTCGCCCAGCGTCTACGTGCCTGCGGTCGTCGCCCGACTGAACAAGTGCGGCATACGCGATGCGGATATCCGTATTCTTACGGCCACCGGTACACACCGGTCCATGTCGCGCGAGGAGCACATCGCCATCGTGTCCGAGGATATTTACAACCGCATTACGGTCATCGACCACAAGTGCCGGGAATCGGCCGACATGGTCAAGGCTGGCGTGACCAGCCGGGGAACCGAGGTGTGGTTTAACCGCGTCGCCATGGAGAGCGACCATATTATCCTCACCGGCGGGGTGGTGTACCATTTTTTGGCCGGGTACGGCGGCGGTCCCAAGTATCTGCTGCCGGGCATAGCCAGTTACGAGACCATCCAGCGGCACCATAACCTGGCCCTGAACAACGGCTTTGGCAGTGGAACCAACGCAGCCGTGCGCAGCGCAAATATGGAAAACAGCAATGTTTTTCATGCCGATCTGGAAGAGGCGGCCCTGCTGGCCAAGCCCAGCTTCCTGCTCAACGTGGTGGTGGACGACAACTACAACATCATAAAGGCCGTGGCGGGCGATATGGTGCAGGCTCACCGCGAGGCCTGCGGGCTTGTCGACGCCATTGACGGCGTTGGCGTAAGCGAGCGTACGCCCATGGTTATCGCCAGCGCTGGCGGCGCGCCCAAGGACATCAATTTTTATCAGACCATTAAAACGCTGGCCAATGCCCTTGCCGTGGTAAGCCCTGGCGGCACCATCATCATACTTTCCGCCTGTACTGAAGGCTTTGGCAGCCCGGACACGCAGCGCCAGATCTGCAATTTTGACAACATGCAGGCGCGCGAAAAAGACCTGCGCGAAAACTTTTCCATAGGCAGCTACGTGGGCTTTTTGTTTGCGGAATCGGCCGAAAAGCACAACCTGATCATGGTCAGCGCCATGGACCCCGCTGACTTTGCCAAAACAAAAATTCACATCACCAAAACGCTGGATGAAGCTCTGGAGCTTGCAAAAAAATGTAATGGAGGCCGCGAGCTGCGCGCAACGCTGCTGCCGCACGGGGCCAATACCCTGCCCAAGCTTCAGGGCCGCGCGTAGGGCTAGCGCGGTTATTTTGCCAGAAACTTCAAGGCTTTGGATGCTGGCTGCGCATATAGCGCTGCCAGCATCCAAAGCCTTTGTATTTGTTCTTAGATAATAGGAGACACGAAACGGGGTAAAAATTTATAGACTGCATCACGAGTACACAGGCCCATTGCGAAAGGATGAACTGATTACTTGGAAATGTGTAGAAAATACGATATTCCCTATCAATGCAAATTGCGGGGGTTCAATGCGCATTATCTATAACACGTGTACAGACGCGCCTTTCAATCTTGCAGCAGAAGACTGGCTGCTGCATAACTCTGATGCCCGACGTTCTTTATGTTGTGGCGCAATGCCTCAGCTGTTGTCGTCGGCCGCAACCAGAACACGTATTCCGAAATCAACGAGGACTACGTGCGCGAAAACCATATCCCCGTGGTGCGCAGGCTTACGGGCGGCGGGGCGGTTTTTCACGATCTGGGCAACATCAACTTTACCTTTATCAGCCTCAACAACCAGGCGGGGTTGCTTGACTTCAGGCGGTTTGCGGGGCCCATCATCGAGGCGCTGAATTCTCTTGGGGTCCCCTGCAAGTTTAACGGGCGCAACGATATGGTGGTGGGAGAGAGCAAAATTTCGGGCAATGCGCAGCATTCGCACCGCGACCGCCTGTTGCACCACGGCACCCTGCTGTATTCCGCCAACCTTGATTCCGTCTCCTCCGCGCTCAGGCCCAGCCCGGCCAAATACACCGACAAGTCTGTCAAAAGCGTGCGAGGCCGCGTGCGCAATATCGTGGATTTTTTGCCCCAGCCCATGCCCATTGAGGAGTTCATCGACTATCTCATGCGATTTGTTGCTGGCGGCCAGGCCAGTGGCACCTGTCTGCGGCCGGACGAAATATCGGCCATCGAGGCCCTGGCCGAAGAACGTTACCGCTCATGGTACTGGAATTTTGGCTATTCGCCCAATTATGCCTTTGAGCGCAGTGCAAAAACGCCGGGCGGCGTGCTTGAAGTGCATATGGACGTGCGCGAGGGCATTATTGTCGACATTCGGCTGTTCGGCGACTATTTTGGCGTGCGCGACGTGGTGGAGCTTGAGGACATGCTTTGCGGCTGCCGGCATGAGCGTTCGGCCCTCGAGCGGCGTCTGGCCCTGGTGCATATCGAGGCATACATTCAGGGCGTGGGCGAGCGTATTTTTCTGGACTGTCTTTTTTAGCCCCTGGCCTTGGCGGCAAAGGGGCTTTTGCGGTCCCTTGGGCACTTTCTGCATTGTCTTTCGACAATATACTTCGTAAGTTTTGCGCATCTGGTTGCGCGGCGCTCGGATGCACCTGCTGAGAGGAGCCTGCCGGCCCACATGAACACGCAGGCCAAACGCCGGGCATCCTCAATTTGTATGCAGCATGCGTGTAAATACTTACATGATGTAAGTATTTAGGGCCAGCAGGGGCTGCACCGCTGGATATTTTGCTTCATGCACAGATATTTTATCGATTGGCAAATAGATAACTAACTACTGTTTAGCTATACACCTATGAGGGCAGCATGAGCGCTTCCACGAGAGAAATAGTCGGTATGACCCTTGGCCGCACGGCCCGCATGTGGCGAAACAAGCTTGACGAGCGCCTGTCGCCGCTGGGGTTGACCCAGGCACGCTGGCTGGTGCTGATGCACCTTTCGCGCATGGGCGGCGAAGCGCCGCAAAAGGAGCTTGCCGCCTCTGTGGGGGTGGAGGGTCCGACCCTCGTGCGCGTGCTCGACGGTCTTGAGCGTCTGGGCCTTGTGCAGCGTCTGGGTGTGGAGGGAGACCGCCGCGCGCGGCGTGTGTGTCTTACCGCCACGGCCGATGGCGTCATAAGCGATATCATGCGCATAGGTGCGAACCTGCGCGCGGTAGCCCTGCTCGGCATCACTGACGCCGAGATCGAGAGTTTTTATCGGGTGCTTGAGACGATCATGACCAATCTGGCCGCAGCGTCGTCAAAATAGCACGCGTTAACGCAGTGCGGGGCTCCCGGTTTCATGCCGTTTTCCCCTTCGCCGCCCGCGCCCAGGTTTGAACATGGCAGGGGCTTCTACCGTCTGCGCCGCAGCTGGGGCAGGACGGTGGCGCAAAAAATGCCGCCAAGTATGGCCAGGGCGCTCACCAGTAGGCGCAGGCTCAGGCCCTCGTCCATAAGCAGCGCGCCGCCGACGGCGGTAATGAGCGGCACGCTCAGCTGCACCACTGCGGCGGAGGGCACGCTGAGCCAGTGCAGCACCGCATACCACAGCACATAGCCAAGGGCCGAGGCCAGCGCACCAGCGGCCAGCGCGCAGGCAACCCCCGCGCCAGACCAGGCTGCGGGCGCGCCCAAGGTATTGAAAAAGGCTCCCCAGGCAAGCAGTGCAAGGGCCAGCGGCGCGCAGCGGATAAAATTGCCCGCAGTGGCCGCTGTCGCGTCGTTGCCCCCCCTGCCGCAGATGGTATAGACCGCCCAGCACAGGCCGGAGCAGAATATGACCGTGGCCGCACCCGCCGGGGGGGCGTCCAGCCCCGGCAGCAGCAGATAGACAAGGCCCGCCATGGCAATGGCAATGCCCAGGCTCTGCGCCCTGCCGGGCCGTTGCCCCAGCAGCAGCCCTGCGGCAAGCATGCCCGCCTGCACCGCAACCGCTATGATCAGCGCCCCGGCGCCGGCAGAAAGCCGCACATAGGCCCACGAAAAACACGCCATATAGCCAAACAGCGCCAGCGCTGCGCCCCAGCTGCCCGCGCGTAGCGCATTGCCGCCGCGCCGCCGTTGAAGCAGCCAGAGCATACCGGCCCCGGAAAGGACACGGAGCCCAGTATATACTGCAGGATCAAGCGGTTGTGAGGTCGCCCCCTGAGCAAGGGCAAAGCGGCACAGCAGGGAGTTGGCGGCAAAAAGCGTCATGACCAGCGTTGTAAGCACAGCCACAAGCCAGGGCGAAACCACGGCGCGACCAGCAGGGTCGTCAGCAATCCCGCCAGTCATGTCGCCCGGCCGCATCAGTCCTGCCGCCTTGCGCCCTGCAACTTGCGGAACACCGTGCTGCGGTTGATCTGAAAAAGTTCAGCCACGCGCTGCACCGAGCCGTGCACCTCCAGGGCCTTGAGCAGAAAATCCCGTTCCATCTCGGCCATGATGTCGCGCAGGGGGCGGCGGGCGGCGAGGATGTCTTCGGAATAGCACGAGGGTTCGCGGGTTGCCCCCGATATCTGCGGGGGCAGGTCGCGCGGCGAAATGAGCGGGCCGGTGAGCGTGATGACCAGGCTGTGCACAAGATTTTGCAGCTCGCGGACGTTGCCCGGCCATGCGTAGGCCGACATGATGTCGAGGGTCACGTCCATAAAGGCCATGGCCTTGTGGTACTTGGCGGTGTACTGGGCAAGGTAGTGCTCCGCCAGGGGGCGCACGTCTTCTTGCCTCTCGCGCAGGGGCGGTATGCGCACGGTAGCCACGTTGAGGCGGTAATACAGGTCGCGGCGGAAGGTTCCTGCTCCACGCTTTGGGCCAGGTCGCGGTTGGTGGCGGCGATAATGCGCACGTCCACCTTGCGGGGGCTGGAGGCCCCAACCCGCATGATCTCTCCGTCCTGCAGCACGCGCAGCAGGCGCGTCTGCATGGAGAGCGGCAGCTCGCCCACTTCGTCCAGAAAAATGGTGCTGCCGTCGGCTATTTCAAAGTAGCCTGCCTTGCCCTTGCTGGAGGCCCCGGTAAACGCCCCCGGCATGTAGCCGAACAGCTCCGACTCGGTGAGCGATTCGGATATGCCGCCGCAGTCCACCTTGAGCAGAATTTTATCGCTGCGGGCCGACTGCGAGTGGGTGTAGCGGGCAAAGACGTCCTTGCCCGCGCCAGTCTCGCCAAGGATGAGCACCGTGGCGTCGGTGTGGGCAAACCGCCCCAGCAGCGAGATCACGTCGCCCATGGCTCTGCTGGCGTACACCGGCTCGCGCGATTTGGCGGCGCCCTGCGCGATGTAGGCCAGCTGGTCGTTGATCTGGTCGATGAGCTTGCACTGTCCGGCGACCTGGTCCTGCAGCTGCGCCAGCAGGGTTACATCGCGCGCAAAGGTCACCACCAGGCACAGATCGCCCTTGCCGTCAAAAACAGGAAAGCCCGTGAGCACCAGTTTTTTGCCGTCTTTGAGCTGCTGCACATGGGTGGTGGGCCTGCCCGTGCGCACGATTTCCGGGTTCAGGATGCAGTCAAACGTGCCTTCCTGAACCAGATCCCGCACATTTTTGCCGCGTATCTGCTCCTGGGTGAGGCCTGTAAGCTGCTCGTACATGCGGTTGACGCGCAGGCTTGTGCCTGCGGCGTCACTGATAAAAACGCCTTCGGGCAGGGCGTCGAGTATGCGTTCCACATGTTTTGAAAGAAGCTCGGAAGATCTGCATGCCACTCTGCCGCGACCGGTCATCTCCCTCACCACACGTCATTCCTCGCTGCAACTAAACTTTCCCAACGCGTGAAAGTACAGCGGGACCACCGTCGTTGGGCCTTTAGCGTCGCGGCGCTCGGCCGCGACCGGAAATTGCGGCCAAGGGCGACGGACCCGCCAGAGGTTCACCGCCGGTGACGTAACACCGACAGGGATGCCGGAGTAGTGGGGACCCGCTGCTGCTGTCCGACTTGTATTTTGGGCCGTTTGTGACGCGGGCGCACGTGTACGCGGGACACGCCGCCGGACGGGCCGGGTCCCAAACGACCAAATGCCGTTTCTCGCATGTCATCTACTACATAACCTTACCACCTTGTCCTGTACCGGAAAATACAGGGCAAGCCCGCCGCCCGGACTGCCGGAGAGCCCGCCGGGCTTGGGGACGACGTCCCGCCTTAAACGGGGACCGCGACGGACGCGCTCCGCGCCCCGCGCCGCGTAGTTCTGGGCGTTCACCTTTGGACGCCGACCAGGAGGGAGACTTTGGTAGGCGCGCCCACGCCTTATGGACTTTGATACACGAAAAACTGTAGTTCGTGTACCTGTCGGCCGGCGCCGTGCTTCGCGTCTGGTCCAGCGGGTTATCGTCGGTTAGGAGCTTTTTGAAAGGCGTAAGACCGTCCTCCCCAAAGGGCTAGACGGGTAAGACCGCCGCGTTGCGGGCCAGTAGGGGCCGAAATTTTGCTGTCGCCTTCTTTGGCCACCGCCGGTAACGGGTTAAAAGAGTTCGGGGCAAACCTTGCGCATCTTAGTGCTTTTACGACGGGGATAGTGGCGCCGACCCGGTCGCGTTTTTTATGGTGTCAAAGAGCTGTCTGGACACGGGTACCCGCCCCTCCATTTTAACCGGTCGCCTTGTGTACTTGTCTGGGTCCGGTCACCCGCGTTCTCGGTTAAAGACCCGGGTCTCCGCAAGCATAAGGCGTCCGATTGTGAAGAGGGGGGGGTCGTCTTGATACGTT